>Ga0207657_10008788_pt1 | contig 10219 bp, 6 predicted proteins | sample KBSC33metaG_FD_184316 | JGI IMG/M metagenome (GOLD analysis project Ga0207657, IMG submission 184316) | Corn rhizosphere microbial communities from Kellogg Biological Station, Michigan, USA - KBS C3-3 metaG (SPAdes) (version 2) | ecosystem: Host-associated > Plants > Roots > Rhizosphere > Soil ... | reverse complement strand
GCCTTGCGTCTGTGTAATCTGACCCGGGTCGCCCGCCGATCCGAACGTCGGCGACTTGAGACCCTGATCGAGGAAGTAGGACAGGTTGCGGTCAGATCTGTCGTAGCTGACGTCGGCATCGAAGCTCAGCCATGAGAGCGGGCCGTAGTGGCTCGCGAGACTTCCGAGTGTGCGCGCGCTCTTGCGCTCTCTGAATTGCGTTGCGAGCACGTACAACGGATTCGGCTCGCGTCCCTCGGGGTCGGGCTGGAAGATGTACGGCGTTCCGTCCGGATCTGGCTGAAGCAGATTCACGTCCGGCGCCTGATTGATGAGCTGGAAGAACGTGTTGCCGTTGAGATCGCGGCGCTTGGACCTGCTTCCGAATCCACTGAACGATATGCGCCAATCGTCACGAAGCTGGTGATCCAGGTTCAATCTCACGTCGTTCTGGCCGAATGTGCCTGCGTTCAGCACAACGCCGTCCTGATTTGAATTCACGAGCGACAGCAGCCAGTTCGTGCGACCGCCGTTCTGCGCCATCGTCACGGAGTTCTTGTACGTCTGACCCGGATCGAAGAAGCGCTGGATCTGGTCGTACGTGGGATCCGGATAGCGGCTGTCCTGGAATCTCGAGAAGATGGGCTTCGGGACGCGCGTTGCGCGAGTCACGGGTGCGCCCGCGGCGTTGAGATACGTCGTCGCCGCAGAATCGACCATGTAGTAGTTGTACTTGGCCCAGTGCTTCTTGTTTGCGATCGAGCTCGTTCCAATCTCGGAGCGCACCGTGATGTGTGTCGGTCCTTCCGGCAGGCTCGCGCCACGCTTGGTGCGAATCTGGATCACGCCCGAGGATGCGCGCGAGCCGTACAACGACGCCGCTGCGGCGCCCTTGACGACTTCCACGCTCTCGATGTCGAGCGACTCGAGATCTGCGGTCGATCCGTCGAATGCCTGGCTGAGGATCACGCCGTCCACCACGATGAGCGGTGAATTGGACTTGTTGATGCTCGTCGGCGAACGCAGAACGATGTTCGTACCCGTCCCAGGCTGGCCACTCGGCACCACCGTCACGCCGGCGATCTTGCCCTGAATCGTTTCGACCGCGTTTGCCGACGGTACAGGCGCGTTCTCCGCGTCCACTCGTCCGACCGTGAAAGGAACACGTGTACCGCTGGTCGGATCGACGACGCCAGTGCTCACGACCGCTTCGAGCATGAGCGGCACTGATACGATCTTGAGATTCAGCGTTGTGGCGGCGCCCTCGTTCACGACGATGCCTGGCCGCGTGAGTGGCTTGAACCCGAGGCGACGCGCGTCGATCGTGTGCGTTCCGGGTGCCACACCGTTGATGGTGTAGCGGCCTTCGGCATCGGTTATCGCCCCCAGGCGTCCACCAGTCACCGTCACCTGGACTCCGGCGACGGGGTGATTTCCTACGGAATCAGTGACGATGCCCGTGATGCGCGAGGTGGGGTTGGTGGCCCCCTGCGCGCGGGCCGACCCGGGAGCAAGTGCGGCGAACACCGACATCGCGAGGCCGGAATACCACGCTCTGCGATACAACTTCATGGACCTGCTCCTGGCTATGGCTGGTTCGGGTCCGGATGCGGGAGCAGGGAGAAACAAATGTATTTCTCCCTGCTTTTTGCGACCGGCGGGACTCAGCGCTCAAACTTCACCAGGGTACCACCAAAGGGCAAGATTATATAAAGATTTAATGGGAAGACTACCGGTCGGCACCTCCGGCCGGTGCAGGACCGAGCAGCCTGTTCAGGTCAGCTAGCTGGACATCGAGCGCCGAGCGCAGCGCGCGGTACCGCTCGACCGCGTCGCGCCCGATCTTCTGATCGGCGCCGTTGGTCATGCCGTACAGGTAGGTGATGTTGCCCTGCAGCTCCGGCTTGCTGTAACGGATCGGCGGCGTTTCGAGCCTGGCCGCGATGGCGTTCAGACGTTGCAGCGTGTCGGCCGCGGCACCGGTCGCGCCCTTGAGTCTCGTACGCGCTTCGCGAATACGCGCGACCGCAAGATTGACGTCAGTTACCAGGTCACGTACGCGCATGTTGTGATCGAACTGCTGTTGCATGTCGGCGACGGTCACGCCGTCGCGCGTGATGCGCGGATCCGGTTTCACGACGAGAGGCTGCGTCTCCGTCCACGCTGCGTCGCTCCCCGATGCGGCGACGGTGAGACGAACCCTGTACGCACCCGGCACAGCCGTGGGACCGCCGCCGGCCGCGGGACGCGAAGCACTCTGGCGCGGACCGGGGTAGGAAAGATCCCACGTGAAGCGGTTCAGCCCCTGGTGCTTGGTGATGTTGACCGGACCGGAGCGCCGGCGCGGTGCATCCTCGTCCTGCTCCTCACCGCCCTGCGCTTCGCGCGCGCGCTCGTTCGCGGCAGCGGTCGTGAACGTGCGCACAACCTTCCCGCTTGCGTCGAGTATGTCGAACTTCACGTCGCCCTGCGGCTCCTTCGCGAAGTAGTAGTCGATCATCGCGCCAGACTGCGGGTACTGCGGCGCAGAGGCGCTGTTTCCGCGTGCGGATATCGCAACGGGATTGGCCCTGTAATGCATGCGATACGCGTCGCGCGGCTTGAAGAGATGCGCGCTGGATGTTGCGATCGCATCGCTCCACTGATGCAACGGAGTCAGATCGTCCATGATCCAGAACGACCTGCCCTGTGTCGACAACACCAGATCCTTCTGGTGCACGTTGATGTCGGTGATCGGAGTCGCCGGGAGATTGAACTGGAAGGGCAGCCAGTGGCCTCCATTGTCGAGCGACACGTACATCCCGAACTCCGTGCCCGCGTAAAGCAGTCCGGCGCGCGACGGATCTTCACGCACCACGCGCGTCGGTTCGTCCTTCGCTATTCCGTTTGTTCCGTCGGTGAGACGCGTCCACGACTTGCCGTAATCATCGGTGCGATAGATATACGGCGCAAAATCGCCGAGCAGATAGCGATACACTGCGATGTACGCCGAACCGGGGCGATGCGGTGAGGGATCGATCGTCTGTACGCGACCACCAGGCGGCAGATCCTTCGGCGTGACGTTTGTCCACGTCTTTCCATCGTCACGCGTTACGTAGATCGGACCGTCGTTGGAACCGGTCCATATCAGACCCTTCTGCAATGGAGATTCGCGGATCACGTACAGTGTCGCGTAAACTTCCTCGCCCGTCACGTCGCGCGTGATGGGGCCGCCGCTCACTGCATTGAGATAGCGCGGGTCGTGCGCCGTGAGATCCGGACTTATTCGCTCCCACGTCACTCCCTCGTCGCGCGTGCGATGCACGTACTGCGATCCGTAGTAGATGACGTGCGAATCGTGCGGCGAAAGCTCCAGTGGCGACACGCGCTGAAAACGATAGATGAGATCGCCCGGCACGCTTCCATACAGCGACTGCGCTCCGACCCAGTATTGCTTTTCCTGGCCGGTCCGTAGCGACATCCGGCTGAACTGTCCCTTGCACGATCCGTAAACCGTATCGGGATTTGTGATGTGCGGCATGATGGGTCCAGTCTCGCAACCCGGTCCGCCGCGCCACTCCTCTTCCTGGCCACTGTTGAGCGGCAGGCTCGGAACGATCAACGTCGTATTGTCCTGCTGCGCCCCGTACAACCGATACGGGAACTGGTTATCGATCGACACCGCGTAGATCTCGGCGGTCGGCTGATTGAACTGCGTGGACCAGGTGAGTCCGCCATCGAGCGAGACGTTCGCGCCGCCGTCGTTCGCCTGGATCATCACGTTGCCGTCCCTGGGGCTGATCCACATGTCGTGGTTGTCGCCGTGAGGAACGCGCACTGACTTGAAATTCCTGCCGCCGTCGGTGGACTTGTAGAAATTCTCGGCGCCGCCGTACACAACGTCTGCGTTGGTGGGATCCGCGGCGAGTGTGACGTAATAGAACGGACGCGTGATGAGCTGAGGGTTGGAGCTGGTGAGTGACCAGTGCTCGCCCGCATCATCGGAACGATACAGACCGCCGCCCGGCTTCGCCTCGATCAGCGCGTACACGCGATTCGGATTCGCCGCTGTCACGGCGATGTTGCTCTTGCCGAACAGACCTGACGGAAGACCGCCGGTCATTCTTGTCCAGTGATCTCCGCCATCGGTGCTCTTGTAGAGACCACCCTCGTGGCCTCCACTCAGAATCGCCCACGGCTTGCGCACGCCCTGCCACATCGACGCGTAGATGACCCTGGAATTACCAGGCTGAAACTCCACGTCCGCTGCGCCTGTGCTGTCGGAGATGAAGAGCACCTTGTCCCACGTCTTGCCGCCGTCTCTGGTGCGAAAGACGCCACGCTCCGCATTGGAGGTGAACGCGTTCCCGATTGCTGCGACGTACACGATATCCGGATTGGATGGATCGATACGCACACCGCCGATCTGTCCCGCGTCACGCAGTCCCGCGAAGCTCCAGGTCGCGCCGGCGTCGGTCGATTTGTACACACCGCGTCCCGTCGAGACGTTGCTGCGTATGTCGTCCGATCCGGTGCCAACGTAGATGACGTTCGGATTCGATTGCGAGACATCTATCGATCCCATCGAGCCGACAGGAATCTTTCCATCCGAAATGGGAATCCACGTTGCGCCTGCATCAGTGGTCTTCCAGAGGCCGCCGCTCGCGACGCCCATGTAGAAAGTGCGCGGCTCGGAGGCGACGCCCGTTACGGTGGTTACGCGTCCGCCGCGATCCGGCCCAACCATGCGATAGCGCAGATCGGAGTGCGCGTTGTCGAATATCGCGGGTGACTGCGCAACAGCGGGTGTGCCGAGCGCCGCTGCTGCAAGAGCGGCAATAAGGAATGACGTGATACGGGGCATGAGATCTCGCTGACGGGTGAAACATGAACAGTCTGCATACGGCTTGCGTCGGGAAGTATGGAACACGACGCACGCCCTGTCCATGCTGATCGGTCTAGAGAGCTACGATGTCCGTCACCGAAATGTTGTACTGTGTGATCGTCCACGCAGGATTTGCAACCGCCACGGAGGCGGCAAATCCATCTGGCGCGTGAAGTGCGCGGACTGTGGCATCGGGATCGGGCGTCGCCGCTTCCCAGATGCTTGCGCCGCGCACCTTGACACGCGCTTCCGATCGCGTCCACGCTTGAATGAAGCGCAGATCGCGATTGTCGTCGGTGAGAATGGTCTCGATTTCTTCGTGCGTGAAAAAACGCCTGAGGATCGTCTCCGCATTCGGCACGGCGCGCAGCTGCTCGATGTCCACACCGACCGGAGCCACGCGTGTCATCGCGATCATCGACAGACCGTGCGAGTGCGAGATGGAAAAGTGCAGCGCCGGATCGTTGCGCAATAGCGGCTTTCCCTTTGGCGCATCGTACAATTCGATCTGTTCCAGCGGCGTATCGAGCAGTGCAGCGAGCACGCGTCGCGTCGCGTCGCGAACCGTTGCGCTGTCTCCACTGTCGAGTGTGAGAACACGCACCTCATCGTCGCGTAACGGCCGGACAGCATCGTTCACGAAACCACTCCGTCGATCACTCTCGCAATCACTCGAGCTCGATCAGTTCGACGGCGACTCGACCATCGGTAATCATCATGACGGCGACACTGGGAGCGAGGTCGAATCTTCGGGCACCTGCGGCGCCCGGATTGACCGCCAAGCGGCCGGCAAGGTCGAGGATCAGCTGTTTGTGCGTGTGGCCATATACTATGATATCCGCGTTCGGGTAGGCTCTGAGCAGTTGCTCCGGCTTGGGGCGGCCGAGCTCGTTGCCGTGACTCATGTGAAGGCGGAGACTCTCGAACGTTTGTTCGAAAGATAGCGGAAGATTCGGGTCGCCAACGGGATCGCAATTCCCGGCGACCGCGTAGACCGGGGCGATGGTCCTCAGCTCGTGCAGGATGTCGTCACCGCACACGTCACCGGCGTGGAGGATCAGGTCGACCCCGGTGAAGGCCGAATGAACAGCCGGCCTCAGAAGGCCGTGCGTATCGGAGATGAGCCCCAGCCTGATCACTGTCGCACCCTGTGGCGGTACATCACGAAAGCTAGGCGGAAGTGTACGCCCGCGAGAAGTGCTGCCAGCGGGGCAGTCGTCTCACCTGGTGCCGAGCATGTCTAAATTGGGGGATGTCAATGCTGAGACTGGCCCTCGCGCTCGGCGCCCGTTCGCTGCGTCGCCCGACGCTCGCGGTCGATCTCGCGCGGGTGAGCTGGCGCTTCCGGAACCGGCACTGGTACCGAAAACCGCCATTTTTGCCGATTCCGGACCGCGAATACGTACGCTGGCGTATGGATACAGCGTACGGATCACCGGATTTCCTCCCGCCCGCGGATGACGTGGAGCGATACGTCCGGTGGGCGTCACGAGATTGAATGGGTACGGTAACAACGTTGTAATCCTGGCGGGATCATCGTACGTTATCTTCCCGCTCGGACCTCGAAACTCCACCACGAATCGGGAGTTCTGATGTATATCGATCCCGCTGCAGGCAGTCTCGTTCTCCAGGTCGTAATCGCTGGCGTGATCTCGGCGCTGGCCTTCATGCGTCGTGCGCGCAGAGCAACCAAGGCGTTCTTCGTCTCGCTCTTCAACAGGCACCACCGATAGCTTGACGCGACTCGGAGCGTCGTTCCGAGACCCGAGTGGATTTGTTTTCGACCGGAACGGTGTGCTGTACCGGCAGGTCAACCGGGTCTTTGCGGATGAATTCGATGCATGCTCGTCATCCGGCCTGTACGACGAGCTCATGGCCGATCGCCTGCTGGTACCGCACGCATCAGTCGACGTAGCGCTGGCGCTGACGACGGATGCGCACGCCGTGCTCGAGCCGGAGCGCCTCCCATTCATATCGTATCCATACGAATGGTGCTTCGGGCAGTTGAAGGACGCCGCACTGTTGACGCTTGCCGTGCAGTCGCGCGCGCTCGAGCGGGGCTTCGTTCTGCGAGATGCCAGTGCATACAACGTCCAGTTCGTCGATGGGCGGCCGGTGTTCATGGACACGCTGTCGTTCGAGCGTTATCGCGACGGGGAACCGTGGATCGCGTACAAGCAATTCTGCCAGCACTTTCTGGTGCCGCTCATGCTCATGGCGCGCCGCGACATTCGCTTCGGCCTGCTCCTGCGCGAATACCTCGATGGGATCCCGCTCGATTTCGGGAGCGAGATGCTGCCGAGGAGAAGTTGGGCGGACATACGGGCGTTGCTGCACATACACATGCACGCCCGCGCGCAGCGAAAGTATTCGGAGACGAAAGTCTCGTCGGCTGTCGGCACGCGCCGGATGACAAAGCAGGCACTCGTCGCGCTCAGCGAGAACCTGAGCGAGGCGATCGAGCGGCTCACGTGGCAGCCGGATGGCACGCAGTGGGCGAACTATGTCCAGGACACGAATTACAGTGACGCAGCGGTCGCGAGCAAGCGGGACACCATCCGCCGCTACCTTCGCGAATCAAACCCTGCGGTAGTGTGGGACATCGGCGCCAACACCGGCGTGTATTCACGCATCGCGAGAGAGATTGCGCCGCTGGTAATATCGTTCGACATCGACCCCGCCGCTGTGGAGCGAAACTACCGAACCGTGCGACTGGAAAACGAGACGGGGATTCTGCCGCTTCTCATGGACCTCACGAATCCATCGCCCGCCCTGGGCTGGGCGCACGCGGAGCGGATGTCGCTGGAGGAGCGGGGACCCGCCGACGTCGTGATGGCGCTCGCTCTCGTGCATCATCTTGCAATCGGCAACAACGTGCCGCTGGGTCACGTCGCGGCATTCATGGCGCAACTGGGACACAATCTCATCATCGAGTTCGTTGACAAGGAGGACTCACAGGTCGCGCGTCTGCTTCGCAATCGCGCCGACATATTCACAGATTACAGCAAGGAAGGATTCGAGCGCGCATTCGGAACGTTCTTCACGATCGACGCGTGCGAGCAGGTTGGAGATGCAAGGCGGTGGCTTTACTCGATGACGACAGGAGAGGTACAGCGGCAGTGAGCTGGAGACGACGAGCCTACCCGCTGCTGTTCGCGATCTTTCCCATAATCGGTGTTTCGGCGAAGAATGCCGGCGACGCCCGAATGATGGATATGATGGCGTTGGTGCTTCTCGTGGCTACTTTTGTTGCGATTGTCTACCTTGCGCTCTTCTGGCTCATACGCTCGACTGCAACGAGAAGCGCGTCGTCATCCGAGCGTTCAGCCGACATGGCGGCGTTCGTTCTGTTCTGCGCGGTAGCTGTTTTTTATCTGTACAGCTACGTGGCACCATGGATTCAGAACGGAATCGCGTACGTACGGGCCAACCCGAGAATGGGGTCGGCCGTGACTGTAATGATCGTCGCGCCATTCGTTCTCGTCCTCGCGAGTTGCCGGCGATGGTGGCACCGCCGGCCAGGACTCGATTCGGTCGGACGCTTTCTTTCGCTGACGGGTGTACTTGCGGTGTGCTCAGCGTCCGCTCAGATCGTATACACCCACATCGCGGACGCCAGAGCGATCCGGAGCAGTTCACTCATCCGCGAGCTCGACGCGCCGATTCCAATGCGTGATCCCCACATGGCTGTCGGCCGAGCCGCCGACAGCCATGGCAAGCACGACGTGTACATCATCCTTCTCGACGAATACCCCAGCTCGGCGGTACTGCGCGAACAGTTTGGCATCGACAACACACCCTTCGAGGATACGCTGAGGGCGATCGGGTTCCGTGTACCTCCGAGTATCCGAAGCAACTATTCGGTCACGCTCATGTCGGTGGCATCACTTCTCAATTTTGCGCAGACACAGCCGATCGAGCAGGCCGCGGGGCGAAATTCGCATGACTTCACGCTCGTCGGGTACTTGCTGGAGCACAACCGCGCGGAACGATTCCTCAAGACGCAGGGATACCGGTTCGCATACTTCCCATCGAGCTGGTTCGGTCCCACTCAAAGCAATTCGGATGCGGACTACCAGTTCGATCTGGGGCACCATTGGGATATCAACTGGATCTTGCAGACATCATCGGTCTTCCAGGAGTTCTCGCGATCCACGATGTTCAGCAAATTGCTGCGCTACTTCCCCACTGAAATGACGGTGCACACGGACGACATGTCGCGCACCTTCGCAGCGCTGAGTGACATACCACCGTCCAGGCAGCCTACTTTCGTCTTCGCACACATTCTAGCGCCACATCCGCCGTTCATCGAGGACGCGAACTGCGACCCGCTGCCACGCGATACGCAATTGCAGTGGGGCTCGCTACCGGCCGGACGGGTTGCCCTGCGTGGAGAACTAGCGTGCCTCAATGGCGAGGTGCTGCGGATGGTGCGCACTGTGATTTCTCGCTCCAAGACGCCGCCAATTATCATTCTGCAGGGCGACCACGGCTCGCAATCTCTCGGTATCTTCAGGAGCACGAGCGCACTTCCGACGGTCGAACAAGCCAGAGAGCGCTTCCGGCCCTTCGGCGCATACTACCTTCCCGACGGCGGCGGCGCTGCCATTCCTGATTCCATCAGCATGGTCAACGTCCTTCGCTACGTGTTCAACTACTACTTCAACACCGACCTTCGGCCGCTTCCGAACACGATGTACTATTCCCACTGGATGTATCCGTATCGACTGACGGAGGTGGACTCGAACTTTCGTGTCGTCCGGCATTAGATCGATCGCGTTTGGATAAATTGTGTATGTGACCGAGCATGCAATAGCTGCACAAATGACGCTGGAAGACCGAATCAGAGCGCACGCTCGTGCGCTCGGCTTCGATCTAGTCGGAATCGCGACGCTGGGCGAAGTCGAAACTGCGGATCACTTCGACGAATGGATCAGCGCCGGTTACGCCGGCGAGATGGGATATCTGGAGCGCGGCGCCGAGAAGCGTCGCGACACGCGGAAGCCGTTCGAGGGAGTGCGGAGTGCAGTCGTCGTCGCGATGAATTACGGCGGCACGCAGCCGCCCGGTCCCGTAGCGCGCTATGCGCGCGGCGACGATTACCACGATCTGATGATCGACCGGCTGAACGAGCTGCACCGCTGGATCGAGGGTGAGACAGGTCGCCCTGTCCGTGGCAAGCCGTATGTCGATACGGGCCCGATACTCGAGCGCGATCTCGCGCGACGCGCGGGGCTCGGCTGGTTCGGTAAGAACACCAATCTCATCAATCCGGAGCTTGGCTCGTTCTTCTTTCTGGGCGAGCTGTTGCTGGATCTCGAGCTGCGTGCTGACGATCCATTCGAGATGGACCGTTGCGGAAGTTGCACGCGATGT
>Ga0207657_10008781_pt1 | contig 10227 bp, 14 predicted proteins | sample KBSC33metaG_FD_184316 | JGI IMG/M metagenome (GOLD analysis project Ga0207657, IMG submission 184316) | Corn rhizosphere microbial communities from Kellogg Biological Station, Michigan, USA - KBS C3-3 metaG (SPAdes) (version 2) | ecosystem: Host-associated > Plants > Roots > Rhizosphere > Soil ... | reverse complement strand
GCTCGAGTGGACTGTGCCCGGGCCGTACCGCGTCGCCTTCTCGACGCGCATCGGCGGCGTGAGCGAAGGCGACTTCTCGTCGCTCAACCTCGGCATCCTCACGGAGGACGATCCTGCACGCGTCGTCGAGAACCGCACACGACTTTGCAACGCCGTCGGCGCGGACGCGGACGGTGCGACGATGGCATGGCAGCGACACGGCTCGACCGTCACGCGCGCGCGGCCGCGCGGCATCGTGACGCCGGGCACCGTCTATGCGCATTGCGACGGGCTCTGGAGCGACGAGCAGGGACGCGCGATGCTCCTGCTGACCGCCGACTGCATGCCGATCGCGATCGCCCGGGGCGAGGGACAGACGCCGGCCGTCGAGATCCTGCACGCAGGCTGGCGCGGGCTCCTGGCGGGGATCGTCTCGGCGGGCGTGCGCGCGCTCGGCGGTCACCGGCTTGCGGCCGCGATCGGGCCGAGCATCGGTCCCTGCTGCTACGAGGTCGGCGAGGAGGTGGCGGAGCCCTTCCGGGAGGCGTTCGGCGAGGACGTCTCACGCGACGGCAAGCTCGATCTGTGGACGGCGGCCGAGCGCGCGCTCCGTGCCGCCGGCGTTGAGGAGGTCGAGCGCTTCGACATCTGCACGTCGTGCCACGGCGAGCGCTTCTTCTCCCACCGCCGGGACCACGGGAAGACGGGCCGGCAGGGTGTCATCGCGTACGTCGACTGACGAGATCCGCGAGCGCTACGCGCGGGTCCGCGAGGAGGTCGGCGAGGCCACCACGGTCGTCGTCGCGACGAAGTACCTCTCGGTCGCGGAGCTCGCGCTGCTCGCCGACGCCGGCGTCGAGGTCGTGGGGGAGAACCGAGCGCAGGACCTCGCCGCCAAGCACGACGTCTACGGAGACGCGTTCCGCTGGCATTTCATCGGGCACCTGCAGAGCCGGAAGGCCAAGACGGTCAACGAGCTCTGTGAGCTCTGCCACTCGCTCGACTCCGAGTCGGCGGCGCGCAAGCTCGAGATCCCGGCGCTCGTCGAGGTGAACCTGAGCGGGGAGCCGACGAAGTCCGGCGTCGCCCCGGGCGAGCTCGGCGCGTTCATCGCGCTCTACCCGAACGTACGCGGGCTGATGACGATGCCGCCGTGGGCCGAGGACCCCGAAGCGTCGAGGCCTTACTTCGTCCGCCTGCGCGAGCTCGCCGAGGAGCACAGCCTCCCGGAGCTCTCGATGGGCACGAGCCAGGACTACCGCGTCGCCGCGCAGGAGGGCGCGACGTTCGTCCGCGTCGGCTCGACGATCTTCGGCGACCGCCGGACCTGAGAAATGCAGGATCTCGCCGCCCGCCGCAGTACCATTCCGCTCGAACCATGGGATTTGCGGACGTCTGGAACAAAACGCTCGTCTACTTCGGCATCGCCGAGGAGGAGGAGTGGGACGAGGACGGCTACCTCACCGACGAGGAGCTTCAGCGCGCCTACGCGGAGCGGCCGAACGTTCGCCGGCTCGCGCCGCGGCGGACGCGCCGCGAGGACTTCGACGACTGGACCGACCCGGAGGAGGCCGCGACGGCGCGCACCAGCGTCCTCCGCCCGCCGCCGCAGCGGCCGGCTCCCCAGCGGCAGGCGGAGCCGCGCCGCCTCCGAGGGGTCGAGAGCCTGCCGACCGCGGGAGCGAACGTGAAGGTGCACCTCGTCCTGCCGCGGAGCTTCAACGACGCGCAGCAGATCGCCGATCGCTTCAAGGAGGGCGTGCCGGTGATCCTCAACTTGCAGGGCTCCGACCAGGAGCTCTCGAAGCGGCTGATCGATTTCGCGAGCGGGCTCACGTACGCGCTCGACGGCGGCATGCAACGGGTCGCGGACAAGGTGTTCCTGCTGACGCCGCGCAACGTCGAGGTGTCGGCCGAGGAGCGCGCGCGCCTCCTCGAGCGCGGCGGCTTCTTCAACCAGGCATAGGAAAAACACGGGCGGCGGCGAACCGCGCTGGCATGGGCTCCACGGCCACCATCACCCTGCTCGCAGACGCGATCGACTCGGCACAGAGCTTCGTCTGGGTCTTCGCGACGGTCTACACGCTGGTGATCTTCGTGTACGTCCTCTCGAGCTGGGTGCGGCTGCCGTACTCGCCCTGGTTGAACCGCGTCCAGCGGTTCCTCCACGACGTCTCCGAGCCGTACCTGCGGCAATTCCGACGGATCCTGCCGTCCATGGGCCCGATCGATCTCTCGCCCTTCATCGCCGTGATCGTCCTCGGCGTGCTGGCGAAAGTGCTGATCGCCCTCCTCGGCCGGTTCCACTAGAGAAGAGAGGGGAGGAGCGATGGCTCTCACTCCGGTTGAGATCAGGCACCTGCAACCGAGCACCGGCCTCATGGGCTACAAGCGTGCGCAGACCGACCGTCTGCTCATCGAGATCGCCGAGAGCTTCGAGGACGTGTGGCGCGAGCGGGCCGACCTTGCGGACAAGGTAGACCAGCTCGAGGCGGATCTCGTCCGCTTCCGCGAGCTCGAGGCGCTGCTGCGCACGACGCTCGTCTCGGCCGAGCGCGCGGCGGGCGAGCTGAAGGAGCAGGCGCGCCGCGAGGCCGACCTCATCCTCGGCGAAGCCCATGCCGAGGCGCGGAAGGTACAGCGCGACGCGGTCGCCGAGAACGAGCGGCTCGTCGCCGAGTCGCGCAAGCTCCGCAGCGCGCTGCGCATGGCGCTCGAGACGCTCGACGACGTCGCAGCCGGCGATGTTCCGCCGGCGGACGGCCACGACGGCGATCCGCAGCACACCTGGCCGGGTGAGCGCGAAGCCGCGTAGCTGACCGTAGACTGGCTACATGGGCGTTCCTTGCACGCGCGTGCGGTTGCGCGTCAGTCCCGGGTCGGGCCGGGCCGAGATCGTCGGGCGCTACGCGGACGGCTGGAAGGTTCGTGTCACCGCCGCACCCGAGCACGGGCGCGCGAACGACGCCGTGCTTCGCCTCCTCGCCGACACGCTCTCGGTTCCGCGCGAGGCGCTCACGATCGTTTCGGGTCATAGCGCGCGGGACAAGATCGTAGAGCTGACGGGTGTGGGGCCCGGGTTGATCGACCGCCGGCTGACGTCTGCGTCGACGACCGATCGAGGAAGGAAGGACAGGCGCACTTGAGCATCGACAGTGACCACTTCCGCGGGCGGCTCCTGGAGGAGCGAGAGCGGGTGCAGGCGGCGATCAAGCACCTGCGAACCGACCATCCGGGATCGCTCGACGACGAGACCGAGGAAGTGACCGGGTCGAGCGACAACCACCTCGCCGAGACCGCGTCGGCGACGCTGAACCGGGAGATCGACTACACGCTCGGGGAGAACTCGGGCCAGGTGCTCGCCGAGATCGACGCCGCGCTCCGGCGCATCGAGGACGGCACGTACGGAACGTGCGGCCGCTGCGGCAAGGAGATCCCTGCGGAGCGGCTCGAGGCGCATCCGTGGGCGACCCTGTGCATCGAGGACGCACGCAAGGCGGAGACCCGGTGAGCGAACCGGCCCGCCGGCTGGACCGCCGGCTGGACGTCCGGGTCGGCTCGGCCACGGACGGCCTCGCGCCGGTCTCGTTTGCCGAGCGCTCCCTCGCCGCCGGCGCAGCGCAGTGGGCGGCGCTCGCTGCGATCGCCTTCGCGGCGGTGGCCGCCGACCAGCTCACCAAGTACATCGTCACGAGCCACATCGCGCTCGACGACGGCGTCCACGTCGTCGGGCCGTTCTGGATCCACCACGTCCAGAACTCCGGGATCGCGTTCGGGCTCTTCGCGAGCGCCACCGCCGTCGTGATCCTCGCGACCGGCGTCGCCGTCGCGTGGATGCTCCTCTTCTTCGGCCGCTCAGGTGCGCGCCACCCCGTGCTGCCCGTGGCGCTCGGCCTCGTGATCGGGGGCAGCGTCTCGAACCTGCTCGATCGCGTCCGGCTCGGCTACGTCACCGACTTCCTCGACTTCCGCTACTGGCCCGCGTTCAACCTCGCCGACTCCTTCATCGTCGTCGGCGTCCTCGTGCTGCTCGGCGTGCTCGTTCATGCCGAGCGCGAGCCGCGAGGACCGCGGCGCATGCGTGACGCAGCTGCGCGTCCCTGAGAGCGGAGCGGGCGAGCGCCTCGACCGCTTCCTCGCGGCTCTGCCCGAGATCGGCTCCCGCGCCGTCGCCGAGCGCCTGCTGAGCGCGGGCGGCGTTCGCGTCGACGGGCGCCCGCGCGCGAAGAGCTTCCGCCTCGAGGGCGGGGAGGAGGTCGAGTTCGAGCCGCCGGCAGCTCCGTCGTCGACTCTCGTCCCGCAGGCGATGGATCTCGCGATCCCGTACGAGGACGAGCATCTCCTCGTCGTCGACAAGCCGGCTGGGCTCGTCGTCCATCCGGCGCCGGGCCACGCGAGCGGCACGCTCGTGCACGGCCTGCTTGCGCACCGCGTCGAGGGCGGGGACGAGCCCGACCGGCCCGGCATCGTCCACCGCCTCGACCGGGACACGTCGGGGCTGCTCGTCGTCGCGCGGTCGCCCGAGGCGCACCGGCGCCTGCAGGAGCTCGTGAAGGCGCGCGAGGTGACGCGCGAGTACCTCGCCCTCGTCGTCGGCCGCCCGCGCTCGGAGCGCGGCACGATCGAGGCGCCGATCGGACGCGACCGGCACGACGCACAACGGCATTCCCTCGACACCGACACGCCGCGGCAGGCGGTGACGCACTTCGAGGTCGCCGAGCTCGTGAAGAAGCATGCGCTGCTGCGCGTGACCCTCGAGACCGGGCGAACGCACCAGATCCGCGTGCACCTCGCAGCGATCGAGCTGCCGGTCGCAGGGGATCCGGTCTACGGCCGTCCCGGCGAGCTCGGCCTCGACCGCCAGTTCTTGCACGCCGCACGGCTCGCGTTCGACCATCCGCTGACGGGTGCGCGCGTCGACGTCGAGTCCGGGTTGCCGCCCGACCTCGAGCGGGCGCTCGCGCGCGCCCGCGCCTGAGCCTCCCGCTAGACTTCCGGCGTTCTCGTCCCACGACCCGGCGGATCTCGCCGGGGCGCCGGTGCCGGCCGCTCGAGGCCGGTGCGCCCCGTCCCCGTCCGGAGCAGCAGCCAATCCAACCACGAAGGAGCTATCCCGATGGCAGTCGCCTCCATGCGCGACCTGCTGGAGGCCGGAGTCCACTTCGGCCACCAGACGCGTCGCTGGAACCCGAAGATGCGCCGCTTCATCTTCACCGAGCGGTCCGGCATCTACATCATCGACCTGACCCAGACGAGCGAGCGCCTCGACGAGGCCACGCAGTACGTGCGGAACCTTGCTGAGCGCAACGGCACGGTGCTCTTCGTCGGCACGAAGAAACAGGCGCAGGACGCCGTCGAGAGCGAGGCGAAGCGCGTCGGCATGCCGTACGTGAACCATCGCTGGCTCGGCGGCCTGCTCACGAACTGGCGGACGATGTCCGACCGGATCGAGCGGCTGCACGAGATGCGCCGGCTTCGCGACGAGGGGCAGATGGAGCTTCTCCCCGCGAAGGAGCGGATCTCGATGGCCGGCGAGCTCGAGAAGCTCGAGGCGAACCTCGGCGGGGTTGCGGACATGCGCAAGCAGCCCGACGCGGTCTTCATCATCGACCTGAAGAAGGAAGCGCTCGCGGTGCGCGAGGCGCGGCGACTCGGCCTACCCGTCATCGCCCTCGTCGACACGAACGCAGACCCCGACGAGGCCGACTACGTCATCCCGGGAAACGACGACGCGATCCGTTCGTGCGCGCTGATCGCGCGCGTCATCGCCGAGGCGATCTCCGACGGGAAGCAGAAGGTCTCGGCGCGCGACTTCGCGAAGCAGGCGAACGGCACGGCGCCCTCGACGGAGCCAGAGACGGAGCCGCAAGCAGGACCGCAGCCCGAAGCCGAGAGCGAGGCTGCGCCCGCAGCGGAGCCGCCGGCCGAGGCAGCCGTCGAAGCCGAGAGCGAGGCTGCGCCCGCAGCGGAGCCGACGGTCGAGCCGACGGAGGAGAGCGCGAATGGCTGAGATCTCGGCGGCGCTCGTCAAGGAGCTCCGCGACCGCACGGGAGCGGGGATGATGAACTGCAAGCGCGCCCTCGAGGAGACGAACGGCGACATGGAAGCGGCGGTCGTCCTGCTGCGCGAGAAGGGCCTGGCGCAGGCCGCCAAGCGTGCCGGGCGCGAGACGACGGAAGGCAAGGTGGGCTATCGCCTCGCCGCCGACGGCTCGAAGGGGACGATGGTGGCGATCGGCTGCGAGACCGAGCCGGTCTCCGCGAACGACGAGTTCATGGCGTACGCGAAGAAGGTGCTCGAGGCCGTCGAGTCCGGGGGCATCGACGCGGCCGCCGAGCTCGACGCGGAGCGCACGGCGCTGACGGCGAAGCTCGGTGAGAACATCGTCGTCGCGGGGGCCGCCCGCTTCGAGGCCGTGGACGGCGGGCTCGTCGCCGCGTACGCGCATCCGCCGGCCAACAAGCTCGGGGTGCTGCTGCAGCTTCGCGGCGGCGACGCCGAGCTCGGCCGCAAGATCGCGATGCACATCGCCGCGTCCGGCCCGCAGTGGATCACGCGCGAGGACGTCCCGGCCGAGGCGGTCAAGGCGGAGCGCGAGATCTACCTCAACTCGGACGAGGTGCAGTCGAAGCCGGAGCAGGCACGCGAGAAGATCGTCGAGGGCATGCTGAACAAGCGCTTCTTCGGGGCGAACGTCCTCGCCGACCAGGAATGGATCCACGACTCGTCGAAGACCGTCGGGCAGGCTCTGCAGGAGTCAGGCGCCGAAGTGCTCGAGTTCGAGCGGTTCGCGCTCGCCGGATGACCGTCCGAGCCGAAGAGTCGGCAACGCACGCGCCGGCGGCCGGCGGCCGCGGCTTCCGGCGCGTGCTGCTGAAGCTCTCCGGCGAGGCGCTCATGGGCTCACGCGACTACGGGATCGACGTTCCGGTCGTGCGCACGCTCGCCGAGGAGATCGTCGCTGTGCACGCCGCCGGCGTCGGGGTCGCGATCGTGGTCGGGGGCGGCAACTTCTACCGCGGGCTCGCGGCCGCCGCGGAGGGAATGGAGCGGACGACCGCGGACTACGCGGGCATGCTCGCGACGCTCCTGAACGCGCTCGCGCTGCAGGACGTCCTCGAGCGGCAGGGCGCGAGCACGCGCGTGCAATCCGCGCTCGAGGTGAGCGAGGTCGCCGAGCCGTACATCCGCCGCCGGGCAATCCGGCACCTCGAGAAGAAGCGCATCGTCATCTTCGCCGCCGGGACCGGCAATCCGTTCTTCACGACCGACACCGCCGCGGCGCTCCGCGCACTCGAGATCGGCGCCGACGCCATCCTCATGGCGAAGAACGGGGTCGAGGGCGTGTACGACGGCGACCCGCGCACGGATGCAGACGCGCGCTTCCTGCCGCGCCTCACGCATCTCGAGGCGATCGAGCGAGGACTGAAGGTCATGGACACGACCGCGCTCTCGCTCTGCATGGACAACAAGCTGACCATCCACGTGTTCGAGCTCGCCGACGGCAACATCAGCCGCGTCGTCGCGGGCGAGAACGTCGGCACGGTCATCGAGACCCGGTAGGAGGGCACACCATGGCAACCGTCGACGACCTGATCAACGACGCGCAGACGCGCATGGGGAAATCCGTCGAACACGCGCGCGACCAGTTCGGCACGGTCCGCACCGGGCGCGCTTCCGCGTCGCTGCTCGACCGCATCGAGGTCGACTACTACGGCACGCCGACGCAGCTGAAGCAGCTGGCGACGATCGGCGTGCCCGACGCGCGGATGCTGACCGTGCAGCCGTTCGACCCGAGCTCGATCCGCGCGATCGAGAAGGCAATTCAGGAGTCCGACCTTGGCCTGACGCCGTCGAACGACGGGAAGCTCGTCAGGCTCCCGATCCCTCAGCTCACCGAGGAGCGCCGCAAGGAGCTCGTCAAGGTCGTGCGCGGGCTGGCCGAGGAGCATCGCGTCGCCGTGCGCGAGATCCGGCGCGACGCGATGAAGCACCTGAAGGATCTCGTCGACAACGGCGAGGTCGGCGCCGACGAGGAGCACCGCGCCGAGGAGCGCGTCCAGAAGCTGACGGACGACCACACGAAGCAGATCGACGATTTCCTGAAGCACAAAGAAGCCGAGGTCATGGAGGTCTGATGGCCGCGGCGCCGGAGCCCGTGCTCGCGGACGTCCCACGCGCCGTCGCGATCGTGATGGACGGCAACGGCCGCTGGGCGTCGGCGCACGGCGTCGAGGTGGCCGAAGGGCACCGTGCCGGCTCTCGCGCGCTCCGCCCGATCGTCGAGACTGCGATCGACCTCGCGATCCCGTCGCTCGCCGTATACGCGTTCTCGACCGAGAACTGGACGCGATCTGCCGACGAGGTCTCGGCCTTGATGGAGATCTTCGGCGAGACGATCGATCGCGAGCTGCACGACCTCGCTGCGGAAGGCGTCCACACGCAGTTCGTCGGCCGCCGCGATCGCGCGCCGTCGTGGCTGGAGGAGAAGATGGAGGCGCTCGAGCGCTCGACGGCTGCGGAGTCGCGGCTCTCGCTCTGGATCGCCTTCGACTACGGCGGCCGCGCCGAGATCGTCGAGGCGGCGCGACGGCTCGCCGAAAGTGGGGAAGAGATCGACGAGGCCGGCTTCGCACGACATCTCTATGCACCGACGATGCCGGATCCCGATCTCGTCATCCGCACGTCCGGCGAGCATCGCGTCTCGAACTTCCTGCTCTGGCAGTCCGCGTATGCGGAGTTCGTGTTCACCGACACGCTCTGGCCCGACTTCGGGCCGGACGAGTTTCGAGCCGCGATCGAGGATTACGCGAGCCGCCGCCGTAGATTCGGCGGCAGATGACGAGTCTCTACTCCCGCGTGCTGGTCGCGATCGTCGGCCTGCCCGTTGTGCTGCTCGCTGTCTACTACGGCGGCTGGTGGCTCTTCACGCTCGTCGCGATCGCCGCCGTCGTCGCGGTGCACGAGTTCGTGACGATGGCGCGCCCGCTGCGGCCGCTCACCCCGGCCGTCTACGTCGGCGTCGTGCTCGCGCTCGTCGGTGCCGAGAAGGGCGGCCTCGTGTGGATGCTCGGCGGCTTCCTGAGCTGCTTCGTCGTCGCGTTCGCCCTCAACGCCGTGTCGACCACGCGCGCCCCGGCAACGGCGGCCGTCGGATCGACGGTGCTCGGCGCGGCGTGGATCGGTTTCGGCCTCGGCCACCTGATCCTGTTGCGCCGGATGCACGACGAGGCGCACCTGCTGGCCCTCACCGTCGTGCTGACCGTCTTCGCCGCCGACACGTTCGCGTACTTCAGCGGCCGGCTGATCGGCCGGCGCAAGCTCGCGCCGACGCTGTCGCCCGGCAAGACATGGGAAGGGTTCGCGGTCGGCTCGCTCGTCGGCATCTTCGTCGCGTTCGTCGCGCTGTACCAGGATCGCGACCACTACCTCGTGATCTGGCAGGCGCTCGTGCTCGGGCTCGTCGTCGTGCTCGCTGCGGCCGCGGGCGACCTCTTCGAGTCGATGCTGAAGCGCGACATGCAGGTGAAGGACACGGGCCAGCTCCTCGGCGGCCACGGCGGCGTCCTCGACCGCATCGACGCGCTGCTCTTCGCCTCGGCGGCAGCGTTCTATCTGGTTCTGGGCTTCAACTACTCCTGACCTACACTGAGCGCATGAAGCGCGTCGCGCTCCTCGGGGCCACCGGCTCGATCGGCCGGCAGGCGATCGAGATCGTCGAGGCCCACCCGGAGCTGGAGCTGTGCGCGGTCGCCTCCGGGTCGTCGCAGCTCGACGACGTGGACGCGCCCCTCAAGCAGGTCGGCGGCGACCTGACGGACCTGCTCGACCGCGCCGAGCCCGACGTCGTCCTGAACGCCGTCGTCGGCTTCGCCGGGATCCACGCGACGCTCTGGGCGCTGGAGCACGGCGTCGACCTGGCCCTCGCGAACAAGGAATCGCTCGTCGCCGCGGGCGAGCTCGCCGCGCAGGCCCAGGCGCGCGGCGGCGGCCGGACGCTGCCGGTCGACAGCGAGCACTCCGCGCTCTTCCAGTGCCTCGAGGAACGCCGGCCCGAACAGGTGCACACACTCGTGCTGACCGGGTCGGGCGGTCCGTTCCGCGGTCGCACGCGCGACGAGCTCACGCACGTCACGCCCGAGGAGGCGCTCGCGCATCCGACGTGGCGCATGGGCCCGAAGATCACCGTGGACTCCGCCACGCTTGCGAACAAGGGACTCGAGCTGATCGAGGCCCATTTCCTCTTC
>Ga0207657_10008780_pt1 | contig 10228 bp, 7 predicted proteins | sample KBSC33metaG_FD_184316 | JGI IMG/M metagenome (GOLD analysis project Ga0207657, IMG submission 184316) | Corn rhizosphere microbial communities from Kellogg Biological Station, Michigan, USA - KBS C3-3 metaG (SPAdes) (version 2) | ecosystem: Host-associated > Plants > Roots > Rhizosphere > Soil ... | reverse complement strand
GATGTTGCTGGCCCGGACCACGGCGTACTGCAAGTATGGTCCGGTCTCGCCCTCGAAGCTGATGGCTTCCTCGATGTCGAACACGATCAGCTTGCCGCGCGAGAACTTCAGCATGAAGTAGCGGATCGCGGCGACCGCGATCTGCGCGCCGGCCCGCCGGCATTCGTCCGGCGAAAACGTGGGATTGCGCGTCGCGACCTCCGCCGAGGCCTTGCCGGTGAGCAGATCGAGCAGGTCGTCTATCTTCACGCCGAGCCCTTTTCGGCCCGACACCTCCACGAACGGCTTCTTCGCATCGTCCCCCGCGATCTCGTAGCCGAGCTCGCGGGCCGTCGCGTGCGAGAGCGCCACCATTTCGTACGAGAAATGAATCGAGTGCTCGGCTTCCTTCGAGTGCCCGAGCGTTCGGAGCGCCTGGCTGAGCAGCGCCTGCAGGTACATCTGGCGCGAGTCGATGACGTTGTAAATGCGCTGCGCGTGGCCGAACGGCGGCGCCGCCGGATCGGTTTCCCCGGACGTTGTCGACCAGAGCTCGCGTCCGCCCGGCTGCGTCGCGAACAACCGGTACCGAAAATCGCGGCCGAGCAGACCGAACTTCCAGAACTGGTTCGCGATGTCCTTGCCGACGTATGTGACGACGCCGTTCGATCGGACGATCACTTTTTCGCGCGATTCCTCGTCGGCGCGCGCCGATTGCTCGACGTGTTCGGTCGTCGGCGCCGCCCCTGCCGGCGGCTCCTCTTCGATGCGCATCACCCAGCAGCCGGCGAGTTTGCCTTCGGTCTGCAGGAACACCGCACCCTGCGCTTTGAGGATGTCGAAGGCGTGCGACCAGAAGTGCAGGCGCACGATATCGCCTTCGTAGGTGAGCAGGTCGTAGGCGATATTGAGACGCGCCATCGTGCTCAGATGTGCCCGCACGATGCGGTCGACGATGAACGCGCCCATCGCCGCGGTCGCGTTGTCGCCGTGCTCCAGATCGTGGAGCGCGGCGGCGCGAATCGCCGGACGATCCGGTGCGCCGTCGTACCACTCGGTGACCCGCGAATACAGATCCCAACAGTAGTGGTCGAAACGCGTCGTGTCGGCGATGTGCCGCACCTCCTCGAGCGATTTCCCTTCGAGCTCGCGGAAGCCGACGATGATGTCGGCGACCTGGACGCCGAGATCATCGATGTAGTTCTGCACCTCGACCGGCGTGCCTCGGAACGCGAGCACGCGGCTGAGCGTGTCGCCAAGCGCGGCGTTGCGGAGGTGGCCGATGTGCGCCGCCTTGTTCGGGTTGATCGCCGTGTGCTCGACGATCGTCTTTTCGGCGGGCGCGCGAAACGGCGCGACGTCGCCGCGGACGCGATCGCGCAGGAACGCCGGACGATCGAGGTACAGATTCAGATAACCTGCTGGCGTGGCCACGATGCGCGATACGCCAGGGATCGGTTCCATCGCGCCTGCGATCTCCTGGGCAATGACGCGCGGCGGCTTGCGCAGCGTCCTCGCGAGCTGAAAGGCGACAGCCACGGCCAAGTCTCCGAGCGCGCGGTTGGGCGGTACTTCGATCGCGAACGGCGGCAGCTCCGTAAGACCGAACTGACGACGGATGGCGCCGCCGACGGCGTCGTGGACGAGATGTTGAACGCTCAGAATCATGAATGGTCAGTCGGGGCTGGCGGTGTGCGCTGCCGGGAAATCCGGAATGGCTGCCGGCGCAGAGCGCCGGTAAGCTCGTGATACGATTACCGTTCGTGACCTTGGTGCGCTGCGAGGCCCCGGAATTCGTCGGGCGTGTTCACGTTGGCGACGAGCTTGTCCGGATCGCCGAAGACGCACATCTCCGCCGCGGTCACTTTCCGCACCCGAACATCATCCAGCATCGTCGTCATCTTCAGCTGTCCCTCGCCGAGCCGCCGCACGATCGGCTCGAGACACGCGCGCGTGTAGGCGGCGCACAGTGGATGATAGCCGCGTTCGGTAAGTGGCACGACGGCGTCGGCTTCGCTCGTCAGCGTGAGCAGGTGCGCCAGAAACGGCGCCGAGACGAAGGGCATGTCGCAGGCGACGATCGCCACCGCATCGCCGCGCGCTTCCCACAGCGCCGCGTGCAGTCCGCCGAGCGGCCCGCGGCCGGGAAGGCGATCGGATACAGTGCGCACGAGCAGGCCCGCCGCGGTGTCGAGGCCGATCGCGTCCGCTTCGGCGTCGCTCGCGTCGATTCCGTAGGGCCCCTGGTCGCCCGGCTGAAGACGATGGGGCGCGCTCATGCCAACGATCATGATGTCGTCTGCAACCTGGCTGAGCGCCGCAAGCTGGCGCGCGCGAATCGTCTGTCCGTCCACGACGAGTGCACCCTTGTCGCATCCTCCGAATCGCCTGGCCTGCCCGCCGGCCAGGATCGCTGCGCTCCACATCACCCGATGATCTTAGAGCACGTGGCGAATGCACCGGTAGTGCTCTCGCTCGTCGAACATCGGGTTCCTTAAGCCATGCGCGAAGCGGGAATCGGCCGCGTACTCGTTGCGAGCCTGCATCAAGGCATCGCGGATATTCTGCCCACGCGCCTCGATTTCTACGAGAACTGGCTGAACGCGGAGGGCTTGCGCGAAGGCACGATCGGCCTCGCGCCGCTGTACGCCGTGCTGAGCTTCCTGCGGCAGGAAGGCGAGGCCTACCAGATGATCACCACGCGCGCGGGGGAATATGCCGCCGAGTGGACGGTGCAATCGCTGCCGCCGGCGCGTCGCGCGCTGATCAAGGCGGCGCCGCCCTGGCTGCGAAGCCGCCTGATCCTCCGCGTCGCCGGCGATCTGGTGCGCAGCAGCTTTCGCGGCAATCGCGCGCTGACGCGTCTGAAGAAGGGAACCGCCAGCATCGAAGTCCGCGCGTCGATCTTCTGCACCGTGCGCGAGCCGGCCACGCAGCCGTTGTGCGGTTTCTACGCCGCCGCGCTGACGCGGCTGATGACGCTGTTCGGCATGCCTGCCCGCGCCGAAGTGACAGCGTGCCGCGGGACGGGCGAGAGCACGTGCCTCCTGACGATCCCGATGGCGAACGGACGGCCGGCGTCGCACGAGCTGTCGACATGAGCCGGTGGCGCGCGGTCCTGTTCGCGCTGGCGCTGGTGTCGACCTGCGGGACAGCCGCCGCGCAGACGTCTGCCGCCACCGCCGCGGATGCGCGCGTGCTGGTCGTCCCCTTCGACAACGTCGCGCTCGACGGACGCATTTTCTGGCTCGGCGAGGCGTCGGCCGTGCTGCTCGCCGACGATCTCAACGCGCTCGGCGTCGCCGCGATCACGCGTGAGGAGCGCCGGCAGGCGTTCGATCGCCTGCAGGTGCCGCCGGTCGCCTCGCTCACCGACGCCACGACGATCCGCATCGCGCAACTCGTCGGCGCCGCGCGCGTCATCGTCGGATCGCTGCAGATGGAGAACGACACGCTCGTCGTGCGCGTCCGCAGCATCGCGCTGGACACGGGGCGCGTCCAGGTCAACGCGACCGAGCGCGGGCCGATCGCGGATCTGTTCGCCACGTTCGAACGGATCGCGCGCAGGATCGCGCCGCCGTCGACCAAGACGTTCGCGGAGATCGAGCGGCTGCAGCCGCCGGTCCCCGTCTTCGAGGATTTCATCAAGGGACTGCTCGCCGAAACGCCTGCCACCGCGGTCGGCTATCTGACGGCGGCGCTGAAGACGCAGCCGTCCTACGACCGCGCACGGCTTGCCCTGTGGGAGGAGTACACCGATCAGGGCGATCACGCGCAGGCACTGGCGTCGGTGCAGCCGGTGTCGGCCGGTTCGCCCTGGGCGCGCCGCGCCGCGTTTCGCGCGGGCCTTTCGCAGATCTCGCTCGAGAAATACGACGAGGCGTATGCGACCTTCAAGAGACTGGCGGACGCGCAGCCGTCGGCGGCGGTGCTGAACAATCTCGGCGTGATTCAACTGCGCCGCGGCGGCAGCGCGGAAACGGGACAGCCGGCGCCGTTCTTCAAGAAGGCATCGGAGGCCGATCCGGGCGATTCGGATTATTTCTTCAACCTCGGCTACACCTATTGGGTCGAGCACGACACGCAGGCCACGATCTACTGGCTGCGCGAGGCGGTGCGGCGCAATCCAACCGACGGCGACGCGCACTACGTCCTCGGCGCCGCGCTGGCCCTGGCGGGCAACGGCGGGGAAGCGGCACGCGAAAAAGAGCTCGCGGTACGGCTGTCGTCCACGTACGAGCAGTGGGCCAAACGTCCGCCGGCGGAGATGGTGCCGAAACGGCTGGAGCGCCTCAAGACCGACAATGAAGAGCCGCACGCGCGGGGGATCGAGCAGACGCTCACCAACGCGGCACAGCGCGATCAGCAGGACCTCGCGCAGTTCTACCTGGCGCGCGGGCGGCGGATGTTCCAGCGGGAGGACGATCGCGAGGCGATCGTCGAGTTGAACCGTGCGCTGTACCTGTCGCCCTACCAACCGGAAGCGCACCTGCTGCTCGGACGCATTCATTTGCGGAACGGACGCGTGCGCGAAGCGATCGACGCGTTGAAGATCTCGCTGTGGAGCGACGAGACGGCCGACGCGCACGTCGCGCTGGGCGAGGCGTATCTCCAGAATCAGGACGCGGCGGCGGCGCGGGCGGAAGCCGACCGCGCGCTCGCGCTCGATCCCTCGTCCACCGGCGCAAAGCGTCTGCGCGAGAAGGCGGGCGCGAAGCCATGAGGGTGCTCGCGTAGGACCCTTGCGCGTAGGACCCCTTGGGAAATAGATCACGATGCCGCCGCGGGGGCTAGTACTCTTCGCGGCTGCGTGGTAAAATCGACCCGCTTGGCTCCCACACAAGACGACGGTTTCCACGAGATTCAACTGAACGGGAAGCAGCTCGTGTTCCTGTTCATGGCGGCGACCGTCGTGTCCGTGGTGATCTTTCTCTGCGGCGTCCTCGTCGGCCGCGGCGTACGCGCCGAACGCGGCTTGACGGTTGCTGACGCCTCCGCGGCGGCCGAGACGACGCCGACGCCGCAGGCGCCTGCCGCCGCATCGGCGGCCACGCCCGCCGGATCGGATCCGAGAGCAGCCGCCGCGCCGCCGCCGGCGGGTGACGACCTCAGCTACTTCGATCGCCTCGAGAAGGATGGGCAGCCGAAGGAGAATCTGAAGGCGACATCCGACGGCGTGTCCTCAGACAGGGGCACCGGCAAAGCGGCGGCCGAACCACCGCGCGCGGCGTCGAAGCCCGCGCCTGCCGCGCCCCCGCCGGCGAAGACGACGGTACCGGCCGCTCCGGAAAAATCTGCGCCCGCCCCGAAAGAGACTCGCGCGGCGGCGCCTCCAGCCGCGGCTCCCGCGCCGAAGGAACAAAAATCGGCTGCCGACAGCTCCGGCGAATTCGCCGTGCAGGTCGCCGCGTTGAACGCACGAGGCGAAGCGGACGCTATCGCGAGGCGGCTGACGTCGAAAGGCTATCCCGCGTACGTCGTGCCGCCAGGCAATGGCGCCGTGATGTTCCGCGTGCGGGTTGGCCACTTCAAGACCCGGCGCGACGCGGAGCCGATCTTCGCCAAGCTGCAAAAAGAAGAGCAGTTCAAGCCCTGGATTACCCGCTAGCCATTGCCGCTGGCGCGCTTCTCGCGCTGAGCTTCCCGAAATACGGCCATCCGGCGTTCGGCTGGATTGCGCTCGCGCCGCTGCTCGTGGCGATCGCGTCGGCGCGCTCGATGCGCCGCGCGTTCGGCCTCGGCATCCTGTGCGGCGGGGTGTACTTCACGGGCACCTTGTACTGGATCACGCGCGTGATGGTGATGTACGGCGGCCTGCAGACGTGGGTGGCTGTGCTGGTCAACGCGGCGCTGATCGCCTATCTCGCCCTGTTCCCCGGTGTGTTCGCGTTGATCGTGCGGCGGCTGTTCGTGTCGTACGGTCGGTGGTCGCTGCTGGCATCGCCCCTCGTGTGGGTGACGACCGAGCTGGGCCGGACCTATCTGTTCACCGGTTTTCCGTGGGTGCTGCTCGGATACAGTCAGACGCCGGTGCTGCCGATCGCGCAGGTCAGCAGCGTGTTCGGCGTGTACGGCGTCTCGGCGCTCGTCGCCGGCGTGAGCGCGACGCTGGCCTACGCTGCCACCGATCGGCGCCCCTCGACGATTGCTCTCAGCCGAAGCGCCGCCGCGTGGACACCCGCCGCGGCGATCCTCGCGCTCATTGTCGCGATCGCGATCTGGGGCAGTCTGCGAGTCCGGCGCGCGGAGCTGACGCAGGCGGGCGAGGCGATTCGCGTCGGCCTGATTCAAGGCAACGTGGAGCAGGCGGAGAAATGGGACGAGGCGCGCGCGTCGACGATTTTTCGCGATTACCTGAACATGACGCGGCAGGCGATCGGCGCCGGCGCGCAGATGATCGTGTGGCCTGAATCGTCGCTGCCGTATCGCTTCGAGGACGACCCCGGAGTGGCGCTGCGCCTGCGCACGCTGGCGCGCCAGGCGCGCGTGCCGATTCTGTTCGGCAGCGATCAGATCGAATGGCGCACGCAGGGCAACCGGCGCCTGCCGCTCCGATACTTCAATTCCGCTTTTCTCGTCAGTCCTGACGGCACCACCGGCGGCGTCTACCGCAAGATGCACCTCGTGCCGTTTGGCGAGTACGTCCCGCTCAAGCGGATTTTCTTTTTTGCGGCGCCGCTGGTCGAAGCCGTCTCCGATTTCGCCGCCGGCGACCGGGCGGTGCTGCTGCCAGTCGACGGTCACCGCATCAGCACGGCGATCTGTTATGAGATCGTGTACCCCGCTCTGGTGCGGCAATTCGTCCTGGGCGGCAGCGAGCTGCTGACGACGATCACCAATGACGCGTGGTTCGGGCGGACCTCGGCGCCGTATCAACACTTCGAGCAGGCGTCCATGCGCGCGATCGAGGAAGGACGGTATCTCGTGCGCGCCGCCAACACCGGCATCAGCGGCATCGTCGATCCCTACGGCCGCGTGCTGGCGATGACCGGCATCTTCGAGCCGGCGGTGACGATCGGCGACGTCAGGTTTCTCCAGACGCTGACCGTGTACGCGCGGATCGGCGACGTCTTCGCATACGCGTGCGCGGTGCTGACCGCGCTGCTGCTGATCATCCCGCGCAGACGCCGCGTGTAGCGCGACAGCGGTGCAGCGAACCTCCAACCTGCGAACCCGCGAACCCGCGGACCTGCGAACCTGCGAATCCGCGAACCCGCGAACCCTCGAACCTGCGAACCCTCGAACCCTCGAACCAAGCTTTGCGTTCGCCGTTGTAAGATATCGGGATGCCGATCGACTACGAATTGATGCGACGCTACGAAGATCTGCGCCAGCGCGCGGCCGATCTCCGGAGCTATCTTTGAGGTCTCCAGACCCGACGAAGAGCTGACCCGCCTCGACGCGCGCGCCGCCGCGCCAGATTTCTGGAAAGACCCGGCCGAAGCGCAGAAGATCCAGCAACGCCGCCGGCGCGTGGAGCAGGATCGCGATCTCATGGTGTCGCTCGAGAAAAAGAGCGGCGATCTCCTCGTGCTGCTCGAGTGGGCCGAGGCGGGCGAGCCGGTGAGCGACGAGTTCGCGCGCGCGCTCGACGCGCTCGCCGGCGAGATCCAGGCTGGCGAGATCAAGAAGATGCTCGGCGGTCCCCACGATCGCACCAACGCCATCGTCACGATTCATCCCGGCGCCGGCGGCACCGAGTCCCAGGACTGGGCCGAGATGCTGCTGCGGATGTATCTGCGGTGGACGGAGCGCCGCGGATTCAAGCGCGAGCTGATCGACTATCAGCCCGGCGACGAGGCGGGGTTGAAGAGCGTGACGTTCACCGTGACCGGCGAGTACGCCTATGGCCTGCTCTCGGCGGAAGCGGGGGTGCATCGCCTGGTGCGCATTTCGCCGTTCGATCAGGCGGCGCGGCGACACACCTCGTTCGCCTCGGTGTACGTGTGGCCGGAGCTGCCGGAGGACGTCGATATCCAGGTCGAGGACAAGGATCTGCGTATCGACACGTACCGATCGAGCGGTGCGGGCGGCCAGCACGTCAACGTCACCGATTCGGCGGTCCGCATCACGCACCTGCCCACCGGCATGGTCGTCTCGTGCCAGAACGAGCGATCGCAGCACCGCAATCGCGACTCGGCGATGCAGGTGCTGAAGGCGCGGCTCTACGACTTGAAGATGAAGGAGAATCAGGCGAAGCTCGAGCAGATCAGCGGCGCGAAGCAGCAGATCGCGTTCGGCAGCCAGATTCGCAGCTACGTGATGCAGCCGTACCAGATGGTCAAGGATCTGCGGACGCGCGAGCAGACCGGCGACGTGAAACGCGTGCTCGACGGCGACATCGATCCGTTCATCAAGTCGTATCTGATGCAGCGAGCGAGCGGAACGCTGGGTGAGCCGATTGCCGACGAAGACGACTGACGTGGCGCCGGCGGCGCCCGCGAACCGATCGCCCTCGACCGGGCGATCGGCGTTCTTCGTGGCGCTCGGCATCCTGTGCAGCCGGCTGACCGGTCTGGTGCGTCAGCGGGTGATCGCGCACTACTTCGGCCTCGAGATGGAAGCGGACGCGTGGAGCGCCGCGTTCCGCATTCCGAACTTCCTGCAGAATCTCTTCGGCGATCAGGCGCTGTCCGGATCGTTCATCCCCGTGTACGCGTCGCTGCTGGCCGCCGGCGAGCGGCGCGAGGCCGATCGCGTGGCGGGCGCCGTTGCGTCGCTCCTCGCGCTGGTCGTGTCGGTGATCGTGTTGATCGGCGTCTCGGCGACGCCGCTCTTCATCGACGCGATCGCGCCAGGGTTCTCCGGCGCGAAGCGCGAGCTGACGATCGCGATCGTGCGGATCCTCTTTCCCGGCGCCGGGCTGCTCGTGCTCTCCGCCTGGTGCCTCGGCGTCCTGAACAGCCACCACCGCTTTCTGCTGTCGTACTCGAGCGCGGTCATGTGGAACGTCGGCATGATCGGCGCGCTCCTGCTGTTTGGCGGAACGGTGCCGCTCCCGCGACTCGCCATGATTCTCGCTTGGGGTTCGGTCGTCGGCAGCGCGATGCAGTTCGGCGTCCAGCTGCCGTTCGTGCTGAAGATGGCGCCTGACCTGAGGTTCGCTCTCGACCTCGCATCGACCGAAGTGCGGACCGTCGTCCGCAACTTCGTGCCGGTGTTCGTCAGCCGGGGCGTGGTGCAGGCCAGCGCCTACGTCGATCAGCTGCTCGCGAGCCTGCTGCCGACCGGCGCCGTGGCCGGCATGACCAACGCGCTGCTGCTGGCCACATTGCCCGTGAGCCTGTTCGGCATGTCCGTCTCCGCGGCGGAATTGCCGGCGATGTCCGGCGTGGCGGCGGACGCGGCAGGGACGGAGGCTCTGCGCCGGCGGCTCGACGCCGGCCTGCGTCAAATCGCGTTCTTCGTCGTGCCGTCGGCGTTCGCGTTCCTGGCGCTTGGCGACGTGATCGCGGCGGCGGTCCTGCAGACCGGCAGGTTTCGGCACGCGGACGCGGTCTACGTCTGGGAAATCCTCGCCGGATCGGCGATCGGTCTGCTGGCGTCGACGCTCGGACGCTTGTATTCGTCGACGTACTACGCGCTGCGCGACACGCGGACGCCGCTGAAGTACGCGATCGTGCGCGTGAGCCTGACGACGCTGCTCGGATATTTCTGTGCGATTCCGCTCCCGCGCCTGCTCGGCATCTCGCCGCTGTGGGGCGCGGCCGGCCTGACGGCATCCGCCGGCGTCGCCGGGTGGGTCGAGATGCTGCTGCTGCGGCACACGATGAACACGCGGATCGGACGGACCGGTCTGCCGGCGGTCTTCACGGCGAAGCTGTGGACCGCGGCCGTGTGCGGCGCCTCGGCGGCGTGGGCGGTGAAGGTCGCGCTGCCGGCGATGCATCCAGCCCTCACCGCGCTGCTCGTGTTGGGCCCGTACGGCGTGGTGTTTCTAGCCGTCGCCGCCGCGCTGCGCGTGCCCGAAGTGTCGACCGCGCTGGCGCGCTTCGGGCGGCTCGCGCGTCGATCATAGCGACATACGACCGACGCAGAGCACGCTGAATTCGCGGAGAAGGACGATCCTCTGCGCACCAGCAGCCTGAACCACGAAGACACGAAGCACACGAAAACGCATCCGAATCTTTCTTCGTGACTTCGTGTCCTTCGTGGTTCGAAGATTCTCGATCCTCTGCGCACCAGCGGCCTGAACCACGAAGACACGAAGCACACGAAAACGCATCCGAATCTTTCTTCGTGACTTCGT
>Ga0207657_10008778_pt1 | contig 10230 bp, 7 predicted proteins | sample KBSC33metaG_FD_184316 | JGI IMG/M metagenome (GOLD analysis project Ga0207657, IMG submission 184316) | Corn rhizosphere microbial communities from Kellogg Biological Station, Michigan, USA - KBS C3-3 metaG (SPAdes) (version 2) | ecosystem: Host-associated > Plants > Roots > Rhizosphere > Soil ... | reverse complement strand
TAATTGGTGCGGTCGTAGTCCGTGCTGCCGTTGCTGTCGGTGGCGCCGGCGCCTTCCAGCAGGCGGTCGGCCAGGCCGCGCGGCAGGTGCCGGCTGCCGGCGAACATCATGTGCTCGAACAGGTGGGCGAACCCGGTCAGTCCCGGCGCCTCGTTGGCGGGGCCGACGTGGTACCAGATGTTGACGGCGACGATCGGCAGCCGGTGGTCCTCGACGAGGATCACCTCGAGGCCATTCGGGAGCGTCGTCTTGTCGTAGCGGACCTGCGGCACGGCCGCCGCCGCACCGGGCTGCGCGAACGTGGCCGGCGTGCCCGCGCACAGCACCAGCAGGGACAGGGCGGACAGGAGGCGTTTCATGGGAACTCCGTTTGTTTAATGACAGGCGGCGCTGCCGTGGTCGGCCGGCGCGACCCCGAACGAATACAGCCGGGTGGACTCGACGAATTCCCAGCCGTAGCCGCCCGGGTACAGGCGCAGCCGGAGCACGCCGGTGCGGTTGCTGTCGCGGACTTCGCTGTGCGGCACGGTGAGCAGGAACGGCGTCGGATACGCGCCGCCCGTGCCGACGACGAACTGGCGGATGCCGCGCGCCGGGTCGAGCCGGCCGTCCGCGTCCTGCGGGGCAAAGCGTTCGTAATCGTGGTCGTGCCCGGACAGCACCAGTTCCGCGCCGGCGTCGTACAGCACCTGCCACGCGTCGTGCATTTTCGGGATGCTGCCATGGCCGCCCGAGCTGTACAGCGGATGGTGCCAGTAGGCGAGCGTGCAATGCGCCGGATGGGCCGCGAGGTCGGCGCGCAGCCAGTCCAGCTGGGCCGCGTGCTGCGCCGGGGCCAGGTTGCTGTCCAGCGAGACGATGTGCCAGCCGCCGAGGTCGAAACTGTAGTAGCCGCGGCCTGCGCGTTCGCCCCACCAGGCGAAATAGGGCGTCGCGCCCGGCGTGTAGTACTCGTGGTTGCCGGGCGCGGGCCACGTGCGGTCCTTGAAGCGGCCCCACGTGGGCGCGTAGCAATCGGTGAATTCGCGCGCGGCGCCGCGCGGGTAGGTCAGGTCGCCCAGCGCCAGCACGACGGCACGCGGGTCTTGTGCGAGCCCGGCCGCGACGGTGGCGGCGGTGTCGGCCGCGCCCGAATATGCGGGGTCGGGATAGGCGCAGCGCGCGATGTCGCCGGCCGCATACACGGTGACACCCTCGTCGGGGGCAGCGGCGGCGGCCGGACCGGCGAGCGCGGCGAGCAGCGCTGCCGCCGCCCGCATCGGCACACCCCGCATCTTACTCGAGGAGGCGCAGCAGGCCGGCCAGCGCGTGCGCCACGGTCTGCTCGCGCACGGCGTGACGGTCGCCGGAGAAGACGAGCCGCTCCGTGTACGTCGTATCGCCCTTGGACCAGCCGAAGCACACGGTGCCCACGGGCTTGCCGGGGACGGCGCCCGTCGGGCCGGCGATGCCCGTCGTGGAGACCGCCACGTGGGCGTTGCTGTTGGCGACGGCGCCTTCGGCCATGGCGCCCGCGACTTCTTCGCTGACGGAACCGAATTGCGCGATCAGCGCGGCCGGCACGTCCAGCATCTCGGTCTTGGACGCGTTCGAATAGGTCACGAAGCCGCATTCGAACCAGCCGGTCGAGCCGGGGATTTCCGTGATGGCCTGGGAGACGCCGCCGCCGGTGCAGGATTCGGCGGTGGCCAGCAGCAGGCCCTTGGCTTCGAGTGCCCGGCCCACACGGGTGGCCAGGTCGAGGATGTCGTTCGTCACGTGTCGCTCCTTTGTATGATGGCGGCCGGGTTGCGCCGCCAGGGTCTCCAGGATCAGTCGTGGGCGCGCCGCCGTGTGCCGGCGACAGGATCCGCAGCGCGCTCGCGTCCATTCTAGCGCGCCTTCCCGTGCGCGGCGTTGGAATCTTAACGAAAAGCCACGGCGCGCACGATGCGCCGGCCGTCCATACGATTGCCGGTGTATTTATCGTCGTAAATGCATGCCTTCGTTCCGTGCGACATTACCTGCGGCCGTGCTGCTATCCTGCTCGACTTGCGGGCCGGCCGTGGGGCTCGCCCGCACCGTTGTCCATTGACCGAACCAGGACCTCGCATGCCGCTCGACCGTTTCGCGCATGGCCATCCGGGGCCGGCATACCCGTGATGGCGTCGTCCTTCTCAGCCGCGCGTCGCGCCCGCCAGGCGCTGCTGTGCCTGCTGATCCTCGCAGATGCCGCCCAGGCCCGGGCCGCCCCCGTCGCCGCCCCTGAGCGCAAGCTCAAGGCGGCCTACCTGTACCGCGTCGCCACGTTCGTCGACTGGCCGGACGCCGCGTTCCCGCGTCCCGGCAACCCCTTGAACGTCGGCGTCGCCGGCGACGACACGCTGGCCGACGAGGCCGAGCGCTACATGGCGGGGCGCCTGGTCCACGGCCATCCGCTGGCCGTCCAGCGCATCGACCCCGCACGTGCCGTGCCGCCCGGGCTGCAGGTCCTGTACGTGGCGCCGGGGCCGGCGCGCGCCCGCCTGCTGGACGCCGTCCGCAGCCGGCCCGTATTGACGGTCTGCGACGGCGCGCCCACGCAAGGTTGCGTGATCGGGCTCGTGCCGGATGGCGCCCGCCTGCGCCTGCACATCGACCGGCCCGAGGCGCTGGCCGCGCAGCTGCGCATCAGCGCGCGCCTGCTGGCGCTGTCCGCGTGGTGACGCCATGATCCAGCCGCGCCGCTCCATCCGCGAAAAACTCGTCACGATCGTGATGTCGACGACGCTCGCCGCACTCGTCGTCTCGGTGGGCACCGTCGTCGCGTACGACCTGCGCAGCTACAAGCACGCGCTGCTGAACGACCTGGCGACGCAGGCGGAACTGGTGGGCCACATGACGTCGGCCGCGCTGGCCTTCGACGATGCCCGGCTGGCGGGCGAGAACCTCGCGCTGCTGCGCAGCCGGCCGTCGGTGCGCGCGGCCGCCATCTACGACGAGCACGGCGCGCTGTTCGCGACCTACGTCGCGCCCGGCGAGGCCGGCGTGTTCCCCGTGCGGCCGGCGAAGGGTGGGCACCCCGTGCGTGCGGGGGCCAAGGAAACGTATGTCGGCGACGGCGACGAGCTGGTGCTGTACAAGCCGATCAGCGAGAACGGCGACCTGCTCGGCACCGTGTACCTGCGCTCGCAGAACCAGATGATGGCGCGCATGCGCGACTACCTCGTGATCTGCGCGTGCGTGACGGTGCTCGCGCTGTTCACCGCGTGGCTGCTCGTGCGCCGCCTCGGCCACACGATCACGACCCCGATCGACGCCATCACGAACATCGCGCGCGAAGTGGTGGCGCGGCGCGACTACTCGCGGCGCGCGCCGCGCATCAGCGAGGACGAGGCGGCGGAACTCGTCGACTCGTTCAACGCCATGCTGACCGAGATCGAGCAGCGCACGCGCGCGCTGGAAGACTCGAACCGCGAGATCGCGCGCGAGGCGCAGGAGCGGGCGCGCGCGCAGCAGGAAGTGATGCGTTTGAACGAAGGCCTGGAGGCGCGCGTGCAGGAGCGCACGGCCCAGCTGGAACTGGCCAACTCGGAACTGGAGCTCGCGATCGAGGAGGCGCGCAATGCCAACCAGGCCAAGTCGGCATTCCTGTCGTCGATGAGCCACGAGCTGCGCACGCCGCTGAACGCGATCCTCGGCTTCGCGCAGATCCTGGCGTCGAACGCCATGCCGACGACGCCCGAACAAAAGCAGGAATTCGCGGGCCACATCCTGAAGTCGGGCCGCCACCTGCTCACCTTGATCAACGAGATCCTCGACCTGGCCAAGGTGGAGGCGGGCGCCGTGTCGCTGTCGATGGAACCGGTGCCGCTCGCCGACGTGCTGGCCGAATGCCAGGGCATGATCGCGCCGCTGGCCGCCACGCGTGGCGTGCGCGTGCTGTTCCCGGAAGCGCCGACGGCCCGCGTGCAGGCCGACCGCACGCGCCTGAAGCAGGTGCTCCTGAACCTGCTGTCGAACGCCGTGAAGTACAACCGCGACGGCGGCGCCGTCGTCGTCGACTGCGCGCAGCCGGCGCCGCAGCGCCTGCGCCTGTCCGTGCAGGACACGGGCATGGGCTTGTCGCCCGAGCAGGTGGCGGGCCTGTTCCAGCCGTTCAACCGCCTCGGCCAGGAAGCGGGCACGCAGGAAGGCACGGGCATCGGTCTCGTGGTGACGCGCCGCCTGGTGGAACTGATGGGCGGCGAGATCGGCGTCACCAGCAGCCCCGGCGTGGGCAGCGTGTTCTGGATCGAGCTGGCCTGCGTCGACCTCGGCGCCGCCACCGCGCCCGAGGCGCCGCCCGCCGCGCATGCCGATGCCGCACCGGCCCGGCCGGACGACGTCTCGGCCGCAAACCCGGCCACCGTGTTGTACATCGAGGACAATCCGGCCAACCTGAAGCTGGTGCAGGAAATCGTGCGCTTCCGTCCCGACCTGCGCCTCGTGTGTGCGCCGGACGGCCACTTCGGCCTGTCGCTCGCGCGCAGCCAGCTGCCCGACGTGATCCTGATGGACCTGAACCTGCCCGGCCTGTCGGGGTTCGAGGTGCTGGCGCAGCTGCGCCGCGAGCCGGACACCGCGCGGATCCCGGCCATCGCGGTGTCCGCCAACGCCATGCGCGCCGACATCGAGCGCGCGCTGGCCGCCGGCTTCGCGCGCTACCTGACCAAGCCGATCGACATCGGCCAGTTCAACGAGGCCATCGACGGCGTGCTCGCCACCCGCGCCGTCGACGAGAAACAGCCCCAGTGAGGACGCTCCATGATTTCGCCTACCGACATCCGCCGCGCGCACATCCTCGTCGTCGATGACGAGCCGGTGAACGTGCAGCTGCTCGAATTCCTGCTCAAGTCCAGCGGCTACGAGCACGTCGCCAGCACCACCGATCCGCGCCAAGTGGCCGCGCTGCACCTGCAGCACCGCTACGACCTGATCATCCTCGACCTGCAGATGCCGCACATGGACGGCTTCCAGGTGATGGAAGCGCTGAAACCGATGGAGCGCGAGTCGTGGCTGCCCGTGCTCGTCGTGACGGCGGAGCCGGACAAGAAGCTGGCCGCGCTGGAGGCCGGCGCGCGCGACTTCATCGGCAAGCCGTTCGACACGGTCGAGGTCCTGACGCGCATCCGCAACCTGCTCGAAGTGCGCCTGTTCCACCAGGAGTCGCGCGACTACGGCGCGCGCATGGAGCGCAAGGTGCGCGAACGGACGGCGGAGCTGCAGCGCTTCCGCGGCGCGATGGACGCGACGTCCGACGCCATCTTCCTCGTCGATGCGCGCACGATGGCGATGGTCGACGTCAGCGACGGCGCCTGCCGCATGCTGGGCTTTTCGCGCGAGGCGCTGCTGCGCATCGACCCGGTGGCGCTGGGCCTCGCGGAGCGGCCGCAGCTGGAACGCTATGCCGACCCGGCGTCGGCATCGCGCGAGCACGACATCGTCGAGACGGAGCTGCTGCGCGCCGATGGACAGGGCGCGGTGCCCGTCGAGATCAGCTGGCAGCTGCAGTACGAGAACCATGACCGCATCCTGATCGCGGTGGCGCGCGACATCAGCGAGCGCCTGCAGGCGGCGCAACGTTTGAAGCACATGTCGAACTACGACAGCCTGACCGGTCTGCCGAACCGCAGCCTGTTCTTCCACACGCTGCGCGACGCCATCGAGCTCGCACAGGACAAGAACTGGCGCATCGCCGTCCTGTTCATCACGCTCGACCGCTTCAAGATCGTCAACGATTCGCTGGGCCCCGCGCTGGGCGACGAGCTGCTGCGCCAGTTCAGCACGCGGCTGGTGCGCTGCGTGCGCCTGCGCGACACGATCGGGCGTCTCGGCGGCGACGAGTTCGCGCTGATCCTCACGATGACGCGCGAGCAGACGGAGGACGAGGCCGTGAGCGTCGCCAACGAGGTGCGCGAGGCGCTGCGCGCGCCGTTCGACTTGAACGGGCAGCAGGCCGTGCTGACGGCCAGCATCGGCATCGCGATGTACCCGGACGATGCCGTCGACCCCGGCACGCTGGTGAAATACGCCGACGTGGCCATGGTGCGCGCGAAGGAGGCGGGCCGCGACGGCTACCGCTTCTTCACGGCCGGGATGAACGTGCAGGTGCTGGCGCGGCTGGAGCTCGAGCTGGCGCTGCGCGGCGCCATCGACGGCGACCAGTTCGAACTGCACTACCAGCCCAAGCTCGACCTGAACACGGGCCGCGTGACCGGCGTCGAGGCGCTGCTGCGCTGGCGCCGTCCCGGCACGGGCCTCGTGTACCCGGCCGAATTCGTGCCCATCCTGGAAGACACGGGCATGGTCGTGCGCGTGGGCGCGTGGATCATCGGCGAAGCCTGCCGCCAGATCGCCGCGTGGATCCAGGACGGCGTGCGCGACGTCCGCGTGGCCGTGAACGTGTCGAGCCGCCAGTTCGTCGAGGGCGACCTGGAGGGCGACATCCGCGCCGCGCTCGCGGAATACCGCGTGGACCCGGGCCTGCTCGAACTGGAGCTGACGGAGAGCGCGCTGATGTCGAACTTCGAACACACGGTGCAGGTGCTGGAGCGGCTGAAGGCGCTCGGCATCCGCATCGCCATCGACGATTTCGGCACCGGGTATTCGAGCCTCGCCTACCTGAAGCGCTTCCCGATCGACAAGCTGAAGATCGACATCGCGTTCGTGCGCGACATCACGACGAACCCGGACGACGCGGCGATCGCGCTCGCGATCATCAGCATGGCGCACAGCCTGCACATGCAGGTGATCGCGGAAGGCGTGGAATCGCGCGCGCAGATGGCGCTGCTGCGGCGCCACCGCTGCGACGAGATCCAGGGCTTCCATTTCTCGCGCGCGCTCGCGCCCGCCGACCTGGCCCGGCTCGTGCTGGAAAACCGCGCCCAGCCCACGCGGCCGGCGGAGGACGACCGCAACGTCCAGACGCTGCTGCTCGTCGACGACGACGTCAACATCCTGGGCACGCTGCACCGCCTGTTCAGGCGCGACAACTACCGGGTGCTGACGGCCGCGTCGCCGGCCGAGGCGTTCGAGCTGCTGGCGCTGTACCACGTGCAGGTGATCCTGTGCGACCAGAAGATGCCCGTCATGAACGGCACCGAATTCCTCAGCAAGGTCAAGGAGATGTATCCGGACACGATGCGCATCATCCTGTCCGGCTACACGGGCGTGGAGACGGTGCTCGACTCGATCAACCGCGGCGCGATCTACCGCTTTTATACGAAGCCGTGGAACGACACGGAATTGCGCGACAACGTGCGGCTCGCGTTCCGCCAGTACTGGCTCACGCACGGGCCGTACGACGACCGCAAGGCGCCGCGCGGGGACGAGGAAGCCGCGTGACGGGACGCTTGGTGGGCACAGGGTGCCCACCCTACGGCAAGCGGGAAACGGAAACGGAAAACGGAAAACGGGACATCGTAGGGTGGGCACCCCGTGCCCACCATTGCATCACCCGGGGCTGAAATGGTCCCAACCCGCCAACTGCAGGTCGAGCCCGACACCATCACCGTCGACAAGGCGCAATCCCGGCTCCGCGGTGATCGTCCCCACACGCGTGACGGCCGTCCCGCTGGCTTCTCCGGCCGCGAGGATCGCCGCGCGCCTGTCCGCCGGCGCCGTGAAGCACAATTCGTAATCGTCACCGCCCGCCGCCGCGAACCGGCGGCGCAGCGCGCGCGGCTGGCGGGCCAGCGCGGGCCCCGTGGGCAGCGCGTCCACGTCCAGCACGGCCCCCACGCGCGATGCGGCCAGGATGTGCTGCAAATCGCCCACGAGGCCGTCCGAGATGTCGAGCGCGGCGTGCGCGAGGCCGCCATCCGCCAGCAGGCGGCCCAGTGCCACGCGCGGCGTCGGCGCGTGCATGCGCTGCGCGGTGGCCGCATGGTCGGCGGCATCCAGCGCGACTTCGCTGCGGCGCGCGGCCAGCCACAGGCGCGCGTCACCCAGCGTGCCCGAGATCCAGACGTCGTCGCCCGCGCGCGCGGCATCGCGGCGCAGCGCCTTTCCCGGCGCCAGTTCGCCGAAGATCGTGATGCAGACGTTCAGCGGGCCCTTGGTCGTGTCGCCGCCCACGAGCTCGCAGCCGTGGGCGTCGGCCAGCGCGAACAGGCCCCGCGAAAAGCCGTCCAGCCAGTCGGGGTCGGCCGCCGGCAGCGCCAGCGCGAGGGTGAAGCCGAGCGGCGTCGCGCCCATCGCGGCGAGGTCGGACAGGTTCACGGCCAGGCATTTGTGGCCCAGCAGCAGCGGGTCGGCGCCGGCGAAGAAATGGCGGTCTTCGACGAGCATGTCGGACGAGACGGCCAGCAGCATGCCGGGCGTGGGCGCGAGCAGGGCGCAGTCGTCGCCCACGCCGAGGGCCGTGTTGGCGCCGGGCGCGCGGTCGCGCTGGAAGTAGCGTTTGATGAGATCGAATTCGGAGAGCATCCCGCGATTCTAATCCGGGACGCCCGTCAGGCGGCAACCGCTGCCGGCGCCGGCGCCCGCGCCGCGCGCCGGTAGCCGCCGGGGCCGACGCCGTAATGGCGCTTGAACACGCGGTTGAACGCCGCCTCCGACTGGTAGCCGACGGCCAGCGCCACGTCGCCCACGGCTCCCTCGCCGTGCAGCAGCGCGCGGGCGGCGCGCGCCATGCGCAGCTGGGTCAGCACGTCGGCCGGCGGCATCCCGCACAGGCGCGCGAACAGGCGCGCGAACGTGGCGCGCGACATGTGGCAGGCCTCGGCCAGGTCTTCCACCTTCCACGCCCGCTCGGGCGATTCCAGCATCCGGGCCAGCGCATTGCCGAGACGGCGGTCGGCGAGGACGGCGAACAGGCCGGGCGCCGTGCCATCCGTGCCGGCCAGCCACGCGCGCAGCAGCAGCGCGAACAGGGCGCCGGACAGCTGGGCCACGACGACGTCGCCGCCGGGCCGGACCGACGTCGTCTCGTGCTGCAGCAGCCGCACGAGGGCATGCAGGCCGGGAAAGTCGTCGGCGCGGCTGGCGCGCACGACCATCACGTCGGGCAGGGCACGTACGAGGGCCTGGCGCGCGGCGCCTTCGAAGACGAAGCTGCCGCACAGGATGGCGGTGCCGGGGCCGGCGCCGCCGTTGCCCATGCGTTGCAGCGGCCCGTCCGCGGCGAGCGGGCGAACCGGCGCGGCATCCGTGGCGGGGCCCGCGTGCAGCCGGTGCGCGCTGCCGGCAGGGAAGACGACGACGTCGCCGGGGGCGAGGTCCAGCGTGGCGTGGCCCGGCACGTCGACGCGAGCGGCGCCTTCGACGATCACGTGGAACGGCGCCACGCCCGGCGTCGCGGCCGGTTCGTCCAGCACCCAGGGCGCGGCCAGCTCGCAGCGGATGTCGAGTGACGTGCGGATCGTGTACAGCGAGAGGAGGCGGCTCAATGTGTCCATGTGGTATCCGAATGAGACGATCGGACAAATTATGGCAGCAACTCGGCATTCGTTGTGCAGGCGGCGGCGTTCAGCCCCGTGGCCCTCGAGGCACTGCCGCACTTTGGCGAGAAACTGGTGGACACAGGCCATGGCCGGCTGCTCCGCCATGCTACCCGCCCTCGGTCGCTGCTGTCGATACCAAGAAATACGTAGACGGGGGACCGTGACACTCTGCTAAAATCGTAGACCCCCCGTCAGTTCAAAAAGGCAGCAGAGCATGGATTCGTCAATCGATAAAAAAGAAGAATTACGTCAACAACTGCGGGCTGCCGCGCTCGAGTACCACCAGTTTCCCACGCCCGGCAAGATCGCCGTCACGCCGACCAAGTCGGTCCTGAACCAGCGCGACCTGGCCCTGGCGTACTCGCCGGGCGTCGCCGCACCTTGCGAAGAAATCGTCAAGGACCCCGCCACGGCCTATAAGTACACGGCGCGCGGCAACCTCGTCGCCGTGATCTCGAACGGCACCGCCGTGCTCGGCCTGGGCAATATCGGCCCGCTGGCCTCGAAACCGGTCATGGAAGGCAAGGGCGTGCTGTTCAAGAAGTTCGCCGGCATCGACGTGTTCGACATCGAGATCAACGAAAACGATCCGGACAAGCTGATCGAAGTCATCGCCGCGCTGGAGCCGACGTTCGGCGGCGTGAACCTCGAGGACATCAAGGCGCCCGAGTGCTTCTACATCGAGCGCAAGCTGCGCGAGCGCATGAAGATCCCCGTCTTCCACGACGACCAGCACGGCACCGCGATCATCGTCGGCGCCGCCATCCTGAACGGCCTGAAGGTCGTC
>Ga0207657_10008776_pt1 | contig 10231 bp, 10 predicted proteins | sample KBSC33metaG_FD_184316 | JGI IMG/M metagenome (GOLD analysis project Ga0207657, IMG submission 184316) | Corn rhizosphere microbial communities from Kellogg Biological Station, Michigan, USA - KBS C3-3 metaG (SPAdes) (version 2) | ecosystem: Host-associated > Plants > Roots > Rhizosphere > Soil ... | reverse complement strand
CAGCCCGCTCGATGAAGTGAACCTCACGAAAGAGGAGATTCGCGAGCTGTCGAAGCAGGCGGGGCTGCCGACGTGGGACGAGCCCGCCTCCGCGTGCCTGTCGTCGCGCATTCCGTATCACACGGAAGTGACGGACGAAAAACTGCGGATGATCGAGCGCGCCGAGCAGGCGCTGCGCGCGCTGGGATTTCGCGTCTGCCGCGTCCGGCACCACGACGAGCTCGCACGCGTCGAGATCGCGCGGACCGAAATGCCGCGCGCGGCCGATCCCGACATGGCGACCGCGATCGTCCGCGAGCTCAAGGCGATCGGCTATCGCTACGTCAGCCTCGATCTGCAAGGCTACCGCACGGGCAGCCTGAACGAAGGGCTGCGCCTGCGGCCGATGTGAAACGGTACGCTCGGCTGAAGCCTTCGCGCTACGTACGGGCGCACGTATCGATGCCTTCGCACGACGTGTCGATGCCTTCGCATGGGGTGCCGATGCGTTCGCGCTACGTCGTGACGCTCGCGCTGCTGTTCCTCGCCCTGCATCTGCCGTTTCTTCCAGCCTCGCTCGAAGACCTCGACTCCATCAACTTCGCACTCGGCATCCGGCACTTCGACGTCCGCCATCATCAGCCGCACCCGCCCGGGTATCCGCTGTTCATCGTCGCGGCGAAAGGGGCGCACGCGCTGATCGCATCCGAAGCGCACGCGCTCAGCGTCGTCGGCATCGTCTCCGGGTCGGTCGCGGTGTTTGCGCTCATCGCGCTGTTCCGCCGTCTCGACGACGAGGCCGGTCCGGCGCCGCTGGCCGCGACGCTGGTGACGGCGACGTCGCCGCTGTACTGGTTCACCGCCGCGCGTCCGTTGAGCGACACGACCGGCCTCGCCGCGGCGCTCGGCGTGCAGGCGATGACCCTCGCGGCCTTCACACCACAGGCGGCGATCGCGGCGAGCTTCTGCGCGGGACTGGCCGCGGGCATCCGGTCGCAGGTCGTCTGGCTCACGGTCCCGCTGCTCGCGGTCACCATCGTTCGCCGCAGCAGCCGCGAGCGCCTCGCGTCGACGCTCGCCGGCGCGGCCGGTGCGTTCGTGTCGGGCGCCCTCGTGTGGGCGATTCCGCTCGTCTGGCTGTCCGGCGGACCCGCGGAGTACTGGCGCGCGCTGTCGAACCAAGGCGCCGAAGATTTCGGCGGCGTCACCATGCTGTGGACGATGCCGACGCCGCGCGAGCTCGCGTCGGCGCTCTACTACGCGTTCGGCGCGCCGTGGGGAATCTGGCCGTTGGCCCTGGTCGTCCTCGTTTTCGCGCTGGTCGGCTTTGCGCGACTGTTTCGCGCGCGACCCGCCGCGCTCGCGACGCTGGCGTTCGCGTTCGTGCCGTACTTCCTGTTCGATGCGCTGTTTCAGGAAACCTTCACAACGCGCTACGCGTTACCGCTCGTCGTGCCCATCGCCTACCTGGCAGTGCAAGGTCTCAGCGCGCTGCCGACGCGACAGACGTGGATCCTGGCCGGAGGGCTCGCCGCGTGCAGCCTCGCGGTCGTGGTTCCGCAGCTCCGATCGTACGCGCGCGAGGAGGCGCCGGCGTTCCGCATGCTCGCCGACATGAAGGAACGTAGCGCGACGGGCTCCTCCGCCAAGGCTCTGGCGGACAGGTCAGCCGAGCGCTCCGCCGAACCCTTCGCGCCGCCGCCGCGGCCGATCCTCGCCATGCACCGCCGGGAAGAGCTCGATCTCCGTCGGCCGATCCAGTGGGTCGGCGGCGCCATGCCGCAGACAGCGTTGCACCTGCCCGCACCGCCGAAGCACGAGTGGCTCGAGCTCGTGAAGTATTGGAACAACGGTGGCCGCAACCCGGTGTGGTTCGTCGCCGATCCGCTGCGGAGCGACATTGCCCTGGTCGATCACGCCGCGAGCCCGCGTCGATCCTACGACTGGCCTTCGCACGCGCCGGTGCTCCTCGGCGGCGTTCGGCCGAGCGCGATGGACTGGTACGTGTTCGACGCGCCGGGTTGGTACCTCGGCGAGGGATGGGCGCTGACGCCGGAAACGGCCGGCGTCGCCGGGGAGGATCATCGCGGTCCGGCCCAGGCGCCGATTCATGGGTGGATTCGCCGCCGCGACGGCGCCGCCGTGCTGATGATCGGCGGCCGCAACATGACGACGAGCGCCTCGCATCTGCGCGTGTCGATCGACGATCGCACAATCGACGATCGCGACCTCGCGCCCGGGTCCTTTCTGCAGATGATCGATCTTCCGCCTGGCGCGCTTCAGGGCAGCGGCGAGTACGCAACGCTCTCCGCGTCGGCGAGCAGCGACCGAACCGCGATCGAGCAGTTCGATGTGCAGTCGACCGACCGCGTCGTATTCGGATTTGGCGAAGGCTGGCACGAGCACGAATACAATCCGGCTACCGGCGCCGACTGGCGATGGACGAGCGAGCGCGCCGCCCTGCGCATTCGCGCTCATGGACACGCGCTCACACTCTTCCTCCGCGGTGTGACCGAACGCTCCGGCACCTCTCACATCGTCGTGCGCATCGGCGATCGTGTGCTCGCGCAGGAGAGCGTGGGCGCGAGCCTCGCGTTGTCGATCGGCATTCCCGCCGACCTCCTCAGCGCACGCGATACCATCCTGACGATCGAATCGGATCAGACGCACGTGCCGGCGGAGCGGAGCCGGCGTAGCCCGGATCGCCGGCGGCTCGGCTTGCGCGTGTTCGAATGCCGCGTCACTCCGGCTTCCTAGCGAGGCATAGCAGTGAGCTGCCGAACGGCGCATCGAAGCGCCGCAGCCAGACGCCCTCGAGCCGCAGCGCCAGCGTCAATGCGGTATTGATCGGCCAGGCGGGCAGCGTGATGTCGGACTCGGCGGCGGCGTCGCGTTCAGCGGGCAGTCCGCGGAGCCGCTGCATGCCGCGGACGATGGCCATCGGCACGAACAGCGTGGCGTTGGTGTAGGTGAGGCGCTCGATCGTGAACCCCGCGCGGGTCAAGAGGGCGCGCAGCGCCGGCCGATCGTACCGCCGCACTTCCCGGCTCAATACGGAGTGGCTGCCGCGGAGCCACTCCGACGCGGCCACGTTGACCAGCGCATATCCTCCTGGCCGGATCAGCCGATACATCTCTGCGACGGCTGCCTGCTCATCCACCTGGTGCAGGGAATACAGCACGTCGAACGACGTGACCAGATCGAAGGCCGCGCTCGGAAACGGCGCCGAAGTCACCGTTGCCCGAGCGAGTCGCGTCCGCCCAGCTTCACGGCCGAGGCGGAGGCCCGCTTCGGAGAGGTCGAAGCCGTATGCCCGGCCAAAGCGGCCGAGCAGGGCAACGTTGGATCCGGTGCCACAGCCGCAATCGAGGATGCTGGCCCCGGAACGTGCGCGGGTGGCGTGGTGAATCAGCGGAACCACGAACGAACGGAAGCCGCGAAACCAGAAATGCCGCGCTTCTACCTCGGCTGTCGCACGGAGAAGGCGCTCCACGCCGGCATTGTAGCGTGTATCGTTTTAGACACAACGGCCCGGTTAATTGACACTGCTGAGTCAAATTTGTAAGCTGCCGCCTCTGAGGGAGAGATTCATGAATCGCGCTCGTCGTCTCGCATCGCCTGTTGCGCTGGCCGTCGCCGTGGCTGTGTTTGCCGTCGGTTGTCACAAAAAGGTCCCGACGCCGGCGCCTGCGCCGCCGCCGCCTGCCGCTACACCTGCTCCGCCGCCGCCTCCACCACCTCCGCCGCCGCGCCCCGCGCCTGCGCCGGCGCCGCTGACGGAGGAGCAGATCTTCGCCCAGAAGTCACTGGATCAGCTCAACGCCGAGAAGCCGCTCGACGACGTGTATTTCGAGCTCGACCAATCGACGATTCGGGACGAAGCGCGGTCGTCGCTGCAGAAAGACGCCGACTGGCTGAAGAAGTGGGGAAGCACGCAGATCACGGTCGAAGGGCACTGCGATTCGCGCGGCAGCTCCGAATACAACCTGGCGCTCGGGTCGCGGCGCGCGGACGCGGTCAAGGATTACCTCGTCAGCCTCGGCGTGCCGACCAATCGGCTGTCGGTCGTGAGCAAGGGCAAGGAGCAGCCCTTCTGCGCCGACGAAAACGAGTCGTGCTGGCAGCAGAACCGCCGCGGGCATTTCATCATCACGGCGAAATAGGGACAGCAAGGACGGGACGGGCCGGAGGGCAGCACGGGCGGGAAGAGACGGACGCGCGGGCTGGAGGCGCTGGTAGGCGGGATCGCGTAGCGCGAAGGCTTCAGCCGAGCGGGAGAGACTTAGCCGTCAGCCATCAGCCATTTAATGATCGTCTGAGCCCCTCCTCGCTCACGCGGTACTTCGCCACTTTTTTTCCATTCACCAACAGCACCGGAATCTCGAGGCCGTAAGCGGCTTCGAGTTCCGCGTCGCTGGATATATCGATCACTTCCAATGTCAGCGGCACCGTGCGCGCGACGCGTTCGATCGTCGCCTTCATGTCGTCGCACAGGTGGCAGCCCGGACGGGAATAGAGCGTCAGCGCGATCACGGGGCGTCGGCGGCGCGCCATTCGGCGCCGATCCGCTCGGCCGCGGCGCGCGGATCGGCGGAAGCGATGATCGGACGCCCGACGACGAGATATGTCGATCCGGCGGCCAGCGCCTGCGCCGCGCTCATCGTGCGACTCTGATCGCCGACGGCGTCGCCGGCGCCGCGAATGCCCGGCGTGACGATGGCGAAGGCGCTGCCGCATCGCCGGCGAATCAGCGCGATTTCCTGCGCCGACGCCACCACGCCGTCGAGGCCTGCCGTCTGCGCGAGCCTGGCGAGCCGCTCCACCTGATCGGTCACGCCGCCCGCAAATCCGACCTCGGTCAGCATCGCGTCGTTCAAGCTGGTGAGCATCGTCACGGCGATCACGATCGGCGCAGGGCGTGACGCGCGCGCCGCTTCCTCGTCGGCCGCCGCGCGCGCCGCTTTCATCATCGCGGCGCCGCCGGAAGCGTGCACGTTGATCATCCATGCGCCCAATCGCGTTGCGGCGGCCACCGCGCCGGCGACCGTGTGCGGGATGTCGTGAAACTTGAGGTCGAGGAACACGCGATCACCGCGAGCCGCCAGCTCCTCGACGATCGACGGACCATGGCTCGTGAACAGACGGCTGCCGATTTTGAAGCCGCCGCACACGCCGCGCAGACGATCCGCAAGCGCGCGCGCCTCCACGGCCGTATCCACGTCGAGCGCGACTAAGAGCTGATCCATTCCTTGTCCCGTGCGTTCGTATCGAGCGATCCCACCAGGTCGGCGACGCGCGCGATGCGATGACGACGCAGATAATCGCGGATGCCGTCGAGCAGCTTCGGCCAGATCAGTGGATCGACGAAGTTCGCCGTTCCCACCTGCACGGCCGACGCGCCGGCAATCAGGAACTCGAGCGCGTCGCGCGCGTCGGCGATCCCGCCCATGCCGATAATCGGAATCTTCACGACCTGCCGGCATTCGTAGACCATGCGCACCGCGATCGGACGAATCGCCGGTCCGCTCAGGCCGCCGACGATGTTCGAAATCTTCGGACGGCGCGTTTCGACGTCGATCACCATCGCGAGGAATGTGTTGACGAGCGACACGGCGTCCGCTCCGGCCTCCTCGGCGGCACGCGCGAACGACGCCACGTCGGTGACGTTCGGCGTCAGCTTGGGAATCACGGGCAGGCGCGTCACCTTGCGCACGGCGCTCACCACGTCGAACGTGCCGTTCAGGCTGCAGCCGAACTGGATCCCGCCTTCCTTGATGTTCGGGCACGAGATGTTCAGCTCGATGGCGGCCACGCCTTCCGCGTCGGAGAGAATGCGCGACACTTCCACGTATTCGTCGAGCGTCGTTCCGCAGACGTTGACGATCACGGTGGCGCGGCGCGCGCGCAGTTCGGGCAGCTTCTCCTCGACGAAACGGTGAACGCCGATGCCCTGGAGGCCGATGGCGTTGAGCATGCCGGCTGGCGTCTCGACGATTCGCGGCGCCGGGTGGCCTTCGCGCTCCGAGAGGAACAATCCCTTGACGGCGACGCCGCCGAGCGACGCGAGGTCCACCATCTGCGCGTACTCGACGCCGTAGCCGAAGCAGCCGCTCGCGGCGATCAACGGGTTCGAGAGCGTGAGCGATCCGATCCGGACGGAGAGATCCATCGGCTTACGCGCTCCACCAACCGCGAACATCACAACCACGAAGACACGAACCGCACGAAGGTTTCCTTGAACCGGTGAACCTTCGTCGCCTTCGCGTCTTCATGGTTTGCCGATGCCTCAGTCCCATCGAATGGCGTCCCCCATCAATACGGGGCCTGTAATGCACGAACGCACGTGATGGAATTGTCCATCCTCGCCGCGCATCGGAATGACGCAGCTGTAGCACCCGCCCAGGCCGCAGCCCATGATGCGTTCGACCGACACCTGGCACGGCCGTCCGTATTTCGCGGCGGTCTTCGCGGTCGCGGCGAGCATGCCTTCCGGACCGCACGCGTAGATCGTCACGGGCGCGTTCGCCGGCCGCTCCGCCAGCCGCCGATCGAGCGGAGCGACGATGCGCCCGCGCTCGCCGGCGCTGCCGTCTTCGGTCGTGAGCACGAGTGCGACGCCCAGATCGCGAAAGAAATCCAGATAGAACAGCTCCTCGGCGCGCCGGGCGCCGTAGAACAGCGTGGCGCTCGTGCCGCGCGCGCGGAGCGCTTCGGCCAGCGTCGCGAACGGCGCGAGGCCGACGCCGCCGGCGATCATCCACGCTTCCGCCGGAGGCTCGACGATCGCAAACGGACGCCCGAGCGGCCCAAGGCACGCGAGCTCATCGCCCGGCTGCGCGTCGTAGATCAGCGACGTGGAGGGGCCGATGCGCTTGCTGAGAATCGACACGCCCGACGGCGTGCCGTCTGACTCGCGCAGAATCTCGAAGACCGAAAACGGACGGCGCAGCAGGGGATCGTGTCCGCGGCCGGCCTTCAGCATCAGAAACTGTCCGGGAGCGGTTGCGGCGGCGATCGCGGGCGCCGCGAGGGCGAGCACGTTGTAGTCGTCCGACAGGGGGCGATTGGCGATCACGGCCGCCGACACGTCGATCGGCATTGGGTTGAGTATACCGGAGACGGGATTTGTTATACTGCTTCTGTTCTCTTTAACGCGGCCCGGCGAGGCTGCGAAGAGGTGTGGCATGCCTGTCGTTCTCGACGCTGATCGAATCTCCCGTACCCTCGCGCGCATCGCGCACGAAATCCTCGAACGCAACCGCGGCATCGACGACCTCGCGCTCATCGGCATCCGCACGCGCGGCGTGCCCATCGCGCGGCGGCTCGCGCACTCGATCCGCGAGATCGTCGATCGCGATCCGGCGGCCTCGTCGTCCGCCGGGCGCCGGCCGACCACCGACGTGCCCACCGGCATGCTCGACATCACGCTCTATCGCGACGACCTGATGCGCCACACCGTCGGGCCGCAGCCGGTGATCCGCCGCACCGAGATCCCGTTCTCGATCGACGACCGGCGCATTCTGCTGGTCGACGATGTGCTGTTCACCGGGCGGACGATTCGGGCGGCGCTCGACGCGCTCATCGACTTCGGCCGGCCGAAATCGATTCAGCTCGTCGTGCTGGTCGATCGCGGCCACCGCGAGCTGCCGATCAAGGCGGACTACGTCGGCAAGAACCTGCCGACCTCTCTGTCGCAGAGCGTGCAGGTGCGCCTGCAGGAGATCGACGGCCGCGACGAAGTGGAGATCCAGGAATCATGAAGAAGGACCTGCTCTCCATCGGCGATCTCTCCGCGGAGGAAATCTACCGGATCCTCGACACGGCCGAAGCGATGCGCGAGATCGGGCAGCGGCCGATCAAGAAAGTGCCGACGCTGCGCGGCAAGACCGTGGTGAATCTCTTCTACGAGCCCAGCACGCGCACGCGCACGTCGTTCGAGATCGCCGAGAAGCGCTTGAGCGCCGACACGCTGAACATCGCCGTCGCATCGTCGAGCGTGCTGAAGGGCGAGACGCTCGCCGATACGGCGATGAACATCGAGGCGATGGCGCCCGATGTCATTGTCCTGCGCCACGCATCGTCAGGCGCCGGCCATCTGCTGTCGCGCATCTGCACGTCGCGCATCATCAACGCGGGCGACGGCACGCACGAACACCCGACACAGGCGCTGCTCGACGCGTTCACGATCCGCGAGCACAAGCAGCGCATCGAAGGCCTCAAGATCGTCATCGTCGGCGACCTGCTGCACAGCCGCGTGCTGCGCTCGAACGTGCTGCTGCTGACGAAGCTCGGCGCCGACGTCTGGGTCTGCGGACCGTCGACGCTGATACCGCCGGGGATCGCGCGGCTCGGCGTCCGCGTGTCGACCTCGATCGACGAAGCGGTCGCCGGAGCCGACGTCGTCATGATGCTGCGGATTCAGCAGGAGCGGATGCAGGGCGCGTTCTTCCCCTCGCTGCGCGAATACTTCAACACGTTCGGCATGACGGCCGAACGGGTCGCGCGGGCCAAGCCCGACGCGATCATCATGCACCCGGGGCCGATGAATCGCGGCGTGGAGATCGCCTCCGACGTCGCCGACGGCCCGGGTTCCGTAATTCTCGAGCAGGTCGCCAACGGCGTCGCCGTCCGCATGGCGGTGCTGTATCTGATGGCTGGAGTGGAAGATGAAGCGGCTGCTTAGAGGTGGACGGGTGGTCGATCCGGCGAACGGACGCGACGGCGTGTTCGACGTGTGGATCGACGGCGATCGCATCGCGCAGGTGGGACGCGATCTGCGCGTCGACGGGGACACGCGCATTGTCGACGTCCCGAGCGGGCTGGTCGTCTGCCCGGGGCTCATCGACATGCACGTGCACCTGCGCGAGCCGGGCCAGGAGCACAAGGAGACGGTCGCCACCGGCACCGCCGCCGCCGTCGCCGGCGGATTCACGGCAGTCGCCTGCATGCCCAACACCAGCCCGGTGATCGACAACGCGGGCGTCGTCGCGTACGTGCTGAAGAAGGCGGCGGAGGCGAATCTCGCCCGCGTCTATCCGATCGGGGCCGTCTCGCGCGGGCAGCGAGGCGAACAGCTCGCCGACATCGCGGAGATGAAGGCGGCCGGCTGCGTCGCGCTGACCGACGATGGGCACCCCGTGTCGACGGCGATCCTGATGCGGCGCGCGCTCGAGTACGCCGGCATGTTCGACCTGCCGGTGATCGAGCACTGCGAAGAACAGTCGCTGAAGGGGGAGGGCGTCGCGCACGAGGGTTTTCACGCGTCGTCGCTCGGGCTGCGCGGCATTCCCGGCGAAGCGGAATCGATCATGGCGCTCCGCGACATCTCCCTCGCGGAGTTGACCGGCGGCGCCGTGCACGTCGCACACATGAGCGCGCGGCAGACGCTCGACGCGGTGCGCTACGGCAAATCGCGGGGCGCGCGCGTGACGTGCGAGGTGACGCCGCATCATTTCGTCCTCACCGACGAGATGCTCGGCGCGCCGGTCGCGTACGACACGAACGTCAAGATGAACCCGCCGCTGCGGCAGATCGAGGATCGCGATGCGATGCTCGCGGGCCTGGCGGACGGCAGCATCGACGCGATCGCCACCGATCACGCGCCGCATCACGCCGACGAGAAGCACGTCGAGTTCGACCGCGCGCCGTTCGGCATCACCGGCCTCGAGACGGCCGTGTCGCTCTGCTTCGATCGCCTGGTGCACCGGGGCGTCGTGTCGCTGCCCCGGCTCGTCGAGCTGCTGTCGCTGAATCCGGCCCGGATTCTGCGCGTGCCCGGCGGCTCGCTGTCGGACGGAGCGCCCGCCGACATCAGCATCCTCGCGCCCGACCTGCCGGTGACGGTGTCGGCCGCGCGCATGCGATCGAAGTCGAAGAACATGCCGTTCGAGGGATGGACCCTGCGCGGAGGCGTCGCCGCCACGATTGTCGGCGGACGCGCCGTGTATATAAATGAGGCAATCGATTTCGACAATCTGAAATCTGAAATCTGAAATCTGAAATCTCAAATCTCAAATCTCAAATCTCAAATTTCAAGACTGCGTTCGCCTCTTCGTGGTTTAACAACGTCGAGCCTCAAACATGGACAAACGCGCCGATATTCGAGCGAAAGCGCTGAAGGACCTGCAGCGGTCCGAAGTGCTGATGACCGACGGGCACTTCGATTACGGGAACGGTTATCACGGGAAGGTGTACGTCAACCCGCACCAGCTGTTCCGGCATCCGTCGACGATCTGGCGCTTTGCGCAAGATC
>Ga0207657_10008775_pt1 | contig 10232 bp, 11 predicted proteins | sample KBSC33metaG_FD_184316 | JGI IMG/M metagenome (GOLD analysis project Ga0207657, IMG submission 184316) | Corn rhizosphere microbial communities from Kellogg Biological Station, Michigan, USA - KBS C3-3 metaG (SPAdes) (version 2) | ecosystem: Host-associated > Plants > Roots > Rhizosphere > Soil ... | reverse complement strand
TTGGTCGAAGGGCATCCGGGTGGCAGTCGGAAGAGGCAGATTGGGATCGATTCCGAGCTCGACATAATAAGGCGCTAAGCGCTCCTTCCACAGCGCCGCCTGCTTCAAGTCGACCTCAGGTGGGTGGTGGCAGAAGAAGTTGAGATTTATAGGACGTGAAGTTCGCTGGCGGAATTTGCCAAGCTCGGTACGAACTTGGCCGGTACTGAGCATTGCGCAGGGAAGGGACCCGAGCCCTCCCGCTTCTGCTACAGCAATCGCCAGCTCGGACAAAGCTGCTCCGGCCATGGGCGCCAGGAGGATGGGAAGGTCGATCCCCAGCAGATTCTGAATGCGAGAGTCCGGCCACATGTTCCTATTCTCCTTGATGTCGAGTGGCAATTCGCCGATTAGGGCGTGAGTAAAACGGCACTGGACGTGGCTCTCGCCTCGAGCGCGCGATGTGCGTCGGCTGCTTCCGCTAAGGGGAAGCGGCGCGGCTCTCCAACGTGCAAAATGCCGCTGGACAGGGCGGCGAATAACTCGCTCACCAGCGCTTCGAGCTCAGGCCTGGTGGCGATGTAGTGGAACAAGATCGGGCGTGTGAGACTGTTCGAGCGCGCACTGAGACACGAAACGGAAAAGGGTTCTACGGGGCCGGAGGACTGACCGAAGTTGACCAGATGCCCGCGCACCGCGAGCGCGCTTAGCGAGCCGGCAAAAGTGTCGCGGCCCACAGAGTCATACGCAACATCGACGCCACGTCCGCCGGTAATCTCCTGCGTGCGTGAGAGGAAGTCCTCTTGGCGGTAGAGGATTGTGTGAGCGCAGCCGCACTTCCGGGCGACCGCCGCCTTTTCGGGACTCCCTACTGTACCGATGACGGTCGCGCCGAGATGCGAGGCCCATTGGCAAAGAAGCTGGCCTATGGCGCCGGCCGCGGCGTGGACCAGGACCGTCTGGCCGGGCAGGATCTGATGGGTCCGTGACACTAAAAAGGCGGCTGTCAAGCCTTTGACAAACACTGCGGCGGCGGTGTCTTCAGCCATGCCGTCCGGTAGTTTCACTGCCAGTGCGGCCGGCAGCAGGCGTACCTCGGCATAGCCGCCGTAGTTCGCGGTCACATAACCGATACGATCGCCTGCAACGAAGCTCGTAACGCCCGGTCCGACGGCTTCGACGACGCCGGCAGCCTCGATGCCGGGAATGCCGGGCAGGGCGAGGGTGTTATAAAGTCCAGACCGCACGTAGCAGTCGTGAAAATTAACTCCGATGGCGGTTTGGCGGACGCGCAGTTCTCCGGGGCCCGGCTCGCTCACGGCAACATTTTCAATCTGTAGCACCTCTGGGCCGCCGTGTGCGCGAATAACAATGGCTTTGGTCATGAAGTCAGTTTTCAATCCATTTTACGGAACCATCGAAGCGTCATGCGGGTCCGCATGGCTGCAGTCATATCGTCAGGAATTGGATATATAGAATTGGGTGACGTCATGGCAGAGGCGTCACCCAGGGCTTTGAAACGCTGCCGGGTTCTGGTGAGACAGCGTTCACTGCTTGCGGCTAGTGTGCGGCGAGTCCCTGCTTCGTGCGATAGACCAAAGGCGTCGGAAGTACCATGACTTTTCCGCTTTTGGGGAGTGGATCACCAAACTGGTATCGGGCATAATCCGGCTGATGTCGAAACAATGCTGCGAATGCCGGACTGTCATGAACGACGAAGAAGGGTGCTGTAACGCTTGCGGAGGCCGTTCCTGGACGGGAGTGCCGAACCAGCAGGCGGAGTTGAGCGTGTTGAACTGGTTCTCGGCTCTGTTTATGCTCGGCTTGATCGTGTTCTCGTATTGGCTCCTGGTCTGGCGTGTTCCGATAAAGTAAGGCAAGCGCGGGACTGGCGCCAGACTCTTCGCCCTGCCGTCTGGTGCGCCTGAGGATTACTTGAGTCTCGCCGGTGTGCGGCGGATACTGGAATGTGTCACGGCTTTTCGCGCGTGACGGAGGATCGCACACCATGGCTGCAACCGCTTCCACTATGCTCGAGCTGGGGACGAAAGCCCCGGCGTTCGCGCTTCCCGATGTTGTTTCCGGCAAAGCCGTGTCGCTTGCTTCATTCCAGGGCAAGCGGGCGCTGTTGGTGATGTTTATCTGTCATCATTGCCCGTTCGTAAAACACGTCAGGTCGGAATTGGCACAGCTCGCGCGGGATTATACGGCGAAAGGGGTCGGGGTGGTCGCGATCAGTTCCAACGATCCGAGTGTCTCGGCTGACGATTCCCCCGAAGGCTTGAAGCGTATGGCCGTCGAATGGGGGTTCGATTTCCCCGTCTGCTACGACGAGAATCAGGCTGTCGCCAAGAGCTACGCCGCAGCCTGCACTCCGGATTTCTTTCTGTTCGATCGGGATCAGAAGTTAGTTTACCGGGGCCAGCTCGACGACAGCCGGCCCAGCAACGGGAAACCGGTAACGGGCGCAGATCTTCGTGCGGCTATCGACGCAGTGCTCGCGGGACGGCCGGTGAATCAGGATCAGAGGCCAAGCTTGGGCTGCAACATCAAGTGGAAGCCGGGCAATGAACCTGCTTATTTTTCCCCTGTGGTCAAAGGTTAGGCTCGTCTTGAGGGCGCACTATGGAACCACACGTTACGCGACGCGACTTGCTGAAATACTCTATGGGGACTCTCATGCTGCCTGCCGCTGAAGGATCATGGGCCGCGACTGCCGACTCATCCGCTCTTTTGTTGGATCCGATATACCGGCAGCATGACCCAGGCGCGGGGCACCCGGAGAGACCCGAGCGGTATGACGCGGTCACACAGGCGCTGAATCAGGCGGGGCTCACGAAATCGATGGGCCGCATCGAACCTCGTTCCGCAACGGAAGACGAGATCGCCGCCTGCCATAGCCGGGCCTATATCCAAACCGTCAAGCGTGAAATCGCAGCCGGTGCGCACGAACTCAGCACGGGCGACACCAGCGTTGGCCCCCGTACCTGGGAGGTCGCGTTAAAGGCGGTGGGCGGGGTCCTGAACGCGGTGGATGCCGTCGCCAGCCGCAAAGCGGTCAATGCGTTCTGCGCGGTTCGTCCCCCGGGGCATCACGCCCGGCCCGAGCAAGGCATGGGCTTCTGCGTGTTTAACAACATCGCGCTCGGCGCCCGCTATGCGCAACGCAAGCACGGCATTGAACGGGTGCTGATCGCCGACTGGGACGTCCACCACGGCAACGGGACGCAGGATATTTTCTACGAAGACGGCTCGGTATTTTTCTTTAGTGTGCATCAGTCGCCTTGGTATCCCTACACAGGGAGGGCGGATGAGACCGGAGCGAACAGGGGCGTGCACTGCACCATGAACTGCCCCTTCCCAGCGGGGTCGGGACGCGAACAGATCCTGGGAGCCTTCCGTCACAAGCTCAAACCGGCAGCCGATGATTTCAAACCGGACCTGGTCATGATCTCGGCGGGCTTCGATTCCCGCAAAGACGATCCGCTGGGGGAGTTTACGCTTGGCGACGAAGATTTCGCCGAGCTGACGTCGTTGCTATTAGAGGTCGCCGATAAGCATGCGGGCGGACGGCTGGTATCGGTGCTCGAAGGCGGCTACAACTTGAAGGGTCTGGCGTCGGCTGCCACGGCTCACGTGAAGAGTCTAGCGAGCGCTCGACGGGGATAGCGTTAGGATGAGCGGCTTCGATAGTGGATGAACAAGGAGGGTTACGATCATGGGTTCAACTAGACGCACCATACTGGCGGCGGGCGCGGTCGCGGCGGCGACAGCGGCAGTGCCGGGCGTGTTTGCTCAGAAGAAGGGGCAGGGAGGGACTGCGAACCCTTTCTACGAAAAGGGCGCTGTTCGCATCCACTTCGAGGAGGCCGGTTCGGGTTTCCCGCTGCTGCTGATCGCCGGCGGGGGATTGAATTCGACGATCGCCGGCTTGACCCAACCCTTTAACGCCATCGAGGAGTTCAAGGGAGAGTACCGCTGCATCGCGTCGGACCTGCGCAACGCCAATAGCGGGCAGTCCTCTGGCCCGCTCGAGATCGACCGGCCGTGGGATGCATATACCGATGACCATCTTGGCCTGATGGATCACCTGGGCATCCAGAAGTTCATGGTGATGGGCTTCTGCATTGGCGGCCCCTTCATCTGGAACCTTCTGAGGCGGGCGCCGGATCGCATTGTCGCGGCCGTGCTGGCGCAACCCAGCGGGTCGCGCCCGGAAATGCGCGATCTTTTCTACGACACCAATATGAAGGGCTGGGGTCCGGAGTTGGTCAAGCGCCGGCCCGACGTCACGATGGAAACGGTCGACAAATTTCTTACCAAGATGTACCGCACCAACCCCGACTTCGTCTTCACGGTGACTCGGGATTTCGTGCGGAATTGCCAGACGCCCGTGCTGATCCTGCCGGATGATATTCCAGCGCATCCGTACGCGGTCGCCATGGAGGCGGCGATGCTTGCGCCCCAAGCCGAAGTGAGTATGTTCCCGTGGAAGGAGCCCAAGGAGCGGATTCCCCTAGCGGTGCGCCAGATACATTCTTTTCTCCGCGCGCATCGGCCTGCTACTGCTTAGACTGCGGCTCGACGCGGTCCACATGCACCGTCGCACTTTTGGCTCGCCGAGAGTATACTTGACGCTGCAAGGAGGGAAGATGAACTCTCGATGCCTCTCTTTTGTAGTCGGACTCGCCGCGCTGGTTTCGCTGGCGCCGGGGCAAGCCCCGCCACACACGGTTTCGGCGAAAGCCAAAGCTGACAAGCAAACCTGGACACCACCGCGAACCGCTGACGGACATCCCGACCTGCAGGGCTTTTGGGCCAACAACACCGCAACGCCGCTGGAGCGGCCAAAAGAGCTGGCGGGGCGAGAATATCTAACGGACCAGGAAGTGGCCGCGTTCAAAAAGAAAGCGGCAGAACTTTTCGACGGCAACGGAGACGCGGCGTTCGGCGATACGGTATTTCAAACCGTGCTGGCGAATGTCAACGGAACGAAGGCGGGTTTCAAAAGCATCGACGGCAATACCGGAGACTACAGCTCGGTGTGGACGGTAGAGAGGGAGTGGGACAACCGAACCTCGCTCATCACCAATCCGCCTGACGGGCGTCTGCCCGCTATGACGCCGGAGGGACAGAAGAGACGTGAAGCGAATGCCGCAGCGGCGAAGCGTCCGGCTGAGGGCCCGGAAGACCGGTCACTGGCAGAGCGCTGCATCACCTACGGCTCGCCGCAGTTGACGGCGGGATATCAAAGCTACTATCAGATTCTGCAGACTCCCACCTCGGTGGCCTTCATGACGGAGATGATTCACGATGTGCGGATGATTCCACTCAATGGTGGACCCCATCTTCCATCCAATGTCCATCAGTGGCTGGGCGACTCGCGCGGCCATTGGGAAGGCGATACGCTGGTCGTCGATACGACCAACTACAAACCGCGAAGCTTTATGGGCGTATCCAGCGAAAAGCTCCATGTGACTGAGCGCTTTACCCGGACTGGCCCTGAGAGCCTGAAGTACGAAATCACAATCGATGACCCGGGGACATGGACGAAGCCGTTCAGCCTGATGATCCCCTGGAAGCACTCTCCGAAGCCGATTTACGAGTACGCTTGCCACGAGGGCAACATTGGCATGGTGGGTATCCTCGCAGGAGCTCGCGCCGAGGAGCGGGCCGCCGCGTCTGCAAGCCAGTCGAAATAAGCTACCTTCGAACTTACGCTCGACCAGTCGAACCTGTCCGGGATAGAATAATCGAAATGCGTTTACTGAAAATAATCACGCTGGTCATCGCGGGTTCGACATTGTTTCCGGCGCTCAGCGGCCAAAGCCGGATGCTGGTGTGGGCGCCGCTGCCGGTGGAACCTAACGAGTGGATCGCACCAAACAAACCTATATACAGGCTTTCCGAACTTCGCTCGAAGCACGCGGGCGAGCAGAACTGGACGGAAACGGTAGTCAGCGACAACTTGTTTCACGCGGATTACATCTCGATGGCGCCCGGCGCGAAGACCCCGCGGCGGTTCCATCCCGATAATCGCGCATGGTGGATCGTGCAGGACGGGCAGATTCGGTTCACCATCGAGGGGCAAGAGCCGTTTGTCGCGTCGAAAGGATTTATGGTGCAGGTGCCGCACCGCCTCGTCTACAGCATGGAAACAGTGGGCGACAGACCGTCACTGCGGCTGGAAGTTACGGTGGCGAATTCGAATACGATGTATCCCATCGATGAGACGCCCACTCCAGTTCCTGGAGTGAAGTACGTGAGGGCGCGGGTTGCAACCGTGAAGGGGTCGTATGACAAGGCGAACGTGCCTTTTATCGATTACAACCTGACCATCGCGGGAAACGCAAAACCAAAACCAAATCAAGACCAATTTATTGGCGACCCTCACGGGATCGCTAATATTATCCGCGGCGATCCGAAGACGCAGCCACCGGTGCAAGAGGCAGATAAGGGTCATCTGCACGAGACCGGCCCGGAGTTCTGGTTCATTCTGGAGGGACAGATGGAGTTCAAGATCGGATCGGTGCCGGTCTTCGTTGCGGACCAGGGAGACGTCGTCTACGCGCCAGCAAAAACCTGGCATCGGATTCGATTCGCGGGTACCTCCATGGCCACGCGGCTGGCGATCGTGGGATATCCCAACTCCCATGTCTTCCAGCCTCCGGAGGAACTCGGCGGGAAATGATTTGTCCGAAGCGTTATTCCGGAGTTCCCTCGATGCCCAACTCCGCGGCGCGCGCACGCATCGCTTGAATGCAGAAATCGATGTGCTGATCCAGGTCCACGCCTAGTTCCGCTGCGCCGTTGACGATGTCGTCGCGGCTGACCGAACGCGCGAAGCCTTTGTCCTTGAGTTTCTTTCTGACGCTTGCTACGTCGACAGAGTGGATGCTGCGGGTGGGCTTGACGTAGCTGACCGCGGTGAGAAATCCCGCCAGCTCATCGCAGGCAAACAGAGTTTTTTCGAGCGGTGAAACACGCGGCACGCCGCTGTAATTTGCGTGCGACAAAATGGCCCGGCGGATCTCTTCAGGCACGCCGCGCTCGGCCAGGATCGGCTCACCTTTCATCGGATGATCGGGCGCCTGCGGATGGATTTCCCAATCGAAATCGTGAAGCAGCGCGGTGAGGCACCACTTATCCTCATCCTCGCCGAACTTTGACGCGTAGGCGGCAACGCAAGCCTCCACGGCCAACGCGTGGCGGCGAAGGCTATCCGATTTCGTGAACTCGCAAACAATCTCCCAGGCCTGCTGACGATCCATAACAGTTTCTGCGCCCTAGTGACTCGGGAGCCCGAAGGTAAAGATCGTTTGATCTGCTGCGATCGACACAAGCAGGCAGCCTAGCGCCAGCAGCAAGAACATACGTGGAAATTTATTGTTCATTTCGATCTTCACTTATACATCCTATCTCTTACTGCGCCGGCGTCACTCAAAAGCGTGTTGATGCAGGCTGAGATCTACGCGCTTCCCTACAAACTTCACGCCTTCCATCTTCAGGCGCAGCTTCTGCTCAGCGGCCGCGCTCCCAGCCAGTTTAATCTCGCCACCGGCGCCGAGTACGCGTTGCCAGGGGAGTTCTCCCGGGATCGCTGCTTTCAGAAAGCGCGCGACGGCACGATGATAGCGGGGATATCCAGCAGCGGCAGCCACTTGGCCGTAGCTTGCGACCCTGCCACGTGGGATGGAACGGATCGTCTCTGCAAAGGCCTGATCGCGGATTTCGGTGGTGGTCGGACGCGCCATTGTCTCGCGCTAAATTCCGGATTTGATTTTGATCTCCGCGGTGTCGCCCTTGATTTCGAGCTTCGTGCCGAAAGGTTTTGACAGGTCGGCCAGGCGCTGGAGGATATAGCCCGCTCGCGCACCGGTTGCCGGTGAAGGCAACCCACGCGTGTGGAGAAACTGGTTGTCGGCGTACTCGTTGTGAATATCGGGCTGGCCCTCGCCCACGACGTTCAACGCGATTGGCCGCAAGGAAACCGATTTCAGGTTCTTCCCTTCGAACTCGACGTACGCGACCGCGCTTTCCCAACTCATCGGTTCGTCGATATACGTAAGCGTCGGCACCAAATTGTAAATGAAGTTTCCCAGATCGTAAAAAATGGGCTTGCTGTGATAAATTTCCACCCCGTGGAGCAGCGGCGCGCCATGCATCACGATGATGTCGGCGCCTGCGTCCACCTCGGCATGGGTCCATTTTCTCAGCCAGTCATTGGGGGCGAGCCGTTCCTGCATTCCTTCCGTGAAAATCGTCCCGAACGAGCGGTTCGCGAAGACGTGGTTATGCTGGTAGACAATCACCAAGTCTGTGTGCTGGCGGGCGTCGCGAATGCTTTGCAGGATGCGCTGCGAATCCTCTGGATTCGGCGTGTTTGCGGGCGCACCAGGCAGATCGGCAGTGGCCTCATTTTCTTTGCCGCCGGCTTCGACGCGAAGTTCATTCACGCCGGGCCGATTTGCCGTGGCGCTGCCTCCCGGCGTAATCAGTCCCGACGCACTTGCGATCAGGGCAATGGTGCCTTTCGGAGTGCGCAGATAGGCCGGGGCTGCCGCTTCAGCCAAGTTATTTCCGGTTCCGGCGTGAACGATCTTGCGGCTATGCGCCTCCCGAATCGTGTTCTGAACGCCAGTCACTTTCAGATCGAATGCGTGGTTGCCGGACAGGGACAATAGATTAAAGCCGAAGGTTTTCAGCGCATCCAGGGCTTCAGGCGGAGTGAGAAATCCTCGACCCTCATGGATCGTCTCGCCTTTTTCGGCGACTGACGACTCCAGGTTGGTGAACACCACATCGCCCTTGAGCAGTCCCTGGATCACGGGCACTGCCGCCGGCGCGGTGGCGCGGATATCCGACCGGATCATCGACTGTCCCGTCAGGGTGATCGTGATCGTGGGTGATGGCGGAGGCGGGGCAGCGGTGATCGCGCACACGATTGCGAACACTACGAACCGGCCAGTCTTCAACATGGTTGCCAATCTAGTTTCCCCCTGTCGCTCTTCATCAATATACTCGGATTCAGGGAGACCCTGTCTGCACTGGAAATGCCGTGTAAGCCAACGCCTGGCGGGCCGCGGGTTGTATGATCGAAGCGAATGGCTGAGCGCTCGCCCGCAATCTTTTTCGGCCATGGCAATCCCATGAATGCCGTGCTGAACAATCACTACACCGAGGCATGGCGACGTCTTGGGCAAGAAATGCCCAGGCCCACAGCGATTCTGTCGATCTCGGCTCATTGGTTCGTTCCAGAAACCGGCGTCACCATCGCTACGGCTCCCGGGACAATACACGATTTCGGCGGCTTTCCACGGGAACTCTATCAGGTGCAATATCCGGCTCCCGGCGATCCGGCGCTTGCCCGCCGCGTGCAGACGATGCTGGCGCCCTTGGCGGTGAAGCTCGACGAATCGTGGGGGCTCGATCATGGGACATGGTCGGTTCTTCGACACGTGTATCCCGATGCTGACATTCCTGTCGTGCAGCTTAGTATCGACGAAGCCAAGCCGGCGTCTTACCATTTTGAGATCGGCAAGAGGCTCGCGCCACTGCGCGACGAGGGCGTCCTGATCGCCGGCAGCGGCAATCTGGTCCACAATCTCCATGCGTACGCTTGGGGACGGCACATGGCCGATCCGTACGACTGGGCGGTCCGCTTCGAGAATACGGCGAAGGGGGCAATGCTAGCGGGCGAGTTCAAACCGCTCATCGATTACGAGACGCTGGGCTTGGACGCAGCGCTCTCGATACCGACACCCGATCACTACTTGCCGCTGCTCTATGTGATCGCGGCCCAGCAGCAAGGTGAAAGCGTAAGATTCCCGGTGGCTGGAATCGACGGGGGTTCCGTTTCCATGCTGGCTGTGCAGATTGGTTAGCCGCGGGCTCAGGCAGCGTTTCACTCGGCATTGCCTTCGTCATACCTTCGCAAGTAGACTGGTCATGTAGGGTGTGGGAAATCCAATCCGAACCTCCCCCAAAGCAGCACCAAGTTTGGAGACTTCCTGTAGTTGTCCATTGGGCCGGTAGCTCAGTTGGTAGAGCATCGCACTTTTAATGCGGTGGTCGCGGGTTCGAGTCCCGCCCGGCTCACCATTTCAACCGTAGTTCAATGCCGCTACTTCTTTAGTCCGAAAGCGTAGACTTTCCCATCCCAGGTACAGACGTAGACCTGACCTCCGGCAACCACGGGTTGATTGAAGTGCGTGAAGCTGACGATCAGCTTGTTGCTCGAATATAGTTCTCGT
>Ga0207657_10008772_pt1 | contig 10235 bp, 6 predicted proteins | sample KBSC33metaG_FD_184316 | JGI IMG/M metagenome (GOLD analysis project Ga0207657, IMG submission 184316) | Corn rhizosphere microbial communities from Kellogg Biological Station, Michigan, USA - KBS C3-3 metaG (SPAdes) (version 2) | ecosystem: Host-associated > Plants > Roots > Rhizosphere > Soil ... | reverse complement strand
CGCGAAGAGTACGAGCATGGTGCCGGTGGCAGACGCAACGAGGAATCCGATTTCGAGCATCTCACCTCGCCGGAAACTCTGTGGCGGCCTAACGCTAGCGTTCTGCTGCAAGCGGCATCGTCGCCGGCTCGCGGACCTCAATCTGCTGATGATGCTGACGGGCGGCTACCACGATGCTTTCCAGCGCTTGTCGGCAGCAAGGCCTCGTTAGACGGCGGCTGAATGCAAAGGCGGGGTCGCACGGGCTGGCGCGCCGACTCTGCCACTCGCTGGTGGGCGCGCATCATGATGCCCCCTTCGCGATCGTTCCCGGCCGGTGCGAAGATCCTGGCGCGCGTGCTCGTGGTGCGCTGCGCTGTCCACCGCGGTGCTGTTGGGACAAAGCGCGACGCGTCCATCGCGCGCCCCAATAAATAACTTCTCAGAGATCGCCAGCCGCCTGACGCCTAAGCTCAGCTGCAAGCGGATCAAATAATAGCGAGCGAAGCGAGCTTCCAAAGACCGATTGTCAGCTGCAGCGCCTCGTTAGACGGCACGCTCATCGGAAGCTGCTTGCTCGTCGGAGCCGCACCCGGCGCGGGCTGGCCGGGCTGTGCCGCCGTCGCTGGCGGTTGCCCGGTCGCCGCCGGGGCCGTGGCAGGCGGAGTCGCTGCCGGTTGCGGCGTACCGGGCTGAGCCTGCGCGCCAGCCGCGGGCGCGGCACGGCGTGGCCCGGGCGGCCTGCCGGCCGGGCCTGCGGCCAACCCGGCTTTCGCAGCCGGATTAATCGACGCGCTCGGCGGGACTGGCGCTTTGCCTTGTTGAATGAGGGTTGCCTTCTGCATCACCGCGGCAGGTAGCGCAGGTCCTGCACCCGCCTGCACGACCGGGGCTTGCGCCGGAGCGGTTCTGGCGCCGGGCGCGGCATTGGGCGCGACCGGATTCACCACAGGCGCAGCCGGATTGACCGCGGCCGCGGGCGGCGGGCGATTGATGACGTTGTTGATCACCGTGGTGTTGTGGATGTTGGTGAAGATGATGTTGTTCGGTGGCGGCCGCACATAAGTCGGCGCTCGCACATAGGTCGGAATCGGCACGAACAACGGGCGCGGCAGGAAGAACAGCCCGACCGGCGGTGGCGGCGGCTCGAGCACTACGAAATCCGCTGGCGGCGGCGGCAGGAAAAACACCGGCGGCGGTGGCGGCGGCTCGAAGTCGAACTCCGGATCGCTGAACATAAGCACCGGCCGGTCGACATAGACGATTTCATCCGGCGGCGGCGGCGGCACATCATAATCAATCATGGCGAATGTCGGCGGCGGCTCAAGCGCCGCTGTCAGGATGGCCAGCCGGCGACGCGCGTCGGCCGCATGCGGGCCACGCGGATAGCGACGCAGATACGACCAATAGGCGTCCGGCGTATCGGCGCGATAGCTGCGCCGCCAGGTGATCGCCTCGCGGCGCGCCGCGACGATGGCCCTCACCCGCTTCGCCATCGCGTCGCGCGGATAGGCCGCGAGGAAATCCTCGTAGCCTTGCAAAGTGTCGCGTTCGAGTGCTGCGACATAGGCATCGGATGTCCCGAGATCGCGGATCGGCTTGTTGCGGGCTGCAATCGCCTGATCGGACACTGCCGCCGTCGGGGCATCGGGCGCGCGATCGAAGAACATGAACTGAGCATCGTCGACCTTCTGCGTGTCCCACGGCACCTGCGCGCCCTTGGTGGTTTCGTTGACGCGCAGCCGCACCCGGTTGAACAATTCAGGAAGCGACAGGCCGCCGGTCCGTATCATTTCGGCCAGCGCCTGCGCGTAGGCGCCATAAGGCCCCTGCTCATCCGGCGCGACCGTGCCCGGCGCGGCGTTGAATGCGATCAGCATCCGCGGATTGGGTTCGACCAGCGCGAGGCCGCTCGCGATGGGCTGGCCGCCCTGGATGAACGGCTGCTCGCGCGCGATATCCAGCACGACGACGCTAACCTTCAACGGCAGCGCTGCGAGCTGGCGCATGTAATCGCTGATCCGCAGGCCCTCGATGGGAATATCAGTGTCACGCGCGATGGTCGTATCCACCGGAATGAAATAATTCTCGCCGGCGAGCTGGATTCCGTAACCGGCCAGATAAACCACCGCCACGGTGTCAGGGCCGGATTCTTCCGCCTTCTTGACGAAATCACGAAAAGCCTTGCGCAGCGTATCGCCGTCGAGATCGCGCGCGCCGGCCACATCGAAACCTGCTGCTTGCAACGTCTGTGCGATCAAACCGCCGTCATTGGCCGCGGTTGCGAGCGGCACCTTGGTATAGGCACCGTTGCCGATCACCAGCGCAATTCGCTTTTCCTGTTGCTGGGCGACAGCCACGCTCGGGATCGCCGAGAGCACGCCGAAGAAAAGCAGACACGACGCAAGGATTGCGAGACTTCTGTTCAGGCGCATGGTCGTCTGCCCTATCAACAGTCAAATATGATCCTCGCGCATTCAGCGCGCGGCTGGCTGAATATTATTTGAACGAAAAGCGGTTCGAACAAGGCAAGACCGGCCCCCGGCAACATGGAGAATCCAGGCGATCGAGATTCGCCTTAGAGGGTTTGGACGTCGACGACGCCCGAAACCGCCTTGATCGCGCCGGCGATCTGCGGCGACACCTTGTAGCGGCCCGGAAGCTTCATTTCGACCTCGGTTTCGAGGTCCAGCATCAAGACCAGCGACACATCGCCGTCGCTGCCGGATGCCCGCCCCTGTCCAGCAGCGCCGGAGCTGCCGGAGCCCCCTGCCGGTCCCTGCAGCCGTTTGGCAACCGATTCCAGCGATTTGGTATCGCGCAGGAAGATTCGCAGGCCCTTTTGGGTTTTCGCCGCGGCATCGTCGAGCGGCTCGGCACTCTGCACGCGGGCGCGGACGTCCTCGCCCTGCAATTCGGCGTTGAGCACCAACAGCACCGCCGCGCCGGGTTCGAGCACCTCGCGGTATTGCGCCAGTCCTTCGGAGAACAGCACCGCCTCGAAATGCCCGGTCGGATCGGACAATCCGATGATGCCCATCTTGTTGCCGGTCTTGGTGCGCCGCTCCATGCGCGACACCACCGTCGCCGCGACCTTGCCGGCGGTCGCGCCGGTCTTCACCGCGCGCGAGAACTCGGCCCACGACTGCACGCGCAGGCGCTTGAGGATCGTCGCGTAATCATCGAGCGGATGGCCCGACAGGAAAAACCCGATGGCGTCGTATTCGCGTCGCAGCTTGTCGGCCGGCAACCACGCATCGATGCTCGGCAGCATCACCGTCGGCGCATCGGCCATGCCGCCGAACATGTCGTTCTGGCCCGACGCCGCCGCCTCATGGCCGCGCTGGCAGGCTGCCAGGATCGCCTCCGCACCGGCGAAGGTGCGCGCGCGATTGCTTTCGATGGTGTCGAACGCGCCGGCGGCGGCGAGGCTTTCAATGACGCGCTTGTTGATGGCGCGCGGATTCACCCGCGCGGCGAAATCGGCCAACGACGTGAACAGACCGTTCTGCCGCGCCTCGACGATCTGCTCTACCGCATGCGCGCCGACGCCCTTCAACCCGGCCAGCGCGTAATAGATGGTGTTCTCGCTGACCTCGAATGTCGGGCCGGAGCGATTGACCGACGGCGCCTCGACCTTGATGCCGAGCCGCTGCGCCTCGGCGCGAAACTCCGACAGCTTGTCGGTGTTGCTCATGTCCAGCGTCATCGACGCAGCAATGAACTCCACCGGATAGTGCGTCTTCATATACGCGGTCTGGTACGACACCAGCGCGTAAGCCGCCGCGTGGCTCTTGTTGAAGCCATAGTCGGCGAACTTCGCCAGCAGTTCGAAGATGGTGTCGGCCTGCGCCTGCTGCACGCCGTTCTTGACCGCGCCGGCGACAAAGATCGCGCGCTGCTTCTCCATCTCGGCGCGGATCTTCTTGCCCATCGCGCGGCGCAGCAGGTCGGCGTCGCCGAGCGAGTAGCCGGCCATGACCTGCGCGATCTGCATCACCTGTTCCTGGTAGATGATGACGCCGAAGGTCTCTTTCAGGATCGGCTCCAGCATCGGATGCAGGTATTCCGATTCCTCGTCGCCGTGCTTGCGCGCGCAATAGGTCGGGATGTTGGCCATCGGACCCGGGCGATACAGCGCCACCAGCGCGATGATGTCCTCGAAACGGTCGGGTCGCATGTCGACCAGCGCGCGCCGCATGCCCTGACTTTCAACCTGGAACACGCCGACCACATCGCCGCGCGCCAGCATCTGATAGGTCTTTTCATCGTCGAGCGGCAGCGTCGACAGATCGACGTGCACATTGCGCTGCTTCAGCAGCTTCACCGCGACGTCGAGCACGGTGAGCGTCTTGAGGCCGAGGAAGTCGAACTTCACCAGTCCCGCCGGCTCCACCCACTTCATGTTGAACTGGGTCACCGGCATGTCGGATTTCGGATCGCGATAGAGCGGCACGAGATCGCTCAGCGGCCGGTCGCCGATGACGATACCGGCGGCATGGGTCGAGGCGTGACGGTTGAGACCTTCGAGCTTCTGCGCGATGGCGAAGGCGCGCGCCACCACCGGGTCCTCGTCGCGAAACGCCTGCAGTTTCGGCTCGCTCTCGATCGCCGCCGACAACGTGACCGGCGCCGCGGGATTTTGCGGCACCAGCTTGGTCAGCTTGTCGACCTGACCATAAGGCATCTGCAACACACGGCCGACGTCGCGCAGCACGCCGCGCGCCTGCAGCGTTCCGAAGGTGATGATCTGCGCGACGTGATCGCGGCCGTAGCGCCGCTGCACGTAGTCGATCACCTCGCCGCGGCGGTCCTGGCAGAAGTCGATGTCGAAGTCCGGCATCGAGACGCGCTCGGGGTTGAGAAAGCGCTCGAACAGCAGGCCGAAGCGGATCGGATCGAGGTCGGTGATGGTCAGCGCGTAGGCGACGAGCGAACCCGCGCCGGAGCCGCGCCCCGGCCCGACCGGAATGCCTTGCGCCTTCGCCCACTTGATGAAGTCGGACACGATCAGGAAGTAGCCCGCGTATTTCATGCGGGTGATGACATCGAGTTCGAAGTTCAGGCGTGCGCGATAGTCTTCCTCGGTCGTGCCTTGCGACAACCCATGCAGCGCCATGCGATGCGCCAGACCCTCTTCGGCCTGACGGCGCAATTCGGCAGCCTCCGCGACCTCGGCGTCGGCCCCGTTGGTATCCGCGCCGACGGTGAAGTGCGGCAGGATCGGCTTGCGCGTGCGCGGCCGGTAGGCGCAGCGCGCGGCGATCTCGACGGTGGACGCCAGCGCCTCCGGAAGATCGGCGAACAGCACCGCCATCTCGGCGCGGGTCTTGAAACGATGATCCGGCGTCAGTTGATCGCGCTCGGTCTCGGCGATCAGCCGGCCACCGGCAATACACAGCAGCGCATCGTGCGCCTCATAGTCGTCGGCGGCGGCGAAGTACGGCTCGTTGGTCGCGACCAGCGGCAGACCCTTGGCGTAGGCGAGATCGATCAGCGCGGATTCGGCGCGACGTTCGCGCTCGACACCATGGCGCTGCAGTTCGATGTAAAGACGGTCGCCGAAAAACTGCGCCAGCCGATCGCAGCGCTGCGCCGCGAGCGCCGCCTGATCGGCGGTGATGGCCAGCGACACCGGGCCTTCCGGGCCGCCGGTCAGCGCGATCAAGCCTTCGGATTCACCCTCGAGCCACTCCAGCTTGATGTGCGGCGCCTGATGCGTCGGGGTTTCGAGGAAAGCGCGTGAATTGAGCCGCATCAGGCTGCGATAGCCCTGCTCGCGTGCGGCGAGCAGCACGATCCGCGACGGAACGGTCAAAACGGAGCTGCGGGCGTTGGGGTCCTGATCGCCGAAATCGACCGCCAGCGCACAGCCGACGATCGGCTGGATGCCGTAGCCGGCGAGCTTGTCGGAAAATTCCAGCGCGCCGAACAGATTGTCGGTATCGGTCAGCGCCAGCGCCGGCTGCCGGTCGGCCTTGGCGAGCTCCGCCAGTTTCTGCACCTTCATCGCCCCGCGCAGCAGCGAATAGGCCGAATGAACGTGCAGATGGACAAATCCGGGGCTGACGGCAGCCGCGGACACGGGCGTATCGAGCTTGGGCATAGGGCGACAACAGCTTCAACTTGAGGGGATCAGCCGGTTACGCGAACCGACTCGCCCCTTGATGGTGGGGTGCGCTGCGCAGGCTGTCCACCCGGAACACCCTCGCCCGGAACCGCTGTCCCGGCTTTCCCCAGACCGGGACCGCGTCGTCGCCGGCCCGGCCATCCCGTCATCAAGTTTAGGGGATCAGAGCTGTGGTATGACTTGGGCCCAGACCGCGACCATACCTACGAACAGTGTGATGGATGTCAGCGCTGCAGCCTCTTCAACGAACACTTTCAACATATCCGCCTCCATGAGAACATAAGACGAACATTGTTCTAGTTTTGTTCCAAGAGTCAAGTGCTCCGTGGGCGAGGAATAAACGGGCCTAACAAATGGTTTATCCGCCGTGACCCGCGCTCTGCGACCACCGCATCGGCGGCCCTCCGGAACGTGAGTTGACCTGGAGCATCAATACCGGCTTGAGTTTGCACGAAGAATCACAGGACCGGCGAAGGCCGGAAGCGGAGGTTTTGAGATGCGTGCGGCAATTTTGGCGGTACTGGCGATCGGTGCGGTGTCGGCGATCAACACGGCGCCCGCCCAAGCCAGGGATTACCCCTTCTGCATCAAGGGCCAAGGGTACGAAAGCTACATCGGCGACTGCAGATTTTCGACCTACGAGCAATGTCAGGCGACCGCATCCGGCCGCATGAACTACTGCGACGTCAATCCTTACTACCAGGGCGACGCGGCGCCGACACCGCGGCCGCGACGCGGCCAATACCGGAACGGCTATTAAGCCCAGCGATAAGACCCGGCGGCGCGGCTCCGCCGAATTGATGCGAGACGTAGCCGATTTCGTCGTCAAAAGGATTCAGCCATGACGATGCGAACAGCTCTACTTGCGATGTCGGCGATGAGTGCCGTTGCCGGGCTCGGGATATCCGATGCCCGGGCCGAGGCGGATTATCCGATTTGCCTGCACGTCTATGGCCCGATCACGTATGACGAGTGCCGTTATACCTCGATCGAGCAATGCGCGCCGTCGGCCTCGGGCCGTCCGGCGCAATGTATCGTCAACCCGTTTTACGGGCTGAACAATCGACCGCCGCCGCGCCGGTCGCGCTACTGAGGTCAGTCTGACACGCCATCGCAATCGGCGCAGCGAGCCTGATGCCGCGGCGCTGAACAGCCGGACGTGCAGCGTGTCGCGCGCTAATCGAGTTCGATGACCTGACCGTTCTCGAGCGAAACACGGCGATCCATGCGCCCGGCCAATTCCATATTATGCGTGGCGATCAGCATCGCCACCTGGGTCGCCCTGACGAGTTGCATCAGCGCCTGGAAGACGTGGTCCGCGGTGTGCGGATCGAGATTGCCGGTCGGCTCGTCCGCGAACAACACGCGCGGCGCATTGGCGACTGCGCGCGCGATCGCCACGCGCTGCTGTTCGCCGCCGGACAACTCCGCCGGCCGATGCGTGACGCGCGCATCGAGCCCGAGATACGCGAGCAGCTCCTTGGCGCGCTTGCTCGCCTCCGAGCGTTTGAGACCGCGGATCATCTGCGGCATCATGACGTTTTCGAGCGCCGAGAATTCCGGCAACAGCCGGTGCGACTGGTAGACGAAACCGATGTCACTGCGGCGGATCTGGGTGCGCTCGGCATCGGACAGCCCCGACGTCGGGTTGCCGCCAACGTAGACCTCGCCCTCGTCGGGATTTTCGAGCAGCCCCGCGATGTGCAGCAGCGTCGACTTGCCCGCGCCCGACGGCGCCACCAGCGCCACCGATTGCCCCGCCCACAACGCCAGCCTGGCGCCGCTTAAGATGGTCAGCGTGGTTTCGCCCTGCTGATACTGCCGCCCGATGTCGTGCAGATAGACAACCGGTACTTCGTCCGTCCCCTCCGCCATGTCAGCCCTCACTCGTACCGCAGTGCTTCGACGGGATCGAGGCGCGCGGCACGCCACGAGGGATACAGGGTCGCCAGGAACGACAGCGTCAGCGCCATGATGACGACCGCGCTGGTTTCGCCGAAATCGACTTCGGCCGGCAGCTTGGAGAGGAAATACAGCTCCGGCGAAAACAGTTCGGTGTTGGTCAGCCACGACAGGAATTGCCGGATCGATTCGATGTTCATGCACACCAGCAGGCCCACCGCGAATCCGGTCAGCGTGCCGACGACGCCGATCGCCGCGCCGGTGATGAGGAACACCCGCATGATCGAACCTTGAGAGGCGCCCATGGTACGCAGGATGGCGATATCGCTGCCCTTGTCCTTCACCAGCATGATGAGGCCGGAGATGATGTTGAGCGCCGCCACCAGCACGATCAGCGTCAGGATCAGGAACATGACGTTGCGTTCGACCTGCAGCGCGTTGAAGAACGTCGAATTACGCTGTCGCCAGTCGACCATGAAGATCGGCCGCCCCGCCGCCTCGGTGACCGATTTGCGGAATTGATCGATCTTGTCCGGATCGGTCGTGTAGACCTCGATCGAGGTGACGTCGTTGGCGCGGTTGAAATAGGCCTGCGCTTCCGCCAGCGGCATGAACACCATGGTCGAATCGTATTCCGACATGCCGATCTCGAACACGGCGGCGACCTTGTAGGGCTTGATGCGCGGTGTCGTGCCCATCGGCGTCACCGCGCCGCGCGGCGCCACCAGCGTGATGTTGTCGCCGGCATGGATCGACAATTGATCCGCCAGCCGGCGGCCGATGGCGACGCCCTGCCCATCATCGAAACCTTCGAGCGTGCCCTGCTTGATGTTCTTGGCGATCGACGTGATGTTGTCGAGATCGGCGGCGCGAATGCCGCGCACCAGCACGCCGGACGCATTGAACGGCGACGACGCCAGCGCCTGGCCATCCACCACCGGCGCGGCCAGCCGAATGCCGGCGACCGCATTGATGCGGTCGGCAACATCCTTCCAGTCGGTCAGCGGGCTTTCCAGCGGCTGCACCAGCAGATGACCGTTGAGGCCGAGGATCTTGTCGAGCAGTTCCTTGCGGAAGCCGTTCATCACCGCCATGACGATGATCAGCGTCGCCACGCCGAGCATGATGCCGAGGAAGGAAAAGCCGGCGATGACCGAGATGAAACCTTCCTTGCGGCGGGCGCGCAGATAGCGCGTCGACAGCAGCCATTCGAACGGCGCGAAAGGTCGGGTTCGAACTGGCTCGCTCATGGCATCATCCATCGTTCGAATTTCACACGATTCGGGCTCATTTTATCCGCGCCAACTTGCTGTGTCCGCGAGGGGACGGTGGATAAATCATCACAACATCAATGCGGCGTGGTCAGCCGGAGCAGCGCGTCGGCGGGCGAAATCAGGTCGCGCGCGCCATCGCCGCGCTGCTTGAGTTCGATCTTGCCTTCCGCCAGCCCGCGCGGCCCGACCATGATCTGCCACGGAATGCCGATCAGATCGGCGGTCGCGAACTTTCCGCCCGGCCGCTGATCGGTGTCGTCGTACAGCACGTCGACGCCCTTGGCGGTCAGGTCGCGATAGAGTTGCTCGCACGCGGCATCGGTCTCACTCGCGCCCTGCTTGAGGTTGAGGATGGCGACGCGGAACGGCGCCACCGCCTCCGGCCACTTGATGCCGGCGTCGTCATGACAGGCCTCGATGATGGCGCCCACCAGCCGCGAGACGCCGACGCCATAGGAGCCGCCGTGAACCGACTGCTCGACGCCGTCAGGGCCTGCCACGAAGGCCTTCATCGAGTCGGAATACTTGGTGCCGAAATAGAAGATCTGGCCGACTTCGATGCCGCGCGTCTTCACCCGGCGCTCTTCCGGCACCTCATGCTCGAACCGCGCGGCGTCGTGGACGTCCTCGGTCGCGGCGTAGACGCTGGTCCACTGCTTGATGATCGGCGTCAGGTCGCCATCGTAATCGACGTCGGCGCCGGGCACCGGCAGGTCGAGCACGTTGTGGTCGCAATACACCGCGGACTCGCCGGTTTCCGCCAGCACGATGAACTCGTGGCTGAGATCGCCGCCGATGGGGCCGGTCTCGGCGCGCATCGGGATCGCCTTCAGTCCCATCCGCGCGAACGTGCGCAGGTAAGCCACGAACATCTTGTTGTAGGAACGCCGCGCGCCGGCTTCGTCGATATCGAACGAATAGGCATCCTTCATGAGGAATTCACGGCCGCG
>Ga0207657_10008771_pt1 | contig 10235 bp, 8 predicted proteins | sample KBSC33metaG_FD_184316 | JGI IMG/M metagenome (GOLD analysis project Ga0207657, IMG submission 184316) | Corn rhizosphere microbial communities from Kellogg Biological Station, Michigan, USA - KBS C3-3 metaG (SPAdes) (version 2) | ecosystem: Host-associated > Plants > Roots > Rhizosphere > Soil ... | reverse complement strand
GCGCCGAAACCGTCTCCGCGATCCAGCCACCGCCGAGCAGGCGCGTGCCGTCATAGGCGACGGCCGCCTGCCCCGGCGCAACGCCATATTCGGCGCTCGCGAAATGCACCCAATCGTCGTCACGGCGAGCCGGCACGGCAGGCGCGAGCGAACGGACCTTCACGTTTATTTCCCGCTGGTCCTCCCCGAGCCAGTTCCAGTCGGCGACACGCATCGCCTCGACCGCCAGCTCACGCCGCGGGCCGACGACCACGCGCCGCGTCTCGGGCTCGATGCGGATGACGTAGAGCGGCTCGGCCATGCCTCCGATCTCGATCCCGCGGCGCTGGCCGATGGTGAAGTGGACGATCCCGCGATGGCGTCCGAGGACGCGGCCGTCGGTATCGACGATCTCGCCCGGCGCCTCGGTCTCGGGACGCAGCCGCTTGACCAGCCCGGCATAATCGCCGTCCGGGACGAAGCAGATGTCCTGGCTGTCCGGCTTGGCCGCGACCTCGAGGCCGGTTTCCGAAGCGATCCGGCGCACTTCGTCCTTGGGCAGGTCGCCGAGCGGGAAGCGCAGGAACTCGAGCTGGTCGCGCGTCGTGCCGTAGAGGAAATAGCTCTGGTCGCGGCGCGGGTCGGCGCCCTTGTGCAGCTCGACCCGGCCGTCGTTGACCACCCGCCGCACGTAATGGCCGGTCGCAAGGCAATCCGCGCCAAGCTCGCGCGCGAAGGCGATCAGGTCGACGAACTTCACGCCCTGGTTGCACGAGGCGCAAGGCACGGGCGTGCGCCCCTGGGCATATTCATCGACGAAACGGTCGATCACGCCGTCGCGGAAGCGGCTTTCGTAGTCGAGCACGTAATGGGCGATGCCGAGCCGGTCGGCGACGGTCTTGGCGTCGTAAATGTCCTGGCCAGCGCAGCACGAGCCCGAACGGCGCACGGCCTCGCCATGATCGTAGAGCTGCAGCGTCACGCCGATGACCTCGGCGCCCGTTCCTGCCGCGAGCGCGGCCACGACCGAGCTGTCGACGCCGCCGGACATGGCGACGACGATGCGGGCCTGCCGAAGCGGCCGGGTGAGGTCAAAGCTGACGGGCATTAAGGTCTCTTTACCCGAATTTCATTCCTCTCGCCTAGAGCGGGCGCAAGCAAGGCATTGAAGGGGCACGTCTTGGCGCGACACGAGAGGGACTTTCGCACAGGCGCGGAAGAACCGCTCAGCCTGGACGAGCTGCTCGCCCTGCTTGGGAGTGGCGCGGACGGCGATCGCCGGTCGCGCGAGGATGCGATCGCTTGTTACCTCTCGGCCGGTGAAGGCTGGCGGGAGGCGATGAAGCGGCTCGGCGGCGCCTTCGCGGAAGGGGCGGCAGAGTTAAAGGGACGTAAGGCGGACTAACCGGGCCATTAACCAGCGCGTTTCACAATATCTTCAACGCGGACGGCTTAAGAGCTTGGCAGTGTCAATGATTAAGCAGGTGTGACGGAATGCTCGAGAACCAGAAGATTCGTCCAGCCCAGGTCATCGGGCCGCTTGGCGAGCCGCTGACGGTCGAGTCGTTGCCGCCGGTCGATACGACCCGGTGGGTGGTCCGTCGCAAGGCCGAGGTCGTGGCGGCGGTCGCCGGCGGGCTCCTGAGCGTGGACGACGCCTGCAAGCGCTACTCGCTGAGCCTCGAGGAATTCACCAGCTGGCAGCGCGCGGTGGACCGCAGCGGCATGCCCGGCCTGCGCGTCACGCGCATCAAGCAATACCGCGACCAGTACGAGAAGCAGCAGCGCTACTAAACGTTACGTCGTTACTGCCCCGCATTTATCCAGCTTGCGCGCCGTCTAAGGGCGGCTTCATTCGCCGGAAAACTGGACAGACCCTTCCGAATCCGGAACAACTGGCGCGCGTCACGCGTCTGTGATGCCGGAAAGGCCGCCGCCCTCAAACAAGGCGGCCGCGAACAGGAGGGAAACTCATGGCAATCATCATCTGGCTGATCGTTGGCGGTATTTGCGGCTGGCTTGCGAGCCTGATCATGAGAACCGATGCCCAGCAAGGCATCATCCTTAACATTGTCGTCGGCATCGTTGGAGCGGTCATCGCCGGGCTGCTGTTCGGTGTGAACATGAACGCCGGGATCACCGTCGAGAGCTTCCTCTACGCGTTGCTCGGAGCGGTCATTTTGCTGGCAATCGTCAACCTCATTCGCAGAGGCACGGTCCGCTAGACGGTTCTACGGATCGGAAATCGAAGGCCGCGCGGCTTTGGTCGCGCGGCCTTTTTCTTATCCTCCCCGGCATTTGCCTGGGAGGGGGACCAGCGAAGCTGGTGGAGGGGTTCTTCCGATCGCTTTAAGAACCCCTCCACCGCCTTCGGCGGTCCCCCTCCCCACGAAATCGTGGGGAGGATATTTTCACTGAAGCTCGAATGTAACCGCGAGGTTGACCTGGAGCTTCTGCTCGCCCGCCTCGATCTTGCTGTCGGCGGCCTGCGCGGCCTCGGCGCGCGCATACATCGGCATCGGCGGCGGGACCGGAAAGCTTCCGCCGCTTTCGCTCACCGACACCACCCGCGCGACCCGCATGCCGAGCGAGCGGGCGTAAAGATCGGCCCGCGCACGGGCCGCCGCGACGGCTTTGGCCCGCGCCTCGTCGAGCGCGGCTTCGGGCTTGTCGATGGTGAGGTTGGGGCCGTTGATCTGGTTTGCCCCCTGCGCGACCAGCGCGTCGAGGATCTTCCCGGTGTTCTCGATGTCCCGGAAGCGGATGCTGAGCTGGTTGGTCGCCGCATAGCCGTTGAGCTTCGGCGGCTGATTGTTGGCGTACGTATATTGGGGCTCGAGGCTGATGTTGCTGGTCTGGATGTCGCGGTCCGCGATCCCCGCCTGGCGAAGCGCCTCGCGGACGCGCGCCATCCGCGTCGCCGCCTGCTGGATCGCGCCGCCTGCCGTTGCCGAGCGCGTGACGACGCCGGCGGTGATGATGGCGAGATCGGGCACCCGCGTGACCTCGCCGGTCGCACTGATGTCGAGCCGGGTTCCGGCGATCGTCTGGGTAATGGCGGCGGCCTGCTGGGCTTCAGCCGCCGCCGGTATGACTGCAGCCGCCAGCGAGGCGGCGGCAAGTAAGGCGTGTTTCATCGGTCGTTCCTCGTCTAAGCGTTTATGGCGGGAACGCTCACTCGCAGGCCATGGCTGATTGCTGAACGGGGGGCTCAAACCCTCCGGCGGCCGATGATCAGGCGGTAGATCAGCAATAGGATGAAGGCGCCGACGACTGCGCCGACAAAGCCGGCCTTCCAATCTGGTCCGAAAATTCCCGTCGCGCGAACGATCCATCCGGCGACGAGGGCGCCGGCGATGCCGAGGAGGATGGTGATAATGCAGCCGCCCGGATCGCGACCGGGCATCAGGAGCTTGGCGAGGCCACCGGCAAGGCCACCAATGATGATCCAGCCGAGAATTCCATACTGTTCCATCGCGCGCTTCCCCTTTTTGCGATGCGGAGTCGAATGAGGCGATCGGCCTCGCACCGATGCGCAACGCGCGCTTGCCATGCAAGTGCCACCGTTAGTCGAAAAGCGTTGGCAATGTCCGCCCGGCGACAGTTTGGCTCGACTGTCTGTTGCGCTAGGTGACTTATTAGCGTAATACAGTCCCCCGGGCGACCACAACAGATTCGAACCAGGCAGGAATGATGAACCGCGAGACCTCTTTCTATAGCTCCGACACGCTGGTGGTGGTCGACCGCTCGCGGCGCCGCCGCATGGTCATCATCGCGGCCGTCGTCATTCTCGGCCTGCTCGCGATCGGCGTCGCGCTGATGATGAGCCGCAGCGCCAGCGAGAAGAAGGCGGCGGAAGCCGCCTCGGCAAGCGCGGGCCAGGTTCCCAACGTGACGGTGATCGTGCCGGGCATGAGTTCCATCGGGCGCGCCATCGTCGCCAGCGGGCCGCTCGCCGCCAAGCGCGACCAGCCGGTCGGCATCGCCGGGTCGGGCGGGCGCGTGGTGCGCGTCCTCGCCGACGCGGGCACGTGGGTCCACGCGGGGCAGGTACTGGCGATCGTCGATCGCTCGGTGCAGGCGCAGCAGGCAGCGCAGCTCGCCGCGCAGATCGATGCCGCGCGCGCCAATGCCGCGCTCGCCCAGTCCAATTACGAGCGCGCTCTGGCGCTTCAGGGCCGGGGCTTTGTCTCCAAGGCGGAGATCGATGCGAAGAAGGCGACCCGCGATGCGGCCTATGCGCAAGTGCGCGTCGCCCAGGCCCAGCTCGCCGCGACCCGCGCCGAGATCGGGCGCCTGAACGTCACCGCGCCGGCTTCCGGCCTGGTGCTCGAGCGCAACGTCGAGGTCGGCCAGATCGTCGGCGCCGGCTCACCCGCGCTGTTCCGGATCGCCGAGGGCGGCCAGATGGAGATGCGCGCGCAGCTTTCGCAGCAGGACCTGGCTCAGGTCCACGTCGGGATGCCGGCGAGCGTCACTCCGGTCGGCTCGCAGCGCAGCGTGTCGGGCACCGTGTGGCAGGTCGCGCCGGTGATCGACCCGCAGTCGCGCCTGGGCGACGTGCGCATCGCGGTACCCTATGATTCGACCATGCGGCCGGGCGGCTTTGCCGAGGCGCGGATCACCGCGGGCACGGCGAGCGCGCCGATGCTCCCGCAGAGCGCGGTGCTGAGCGACGATGCCGGCAATTATGTCTACATCGTCAACGGCAAGAACGAGGTCGAGCGCCGCAACATCAAGATTGGCGCGGTGAACGACAACGGCGTCGCGATCGCCGCGGGGCTGTCGGGCAACGAGGCCGTGGTGCTGTCGGCCGGGCCGTTCCTGAACCCGGGGCAGAAGGTCAATCCGAAGCGCCAGGCCGCGCGCTAGGCGCTCGCGGCAAGAGTCGACGAAAGAAGTCAGGTCATGAATTTCCGTAACGTTTCGTCCTGGTGCATCCGCAACCCGGTCTTCCCGATCGTGCTCTTCGTCGGCCTGATGCTGGCGGGGCTGATCGCCTTCGCCCGGATGCAGGTCAACAACGCGCCCGACATCGACCTGCCCGCGGCGATCGTCTCGATCTCTCAGCCCGGCGCCGCGCCCAACGAGATGGAGAACCAGATCACCCAGCGCATCGAATCCGCGGTGCGCGGAGTGCGGGGCGTCGAGGAGATCAACAGCACCATCAGCGAAGGCAACAGCGAGACCTTCGTGATGTTCGAGCTCGGCACGCCGCCCGACCGCGCCGTCAACGACGTGCGCAACGCGGTGTCGCAGGTCCGCGGCAACCTGCCCGAGGGCATCCTCGAGCCGCAGATCATCCGCGTCGACGCGGAAGACGAGCCGATCATGGTCATGTCGGCCGAGACCACCGACATGACGCTCGAGCAGCTGAGCTGGTACATCGACAACACGGTCGCCAAGCGCCTGCTCGGGGTCGAGGGCATCGCCGCGGTAAGCCGCGGCGGCGGCGTCGACCGGACGATCCGCGTGATCCTCGATCCCGCGGCGCTCCAGGCGCAGGGCATCACCGCCGCCCAGGTCAACCAGCAGCTTCGCCAGAGCAATTTGAACGGCGCCGGCGGCCGCGCAGAGATCGCCGGGTCGGAGCAGTCGGTCCGCGTCCTCGGCAACGCGCAGGACGCCTACCAGCTGTCGCAGACCCAGATTTCGCTCCCCGGCGGGCGGTTCGTGAGGCTTGCCGACCTCGGGCAGGTCAAGGACAGCAATTCCGAGCAGCGGACGATCACCAAGCTCAACGGCCGCCAGGTCGTGTCCTTCTCGGTGCAGCGCGCCAAGGGCACCTCGGCGGTCTCCGACTATGCCGCGGGCATGGCCGAGCTGAAGAAGCTGGAGAAGGAGAACCCGCAGGTTCACTTCAAGGAGATCGTCAACCGCATCGACTACACCAAGGCCCAGTACCGCTCGGCGATGGAAGGCCTGGTCGAAGGCGCCGTGCTCGCGGTTCTCGTCGTCCTGCTCTTCCTGCGCGATATCCGCGCCACCGCCATTTCGGCGCTTGCGATCCCGCTCTCCGCGATCCCGGCCTTCTGGTTCATGAGCCTCATGGGCATCACCATGAACTTCATGTCGACCATGGCGATGGGCCTCGTCGCGGGCGTGCTCGTCGACGATGCGATCGTCGAGATCGAGAACATCGTGCGGCACATGCGCATGGGCAAATCGGCCTATCAGGCCTCGCTCGACGCCGCCGACGAAATCGGGCTCGCGGTGCTCGCAACGACCATGGCGATCGTCGCGGTGTTCCTGCCGGTCGCGCTGATGCCCGGAATCGCCGGCCAGTATTTCAAGGCGTTCGGGTTCACCGTGGTCCTGTCGGTGATGATGAGCCTGTTCGTCGCGCGCATGATCACGCCGCTCATCGCCGCCTATTTCCTGCGCTCGCACGGCGTTCAGCCGCACGCGGCGTGGAAGTGGATGGACTTCTACCTCAAGGTCCTCAACTGGAGCCTCGACACGTCGAAGGCGAACGCGCTGCTCGCGCGGCTGCCCAAGCCCGCGCGGCGGTTCACTTATTACACGCTCGGCTTCTTGCTGCTCCTGCCCGTCATCGCGGTTTTCCTTGGCGTCACTGGCGCCGTCACGATGGGCCTAGGCAAAGTCGGCGTCCCCGGCGCGATCGGCTTCGCGCTCGCGTTCGTCGTCGCCGCTGCGGTCGCTTATTTCGCGGGGAAGCTCGTGGCCCTCGCAGTCCAGGGCGTCGGCAGCCACGGCTTTGCCGAATGGCACGGCACGATGTCCGCCCGGTTCAACGCGCGGATGAAGGACCACCGGCTGGCGATGGTCGGCGCGGGCGTGGTGACGCTCCTGCTCAGCGTCGTCCTGTTCGGCACGCTGCCCTTGTCTTTCTTCCCGCCGGAGAATGACGATTTCGCGCGGGTCAACGTCACCCTCGCTCCAGGAACCACGCTCAAGCAGACCGAAGCCGTGATCGACCATGTCGCCGGCATCGTCCAGAGCGACCCGGACGTCGAGCGCACGTTCGAGCGGGCCGACGTCGGCAGCGGCCACGTCAGCATCGTGCTCAAGAAGAGCCGCAAGATGACCAGCGACGAGTGGCAGCGGCACCTCTCGCCGACCCTCGCCGCGATCCCGGACGCGCGCGTGACCTTCCAGAGCCAGAATGGTGGCGGCCCCGATCCCGACGCGCGCGACATCATGCTGTTCCTCGGCGGCGACGATCCGCAGCAGCTGACGCGCGTCGGCAACGAGCTGGCGAAGGAGATGGCGACCGTTCCGGGCCTGCGCGCGCCGCGCGTCGGCAGCAACCTCGCGCAGCCCGAGATCACCATCAAGCCCCGCTTCGACCTCGCCGCGGACCTTGGCGTGACGACCGCCGCGCTGAGCCAGACGATCCGCATCGCGACCCTTGGCGACATCGAGCAGAACAGCGCGAAATTCTCGCTGTCCGACCGCCAGGTGCCGATCCAGGTGTCGCTGTCGGAAGATTCGCGCCGCGACATGCAGACGTTGCTGAACCTGCCGGTGCCGACCTCGTCGGGCGGATCGGTGCCGCTCAAGGCCGTCGCCAACATCGGCTTTGGCGCCGGGCCCACCGCGATCAACCGGTCGAACCAGCTTCGCCGGCTGACGGTCGGCGCGGACCTCGCTCCCGGCGTCGTCGAAGGCGACGTCTGGGCCAAGATCTACGAGCTGCCTGCGTACAAGAACCTGCCGCAGGGCGTGCAGAAGCTGAACCTCGGCAACCAGAAGTGGCAGTCCGAGCTGCTGTTCAACTTCGCGGTGGCGCTGATCTCCGGCGTGCTTCTGGTGTTCGCGGTGCTGGTGCTGCTCTACCGCCGGTTCCTGGCGCCGTTCGTCAACATGGGATCGCTCATCCTCGCGCCCCTGGGGGCGGCGATCGCGCTCCACATCGCCGGCCAGCCGGTCTCGCTGTTCGTGCTGATCGGCATCCTGATGCTGTTCGGAATCGTCGCCAAGAACTCGATCCTGCTGGTCGACTTCGCGGTCGAGATGATGAACCACGGGATGAAGAAGAACGACGCCATCTGGGAAGCGGGCCACAAGCGCGCGCAGCCGATCGTCATGACCACCGTGGCGATGGTTGCGGGCATGCTGCCGACCGCCATCTCGATCAGCGGCGACAACAGCTGGCGCGCGCCGATGGGCATCACCGTGATCGGCGGCCTGATCTTCTCGACGATCCTGACGCTGGTCCTGGTCCCGGCCTATTTCTCGATCGCGATCTCGATCGAGTCCCGGCTCGGGCGGTTCTTCCATCGGGTCATCGGCGCAGACGCGCATGCAACGGGGCACGCAATCCCCGCGGAATGATGGACCCGCGTGCCGGCTCGGCTATTGAGCCGGCATGGCCCGAATGAGCAACGGCAGCCTCGCCCGGTTCAATCCCGCCCAGCCCGGTGCGCAGGGCATGAAGGCCGTCGCGACCGGCTTGCTCGTGGTCATGGCGGGCGTGTTCGTCGTGTCACGAGCATTCGAGCTGCACTATCCCTGGCTATCCTACGTCAAATCCTTCGCCGAGGCGGCGATGGTCGGCGGTCTCGCCGACTGGTTCGCGGTGACCGCACTGTTCCGGCATCCGCTCGGCCTGCCGATCCCGCACACTGCAATCATCCCCCGTAACAAGGACCGGATCGGCGAGGCGCTGGCCAATTTCCTGCGCGAGAATTTCCTCGTTCCAGCGGTGGTCGCGCGGCGCATGCGCAACATCGATCTCGCCGGTGCGGCGGGCCGCTTCCTCCAGACGCCCGCCGGCGAAGGCAACCGCATCCGTGCCGGCGCCTCGCGCCTCATCGCCGACATTTTCGAAGGGCTCGACGACGAGCGTCTGGGCGGCATCGTCAAGGGCGCGATCTCGGGCCGCCTGCGCAAGATGGAAGTCGCGCCGCTGCTCGGCCACGCCTTGGCCTCGGCGATCAATGAGGACCGCCACGTGCCGATGCTCGAAGCGTCGATCCGCTGGACCGCGCGCGCGCTCGACGCGAACGAGCAGCTGATCCGCGACATGGTCCACAAGAAGGCGAATTGGATCCTGAAGCTCGCCGGGCTCGAGGCCAAGCTCGCCGACGCGATCATCGACGGCCTCAGGAAGCTGACGGTCGAGATGTCGACCGACCCCGCGCACCCGGTCCGGCAGAAGATCGAGGAAGCGCTCGCGCAGCTTGCCAACGACCTCCAGACGCGCCCCGAGACGCGCGAGCGGGTCGAGGCGATCAAGGACCAGCTGCTCGACAACCAGTCGGTGAGCCTGTGGCTCGACACTTTGTGGCAGAAGGGCCGTGAAGCAATCATCCGCGCCGCGCGCAACCCCGACGCGGTGCTTGCCGGAAAGCTCGGCGAGGTCATGAAGTCGATGGGCACGACGCTCGAAAGCGACGCGCGCATCCGCGCCGCGATCAACCAGTTCGCCCGCCGCGCGACGGTCGGCATGGCCGCGAGCTACGGCAGCTCGATCGTCAAGCTGGTCTCGGAAACGGTGCGCGGCTGGGACGCGCGGACGGTGACTGCCCGGCTGGAGGCCGCCGTCGGCCGCGACCTCCAATATATCCGCATCAACGGCACGCTGGTCGGCGGCATGGTCGGCCTCGTGCTTCATCTGCTGGACCGGCTGTGACCGAAGAGCTCGACGCCTTGGCCGAGACCGCCCGCAACCGCGGGCTGAAGCTCGTCCGCTCGCGCGTGCGGACGCCCGGCAAGCGCCGCTTCGGCAAGGTCGGCCTGACCGATGCCGCCGGCAAGCCCGTGTTCGGGATGGACGACAACGGCCCGACCGCCAAGCCCGAGGAGGTCGAGCATTACCTCCGCAACCTCGGCGCGAAGGACTGGGGCGCCTCGCTCGACGTCGCGGTCATGCCGCGCAAGAAGAAGGCGAAGCCGGCGCGCGAGGCCGCCAACGATCGCGAGCCGGAGCCCAGGCCTGAGCCCAAGCCACGCCGCGAACGTCCTCCACCGCCGCCGCCTCCACCAAAGCTGGCGCCGAAGCCGGCACCGAAGCCCAAGATCCGCGACGCCAGGGCCAAGGATGCCGAGGAGCTGGTCGCGCTGATCGGCCTGCTCGACCACAAGGTCGACGCCAGGGGCGTGCGCAAGCGCATCAACCAGCTGGCGAGGGACAAGCTCGCGCCGCTCGTCGCGACCCTCGACAAGCAGGTCGTCGGCCTGATCGGCATCCACCGCATGGTCACGATCCACCGCGACCAGCCGGTCGGCCGGATCACCATCCTCGTCGTCGCCGAGAAGGCGCGCAAGCAGGGTGTCGCGCGGATGCTGGT
>Ga0207657_10008770_pt1 | contig 10236 bp, 10 predicted proteins | sample KBSC33metaG_FD_184316 | JGI IMG/M metagenome (GOLD analysis project Ga0207657, IMG submission 184316) | Corn rhizosphere microbial communities from Kellogg Biological Station, Michigan, USA - KBS C3-3 metaG (SPAdes) (version 2) | ecosystem: Host-associated > Plants > Roots > Rhizosphere > Soil ... | reverse complement strand
CCTCGCCGGTCGCGCGGCGCTGCTCACGCCGCATCCCGCGGAGTTCTCGCGGCTTGCCGGCAACGGCGCGACCGTGGATGAAGTGCTCGCCGACCGCTTCGAGTGGCCGGCGCGGCTCGCCGCGCGTACCACCGCAGCGGTGCTGCTCAAGGGCGTGCCGACTGTCATCGCCACTCCCTCCGGCGACACCACCATCGTCGCCGAGGGGACGCCCATCCTCGCGACCGGCGGCGCGGGAGATCTGCTTGGCGGTATCGCCGTGACGCTTCTCGCCCAGACGAAGGACGCCGCACTCGCCGGCGCGCTGTCCGCCTTCGCGCACGGACGCGCTGCATTCGACGTGAGCGCGCGGTCGGTACGCGGCTACACGCTCGACGACGTGTTGAAGGAGCTACCGAGCGTCTGGTCTCTCGAGCCGCCCGCAGCTCGCCCGCCGGTCATCGCCGAGCTTCCGGCGGTCGGAGAGTCCAGATGATCATACCCGCTGGGAGTGCCGGCCCCGAACCGCACCTGCCACTCGGCGCGGGCGCGGAGTTCGACGCCATTCGAGCCATGCTGCGGGAGTGGGGGCCGCGTGCTTCCGGAATCGGCGACGACGCCGCGGTGCTCGACATTCCCGCGGGACGGCATCTCGTCGCGAGCACCGACGCGACTTTCGAAGGCGTGCACTTTCGGCGCGAGTGGCTCTCGTCGGAGGAGATCGGGGCGCGCGCCGCAACCGCTGCGCTCAGCGACCTGGCAGCCATGGCGGCGCAGCCACTCGGACTCCTGCTCGCGCTCGGCGTGCCGGAGTCGTGGCAGTCGGAGCTCGTGGAGCTCGCACGCGGCGTCGGCGCGTCGGCGGCGCGCGCCGGATGTGCCGTCGTTGGTGGCAACGTGACACGAGCCGAAAGCATGTCGTTGACGCTCACCGTGCTGGGAACCGCGGAGCGGCCGCTGCGGCGGCGCGGATCCAAACCGGGAGATCTGGTCTACGTGACCGGAAGGTTGGGAGGTCCAGGGGAGGCACTGCATTCGCTGCAGTCGGGTCGCGTGCCGGCGCCGGCGCACATGCTCCGCTTTGCCAGTCCGCGGGCCCGCATCGTCGAGGCGCGGTGGCTCGCCGATGCCGGCGCGACCGCGGCAATCGACATCTCCGACGGTCTCGGCGCCGATCTCGCGCATCTTGCGCGGGCGAACGGCGTGACGATCGAACTCGACGTCGCGCGGATACCCTGCATGGAGGAGGTCACGCCCGACGAGGCGCTTGCGAGCGGCGAGGAGTACGAGCTGCTCGTCACGTTCCCGCCGACTGCCGAGCCGGACGCCAGTCAGTTCGTGGCGCGCTTCGAACTGCCGCTGACGCGAATCGGCGTGGTTCGCGAGGAATCAGGCGAGCCCGTGCGGGCGATCGGTGCTCGCGTTGACCCTGCCCGCGGGCACGATCACCTTTCGTGACATGCGTACGCTGCTGTCAGCCATCACGCTCTGGTTCGCCACCATCTTCCTCGCGCCCATCGCGGTGTTCGCCAGCATGCTCGGCTTTCGTCCTGACGAGGGTGGGCGGGTCCAGCAGTGGTGCATGCGTACCTGGGCACGGTGCCTCTGCGCTTCGGCTGGCGCGAGGGTCGTGCTGCACGGCGCCGAGAACATCGTGAGCGAGCGCGGTACGGTGTACGCCAGCAATCACGTCAGCTGGTACGACGTGTTCGCCATCGCCTCCGTCCTCCCCCGATACACCTTCGTCGCCAAGGCTGAGCTGCGGAAGATTCCCATCTTCGGCTGGGGCGCCGAAGGCGCGGGCGTCGTCTTCCTCGCGCGCGAGAACCGGAAGTCGGCGTTCGAGTCGTACCAGCTCGTCGCCGAGAAGATCCGTAAGGGGCTCAGCGTCGTCGTCTGTCCGGAAGGGACACGGGGAAAGAGCTACGCCCTTCGTCCGTTCAAGAAGGGGCCGTTCGTGCTCGCCATCGCTGCGCATGCGCCGGTGGTGCCGGTGGTCGTGTACGGCGCGCGTGAAGTGCAGCCCAAGGGTAGCTTTCGCATTCATTCCGGCACGGTGCACGTGCACCTGCTGGAGCCAGTGCCGACCGAAGGTTACGACTACGAGCACCGCCATGAGCTGATGCGCACGGTGTGGGAGCGCATGGCCGAGCTGCTCCGCACCGAGTATGGGGTCGTCTCCGAAGGCGATGCGATCGCGCCCCCGAGACGCCAGTCCGCCTGAGTACTCTCTCACCTGATCACTCCCGGCGCACTGCGCCGATGTCCATCATGAGCTTCTCCAACATGCCCGCCACCATCGCCGACATTCGCGCCCGCGAGATCCTCGACAGCCGCGGCAATCCCACCGTGGAAGCCGACGTCATCCTCGTGAGTGGTACGGTCGGCCGCGCCGCGGTGCCGAGCGGCGCGAGCACCGGCGAGCACGAAGCCAACGAGCTGCGCGACAACGACAAGGAGCGCTACGGCGGCAAGGGTGTGTCGCTGGCCGTGCAGAACGTGAACGAGACGATCGCGCCGGGACTCGAGGGCGCCGACGCGAGCGACCAGATGGGCATCGACGCCGCGCTGATCGAGATGGACGGGACGCCGAACAAGTCCAACCTCGGCGCGAACGCGATTCTTGCCGTGTCCATGGCGTGCGCCCGCGCCGCGGCCGAGGAGTTCGGCATGCCGCTGTGGCGCTACCTCGGCGGTCCGATGTCGCGAGTGATGCCGGTGCCGATGATGAACATCCTCAACGGCGGCGCGCATTCCACCAACACGGTGGACTTCCAGGAATACATGGTGGTGCCCATCGGCGCCGAGACCTTCGCCGACGCGCTGCGGATGGGCGCCGAAGTGTTTCATGCACTGAAGAAGGTGCTGGTGAAGCGGAAGCTCAGCACCGGGGTCGGCGACGAGGGCGGCTTCGCGCCAGACCTGAAGAGCGACGAGGAGGCGATCACCGTCGTGCTCGAGGCGATCGAGGCGGCGGGCTACAAGCCGGGCCAGGATCTCGCGCTCGCTCTCGACGCGGCGGCGAGTGAGCTGTACAAGGGCGGCAAGTACACGTTCAAGAAAAGTGGCGCAGGAACGAAGGACGCCGAAGGAATGGTGAAGCTGTACGAGAAGTGGATCGGCGAGTATCCGATCGTCTCGATCGAGGACGGCCTCGCCGAAGATGACTGGGATGGCTGGAAGCTCCTCACCGAGCGGATCGGCGATCGCTGCCAGCTCGTCGGCGACGACATCTTCGTCACCAACACCGAGCGGCTGGCGCGCGGGATCGAGAGTGGTGTCGGGAACGCGATCCTGATCAAGCTGAACCAGATCGGCACCCTGACCGAGACGATGGAGACGATCGACATGGCGCGCGCCGCTGGCTACCTGTCGGTGATCTCGCATCGCTCCGGGGAAACGGAGGACACCTTCATCGCCGATCTCGCCGTCGGCACCGGCGCTGGGCAGATCAAGACCGGCTCCGCGTCACGCACGGATCGGGTGGCGAAGTACAACCAGTTGCTGCGCATCGAGGAGCAACTTGGTCCCGCCGCCGAATATCCGGGCGGGGCGATCTTCGGCCTGTAGTCGCGATGGCGAAGCGCGGCGGGAAGACCGGGAGCCGCACCGCGGGCGATCGCGTCAAGCGACTCGCGGTGGTCGTCGTCGTGCTCGCCGCGCTCGCGTTCGCGGTGCAGGGTGGTGAGTACGGCACGACCGACCTCCTTCGACAGAAGCAGCGCAGGGCGAGGCTGCTGACGTCGATCGACTCGCTGCAGCATGTGGTCGACTCGCTGAAGCGCTACAGGCATCGCCTGCAGACCGATCCCGCGCTGCAGGAGCGCATCGCGCGGGAAGAGTTCGGGATGGTGCGCGGAGACAAGGAGCTGCTCTACCGGTTCGCCGAGCCCGCGGATACGGCACGGGATTCGGTGAAACCGTAGGACGGAGCTCGGATGCCTCTCAGCGCGAACGTCCTCGGGACCATCGGTAACACTTCGCTCGTCGAGCTGCGCCGAGTGGTGCCGACGGACTGCGCCCGAATCGTCGTGAAGGTGGAGGGGGAGAATCCCACCGGCAGCATGAAGGACCGGGTCGCGCTGACAATGATCAGTCGGCCCGAGGCTGATGGACGGCTGAAGCCCGGCGACACGGTCGTCGAGTATACCGGCGGCAGCACCGGCGCCTCGCTCGCCCTCGTCTGCGCGGCGAAGGGCTATGCGATTCGCATCATCACCTCCACCGCCTTCAGTGAAGAGAAGCTCACCCAGATGGCGGCATTCGGCGCCGAGCTTACGCTCGTGCCGAGCGAGGGAGGGCGGATCACCAAGCCGCTGTTCCTGGAGATGATCGCCGCGGCTCGCGAACTGAGCCGACAGCCGAACATGTTCTGGACGGATCAGCTCAACAACACGGACAGCGCGGTGGGTTACGTCCCGATGGGTGAGGAGATCTGGATCCAGACTGGCGGGTCCGTCGACGCGTTCGTGCACGTGGTGGGGACGGGCCATTCGTTGCGTGGCGTGGTGACGGCACTGCGTCGACACAATCCGTCACTCACCGTCGTTGCCGTGGAGCCAGGCGAATCGCCCGTGCTCTCCGGCGGCCAGCCCGGCGCCCACAAGATCGAGGGCATCGGCATCGGATATCTGCCGCCGATGTGGGATCCGTCGCTGGTCGATGACATCGTGCCCGTGCCCACCGCCGACGCCGAAGCGATGGCGCGCCGCCTCGCACGGGAGGAAGGGTTGTTCACCGGCACATCGTCGGGAGCGAACGTCCTCGCCGCCATCCAGGTCGGCCGTCGTCTCGGTCGAGGCGCAACCGTGGCCACGCTCCTCGTCGACTCGGGACTCAAATACCTAACCACGGACGTCTACCGGCGACGCGGTGATCCTGCGGTCTCCACATGACGCGCCGCCTTCTCCTTCTCAGCAACTCGCGCGACTCGGAAGGTCGCTTCCTTCGTCACCCGCAGCAGCAGATCCGCGACTTCCTCGGCGCGCGCGTTCGCACGGTGCTTTTCGTCCCGTTCGCGGGCGTCAGCGCGTCGTGGGACAGTTACACCGAACGTGCACGTGCGGCATTCGCGACGATGGGGTTCGGCCTCGTGTCCGTGCATGCTGCCGGAAGTCCGATGCATGCGGTGCGCGAGGCGGAGACAATTGTCGTCGGCGGCGGAAATACCTTCCATCTGTTGAAGCACCTGTACGACACCGGCTTGCTCGACGTCATTCGCGAGCGCGCGAACGCGGGCATCCCGTACGTCGGCTGGAGTGCAGGCTCGGTGATCGCGTGCCCGACGATGCGGACGACGAACGACATGCCGATCGTCGAGCCGCCGAACCTGACGTCGCTGGGCCTCGTACCCTTCCAGATCAATGCGCACTACACCGACCGGCATCCCGCCGGCTTTCAGGGTGAGACGCGTGCCGAGCGGATCGCCGAGTTTCTCGTGGCGAATCCCGGTGCGCGGGTCGTCGGGCTTCCGGAGGGGACAATGCTGCAGGTCGAGGGGGAGCGGGTCGAGCTGCTCGGCGAATGTCCGGCTCGCGTGTTCGAGACTGGGCGAGAGCCGCGTGATGTCCCTCCGGGCGAGTCGCTCGATTTCCTGCTTGCGTAGCGGCTGCCGATTCGCTGAAGAACGCGAAATGACACCAACTCCCAACGATCGATCGACACTGTTTCCGGGTGCGAGTGAGGGCGCGCCAGGCCGCCGCGGCATCCGCTCCGCCCAGCTCGGGGCCGCGGTCAATGCGCTGCTGGCCCTGATCAAGATCCTCGCCGGCATTATCGGCAGCACCTACGCCCTCGTCGCTGATGGCATCGAATCGCTCGCCGACATCGCGAGCTCGCTCATCGTCTGGGGCGGACTGAGCATCGCCGAGCTGCCTCCGGACGAGAACCATCCATTCGGTCATGGAAAAGCCGAGGCGCTCGCGGCGGCACTGGTCTCACTCCTGCTGCTGGGCGCGGCGGCGGGGATCGCCATTCAATCGGTCATCGAGATCCGTACGCCGCACCGGCTGCCGGCGCCGTGGACGCTGATCGTCCTGGTGAGCGTGATCATCATCAAGTTCGTGCTCGCGCGCCGGGTGAGCGCGATCGGCGCGTCCATCGGCAGCACGGCCGTGTCGGCTGACGCCCGCCACCACGTGAGCGATGCGGTTACGTCGGCAGCGGCGTTCATCGGGATAACCATCGCACTCATCGGCGGCCGAGTTCGCGGCGGCTCGGGTTGGGAATCAGCCGACGACTGGGCAGCAGTGGTTGCCGCGGCGGTGATCGCCTACAATGGTGTGAGCATGCTCGTTCCGGCGCTGCACGACCTCATGGACCGCATGCCGGGCCCCGCTGTCGTGCAGCCGATTCGCGACGCCGCCGAAAGCGTGGACGGCGTGTGCTTCGTCGAGCAGCTCCTCGTCCGAAAGACCGGCTTGCACTATGACGTCGCGTTGCACGTGCAGGCCGACCCCTGCCTTACGCTGCTCGAGGCCCATTCGCTCGGCGGCGCCGTCAAGGCAGCCATCCGCGCGCGGCAGCCGGCGGCAGCGCACATTCACGTGCACATGGAGCCGTACCTGCCCAGTTGAGTCGCGGCGGTGCTCTGCCGCGCTGGGCGGCGACTCAGTTCGTGACCGTCACCACCGCTCGCATCCACGGGTGGATGCAGCACTGATACTTTTCCGTCCCGACGGACGTCGCAGCGTCCGCGAGGAATGACTGCCCCGATGCGACGAAATCATTCGGGCCGAGTTGCGCGCATTCCGGCGCCTCGACCGGATTGCCTGACGCGTTGTTCAGGCTCGGTACGATGCCGCCGCCGAAGTTGGCGACCTCGGTGAAGGTGTGCTGCTCGCCGCCGGCGTTCATCGCCGCGATCGTTTGCCCAACGCGGATCGTGAGCGTGGCCGGAACGAACCGCCACGCCGCCACCTGCTGCGTCGACGAGAGCTCTGCGTTGAACTGGCTCAACGTCATGCTGCCGGTGCCGGTGCACGCTCCGGCGCCAAGCGCTGCGTTGAAGGAGGTCGGATCACACTGGTCCTCGAGCGTGACGCGAGGGTTGGCGATCGGCGACGAGCTGTCGTTGCACGCCGTGAGCAGCGCGGCGAGGGCGATTGCCCGACGGAAGTGATGGAGTGTTGGACGTGGGCGCACGAGGACCTCGGCACTGGTTGATGACGAGGGTCGTCACGACGCAATCTTCACTCTGGCCTGTTTTCTGGCGATCTCAGCGTCGCAACCGCATGCGCCACTTCGCCGTTCACGCGTTCGCTGCCGAGCCCGCCGCGTCGGCGTGCGCATCGCACCGTTACCATTGGTATCGACTCGTGACACGCGCAGTCCGCCGGACCTGGCGAGCAGGACTTACGAGTGCGGCACGATGGAAGTCACCCGCCAGATCGTGTTTCCCACGTCATCCGCAACGAGGAGCGCGCCTCGCTTGTCCACCGCCACACCGACCGGGCGGCCCATCGCATTTCCCCCGTCGTCGAGAAACCCGGTGAGCACGTCCACCGGCGAGCCGGCCGGCTTGCCCGCAACGAATGGCACGAAGATCACCTTGTAGCCGCTGCGCGGGTTGCGATTCCACGAGCCGTGTTGCCCGACGAACATGCCGTTCGCGAATGCCGTGGGCAGTCGATTGCCGCGCGCCGCGCCGAGTCCGAGCGATGCGGTGTGAGCGCCGAGCGCGTAGTCGGGAACGATCGCCTTCGCGACGAGATCCGCGCGCTGCGGCTTCACCCGTTCGTCCACGTGCTGGCCGTAATAGCTGTAAGGCCATCCATAGAATCCGCCCTCGCGCACCGACGTCATGTAGTCGGGCACCAGGTCGCTGCCGATCTCGTCGCGTTCGTTGACTGACGCCCAGAGAACGTTGGTCTCCGGCTCGATCGCCAGGCCGACCGCGTTGCGCAGTCCACTGGCGTAGACGCGATGCGCTCCCGTCTGCGGGTCCACCTCCCAGATCGCGGCACGTCCTTCCTCGGCGGGAATGCCGTTTTCCGCCACGTTGCTGTTCGAGCCGACGCTAACATAGAGCCGGGATCCATCGGCCGAGGCGACGACGGTCTTCGTCCAGTGATGGTTGATCCTGCCCGCAGGGAGTGCGACGACCGGCGTGGCGGCAGCGGTGATCGTCGTCTGGCCAGTCGTGTACGGAAAGCGCAGCAGTGCGTCGCTGTTCGCCACGTACAGCTCGTTGCCGACGAGCGCGATGCCGAACGGTGAGTGCAGGTCGTGGAGGAAGACGGAGCGTACTTCTGCCACACCGTCGCCATCGGCATCACGGAGCAGGGTGATGCGATTCGCGCTCGGCACCCCCGCGCCGGCCTTCTTCTGAAAGTACGCGAACAGCTTGCCGCGAACTCCCGTCTGGTCGTCCGGCTTCGGCGGCGCGTTCGTCTCCGATACCAGCACGTCGCCATTCGGCAGCACATAGATGAAGCGTGGGTGATCGAGGCCGGACGCGAATGCGTTGACCCTCATGCCGACCGCAGCCTTTGGCGTCACACCACTCGGCCATCCCGTCGCCGGCGCAACCTTGATCGTCGGGATGAGCGACTGGTGGGGAGCAGGGAGCGCCGGATGCGGACCGATTCCCGCCGATACCGGCAGGCGCGCCGTGTCCGCGCAGGCAACGATCCCCGCGGCGATGACGAGCGCGCAGGCGAACAGCGTTCGGCGTCTCATGAACGTTCTCCGGACGGAGGTTGGCGGCGCATGACCCGATTCAGTGCGTAGCAGCGCCTGCGTCCGCCATCTGCATTTGTCCGACCGTCTCCCCGCTGTTCTGCCGAGCGCCGGCCAGGTGCCGGCTCAGAACGTCACGATCAGCCCGAAGAGGATGTCGCCGTCGTTATTGCTTCGTGCGCCGCGGCCGCGTGCCTCGCTGTCGTAGTTGTCGACGAACGACGCCTTGAGCGCGAGTGCTCTTGCCAGCTTGTACGTCGCGACGATGTTGGCCGTCGTGGTGTAGCGGTGCAGTGCACTGAATTCGGGACGGTAGAACGTGACGAGCGAGAAGGTGACGCGATCGTCCACCTTGCGCTCGAGGCGGTAGCGTGCCGAGTAGCGAGCGTAGACCTTCTCCACGCGCTGGGTGTCGGAAGGCGCGGTGACCGTGCGCTCGGCGAGGAGTGCAAGGCTGACGTCGGACGACGTCCCCGGATTCTTCACGAACACCAGCTTCGCGCCTCCGCCGCCCGAGTATCGGCGAACGATGCGCTTCTCGAGGCTGGACTCGATGCTGGCGAGCATGAACGGCGTCAGCGGCGAGAAGGGGTGGAGATCGGCACTCAGCGACCCACCCCACGACCGCTTGTTCACGGCGCGCGCTCCGTCGATACGCGTCTCACCGTAGGTGAAGAATCCGTCGGTGCTCAGCTCGAGGGTGGAATCCGCGCTGCTGGCGCCGAGCCGGGTGAACATCGTGGACTGGTCCACGTTGCCGAAGGAGAGACTGGCGTTGGCCTCGGCCTTGAGGTGTCGGCCGAGTCCCTGCGCGATGAGCGGCGGGACGGCGATCGTGGAGAGTGAGAAGGCGGCGATCAGGGTGCCGCGGAAGGACGGATGAACGATCCAGCGAGGGATCCGGCGGAGAGGCATCAGGCCGTCGGTATCGGGCGGAGGAGGAGTCGCGCGGCGCGCGGGCGGGAAGAGACATGATAACTTGACACTCCGCGCGGCGGGATTATTCTACATGCACTGACGCGGGGTGGAGCAGCCTGGTAGCTCGTCGGGCTCATAACCCGAAGGTCGCGGGTTCAAATCCCGCCCCCGCTATGGACGGGCAAACCGGCCGGCCCTCGAGGGCCGGCCGGTTTGTTTGAGGTGGCTGGAAGTTTGGCGGTTCGCGTGGAAAGTGATTGGGGCAGGGTAGCTCAGCTGGTTAGAGCACGGCACTCATAATGCCGGGGTCGCGGGTTCGAGTCCCGCCCCTGCTACTCAGATATATGTGACATGACCGGCCCGTTCTCGCTGCGAGGACGGGCCTCGTCGCGTCGGGGATCAGCACCACTCGCACGAATCGAGGCGAGCTGGACGAATGACGCGGTGACCGCCGTGCCTCGCCGCGCTCACTCAGGCATTGCGGGGAAGCGCCAGGTAGACCCGCGAGATGAAGCTGTGGAATTCCTGCATGTAATTCGACAGGAACTCGGCGGTGGCCTCGACGGTGACCTCACCATTGTCGCCGATGAGTCCCGGCGTGAACTCGATATAAGCCTCGATCGCGTTCATCTGCGGCGAGTTGCAGAAGCTGAGGATGCT
>Ga0207657_10008769_pt1 | contig 10236 bp, 6 predicted proteins | sample KBSC33metaG_FD_184316 | JGI IMG/M metagenome (GOLD analysis project Ga0207657, IMG submission 184316) | Corn rhizosphere microbial communities from Kellogg Biological Station, Michigan, USA - KBS C3-3 metaG (SPAdes) (version 2) | ecosystem: Host-associated > Plants > Roots > Rhizosphere > Soil ... | reverse complement strand
GCGGCCCTCGCATGGTCGGTGCCGGCGGTGACGTTCAAGGCCACCGTGGCGGCTCCGTTGTGCCGTGCGCTCTTCGGAAGCACGATGCTCAGCATCTGTACGCCGACGCCGAGCGCGCGGGTGGCCGTCACGAAGCGCTTGCCGCCGGCTGCGACGGTGATCGTCGCCGTGCCCGGAAGCGTGGTGCGCAGCGCGACGCGGAGGGTGTGCGTGTAGTTCAGGTTCAGCTGGCTCGACGTCCCGACGCGGACCTGAAGCGCCGGGGTGATCGCGCTGCCGGCGGCGAGCGTCGCAAATGCCGTCGCATGCATCGTCAGCACGTGCAGCTGCCCGGCGGCGTCGAGGAACCAACCGTCCGGGTAACCCGGGGGAAGCGTCGCACCGCTGAGGTGCGGCATCGCCGTCCAGTGTCCGCCCTGGTCGTGGGAATACGCGGGCATGCCTCCGGTCGGCAGGGTCGGGAACACGAGCTCGAGCGGCGAGCTGAAGGCCGTCACGAGAACGCCGTTCGCGTCACGTACCAGGACCTCGTCCGCCGTCGTACCGAACGCGAGCGTCGTGGTCGGAAGCGATGACGCGAGAAGCGTCGTCGCACTGACCGTCACCGGGGAGACGAAGGTCCCGCTGTCCCAGCTCAACGTCGTGCCGTCGTCGCTCGTCACGAGCCCGCCGGCCGAAGCCGTCGCGGACGCCGTGTCCGGCGTCGAGTCGACAGGAACCGGCGCGGGTGCGGGCGCGGGTGCCGGAGTGGGCTCCGGCGCGGGCGGCGCCGGCGGAGTGGGATCGGGCGTCGGGACGACGACCGGCGCTGCGACCGGCGTGACTGCGTTCGAGGGGACGGACGCCACGCTCGTACCGAGCAGGTTCGTCGCGGTCACCGTGAACGTGTACTCGACGCCGTTCGTCAGGCCCAGCACGTCGAGCCAGGTCGAGTTGTTCGAGGCTGCGCCGCCGCTCACCGTTGCGCCGCCCGGCGAGGCCGTGACGGTGTACGAGGTGAAGACGGAGTCGTTGGAGTCGATCTGCACCTCGGCACCGCCGTCGTAGGCGTTGGCGATCGGGGCGTCGGGGACGCCGGGGGCGACGACCTGGAAGCCGTAAACCGAGCCGCCGCCGTCGTTGTCGGTGGGGCTGCCGAGCGCCATCGTCAGGCCGTCGTCGGACAGTGCGACCGACGTGCCCGTGCTCTGCGTCGTCGCCGAACCGACGCCGAAGCCAGAGCCCGACAGCTTCGTGCCCTGCTCCGTCCACGCGCCGTTCGCGCGGACGTAGAGCCATGCCGCGCCGGTGGCGCTTGCATCCTGCGGGCCGCCGACGAGGGCTGTATCGCCGCTCGCCGAGAGCGCAACGCTGGTGCCGAACTGGCCGGCGCCGTTCTCGTCGTCACCGACGAGCTTCGAGCCTTGCTGCGTCCAGGTGGAGCCGGAGCGCGTGAAGACCCACGCCGCGCCGACGTTGGTGTTGTCGGTCGGGCCGCCGATCAGGGCGGTGTTGCCGTCGCTCGAGAGGGCGACGCTCGAGCCGAGGTGCGCGTCGCCCGACTCGTCGTTGGCGGTCAGCTTCGCGCCCTGCTGCGTCCAGGTCGAGCCGGAGCGGGTGAAGACCCACGCCGCGCCCGGGCCGTTCCCGTCGGAGCGTCCGCCGACGAGCGCGGTGTTGCCGTTGTCGGAGAGTGCGATCGCAGCGCCGAAGGAGAGGAACGCGGCGGTCCCGCCGGTGCCGGTGAACTTCGAGCCCTGCTGCGTCCACGTGCTGCCGCTGAGCGCGTACACCCACACGGAGCCGGGGTTGGTCGGCGAGACGAAGTCCCTGGTCGCGCCGATCATCGCCGTGCTGCCGTCGCCCGAGAGCGCGACGCCGGCACCGTACAACCCGCCGGACTGGTTTCCGCCCGTGAACATGTGGTCCTGGGTGGCCGAGGCGAGCGGGTACGACGGGTCGGTGTTGTCGACCGCGATCGTGAAGGCCCACGCTGCGCCGACATCGTTGTCGCTCGGCGCGCCGACGAGCGCCTTGGTGCCGTCCGAGGACAGCGAGACGCTCGAGCCGAACGCGCCGGCCCCGGTCTCACCGGCGGCGGTCAGCTTGTAGCCGTAGTTCCACGCGCCGTTGTCGGTCATGAGGAAGACCCAGGCGGCGCCGATGTTGCCGTCGTCGGCCGGAGCGCCGACGAGCGCTTCCTTGCCGTCCTGCGAGAGCGAGACGCTCATGCCTTCGGCACCGGCGCCCACCGGGCCGATGCTGTTGATGTCGTTGACGTCGCCCAGAGCGTCCATGCGGCTGTAGCCGATGACCGGGTCGATCGTCAGCGGGTAGCGCGCGCCGGCGTCGTTCACGCGCAGGAGCAGCGTCGTGCCCTGGAGCACGAGCTTGCTCGGCAGCACGTGACCGGACGCGTCGAGTGCCGTCAGACCGCTGTAGCGGCCGACGTCACCGATGCGAATCGCCGAGCCCTGCTGCGAGAGGCGGGAGCTTCCGGACGTGCGGAGCGCGACGGTCAGCCAGCCGGCCGACGCGGTTCCTGCCGGGGCGTGCAGGAGCGTGAAGCCCTGCTCGAGACCGATCGGGCCGTTCCGGTACCACTCGGTCACGCCGGCGTGCCGGTACGAAACCTGGTTGTGCGAGGTCGTCGGAGTTGCACCGCTCGGCGCTGCGAGGCTCGCGCCGTAGCCGATCCCCGAGAACGAGAAACCGACCTCGCCGCCCGCGATGCGGACCACGGGGCCTGAGCTCGTGTAGCGCGTCGAGAGCCCGCCGCCGTTCGTGACGAGGCTGCCGGCGCTGCGCATCGGCGCGAAGCGCGCCGACTGTGCGCCGATTGCGGAGGACGCAGCGACCCGCAGAGAGGTCGAGGCGGAGACGAGCCCGGCTGTCTGAGAGGCGGGCTCGGTTGTCGAGGTGTGCGCGGAGCGCAGGAGCGAGCTCCCCACCACCGCGACCAGAAGCGCTGCGATGAGCGCCCCCGACGAGACGAAGGGCCGACCCGTGGTCACACGGACCACGGGCAGGCGAACTGCCATTGGCATTGCCATCAAGAAAAGACTCCTCGGTTGTCGCGCTGTGCCGATTGCCGCAGAACACAAAAGGCTCGGAATGGTTGTGCACTCGATTGCTCGAGGACGCGCCTCTTGCGCGACAGGGGTTCGGCCGCGAACGAGTCGTACGGGCGGCACAGGAATTGCGCGCCGCCTCTTCACAGTACGAGTTGAACGCACCGCTCGTATCACCCGTAAAGGGGGGACTTACCTCAAGCGAGCTCCGCGAGCGGAAACGAGCGGCGAGCTCTCGGTGGCACGAGGAAGTTCTGGCGGTGCGTCGTCTGAAGGACGCTGTTGAAGCCCAGCTCTTCGTCGTGGGGCGGGAGCCCCGGGCTGTGGCGGTCCGGGTAGTGGCCGTCCATCGCGCGGCGGACGTGCTCGAAGATGCTCGCGGTCGCGGTGAACGAGACGAAGTGCAGGCCGGCGGCCGGGTCGGGCTTCCACCGGTCGGCGCGCTTGTCGCTCGTCCAGCCGAACGGGTTGTCGAGCGTATTGAAGTCGGCGCGCTGGACGAGCGCCGTGCCCGCCGCGTAGCGCTCGCCGTAGTTGTCCACGTGCGGCGACGGGAGACGCGACACCGGCTGGAGCGAAGCGCTGTGGCCGATGATTCCCATGTTGACGAAGCCGTCGAGCACTTCCTGCTCCGTTTGCACGACGCTCGCGTCCTCGGGAATCGTCTGCGTGCCTTCGGGCGGTGCGATCCCCGGCCTGAACGCCGCCCACGTGCGAAAGAGGTAGTCACCGCGGTACCAGTCCTCGAGATCCTCGAACAGGTGCGAGAGGTGCATCACCGTCCCGTGCCTGAAGTAGCCGTTCGGCCACTGGTCGGTGACGCCGCGCAGGCTCTCGAGATTGGCGATGCGCGTCGGTCCGAGCGCGGTGCGCTGCGTCGACGTGAAGCCGAGGAAGAGCTGCGCATCGTCGGGGATCGAGTCGGCGCCGGGAATCCCGGCCGCCGTGGCGAGCCGCTTCGGCAGCCCGCCGCCGACGAAGCCGGCGCGGATGCTCGTCGGCTCGAGAACGCCCTTCATCCGTGCGAGGAGCCGCTCACGCGCAGTCGTGACGTGCGAGCGAACGTCGCTGCGTAGCATCACGACGACGTCGTTGTTCTCCAGGACCGTCCCGTCCGGGTCGCTCGGGAAGGTCACGGCGTCGGCGAGCACCGGCACCCTGCGCCCGTGATTGCGCGACGCCTGGTAGTCGACGGGCAGGTAGGCGGGGAAGCGCCGTCCGTCTCGCAGCCGCGGCAGATAGCGGCGGAAGTACGGCAGACCCCAGCCGACCGTGACGAGAAGGCCGTTCGGCCCGACGACGTGCCCGTCCTCGATGTGCTCCAGGGCCAGCCGAAGCTCGTCGCGCGCGGCGAGCAGCGACCGGCCCGGCGCGACCGTGAGACGGGCGGTGAGAACCTCGTGGTAGAGCGCGGGCACCACGATCTCGACGCCGTTGTCGGTGGCGATGCGCAGACCGGGATCGATGTGCTGCTCGAGCGGCGGAGTCTGCGCGACGGCGGGCCGCGGGAACGCGATCCCGTCGAGCAACGACAGGAACGGTGCGCCGAGCACCGCACCGCCGACGCGGCGGGCGAACACGCGTCGCGTGAATGCGTCCGCCATAAGTCCTTCTAACACAGGCCTGTTGACCCCGCAGCGAATGTGCAGGAGACTCTCGGCGCGTGACGAGATTCTTGAAGCTGCTCGGAGTCGTGTCGGCGCTCGGGTTGTGTCTCGCCGGATCTGCCGCAGGCGAGGTCGTGACGAACACGATCGTCCCCATCGCCGCCACGAGCTTCGTGCCGTGCGCCGACGGCGGCGCGGGCGAGTACGTCGCCCTCACCGGTGCTCTCCACGTCAAAGTCTCGGTCACCGTGGACGGTGCCGGCGGGCTCCACGTGACCGAGAGCTACCAGCCGCAGAACGTGACGGGGACCGGACTGACGACCGGAACGACGTACGAAGCGACGGGGATGACGAACTCGGTGAGCAACGCGTCGGGCGACGGCGGGTTCAACAACAAGTTCGAGGACATCTTCCGGATCATCGGGCCGGGCCCCGGAAACAACCTCCTCGTCCACGAGAACTTTCACCTCGAGGTGGACTCGGACGGCAACGTCACGTTGCTCGACGACACCTTCACCGCCACCTGCAAGTAGGGGGCTCACGCCCTCGGTCAAGCGGTCTTGACTTCGACGTCGCCCGTGCGGGTGAGGTGGCGCCAGTGCGCCCGGGCGCCGACGAGTGCGCTGACGGTCGACTCGATGATCACGACGTACATCAGCTGCCTGTAGACGAACTGCTGCAGCGGCAGCGCCCACAGCGGACGGAGCGACTCGTTGTCCATCCTGAAGGCGAACGCCGCGAGGACGAGCTGGAGCGCGTTGAAGCCGAGCCAGAAGGCGAGCACCGGCAGGGCGTTGCTGAACAGAAGCCCGTAGAGGGCAAACAGGTCGACCAGGGGAGCCAGGATCGGCAGCAGGATCTGGAACAGGATCATGTACGGCAGCGCAAGCCGGCCGATCCGGCGTTCGCGCGGGTCGCGTGTCAGCAGCGCGCCCTTGTGCTTCCAGACGGCCTGCATCGTCCCGTACGACCAGCGGTAGCGCTGCCGCCACAGATCGCCGAGGCTCGACGGCGCTTCCGTCCACGCGCGCGCGTCCTCGGCGTAGACGACGCGCCGGCCGATGCGCCCGATCGCCAGGGTCAGGTCCGTGTCCTCGGCCAGCGTGTCGCCGGGGACACCACCGACTTCCGCGAGCGCGTCCCGGCGGAATGCGCCGATCGCTCCGGGCACGGTCGGCGTGCACTGGAGGACCTCGTACATGCGCCGGTCGAGATTGAAGCCCGTCACGTATTCGATGTGCTGCCAGCGCCCGAGCATTCCGCCCCGGTTGCCGACCTTCGTGTTCCCCGAGACCGCTCCGACCGTCTGATCGCCGAGCGGCTGCACCAGTCGCCGAAGCGCCTCCGGCTCGAAGACGGTGTCTCCGTCGACCATGACGACGATGGGCGCCGACGACGCGGCAATGCCGGCGTTGAGCGCGGACGCCTTGCCGCCGTTCACCTTGCGCACGAGCCGCACCCGCTCTAGCGCGAGCCGCTCGACGATGCCCGCCGTGTCGTCCGTCGATCCGTCGTCCACGACGACGACCTCGAAGTCCGGGTAGTCGCTCGCTGCGAGCGAACGCACGGCCCGCTCGATCCCGACGGCCTCGTTGTAGGCGGGCACGACCACGACGGTACGCGGCAGGTACGCGGGCATCGGCGCACGCCGCCGCGTCGAGCGACGTTGGTAGACGGCGAGGGCGAGGACGATCAGAACGCGGAGACCGAAGAGAATGCCGACGAGACCGACTGCGAACAGGAGCACGCGCACGAGCAGGAACCCGAAGCGCACGGCCGCCGCGAAGACCATGCCACGGCGGCTCTCCCATCGGGGAGCGGTCGGCTCGATCACGCTGCGCGGCAGCCCCGCCAGCTGCGAGATCGTCACGAAGCGAAACCCACGTGCGCGCAAGATGGGAATCAACCGGGCCACCGCCGCAACCGTCTCGGCACGGTTGCCGCCGCCGTCGTGGAGCATCACGATCCCCCCGGTCACACCGGGTGGGCTCGCGTTGTGAACGATCTTCGCGACCCCCGGACGGGTCCAGTCCTCCGAGTCGTAGTTCGCGAGGACGATCAGATACCGGCGACCGGCGAGCGCGGCGAGATCCAGTTCGTCCTCAGTCGTGACCGCGTCCGGGGTGGCCGAGTACGGCGGCCGCACGAGACGCGTGTAGTGACCGGTGATCCCGACGATCGCGGCCTCGGTCAAGTCGAGCTGGAGCCGTCGCTGCCAAGCGGGGCCGTTCGAGAGAGCGGTGTGCGTGAACGTGTGATTGCCCAGCTCGTTCCCGTCGCGCACGAGGAGGCGAACCAGGTCGGGATGGCGCGCCGCGTCGCTGCCGATGACGAAGAACGTCCCCGGCACGTGCTCGCGTCGGAGGATCGCCGCGATCTTCGGTGTCCAGCGCGGGTCGGGACCGTCGTCGAACGTCAGCGCGATCCGGCGTCCCGGCGGCGGCTGCGTCGAAACGAGACGCGAGCCGCGCGCGCCGAGAATCGGCCGGCTGTGCACGAGCGGCGCCAGCCCGCCCGTCACCTCGTGCGGCTCTGCGCTCGCGCCGACGGTGTGCGTCGCGATTCCCTCGAAGAGAATCGCGACGGCCGCGACGACGAAGCAGAACGAGAGCAGGCGCCAGTGTGCAGGGACGCGTAGCCGCGCCAGCGCGCGCACGCTACGGCTTCTTCGATCGAGTTGTCGTTGTCCTGTTGTGTCCGGGCGCCGACGAGCTCCGGCCGTGCGACACGGTCGAGGACGGGGTCGTCTTCGTGCGTCCGGCATGGCCGGGCGCCGACGCACTGTGTCCGTGCGCGCCGGCCACCGGCCGACGAGCCTGCCGAGCCTTCGCTACGAAGGCCTTGGCGGGCACCGCCGGACGGAGATCCGCGGCAGAGGGCTGTCTCGGCGCGGGCGGCTTGACGAGCACCGGAGGCCCCGTCGGTCGCAACAGGTGCGTGAACGGGATGGTGGCGATCGGGATCAACCCGAGGCCGCCGAGGACGATCGCCAGCAGCCAAGCCAGAAACGACAGGAACACGGCACGGCCGGCACGTCGCAGCCACTTGGCGCGCCTGCCTGTCGGATCCTCGAGGACTGCCTTTCCAGCGCTCGTATCGCTGCCCACCGTCTGGAGCTCCTCGCTATAGGCGACCAACGTACAGGCCAAGTGATTTCGTCGCCCGTATCCGCACGAACTCGTCGTGCGTTGGACGAATCGGAAGGAAGGCTCCGGGGGAAGCCTTGTCTGCGGCTCGAGAGGAGGACGATTGGCCAGGGAGACGTGACCACAACGCAGGTCGCGCTGCCGCGAGCGCACGTCCAGTCACTTCCAGCATCAAGGAGAAAGGGTGTCCATCAAGTTCACGGGAGCGCTCGTCGTGGCGCTCGCAGCTCTTTTCGTCCTGCCGCTCGGGGCATCGGCAGCGGACAACGGCAATGCACCGCCCACGTTGAGCTTCTTCTCGGGCGGCGGCGGCGCGCACGCCGGCTGGGTCGCGACCGACGACCAGCCGCCGTTCGACACCGACCACCAGGCGATCCAGATCCACGACACCACAGCCAGCTACGCGGGCGTGCTCGTCCATCACGTGTACGGCATGGCGACGGCGACGTTCCCGAACTCGTCGTTCTGGTTCAAGTCGAACCTCGTCGCGCCGAGCCTCGGCTATCCGCGGCTCGTCATCCAGTTCAGCGACGGCGGTCGAGGGGAGTTGCGTCCGCTGACCTGGCAGCCGAATTGGACGCAGGTGGCCGACCCGAACTGGGACAACAACGGAGGCGTCTGCGGATTCGTCTACGAGACGACGTGGCAGACTGTTCAGGCCTGCCACCCGGGCACGTTCATCACGAACGAGTACATCACCACCGACCCGGGGATCGACGTCGACTTCCTGATCGACGACCTGACGACGGCCGGGAAGACGTGGTCGAGCGCCTCGGACAACGGCGGTGACGGCGCCGACAACACGACGGCGACGTTCACGCCGGATCTCGACGCGCTGCTCGCGAATCCGATCTCACTGCTCGGCTGATCGCACGGACGAGCCGGACGGGCGCTCGGCCCGTCCGGCTCGAACCGCCGCCCTGGGGTGGACGGCGCACGGACTGCCGCCGGATGCGGCGGGCCCCGCCGACTAGCGAGTCAATCTCAGGAGAGCGGCACGCCGGGCAGGACGCCGAGCGACCGAGCCTCGCGCAGCATCGGCTGCAGGGCCGGATCGAGGTCGCTCAGGAGCGCCTCGCTCGGCTCCCACGGCTCTTCGTCCCACGTCGCCCCGCCGCACATCGGGCAGCGGGCCGGCTCCGTGCGCCGCGAGGCGCCGTAGTTGCAGTCGGTGCAGCGGAATCGCCGCAACGGCAGACCGGTTCGACTCGGCGGCGTCGTGAACCAGTTGTCGTACTGCGCCATCTGGACCCCCCAGCCCATGCAGCGAGAGATGATTCTGACCGGAAAGTGCCCGGCGCGCAAGAAATCACGCTTATGTGAGGCGATCCGAAGGAAGCGCCTCGAGGCGCTCCTCCGAACCGGCGCCGCGGAGCACGAGGCCGCCGACGAGGAGCAGGAGCACTTCGACGAGCGTGATCGCGACGCGGTTCAGCACGGTGGCGCCGAGCGCCTGCGCTTCCGGAGCGATTGCGAGCATCAGCCCGTACATCGACGCCTCGCGCGGCCCGAGGCCCGACGGCGCGAAGAAGGAGATGACGGCGACGATCGCACCGACCGCGCCGACGCCGCCGAGGAAGACGACGTTGACGAACGCCGTGTGCGCGCCGACCGAGCGCAGCAGGAACCAGAGCCCGATCCCGCCGACGACCCACGTGCCGCAGTAGAAGACGAAGAGGAACGCCATCGTCGACGCGCGCAGCCGCGGCACGCCCTGGTAGCCGAAGCGGCGCGCGATCCGCGACGCGAGCGGACAGAAGATGCGCGGATGCAGCAGCAGCGCGACCACGACCGCGAACGCGACGAGCGGCGCGAGCGGCGCCTGGACGCCGTTGACCCAGAAGAGCGAGACGACGAACACGACGACACCGGCGACGGCGGAGATGCCTGCCTCGACGAGCATCGACAGCGTCACGAGCGTGCCGTCGTGGATGCCGGCGCGCCGCGCGGCGACGACACGCGCCGCCGGGGTCCACACACCACCCGGCACGTACTTCGCGAGCATCGAGACCATCTCGGCGCGCAGCGCCTGCGGGTACGTGATCGTGTGCCCCCAGTCGAAGAGGATGCGCATCCACCCGAGCACGAACAGGAGGTAGTACGCAGCGACGAACACGCAGCCGATCGCGAAGTCGACGAGGTTGGCATTTCGCAGGTCGTCGCCCGCGCCGTCCAGCGACCCACGCACGGCCCAGCCGACGATGCCGAAGAAAACGGCCAGCAGGTGGCCCGAATTGTCCTCGAGTCGGCGTATGACGGGGGGCGCGGTGGAAACCAAGGTTTGGGCTACCAAATCCGAAAGGCCGCGCAAGAAAAGGACCTTGATGGAAAACTGATTTGCGATCCTGTGGATCCTAAGATGGGCGTGCTGGTGAACGTTGAGAAAACGCAACCGAAGGGGGCAAAATTCCCGACCTACAATGTGCGCCTCGG
>Ga0207657_10008768_pt1 | contig 10237 bp, 10 predicted proteins | sample KBSC33metaG_FD_184316 | JGI IMG/M metagenome (GOLD analysis project Ga0207657, IMG submission 184316) | Corn rhizosphere microbial communities from Kellogg Biological Station, Michigan, USA - KBS C3-3 metaG (SPAdes) (version 2) | ecosystem: Host-associated > Plants > Roots > Rhizosphere > Soil ... | reverse complement strand
TCCGCGCCTCCGATGTGCTCGGACGGTTGGGCGGCGATGAATTCGCGTTGCTGCTGTGGAATTTGAGCAAGGCTGATGCTGTCGCCAAGGCGGCGGCGCTGGAGGCCTCGGTCGACCGCCTCGCGGTTGCATTCGGTGGGCACATGATATCGGTCGGCATTTCCGCCGGTGTGATGGACATCGATCTGCAAGCCGAAGCCGCCGAAGTGCTGTCGCGCGCCGACGCCGCGATGTACGCCCGCAAAGAGGCGCGGCGGCTGCAATCAGTCGGGCAAGCGAGCGGCGCGCGCGGTCAGGCGTCCTGATGGCGTTCGCGATAGGTCCGTGTCTTGATGCGGTTGCCGCACAGCGTGGATACGCACCAGCGCCGTGACGCCGGTTTGGAGCGATCGAAAAACACCCGCTGGCATTCCTCCGAAGCGCACGTCTTGAGCCGATCGAGCGTGCCGTTCAGTGACGCGTTGTGCATTTCGGCGATGACCGCCGCGAGGCCGCCAAGCGCATCGTCGCGCGCGGGTGCCAGCGTCAGCGTGCCGTTGGCGCCGACGATGGAGCGCAACGGAAAGTGGCTGGTGGCGCGCGCCAATGCGCGAAGCATCGCCTGATCCTTGCGTCGTGCGGTCGCGTCGGCTTGCAGGAAGGCACGCAAGCTGCCGCGCAGTTCAAGCGCCGTCGCGAACATCTCCGGCGTCATGCGGCTGCCGCGGCGCGACAGGCCACGTTCGGTCATCCACGCGGCGAGATCCTGCGGCGAGGTCAGTTCGTCGCTTTGTTGCTGCTGCACGCCGCGGTGGATGAAACGCCGCAGATCGAGAGTATTGGCGAAATCGTAGAGATTCGCCAATTCGTCCGGCACTTTGAACTTGCGCGACTGCTTCGACATAAACACCAGTAAATCACTTTTACTGGTTGACAACAAGAGACACCGGTATGAAACTTATACTGGTGTTGAACGCAAGCCCGTGCGACGGGTTGGAAGGTAGTGTGTCATGAGCGTCGAACTCGCGCCGCCCGATTCCCGAATTTTCCGCGGCTGGCTGGTGGTCACCGGCGCGTTTGCCGTGATGATGCTCGGGTTCGGCTGCGCCTACACGTTCAGCGCCTTCGTCGAGCCGCTGCAGCGGGATTTCGGTGCCTCGCGCGGTTCGGTGTCGCTGGTGTTCTCGCTTGCCGGCTTCCTCTATTTCGGCCTCGGCATCGTCAGCGGTCCGCTGGCCGATCGCTGGGGCTCTCGCCGTCTCGCTGTGATCGGCATGATCCTCACCGGCGCGGGCCTGATGCTGGCCAGCGTCGCCCGCAACCTGTTCGAGGTGTACGCTGCCTACGGGATCGGCGTCGGTTTGGGCGTCGGTTGCTCCTACGTGCCCGCGATCGGCGCCGTGCAGCGCTGGTTCGTCAAGCGGCGCGGTTTCGCCTCCGGTTTGGCGGTGAGCGGCATCGGCGTCGGGACACTGGTGATGCCGCCGCTCGCGTCGCTGTTGATCGGCCAGTTCGGATGGCGCGGGGCTTATCTGGTGCTCGGAATTGCCACCGCCGTCGTCGGCGCGGCCCTGTCATTGCTGATCGAGAACGATCCGCGCGATCGCGGGCTGGGGCCCGACGGCGATCCGCCGCTGCCGCAGGCGCAAACCGCATCGGCGGCTGGCGCCTCGGTGCGCGAAGCCGTCACCTCGCGGCGCTTCATGGTGCTCTACATCGCCTGCCTGATCTGCTCGTTCGGGGTGTTCGTGCCGTTCGTGCATCTGGTGCCTTATGCAACCGATCACGGCATCGCGCCGTCGATGGCTGTGTTGTTGCTTGGCGCGATCGGCGTCGGCAGCACCGGCGGGCGTTTCTTCCTCGGCGGACTCGCGGATCGCATGGGGCGGCAGCGTGCCTTGATGGCGTCGTTCGCCGGAATGGCGTTCGCGCTCGCCATCTGGGGAATGTCGACGCAGTTCTGGCCGCTTGCGGTGTTCGCCTTTGTGTTCGGCGTGTTCTATGGCGGCTGGGTCGCCGTGCTGCCGTCGGTGGTGATGGATTTTTTCGGCGGCCGCAATGTCAGCGGCCTGATCGGCATTCTCTACACCAGCGTCGCGTTCGGCACGCTGATCGGGCCGAGTGCGGCGGGCTTCGCATTCGACGTCAGTCACGGTTACACGCTGGCGATCGTCGCGGCGGTCGCCGCCAATATCATCGCCGTCGCGGTGATGATGATCGGTGCGCGTGGCTCAGCCGTTAAGCGATGATATCCGGCGTGATCTGATCTTCGATGAAAGCAATACGGTCGCGCAACTGCAGCTTGCGCTTTTTAAGGCGTTGCAGCCGCAACAGATCGGGCGCCGGCGATTGCTGCAACGCATCGATTGCTGCGTCGAGATCGCGGTGTTCCTGTTGAAGTCTTGCGAGCTCGGCCCCGAGTTCGCGCTCATCTTCGTCGGTCATGATCTGAGTTATCTTGAATCGCGAAGAGGTTGCAATGGGAAGAGGTTGCAATGGGTTGCCGATTTTGTTTCCTGCTGAATTATCGCGCGTGCCGCCGCGGGGCGCAAGCGCATGGTTCCGTGCTCACGAATCGTTTCACAAAGACACGTCAAAATGAGCCGACGCGACTTTATATCCATCGACAGTTTTCTTATGTCATGTAGACTTCATCATCCAAATCGAGTTCGAGGTTTCATTCCAACCGAGGAGGTTATGCATGGCAATTCAGGCGCATCTTGTTGAACTGGAACGGAAACATCGCGTTCTGGAGGGTGAATTGCACGAAGCACTCATGCATCTTTCTACGGACGATCTGCGGATCGTCGAACTCAAGCGCCGAAAATTGCTGCTCAAGGATGAAATCGAAAAGTTGCGGCAAAGCGTCAGCGAAACGCTGCACTAGATTTGCCGACGCTTGATGTCCGGTCCGCTTGCTGCGGCTGGTGGTCTGATTCTAACATTTGTGCCCCGTTTCAGCGGGTGCTTACGCAAATGTTAGAATCTACAGGACCACTAGCAAATATGGACTTCCAGTGGAGCTTTGGATTTGACATTCGCCTCCCGGACGCGCGGCAAGGTCGGGGCGCGAATGTCAAATCCGCTCCACTAGTCTGCGGCAAGCGCGACGACATGGTCGGCAATCGCGAGGCAGGACGTCAGTCCGGGCGATTCAATTCCGAACAGATTGACTAGTCCGCTGACGCCATGGTCGCGTGGTCCCTGGATATTGAAATCCTGCACGGCGACGGCAGGCGGCACGATCTTCGGCCGGATGCCCGCATAGCTCGGCATCAGGGCACCGTCCGGCAATGAAGGCCAGTAACGGCGGATCGCCGGATAAAACCTGTCGGCGCGCGCCGGATCGACGGTGTAGTCGATGCTGTCGATCCATTCCACGTCGGGGCCGAACCGCGCTTGGCCTGCAAGGTCGAGCGTGAGATGGACGCCCAATCCGCCGGGCTCCGGGACCGGATAGATCAGCCGCGAGAATGGCGAACGCGCACTGCAACTGAAGTAGTTGCCTTTCGCCAGATAGGCCGGGGGAATACGTTCGATCGGCATGCCGTCGATGCTGCGCGCAATGGTTGTCGCGGCAAGCCCGCCTGCGTTGATGAGAAGCCGGCATTCCAGGTTCAGTGGCGCGTCGCCGCCGACACCAAGTTCGATCCGGTCTGCATGGACCTTGCCCTGCAGCAGCGGAGCATGAAAGGCGAAGGCTGCCCCGGCGGCCTCGGCATCGCCGCGCAGCGCCAGCATCAGCGCATGACTGTCGATGATCCCCGTCGAGGGTGACAGCAGCGCCGCGCAACAATTCAGGGCAGGCTCTAACTGCCGCGCATCGTCGCCGCCAAGGGGTTGCAGATCGTCGACGCCGTTGGCTTCCGCATGCGCCTTGATCGCTTGCAGCTTGCCGGTCTCGGCTTCGGTCGTTGCAACGATCAGCTTGCCACAGTTGCGATGGGGAATGCCGTGGTCGCGGCAATAGGCATAGAGCGCCTGTCTCCCGCTGACGCACATCCGCGCCATCAGGCTGCCGGATGGATAGTAGATGCCGGCGTGAATTACCTCGCTGTTGCGTGACGATGTCACGGTGCCGATCCCTTCGGCAGCTTCGATCACCACGACCTCGCGGCCTGCCATCGCCAGCCGTCGCGCGATCGCAAGGCCGATCACCCCGGCTCCGATGACGACGCACTCCACCTGGTCCATCAGCGCTCGACCTTCGCTTTGACGGCGGATGTGGCCGTCGTGGTCCACTTTATCAGCGGTTGGTGGCGGTGCTCCACCATGCGGCTTCCAGGACAACCCCGCAGCACGTGGGTGTTAGCGGTTTGTTAATCATGCGGCGGCATTTGCCCATATTTAGGTCACATTTGCTGACGCAGCGGGTACGCGTTTACCCGTTTCAAACTGGTCATGCCAGACACTCCCTCGCGATATCCGCAGGTGAATGATGGCTGACAAGAACTGGCAGGCCGGCAGCGACGGAGCAAAGCCTGCATCGGCAGCGGTATGGGCGTTCGTCACGATTCTTCCGTTCGGGACTGCGTCGGGCGCGCCTTTGAATTTCGCGCCGCCGGATTTTATCGGTGGCGCCGATCCGATCATGCTGTGGGAAATGCTGATCGGCGGCCTCGTCGTCGTCTCTTTTCTGGCGGCCATCCTGCTATGGAGTACGTCGGCGCTGCGCAAGGTCAAGCGCGCTGAATTGCGTCGGAACGCTCTCGTCAGCACCGCCCTGAACAACCTCGGTCAGGGCATCGTGATGGTCAACGCTGACCGCAAGGTGGTGTTCTGCAACGACCGCTATCTCGAGATCTACGGCCTGACGCGTTCGGACATCCGCAAGGGAATGACCGGCCTTGAACTTGCCGCCTTGCGTGAGCAGCGCGGCGTGCTGGGCAGCAGTGTCGACGATTTCTATGCCAAGACAAGTGCCCGCGGCGGTCACATCTTCGAGTTGTCTGGCGATCGCTCGATCATGGTGAAGCGCCAGCAGTTGCCGAACGGCGGTTCGGTGACGACGCATGAGGACTGCACGGAAGAACGCCGGCTGGCGCGACAACTCGCCTCGACCAAGAACTTCCTCGAATCGGTGATCGACAATGTTCCGGTCTGTATCGCCGCCAAGAGCATAGTCGACGGTCGCTACATTTTTGCCAACCGGGCGTTCGAGCGGTTCTCGCGGTTCTCGCGCGATCGTATTGTTGGCCGCCGCGCCGACGAGTTGTTCTCACCCCAGACTGCGGCGGTGATCACGGTCGCGGATAACGCCGTCATCGTCGCGCCCGACGGTCAGTTCTCCAGCCAGTTTGCCGTCGAGCGCGCCGGCGAGGCCCGGGTCATCACCAGCAATCGTGTCCTGGTCCGTAACGAGCGCAACGAGCCGGAATTCCTGGTGGCGTTGTTCGACGATGTGACCGAGCGCTCCTCGCTGTCCGACCAGTTGGAAACCGCGAAGAAGTTCCTCGAACTGGTGGTCGACCACATTCCGATTTCGGTGACCGTCGAGAGTGTCGGCGATCGCCGTTACCTGCTGGCCAATCGTCGCGCCGAAGCCATCCTCAACCGCAGCCGCGAAGAGGCCACCGGGCTGACGTCGGCGGATCTGTTCAATCCGCGCGAGGCCAGCCTGATCGCCAATCGCGACAACGCCGCCATCCGGGTCGGCGGCATGCAGACCGAAGAACATCCGATCAGCACCAAGGATGGCTTGCGCCTGTTCCTGACCCGGCGCGTTACCGTGAACGACGACAGCGGAACGCCGCAATATCTGATCAAGACGCACGAAGACGTCACCGACCGGCGCCAGACCGAGTCGCGCATGGCGCACATGGCCTATCACGACGGCCTGACGGATTTGCCCAACCGCGCGGCGTTCCTGCAGGCGCTGACGCAAATGATCGAGGCGTGCGCCGGCACCGACGAACAGTTCGCTGTTCTCAGCGTCGATCTCGATGGCCTGAAGGAAGTCAACGACGTGTTCGGCCACGCCGTGGGCGACAAGTTGCTGATCGAGGTCTCCCGCCGCATCGAAGCGTCGGCGCGGGGCGGCGTCGTCGCCCGGCTCAGCGGCGATGAATTCGGCCTGATCATCGACGGATCGCAGCCCGATACCGGCATCGCACTCGCCGGACGGCTGACGCAGGCGGTGTCGGATGAATTCATCATCGATGGCAAATCGGTCCGCAGCGGCCTGACCATCGGCATCGCGTTGTATCCGCGCGACGGCAAGGATGCGGCGGCGCTGCTGGCCAACTCGGGCGCCGCGCTATTCCGCGCCAAGGCGCATTCGCGCGGCTCCATCAGCGTCTTCGAGCCCGAGATGGATCAGCAGATCCGCGACCGCCGGCTGCTGCATCAGGAGCTTTCGGTGGCGATCCGCAACGGCGAACTGTCGCTGCACTATCAGCCGCAGGCCAAAGCTGGACACGACACGAACAGCAACGAAGTCACCGGTTTCGAAGCGCTGGCGCGATGGATACATCCGGTCCGCGGCTCCGTGCCGCCGGGCGAATTCATTCCGCTCGCCGAGGAAAGCGGCCTGATTGTCGAGATGGGGGCGTGGATTCTGCGCGAAGCCTGCCGCGAAGCCGCGTCGTGGCCGAAGCCGCTGCAGATTGCTGTCAACCTGTCGCCGGCGCAGTTCATGCACGGCGATGTCGTCAGCCTGCTGCATTCGATCCTGCTGGAAACCGGGCTGCAGCCGAGCCGGCTCGAACTGGAAATCACCGAAGGTGTGCTGATCGAGGATTTCGATCGCGGTCTGGGGCTGCTGCGGCGATTGAAGGCGCTCGGCGTTCGCATTTCGATGGACGATTTCGGCAGCGGCTACTCCTCCCTGACCTACCTGCAGGCGTTCCCGTTCGACAAGATCAAGATCGACCGCGCCTTCGTCATGAATCTCGGCATCACCCCGCAATCGGCGGCCATCGTTCGCGCGGTCATCAACCTCGGCCACGGTCTTGGCGTGGCGATCGTCGCCGAAGGCGTCGAGACCCAGGAGCAACTCAGTTTCCTTGCCGACGAATGCTGCGACGTGGTGCAGGGCTATCTGATCGGCAAGCCTGCGCCGATCGCGCAATATTCGACACTGATTGGCCTGCCTGCGCAGCATCCGAAGGCGCCTGTGCGCAAGGTGGGCTGAGTAACCCGCCATAGCGGTCTTGGCATTGATGGTGAGACGGCGTGCCGCACCCGGTTGAGCCGGAGACAATCCGAAGCTAAGAGCCTGTGCTGGATGGCTTGGTGCGGTTCGCCCCGGCCACGCGGATTCTGGCGCGGCGCGCAGCGTTGCATCGGCGAGGGCCATGGCTGAGGCATTACCCATCATCACACCGGACAGCGGCGCGAGAGCAGGGTTGCCGCTGTTGCGCATCGAAGCGGTGGCAAAGCGCTTTGGCGGCTTCACCGCGGTCGACGGGCTTTCGCTCGACATCAAGGCGGGCGAATTCTTCGCGCTGCTGGGGCCGAGCGGTTGCGGCAAGACGACGCTGCTGCGGATGCTCGCGGGTTTCGAGACGCCGGACGAGGGGCGAATCCTGCTGGGCGGCGAAGACATCGCGCCGATGCTGCCGCATCAGCGGCCGGTCAACATGATGTTTCAGAATTACGCGCTGTTTCCGCATCTGACGGTGCGCGACAATATCGCCTTCGGCCTCAAGCGCGCCGGCCTGCCGCGCCGCGAGATCAAGGTGCGCGTCGCGGAAATGCTGGCGCTGGTCCGGCTCGAAGGCCTGGAGAAGCGTCGGCCGGATCAGTTATCCGGCGGGCAGCGGCAACGGGTGGCGCTGGCGCGTGCGCTGGCGCGGCGGCCGCAGGTGCTGTTGCTCGATGAACCGCTTGCCGCACTCGACAAGAAGCTGCGCGAGAACACCCAGCGCGAACTGCTGGAGTTGCAGCGCAGGCTCGGCCTGACCTTCATCGTCGTCACGCACGATCAGGAAGAAGCGATGACGCTGGCCGACCGCATCGGCGTGATGAATGCCGGCAAGCTCGAGCAGGTGGCGACGCCGCGGCATCTCTACGAGCAACCCGCGTCACGCTGGGTCGCCGAGTTCGTCGGCGACGTCAACATCCTCGAAGGTCATATCGAAAGCCGCGACGACGGCCGCCTGACGGTCGCCGTGCCGGGGGCGGGGACCGTCGTGGTCACCGCGCCGCGCGAGGCGACGGACAGCACAAATGTCTGCGTCGCGATCCGGCCGGAGAAAATCAGGCTGTCGCGTCGCGCACCGGCCGCCGATGCCGGTGCGATGAACCGGCTGGACGGGGCTGTCACCGATGTCGGCTATCTCGGCGGAGCTTCGGTCTACACCGTTACGCTCGACAGCGGGGCTGTCCTGCGGGCCTCGCTGGCCAACACCGCTCGCCTCGATGTCGATGCCTTCGCCACCGGGCAGCGGGTGGTGGTCTGGTTCGCGCCGGACGACTGCATCGTGCTGGAGCGATGAGATGAGTGCGCGACGCATCTTCACCCGGCCGGCGCGCATCGCCGCTATCGCACCCTATCTGTGGATGGCGCTGTTCTTCCTGGTGCCGTTTGCGTTCGTGCTGAAGATCAGCCTGTCGCAGACGGCGATCGCGCAGCCGCCGTACCTTCCGGTATTCGATATCGCTCTCGGCTGGCAGGCGTTGAAGGCCGCTTTCGCGGCATTGTCGTTCGACAATTTCCGCCTGCTGGCGTCCGACAATCTCTACATCTTCTCCGGCCTGCGCAGCCTCACCGTCGCCGCCGTCGCGACGACGATACTGTTGCTGATCGGTTATCCGATTGCCTACGCGATGGCGCGACTGCCGCAACGCTGGCAGGCGGTGGCGATGACGCTGGTGATCGTGCCGTTCTGGACCTCGTTCCTGATCCGGGTCTATGCCTGGATCAACATTCTGCAGCATGACGGGCTGCTCAACAAAATCCTGCTTGCCTTGCACATCGTATCGACACCGGTGGTGTGGCTGTCGACCGACAGCGCGATGTACCTCGGCATCGTCTATTCCTATCTGCCGTTCATGATCCTGCCGCTCTATGCGACGCTGGCCAAGATCGATCCGGCGTTGCTGGAGGCGGCGGCGGATCTCGGCAGTTCGCCGTTGAAGTCGTTCTGGCTGATTACGGTGCCGTTGTCGTTGCCGGGCGTCGGTGCCGGCGTGCTGTTGTGCTTCATTCCCATCGTCGGCGAATTCGTCATTCCCGATCTGCTCGCCGGATCCGATGCGCTGATGATCGGCCAGACGCTGTGGCTGGAGTTCTTCACCAATCGCGACTGGCCGGTGGCGTCGGCGACGGCGGTGCTGCTGCTGGTGATCCTGTTGCTGCCGTTGTTGATCTACGACCGGTTTCAGCGCCGGCAGATGGGGCGATCATGACCGCGCGTCCGCTCGCTCGCCTGTCGCGCTTCAACGTCGCCTCGCTGGCGCTGGGGCTGGCGTTCCTCTATCTGCCGATCGTCATCCTGGTGATCTACTCGTTCAACGCATCGCAATTGGTGACGGTGTGGGGCGGCTGGTCGCTGCGCTGGTACGCGGAATTCTTCAACGATCAGGCTATGCTGGCGGCGGCCGCGATGAGCCTTCGCGTCGCGGCGGTGTCGGCGACGCTGGCGACGCTGCTCGGCACACTGGCTGCGGTGGCGCTGACGCGCGGCGAGCGTTTCAAGGGCCGGACGCTGTTTTCCGGCATGCTGTATGCGCCGCTGGTGATGCCGGAAGTCATCACCGGCCTGTCGTTGCTGTTGCTGTTCGTGGCGCTGGGCGCCGAGCGCGGCTTCTGGACCGTAACCATCGCGCATACCACGCTGACGATGTGCTTTGTCACGGTGATTGTGCAGTCGCGGCTCGGCGGCCTCGATCGCAGCCTCGAGGAAGCGGCGATGGATCTCGGCTGCGATCCGGTGCGCGCATTTGCCTCGGTGACGCTGCCGTTGATCGCCCCGGCGATCGTTGCCGGATGGATGCTGGCGTTCACGCTGTCGCTGGACGATCTGGTGATCGCCAGCTTTACCACCGGGCCGGGCTCGGCAACGCTGCCGATCCGCATCTATTCGGAAGTGCGGCTGGGCGTGAAGCCGGAGATCAACGCGATCTGTTCGCTGATCGTCGGATCGATCGCGATCCTGATCGTCGCCGCCTCGCTGGCTTCGAAACTGTCGAGCGTGCGCGGCCAGAACGCCGCGCCGATGTGATCATAGCGCTCCTGTCAGTTCGATTTCGGCGCGGCGCCGGCGGGTGGCTGGGCTGCAGCCTCGGGCGTTGATTTCTGGCCGGTGAGGCGTTC
>Ga0207657_10008765_pt1 | contig 10239 bp, 11 predicted proteins | sample KBSC33metaG_FD_184316 | JGI IMG/M metagenome (GOLD analysis project Ga0207657, IMG submission 184316) | Corn rhizosphere microbial communities from Kellogg Biological Station, Michigan, USA - KBS C3-3 metaG (SPAdes) (version 2) | ecosystem: Host-associated > Plants > Roots > Rhizosphere > Soil ... | reverse complement strand
GCCGGCGACGTCGAGGTCGTCGTGACGGGCGGCATGGAGTCGATGACGAACGCGCCGTACGCGCTGCCGAAGGCGCGCCAGGGCTACCGGATGGGCGACGGGACGCTGCTCGACCTGATGGTCTGGGACGGGCTTCGCTCGACGTTCGACGAGCTCCACATGGTGCAGCAGGCGGCGAAGGTCGCCCGCGAGCTCGGCGTGTCGCGCGAGGACCAGGACGCCTGGGCGCTGCGCTCGCACGAGCGCGCCGCGGCGGCACAGGACGGTGGCCGCTTCGACGACGAGATCGTTCCCGTGGGCGAGGTGACGGCCGACGAGTCGGTGCGCCGCGACACGACGCTCGACAAGCTCGCCTCCCTCAAGCCCGTGATGGACCCGGAAGGGACGGTCACCGCCGGGAACGCGCCCGGCGTGAACGACGGTGCCTCCTGCGTCGTCGTGTGCTCGGAGGAGTTCGCACAGCGGCGCGGGCTCGAGCCGCTCGCCACGATCGTCTCCCAGGGCTACGTCGCGGACGAGTTCGCGTGGCTCGCGCGCACTCCGGCGAACGCCGGGGCGCAGGCGCTCGAGAAGGCGGGCAAGTCGATCGGCGACGTCCAGCGCGTCGAGGTCAACGAGGCGTTCTGCTCGGTTGCGCTCAACTCCGTCGCGATGCTCGGCGCCGACCCGGAGACCGCGAACGTCAACGGCGGCGCGGTCGCTCTCGGCCACCCGATCGGCGCGAGCGGCGGCCGGATCCTCGGCACGATGGTGCACGACCTGCGCCGCAACGGCGGCGGGCTCGGCCTTGCCGCGATCTGCTCGGGCGGCGGCCAGGGCGACGCACTCCTGATCGAAGTCTGAGGCCATCCTCCGGGGAGCGTTGACCAGGCGCGAAAGCTGCGCCAATATGCGTTCAAAGGAGGCCTCGGTGTCGAATGAGGACGAGCTGCTGCGGCTCGAGTATGAGTACGCGTCGCGGCTGCTCGGAAACCTCACCGAGATCCGCTTCAAGCTGCTCGCACTCGTTCCGACTCTGTCGGGAGCAGTCGTGGCGTTGGTGTCGGCGGGACGAAGCGGCCTCGAGCTTCTCGCGATCGGGGGACTGGGGGCCGCGGCGACGTCGGGTGTGCTCGCCTACGAGCTGCGAAACGGCGAGTTGCGCCGGCGCGCGGCCGACCGCGTCAACCGCCTCGAGTCGGTTCTCTTCGTCAACGGTCCACTCGTAGGAGGCTACGGCCGCACACCACGGCTCTTCGGACTGATCTACGCGTCGCACCGCCTCGGCGTCGGGCTTGTGTACGGCGCCGCGCTAGGCGGCTGGGTCTATCTGATCGTCTGGGGGACGCTCGCAGCCGTCGGCGAGCGCGCGCATGCGCAGGGCATCGGCGTCGCGGTCGGTGCCGTCGTCGCCCTGGCGATCGTGCGAGAGGTCGCTGTTGCCCAGCGAAGGGACCCGAAGCCCGCGGCAACTACGACGCCGGCGCCGTCTCGCTGAGGAACTCGAGCACGACCCGGGCGACGAGCTCGGGCTCGCGCAGGGTGAGGTAGTGGTCGGAGTCGACCTCGACGTGGCGCGCGTCGGGCGCCTCGCGCGCCACGAGCGGGCCGATCTCGCGGAACCCGGCCGGGTCGTGTGACGCCGTCACCACGAGCGTCGGCATCGCCAGCTCGCCGAGGCGCTCCTTCGCCGGCGCGCCGGGGGTCGGGAGTGGCTCGACGCCGTCGGGTAGCGGGTTCGCGTCCGGCGTCGCGCGCCAGAGGTGCCGGATCCGGTCGTCGACCCCCAGCGGGGCCCAGACCTCGAAGTCGATCTCCATCATCGCCTCGAGCTTGTTCTCCGCCGCCTCGTACCGCGCTTCGTGCTCTTCGGTGTACGGGGCGCCGTCGTGCCCTCCGAGCCCCGGCGCGACACCGGCGACCGCCCACAGCCGCTCGGGGTGCGCGAGCGCCACGTCGAGCGCGACCCTGCCGCCGAGCGAGAGGCCGACGAGCGCCGCACGTTCGATGCCGAGCTCGTCGAGGACGCCGACGACGTCCTCCTCCCAGGACCACGGCGCGGCCGGCCCGGTCGACAGGCCGAAGAAGCGCAGATCGGTCCGGATCGTCCGGAAGCGCTCCGCGAGAAAAGGCACCACCGGCTCCCACAGCCCCGAGTCGCCGAGCCCGCCGTGCAGGAGCAGCACCGCCTCGCCGGTACCGGCCTCGTCGTACCAGAGGCGCGCGCCGTTGACGTCGACCGTCGGCACACGGCGACGATAGCCTCCTCGCGGCATGGATTTCGAGCACGTCCTCGTCGTGGGAGCGGGCCAGATGGGCGGCGGGATCGCCCAGGTCGTCGCGGTGTCGGGACGTCACGTCTCCCTGCACGACCCGTTTCCCGGCGCCATCGAGCGCGGCCTCGCGACGATCCGCAAGAGCCTCGAGAAGCTCGCGGAGAAGGGTGGCTCCGACCCCGACGAGGTCTTGCAGCGGATCACGCCCGTCGAGGAGATCGTCCCGGCCGACCTGATGATCGAGGCGGTCGTCGAGGACCTCGAGACGAAGGCGGAGGTCTTCCGGACGGCGGACGGGACGCTGCCCGAAGCCGCGATCCTCGCCTCGAACACGTCCTCGATCCCGATCACCTCGCTCGCCGCGGCAACCGGCCGCCCCGACCGCGTGATCGGGATGCACTTCTTCAACCCCGTGCCCGTGCTGAAGCTCGTCGAGGTCGTGCGCGGGCGCGAGACGTCGGACGAGACTGCGACGGGGATCGTCGCGCTGGCGGAGGAGCTCGGCAAGACGCCGGCGGTCGCGAACGACTTCCCTGGCTTCGTCTCGAACCGGATCCTGATGCCGTTCATCAACGAGGCGGTGTGGGCGCTGCACGACGGTGTCGCGGAGCCAGAGGCGATCGACACGATCGCGAAGCTCGGCTTCGCCCACCCGATGGGGCCCCTCGCGCTCGCCGACCTGATCGGGCTGGACACGTGCGTCGCGATCATGGAGGTGCTGCAAGAGGGGCTCGGCGACGCGAAGTACGCGCCCTGCCCGCTCCTGCGCGAACATGTCCAGGCCGGCCGGCTCGGGCGCAAGTCCGGCCGCGGTTTCTACGCTTACGACTGATGGACTTCGAGCTCTCCGCCGAGCAGAAGGAGATCCAGGCGCTCACGCGCGACTTCGTCCGCGCCGAGATCGAGCCGCACGCGGCCGAGTGGGACCGCGACCATCACTTTCCACGCGACGTCTTCGCCAAGCTCGCCGAGCTCGGGCTGATGGGCGTCTGCCTCCCCGAGGAGTACGGCGGCGCCGGGGCCGACTTCCTCTCCTACATGCTCGTGATCGAGGAGCTGTCCCGCGGCGACGCCGGCGTCGGCGTCACGGTCGCCGTGCACACGAGCGCCGTGACCTTGCCGTTGTTGCGGTTCGGGACCGAGGAGCAGCGGGCGCGCTTCGTGCCACCCCTCGCGCGCGGCGAGCTGATCGGCGCCTTCGCGCTGACGGAGGCCGAGGCGGGGTCGGACGCCGGCGCGCTGCGCACGTCGGCGACGCGCGAGGACGGTGGCTGGCGGATCGCCGGCGCGAAGCAGTTCATCTCGACGGCGGAGGCCGCCGGCACGTTCCTCCTCTTCGCGCGCACCGATCCGGAGACACCCGGCGCGCGCGGGGTCTCGGCCTTCGTGCTCGACGCCGACCAGATCCGGGTGACCGGCCGCGAGGAGAAGCTCGGTCTCAACTCGTCGACGACGAACTCGATCGCGGTGGACACCGTCGTGGAGGCCGATCGCCTGCTGCACGAGGAGGGCAAGGGCTTCCACGTCGCGATGGCGACGCTCGACGGCGGCCGGATCGGGATCGCGGCGCAGGCAGTCGGGATCGCGCAGGCGGCCTACGACGTGGCGCGCGAGTACGCGAAGGAACGGCACGCGTTCGGGCGGCCGATCGCCGATTTCCAGGCGATCCAGCACAAGCTCGCGGACATGTCGATGGAGATCGACGCGGCCCGGCTCCTCGTCCACCGGGCGGCCTGGCTGAAGCAGAACGACCTGCCGCACACCGAGGCGGGCGCCAAGGCGAAGCTGTTCGCCTCCGAGATGGCGCGGCGCCAGACGGGCGAGGCGATCCAGATCCTCGGGGGCTACGGCTACACGAAGGAGTTCCCCGTCGAGCGCTACTACCGCGACGCGAAGATCACCGAGATCTACGAGGGGACGAGCGAGATCCAGCGGCTCGTCATCGCCCGCTCGATCCTCGGGCTGCAGGAACGCTCACTGGCGGCGGGCTAGCGCCTCCGCCATCCGCGTCCTCGCGTCGTCGAGCACCGGCGCGCCGTGCGAGACGAGAAGGCGCTCGACCGGCAGCTCCAGGAGCCGGGCGAGGGACGCAGCGAACTCCGCCGGGCGCTCGAGCGCCGGGCTCGGCGCCACGTGGAGCTCTCCGTCGACGTCGACTGCGAAGGCCTCACACACGACCAGGGCGGCGTGCGGCCGGATGAAATACGCAACCTGGCGCTCGTCGGTGCCCTCGATCGGGATCTCCTCGACGCCTGCCGGAAGCGCGCCGCCGATGCGCGCGTCGTAGCGCGCGGCGAGCTCGTCCGCGCTGCGGCGATGCCAGGCCGCGGTGAGGAGGATCACGACGGGCAGTCCGCGCCGCTCGACGTCGGCGTCGAGGTGGCGGAAGAACGCCTCCTGTTCGCCTGCGGGAACGAGCGGGTCGACCAGCACGGTCGCGTCGGCGGCCTCGTAGTACACGCAGCCGACCTCGCGGGCCTCACGCTCGTGGTTCGGCCAGTTCTCCCAGTTCGGGTGCTCGGCCGTCCAGCGCCAGAGCCCCTCGTCTAGGCGGAGGGCTTCCACTCGTATCTCACGTCCGGCGTCTTCTCCTCGTTGTGTGCGCCGTCCGTGAACTCGACGGCGACGGCGCCGTGCGCCTCGTAGAAGCGGCGCGCGCGCTCGTTCTGCTGGAAGACCCAGAACTGGAAGCCGTCCGGCCGCAAGGTCTTCACGTGCTCGAACAGCGCGTGGCCGACGCCGGTGCCGATCTCGTCCGGGTGGACGTAGAGATGCGTGAGCCAGTCGCCGTCGAGGATCGCGAAGCCGCGCCCGAGGACGTACGCCTCGCCGTCGCGCACGCAGTGGCCGAAGAAGCCGAGGGTCTCCTCGTGCGTGTGCAGCTGTGGCAGAAAGTCGAGCAGCGCGAACGACGGCTCGAAGATCGCGACGATCTCCTCGACGTCGTCTGCGTTCGCGCGGCGGATCACGCCGAGTCCGGCTCGACGGCGAAGAGGCGCCAGTCCTCGGGAACGCCCTTCAGGCTCGCGATGCCACGTTCGCGGAAACGGAGCCCGGAGCCGGCGACGAGATCCTTCACGGTGCTCGAGACGAGTACCTCTCCAGGTTGCGCCTCCTTCGCAACGCGCGCGCCGATGTGCACTGCGATGCCACCGACCTTGCCGTCGACGAGCTCGCACTCTCCGGTGTGAAGGCCCGCCCGCAGCTCGAGCCCTAGCTCGCGCACCCCGTCGATGACCGCGGAGGCGCAGCGCACCGCGCGCGCCGGGCCGTCGAAACGCGCGAAGAACCCGTCGCCGGCGACGTCGAGCTCGGCGCCGTGGAAGCGGACGAGCTCCCGGCGAATCAGGCGGTGGTGCTGCTCGAGGAGCTCGCGCCAGGCACGGTCTCCGAGCTCGACCGCCTTCACGGTAGAGCCGACGATGTCCGTGAAGAGGACGGTCGCGAGGACCCGGTCCGGTTCGGCTTTCTCCCAGCCGCCTGCCGCGCGGATCTCGTCGAAGAATTGCCGGACCTCCTCGCCGACGCGATCGGCGCTGGGTCCGCCGAAGGCCAGGTGCCCGAGTCCCTCGAGCTCGACGAGACGGGAGGTCGGGATCTGCGCCGCGAGGTAGCGCGCGACCTCGACCGGGACGACCGTGTCCTCCACACCGTGCAGGATCAGCGTCGGCACGCGAACGCTCGGCAAGACATGCCGGATGTCGATCTCCTTGTTCATCCGGTGGAGCGCCTGCAGCGCGCCGGGGCTGGTGCCGAAGCGCAGCATCTGCAAGAAGAGCTCCGCCTCCTCGTCCGTGAAGAGACCGAGCGTGCGGACCGCAGCCAGCGCGCTCTCGTGAGGACCGAAGACGTCTAGGGCCTCGGCGACTTCGCGTTCGTACTGTTCCTCGGTCCGGCCCCACGGATAGTCCGGCGCCCACATCCGGCGCGGGAAGGCGCTCCGGACGACCAGCGCCGCCGTGCGGTCGGGATAGGTCGCCGCGAACAGGAGCGCCATCGCGGCCCCTTCGGACAGACCGTAAAACGCCGCCCGCTCGGAACCCACGGCGTCCATCACCGCTCGGACGTCGTCCATGCGCGCCTCGAGCGTCGGCGCACCGCTCACGCGGTCGGACATCCCGGTGCCGCGCTTGTCGAATCGGATCAGCCTGGTGAACGACGAGAGGTACTCGAGGAACGGTGCGAAGCTCGGAATCGACCAATGCAGCTCGAGGTGGGTGACATAGCCGGGAACGAAGACGAGGTCGAACGGTCCATCGCCGCTGACCTGATACGCGATGTTCAGCTCGCCGCTCTTCGCGTAGCGCGTCTCCGGAACCACCACGTCGTACCCTACGTCCGTGCCGCGCGATCCCAATGAACCGGTTCGCCTGACGCGCATCTACACGCGCGGCGGCGACAAGGGGGAGACGAGCCTCGGCGACGGCTCGCGCATCTCGAAGCTCGATCCGCGCGTCGCCGCGATGGGGGACGTCGACGAGCTCAACTCGCTCGTGGGCTGGGCGGGCGGCCTCGAGCGGATCCAGAACGAGCTGTTCGATCTCGGCGCCGACCTTGCCGTCCCGTTCGTCGAGGGAGACGAGCGGCTGCGCATCACCGACGAGGCTGTCGACCGGCTCGAGCGCGAGATCGACGAGGCGAATGCGCCGCTTCCCGAGCTGAAGAGCTTCGTGCTCCCGGGCGGGAGCGAGCGCGCCGTGCGACTCTTCCTGGCCCGGGCCGTCTGCCGCCGCGCGGAGCGCACGGTCCTGGCCGTTCCGGACACGAACCCGCTCGTCGCCGTTTACCTGAACCGGCTCTCCGACCTTCTGTTCGTGCTTGCGCGCGCCGCGAACGCCGAAGCAGGGGTCGAGGGACCGCTCTGGCGCCCCGGCTCCGCCTCTTGACGATTCCGAACTGAAGGACGATGCTCTGCCCGAGGGCATTCGTCAGGAGCCAGAGGGTGACATGGCCACCGTTTGCGATTGCGAACGGCTCACCATTCTGCGGCGCCGTCTTCTACGCCTGACAGGCTGCCCGGCGAGGGTTCGATCAACTTCTATCGGAGGTTTCTCATGTCGAAGCGCAGGTTTCGCTTGCCGAGCCCGGCTCTCGTGATCTCGATGGTCACGTTGAGCCTCGTCCTCGGCGGGACGGCAGTCGCCGCGACAGCGACGCACGGCGACAAGAAGGCGGACACGAAGCTGATCAAGAAGCTCGCTCCGTCTCTCAGCGTCAAGCACGCGAAGACCGCAAACAGCGCGACCAACGCGACTAACGCGACAAACGCCACGAATGCAACCCACGCGACGAGCGCCGACAGCGCAACGAACGCGACCAACGCAACGAACGCAACCAACGCAACGAACGCGACCAACGCAACGAACGCGACCAACGCGACCAACGCCACGAACGCGACCAATGCGACCAACGCGACCAACGCGACGACCGCCTCCTCGCCAGGCAACTTGGCCAGTGGTAAGACCGAGACGGGGTTCCTGCATGCGATCGCACCTGAAGGCAGCGGCGCTGCATTCCTTGGTGCCCAGATCTCGTATCCCTTCCCGTTGGCTGCGGCCCCGTCCGCCCATGTCATCACGTCGGGGACTACGGCTCAGTGTCCGGGGAGCTTCGCGAATCCGACGGCGACTTCCGGCAACCTGTGTGTCTACCAGGACGTGTTGGCCGGGAATACCGGAAATCTCGGCCTTGAGACCAACACCAAGTACGGCATCGGCGTCTTCATGCAGACAGTGGCCGGCTCGAGCTTCGCGCTCTTCCAAGCCTCCTGGGCCGTTACGGGGTAGGGGCTGAGCGCACGAGCATGAGCATGACCATCAAGAAGGCACAGTTCGGCCGGCTCGTGGTCGTCGGCCTGGCCGTGCTCGCGACTCTCGTCACTGCGGGTGAAGCGAGCTCCGGCACGAGGGCGGGTGGCCAGCTGTACGCGAAGGTTGGGCGAGCCGGACGCGTTTCGGTCCGGGATGCAGCGGGCCGCCGCGTCAGCACGGTTCCGGCGGGATCGTACGTCCTAACAATCCGGGATGCGTCCAAACACCAGAACTTTCATCTGGTGGGTTCGCGGCCGACCGTCGACAAGCGAACCGGCGTCAGGTTCGTGGGGACCGTTCGGTGGACGCTGACGCTCCCGGCCGGTAGCTATCGCGCCTTCAGCGATAGGGCGCCGTCAGGAGTTGCGAAGTTCCGGGTGGATTGACTAGGTGAGCCAGTGGCGGGTCGGCTTGTCGTCGGGCAGGCCGAACCGCCCGCGGCCCGGGCTCGCTCCGGGCCGCTCTAGACTTCGCCTGACCATGGCGACGACCGACCGCGAGGAGCAGACCGGCAACGCCGAGGAGTGGCGGCGCCGCTACGAGGCGACCCCGGAGCGGGAGGGCGAGCTCTTCTCGACCATCTCCGGCGTCGAGAACGATCCGCTCTACTCGCCGGACAACGTCGAGCTCGACTACGAGCGCGACCTCGGCTGGCCGGGCGCGTATCCGTTCACGCGCGGCGTCTACCCCTCCATGTACCGCGGCCGGCTGTGGACGATGCGCCAGTTCGCCGGCTTCGGGACGGCGGAGGAGACGAACGTCCGCTTCCGCTACCTCCTCGAGCACGGGCAGACGGGCCTCTCGACGGCCTTCGACATGCCGACGCTGATGGGCTACGACTCAGACCATCCGCGCTCGCTCGGCGAGGTCGGGCGCGAGGGCGTGGCGATCGACTCGCTCGCCGACTTGGAGACGCTCTTCGACGGGATCCCGCTGGGCGAGGTCTCGACCTCCATGACGATCAACGGCCCTGCCGCGATGCTGCTCGCGTTCTACGCCTGCGTCGGCGAGGAGCAGGGCGTCGCGCTCGAGGCGCTGCGCGGCACCGTCCAGACGGACATCCTCAAGGAGTACATCGCGCAGAAGGAGTGGATCTTCCCGCCCGAGCCGTCCATGCGGCTCGTCGTGGACATGATCGAGTGGTGCACAGACCACATGCCGCTCATGCACCCGGTCTCGATCTCCGGCTACCACATCCGCGAGGCCGGCTCGAACGCCGCGCAGGAGCTCGCCTTTACGCTCTCGAACGGCTTCGCGCTCGTCGAGGCGTGCATCGAGCGCGGGCTCGACGTCGATTCCTTCGCGCCGCGGCTCTCCTTCTTCTTCAACGCGCACCTCGACTTCTTCGAGGAGATCGCGAAGTACCGGGCCGCGCGGCGGATCTGGGCGCGACAGCTGCGCGAGAAGTACGGGGCCCAGGATCCGCGCTCCTGGCTGATGCGCTTCCACACGCAGACCGCCGGCGTCTCGCTGACGGCGCAACAGCCCGAGGTCAACCTGATCCGGACGGCGATCGAGGCGCTCGCCGCGGTGCTCGGCGGGACACAGTCCCTGCACACGAACTCCTACGACGAGGCGCTCGCGCTGCCGACCGAGCACGCGGTGCGGCTCGCGCTGCGGACGCAGCAGGTGATCGCGCACGAGACGGGCGTCGTGAACACGATCGACCCGCTCGGCGGCTCGTACTACCTCGAGCAGCTCACGAACGAGCTCGAGCGGCAGGCGTACGACTATTTCGAGCGGATCGAGGAGCTCGGCGGCGTGATCCCGGCGATCGAGCAGAACTTCCAGCAGCGCGAGATCGCGGAGGCGAGCTTCCGCTACCAGTCCGAGGTCGAGCGCGGCGAGCGGGTCGTGGTCGGCGTCAACCGCTACGAGCAGCAGGACGAGCAGCCGATCGAGATCCTCCGCATCGACCCCGCCCTCGAGCAGAAACAGATCGAGCGTGTTCAGGCGGTGCGCGAGCGGCGCGATCCGGCCGCCGCCGAGGCGGCGCTCGCGCGACTGAAGGAGGACGCGGCACACGACGACCGCAACCTGATGGAGCCGATCATGGCCGCCTCACGCGCGTACGTCACGATGGGCGAGATGTGCGACGCGCTCCGCGAGGTCTGGGGCACCTGGCGCGAGACGCCGGTGTTTTAGGAGGGCTTAGCGAAACGGTGGCTGTGCCG
>Ga0207657_10008764_pt1 | contig 10240 bp, 10 predicted proteins | sample KBSC33metaG_FD_184316 | JGI IMG/M metagenome (GOLD analysis project Ga0207657, IMG submission 184316) | Corn rhizosphere microbial communities from Kellogg Biological Station, Michigan, USA - KBS C3-3 metaG (SPAdes) (version 2) | ecosystem: Host-associated > Plants > Roots > Rhizosphere > Soil ... | reverse complement strand
CCGACAGGCCCGCATGCTCCTAGACCTCTATTGTCACGAGGGCACATTCAACGTTTCGTTCACCGACTCCCGAACGGCACAAGAGGTTGGCGATGAGTTGAAGGGCTTGGGCTGCGCGGTCGAGCGAAACTCTTTTAGGGATGAGCTCGTCGTCACTTGCCCGCAGCTGGCGGCAAGCTAAGTCGAACCGGTCGGCGGCATAATGAAGCCGATATGAAGATCGGTATCTTCACCGCCCTTTTCGGAGATAAGACCCTCGAGCAGACGCTCGACATTGTTCAATCTGAAGGCATCGAGGCCGTTGAGTTCGGCGCTGGAGCCTATCCAGGCGCGGCTCACCTGCAAGTCGAGAAGCTCTTGGAGGACAAGGGTGAACGAGACCGGCTGCTGAAAGAGGTGGAGAAGAGGGGGCTCACCATCTCGGCGATCTCCTGCCATGGCAATGCGCTCCACCCAAACAAGGAAGTCGCGCAGCAGCACCATCAGGCCTTTGTGAACAGCGTCAAACTGGCTTCGGCACTGGGGATTGGCGTTGTGAATGGCTTCAGCGGCTGCCCGGGCGATCATCCTGGCGCCATCAACCCGAACTGGGTGACTTGCGCTTGGCCGGACGAATTCCGCGACATTCTCGACTGGCAGTGGAATTCGGTCGTGATCCCTTATTGGGCCGAGCAGAACAAATTCCTGGAACAGCACAAGGTGAACTTTGCGATCGAAATGCACCCAGGGTTCGTGTGCTACTCGAACGACACCTTGCTGAAGCTTCGGAAGGCGGCCGGCAATCGGATTGGCGCCAACTTCGATCCGTCCCACCTGTGGTGGCAGGGCATAGATCCCATCGCCGCGGTGCGTGAGCTTGGCAAAGAAGGGGCGCTCTTCCACGTTCATGCGAAGGACACGCGCGTCGATCCCTACAACAGCAGCCGCAATGGCAACTTGGATACGAAGAGCTATGGCGACATTCTCAACCGCTCTTGGGTGTTCCGCAGCGTCGGCTACGGCCACACGCTTGGCTGGTGGAAGGACTTCTGCTCAAACCTGCGGATGGTTGGCTACGACTACGTGCTCAGCATCGAACACGAGGATGGGTTGATGTCGCCGATGGAGGGCCTGAGAAAGGCCGTTTCGGTGCTGAAGCAGTCGGTCATCTCAGAGGATGCCGGCGAGATGTTCTGGGCGAAAGACTGAGGGACGGTTTTGCGGGGTCAGGGTGTTGGGTGTTAGGGTTTCACGCTCGTGCGACTGCCGCAACACCGCAACGCCGTAAACCGGTTCCTACTTCATATTCGAAATGAACTTCAACAGCTCGTTGGCGCGTGGGTTGTTGGGCACGATGTCGATCGCTGTGCGTAGATCCGACTCGGCGTCTTCGATCTTGTGCATCTGAACCCGAGCTTGTGCGCGGGCATAGTAGTAGTCCGCATCGTGCTCGCCCTCAATGGCGGCAGTTGCCTCCTGCTCTGCGTCCACGTAATCGTGCTTGAAGAAGAGCGCCTGCGAGTACAAGTAATGCGCATGAGCCATCGCGCTTGTATCGTCCTTCGATGGGTTCTGGATTGGGTGCTCTACGGCATATTTCAAGTGCGGAATCGCTTCGTCCCATTGCTCAAGGGCACACCGCACCGAGCCTGCGCCGTGATGCGCCGTCCATGAGGTCGGCTTTAGCTTCACCATCTTGTCGAAGTCGTCCGCAGCCTTGGCCAGAGCGATACGATCGTCTCCGCTCAGCGGCTCATGGGCTTCCCATTTGACGAGGGTTTCACCGCTAGTTTTCGCCGCGTGCTGCATCAGCTGGACATATTGGTCCGTGGCTCCCCGGCCAATGCTTAGGCCGCCGAGGATCATCGCGATAACCGCTACCCCAGCGAAAATGAGCAGGCCCAGCGGAATCTTCCGAGGGTGAGGGCCAGCGATGGGTTGAGCTTCAGGCAACGACAAAATTCACAAGCCTCCCGGGCACGACGACGACCTTGCGGATCGTGCCTCCGTCTAAATACGCTTGTACCTTGGCGGATGCTTTGGCAAGCGCTTCCAGTTCTTGGTTGTTGGCTTGCGCAGGCGCCATTAGGGTGTCCCGCAGCTTTCCATTCACCTGGACGGCGATCGGAACCTCTTCCTCTTTCATCAACTCGGGATCAGCTTGGGGCCAGCTTGCGTGGTGGGTGAAGCCCTTTCTGCCAATCGACTGCCACAGCTCGTCTGCGGAGTGCGGGGCGATGGGTGCGAGGAGCAGGATAAGAGCTTCGACGGCCTCGTGAAGGGCGCCTTCAGAGCTTTGAGTTTCGAATCGGGAGTTTGGAGTTTCCTTGTCTATTTCCTTCAGAGCGTCCGTCAGGTTGTTGACGAAGATCATCATGGCCGATACAGCCGTGTTGAACGAGAAACTGTCGATGTCCTCAGTGACTTTGCCGATCGTCTGGTGGGTCCAGCGTCGGATCTTCTTCTCCAGTTCGGCATTCGACTGATAGGTCTTATAAGCTGTGGAACTCCTCTCAACCAGGGCAAAGATTTTGGACAGGAACCGAACGGCTCCCTGCATGCCCTCGTTGGACCAGTTCACGTCGGCGTTGAAAGGTGCGACGAACAACAGATAGATTCGCAGGGCGTCGGCTCCGTACTGCTCCTTCGCCTCGTCGGGAGTGACCACGTTGCCTTTCGACTTGCTCATCCGCGCCCAGCGCCAGATGAGCTGGTCCTCAGGGAGAGTTTTCGCTTCTTCGAAGGAAACCAAGATGCCTTCCTCGCCAACGTCGATGCGCTCGCCTTCTCTTGGCTTGCGGTAGGGCGTCAGAGCCAATACCTGCCCCTGATTCTCCAGCCTTTGGAATGGTTCCTTGACCCCGATCAAGCCGGCGTCGTGCAAAACCTTGGTCCAGAAGCGGGCGTAGAGCAGGTGCATGACGGCGTGCTCCGCGCCGCCGACGTAGGCATCCACGGGCATCCAGTAGCCGACTCGCTCGGCATCCCAGGCGCGCTCGTCGTTGTGCGGATCGGCGAATCGCAGGAAGTACCAAGACGAGCAGGCGAAGCCGCCCATCGTGTCGGTCTCGCGCTTGCCGAGGCGGCCGTCCAGATCGGTGACGTTCACGAACTCTGGGATGCTGGCGAGCGGAGATTGGCCATCGTCGCTCGGCTCGTAGTTCTCGACCGGCGGCAGATAGACCGGCAAGTCTTGCTCGGGGACGAGTTGGATGTCCCCTTCGGCGCCGTGGATGACCGGGATCGGGCAGCCCCAGTAGCGTTGTCGGCTGATCAGCCAGTCGCGGAGCTTGTATTGAATCTTGCGCTCGCCAATTCCGAGAGCTTCGATCCAGCGGCCGAGTGCGACCTGTGCTTCATGAACAGTAAAGTCGTCGTACTCGCCTGAGTTCACCAGTACGCCGTCTTTGGCCGCGAACGGCAACTCTGCCGCGGGCTCACCTTCCGCAGGAGCGATGACCTGTACGATATCGATGCCGAACTTACTCGCGAATTCAAAGTCGCGCTCGTCATGGCCTGGGACGGCCATGATCGCGCCCGTTCCATAGGTTGCCAGAACGTAATCCGCAATCCAGATCGGCACTCGCTTGCCGTTCGCGGGGTTAATTGCATAGGCGCCGGTGAACACGCCCGTCTTCTCGCGATTGGTGGCGGTTCGGTCCGTATCGCTGAGGGTTTTCGCTTGCTCGCGGTAAGCGTCGATCGCCTGTTGGTGCTCTGCGTCGACTTGCTTGTAGATTTGGTCCACGATCCGGTGCTCGGGGGCGAGCACGCAGAAGGTCATGCCGAAGATCGTGTCGATGCGGGTCGTGAAAACCTCGAAAGACAAGGCGTTGCGGTGTTGCGGTGGTGTGGGGTCCGCCTCCAAGTCGTAGCGATCGGGCGACGTGCCGGGCGAGACGCCCGCGCTCCATGCCACGTCCATCCGAAACTGTACGCCTTCCGAGCGCCCGATCCAGTTTCGCTGCTGCGACTTGATCCCTTCGGGCCAATCGACCAGATCCAGGTCATCGATCAGCTGCTGCGCGTAATCGGTGATCTTGAAGACCCACTGCGGAATCCACTTCTTCTCGACCAGCGCACCAGACCGCTCGGCTCGGCCGCCGACGATTTCTTCGTCCGCAAGAACCGTCTTGTCGACGGGATCCCAGTTGACGGCCATCTCCTTCTGATAGGCCAGGCCTCGCTTGTAGAGCAGCTCGAAGATCCACTGAGTCCACTTGTAATAGCTCGGATCGCTGGACTTGAACGAGCGTGACCAGTCGTAGCTGATGCCGACAAGGTCCATCTGGCGCTTGTAGTTCGCGGCGTACGAGTCGATCATTGGCGCGGGGTGGCTCTTGCGCTTGATCGCCTCGTTCTCGGCGGGCAAGCCAAAGGCATCAAATCCCATTGGGTGCAGAACGTTGTAGCCCTGCATGAACTTCATGCGGCAGAGAACGTCGGTGGGCACATAGTTGCGGCAGTGCCCCACGCTAAGTCCGGCGCCGGATGGGTAAGGGAAGAAGTCGAGGCCGTAGAATTTGGGCCTGCCCTCTTCTTCGCGCGTGGCGAACAAATCCGCCTCCGCCCATCGCTGTTGCCACTTCGACTCGAAGGTCGAGGGCTCGTACCGGTCTGCCATTGGGGGAGAGTTTACTTGGCAGAGGGAAACGGGCGGGGAGGGTGGAGTATTCGAGTATTGGAGTATTGAAGGTTCTGAGCGGGGAGCACAGCCACACATCGACGCACTCCTGCCGTAGAGCTCGGATCGCCTCTCCAACACTCCAATACTCCGCACCTGCGGGCCCGTGCTATCTTCTTGCATGTCTTACGGCTGGGAAGGCGAACTGGTGCGGCTGGCTCCCTTGGATATGGAGAAGCACTTCGAGAACACGCTGCGCTGGATGAACGACCTAGACGTGACGAGCACGCTGCTCATTGGCCATCGTCCGATGACTCGCGAGATGCAGAAGGCGTGGTTTGACAAGCAACTCGCCGGCGAAGAAACGAACTTGGTTTTCGCTACCGAGACTCTCGATGGGCGGCACATTGGCATGTGCGGTCTGCATGACATCAGCACTAGGCACGGAACTGCCACCTGCGGCAGCTTCATCGCTGGTCCGGCGGACCGAGGCCAGGGTTTTGGCACTGATGCAGCGCGTGTGCGGAACCGCTACGCGTTCGTGGATCTCGGACTCAGAATGCTTCTTAGCGAGCATTTCGACGGAAACGAGGCTTCGGCTCGAATGCTGGTCAAGGCGGGTTTTGTCGAGTGGGGAAGATTGCCACAGGCGCTGTGGAAGCGCGGGCGCTATGTCGATGAGGTCAAGTTCTATCTCACGCGTGAGCGATGGAAAGAGCTGAACCCGTAAACTCGACGGCGATGGAGATTGGCCGACTGCTTGAATACGACTTCTGGGCAACGGAGCAGATCCTAGCGCAAGTGGCCGCACTGACGAACGAGCAGTTTCTGCACGAGTTCGCGGGCCCGTTCAGCTCCGTCCGGCAGCAAGCGGCTCACCTCGTCACCGTTCCCGATCGATATCGGGCGCGCATTATGGGTGAGGCGGTGCCGGATGTGGCTCCAGAGACTTTCAAAGCCCCCTCGGATGTGATCGACCACTTTCAGACTGTTGTCGCTAAGATGCGCGAAATGTTGGCTTGCCTTTCTGGTTCTAGGCTTTCGGAAGTGATTCGCCACGACACTCGAGCCGGGCTGTTCGTGCTTACGGTCGAGCAGACGCTCATGCATGTGGTGAATCACGGCACGTTCCACCGAGGGCAGCTCGCCATGCTGCTGAAGCTGCACGAAATGGAGCCGATCAACACCGACCTCATCCTCTGGCCGAGGTTGCAGGGTTAGTCCGTGGAGCAGCGAGTTCGGCTAAGCACCCTATGCTTGGTCACGGTTGCGATGTTCGACCTTGTGACGACTCTCATGTGGCTGAATCAGGGCATGGGAGAGGGCAATTCCCTTTTCTCAGCCCTCGCTGCCTACGGATCTTTCGCCTTGGTCGCGGGGAAATTGCTGTTCGTTGTCGTGCCAGTTGTCATTCTGGAGTACGCCCGAACGAAGAAGCCCGGCACGGCGGAAGTCGGAACATGGGTTGCCGCGATCCTCTATGCGTTTCTCTATGTTCGACACCTGTTAGCTCTCCGAGGGCTGTAAAAGGCTTGCGTCTGAAGCAAAGAGGTCGTAAGATGGACGAATGCAGCCGCAGAATCCTTACGAGCCGCCACGCGAGCAACAGCCCCCTCCCACCTATCCGCCGCAGAATTACGGCCAGCCGCAGAACTACGGTTACCAGCAGCCGTACCAGCAGAATTATCGCCCGGGCCAGGCGTCTGCAGGCGCTGGCGACATCCTGATGGGTGTGCTCCTCCTCATCCTTTCGCTCGGTGCAATGGGATTTGGCGGATTAGCTCTGCTCGGTGCCGGCATGATCTCGAGCGGCAATTTGCCTCAAAACAGCAGCCCTGCTTTGAGCAACCTTCCAGGAACCGCGGTTGCTGCGGCAGGCATTGTGGGAGGCGTCTTCCTCGTTTGGGGCCTCTTAATGCTGGTAAGTGCAATCGGCATTATGCGATTCAAGAAGTGGGCGATGATCATGTGCGGGATCATGGCGCTGGTCTCGACGGCCTACTACATTTACTCATTGGTTTCGGGCTCGTCACGCTACTCCGCAGCAGGATCGGCCGGCTCTGCCGCGATGGTCATCACGATCGTTTTTGCCGGAGTCTCGCTGCTTTATGCGATCTACGGCTTTGTGCGTGCGGGAGCCGCGAATTAGGCCGGTTCTCTTTCCGCTCCACGTTCGTCCTTGAAGTCATCGCCTAGGAGATGTAATGGATATGCAAACACCCCCGACCGACCCCACGCCTCCTCCGCCAGTAGATCCGCAGGCCGTGCCGCAGGCTCCGCCTCCACCGAATTATCAGCAGCCGCCCCAGCAAGCGTATGTTCCGCCGATCTCGACCGAGCAGGGCAACATGCTCGTTGGGCGTTTTGTAGGCTTGTTGATTGACAGCTTGATCGCGGCGCCTCTGTATTGGCTTGCGATCATTCCGGTTGTAGGCTTCGTCGGAGCACCAGCCCTCGTGGCGTACTGGCTTTGCCGTGATGCCTTCTTTGGAAATCAGAGCATCGGCAAGAAGGTTATGGGACTACAGGTTGTCTGCGACGACGGGACTCGCTTCAGCTTCGGCAAGTCTGCAATGCGCAACATTGCCTATCTGCCGCTGATCGTGCTCGTCATTCCGCTGTTCGGCTGGTTAATCCTGCCCGTCAACTCGCTCCTGATGATTGTGGAAGTCGTCTTGGTCTTGGTTACTGGTAAGAGGATGGGCGACTTCTTGGGCAACACCCGCGTCGTGCCCGCTCCCCGCTGAAGTGAATTGCTTGAGAAGGCAGGGGCTCTGCCCCTGCCTTTATTGCGTCAGGCCTCGTCTGTCATCCCGAGGGCAGGGATGCCTCCCGCTAGCGTGTGCTGCTCGGAGTAGGTCAGCAACTTGGCCCGCGTCTCTTGAATGTCCAAGTTGCGCATCGACAGCTGCCCGATCCGGTCCTCCGGACCGAATTCGCTCTCGCCGGACTCCATTGAGAGCTTCTCAGGATGGTACGCCAGAGCGGGGCCCGTGGTGTCAAGAATCGAGTAATCGTCTCCGCGGCGAAGCTCCAACGTCACTTCGCCCGTGATCAGTCTGCCCACCCAGCGTTGAAGGGAGTCGCGCAGCATCAGCGCCTGCGGGTCGAACCAGCGGCCTTCGTACATGAGACGACCAAGGCGGCGGCCTTCGGTTCGGTAGTTCTCGATTGTGCCCTCGTTATGGATCGCGTTCACGAGGCGCTCGTAGGCAGCGAACAGCAGCGCCATGCCGGGCGCTTCGTAGATGCCCCGGCTCTTCGCTTCGATGATTCTGTTCTCGATCTGATCGCTGCATCCGAGGCCATGCCGACCGCCTATCTGATTCGCTTTGTAGACCAGCTGGACTTGATCAGGAAAATCCTCGCCATTGATAGAAGCAGGCCACCCTTCGCGAAAGCCGATCGTGACCACTTCAGATGGAATTGAAACAGAAGAGTCCCAGAACCGCACGCACATGATCGGATCGACAATGTTCAGGCCCTTGCTGAGCAGTTCCAGATCCTTGGCCTCGTGAGTGGCACCCCAGATATTCGCATCCGTCGAGTACGCCTTCTCCTTGGAGTCGCGGTAGGGAAGTTCGCGCGCTTCCAGCCACTCGCTCATCTCCTTGCGGCCTCCGAGCTCATTAACGAACTGCTTGTCCAGCCATGGCTTATAGATGCGCAGATCTGGGTTCGCGAGGAGGCCATAGCGGTAGAACCGCTCGATATCGTTGCCCTTGTAAGTGCTTCCATCGCCCCAGACGGAGACGCCGTCCTCAGCCATAGCCCGGACGAGCATGGTGCCCGTTACGGCGCGGCCGATGGGAGTGGTGTTGAAATAAGTCTTGCCTGCGCTCGAAATGTGAAACGCTCCGCACTGCAGTGCCACGAGGCCCTCGCGGACCATCTCGGCACGGCAATCCACCAGCCTGGCATGTTCAGCACCGTACTGCTTCGCCCGGGTCGGGACCGATTCGACGTCAGGCTCGTCGTATTGGCCCAGCAAGCCGGTGTAGCAGTAGGGAATCGCGCCTTTCTCGCGCATCCAAGCCACGGCTACTGAGGTGTCTAAGCCTCCGGAAAAGGCGATGCCGACGCGCTCGCCGATGGGCAGTTCAGTGAGGATTCTTGACATGGGTAAAGATGAACGGCTCGGACGCTGCAGGAGCGACCGAGCCGTTTCGAAACGAGGCGGAAGAGTGGTTTAGGCCTGCTTGATTTCGATGTCGACGCCGCTCGGGAGATCGAGGCGCATCAGCGCGTCGATGGTTTTGTTGGTCGGCTCGAGGATGTCGATCAGGCGGTTGTGGGTGCGCAGCTCGAAGTGCTCCATCGACTCCTTGTCGATGTGCGGACCGCGGATGACGGTGAAGCGCCGAAGATTGGTCGGAAGCGGAATCGGACCGGAGACTCGGGCGCCTGTGCGGCGAGCCGTGTCGGTGATCTTCTCGGCGGATTGGTCGATAATGCGGTGATCGTACGCACGCAGACGAATTCTAACTTTCATATTTGCCTCAGATGAGCCCCGAAGGGCGTAACTCGCCGCGAAAACAGCCGGCTCGGCAAAGAGCTCGGCCCAACCTCTCGGCGGAGGCAGGAGTGTACCTGAGGATGGGGAGCAGGGATCAGGCAGCGGGCAGCAGGCTGCAGGCGGCAGGCTGCAGGCTGCAGGGCAATGCATGAGATAGGAGCCTCCTAGTTTGAACGATGGAACTGAAAGTCCATCTAGCCGCCTTTCGCCAGACGCGCGAACGTTTCCTTATCGACCGCGCGCATCATGCACTCGTCGTACGAGCAGTTACCGTTGCGGAAGTGATTGGCGAGGGACGAGTCCATCGTCTGCATTCCCACCTGACTGTTCGTCTCGATAATCGAATACATCTGGTGCGTCTTGCCTTCGCGGATCAGGTTCTTGATAGCCGGGATGCCGAGCATGATTTCGAGCGCCGCCGCACGGCCGCCGCCGAGTTTCGGTAAGAGTTGCTGCGAAACGACTGCCTCAAGCGTGTTGCCGAGCAGCACCCTAATCTGGTCCTGCTGGTCCGAGGGGAAGACGTCGACGATTCGGTCGATGGTGGAAGGAGCGTTGCGAGTGTGCAGAGTGCCGAAAACCAAGTGGCCCGTTTCCGCCAGGGTCAAGGCCGCTTCTATCGTCTCAAGGTCGCGGAGCTCGCCGACGAGAATGATGTCCGGGTCCTCACGGAGGACAGCGCGCAGGGCGTTGTGGAACGAGTACGTGTCCGCATGCATCTCGCGCTGGTTAACCATGCACTTCTTGTGCTTGTGGAGGTACTCGATCGGGTCCTCGATGGTCATGATGTGCGAGGTTCGGTTCTCGTTGATATCGTCAATCATCGAAGCGATGGTCGTTGACTTGCCGGAACCAGTCGGTCCTGTGACGAGGATGAGCCCACTTGAACGCTTCGACATCTCGCGCACCACGGGCGGCAGACCGAGTTGCGCGAAACTTGGAATCTTCGTTGGAATTGCGCGGAGCGCGGCGGCAACTGCTTGCCGCTGCATATACACGTTGAACCGGAACCGTGACAGGCCCTTAACCGAGTAGCCGAAGTCGAGTTCGTGCGTGGTCTCGAACTTTTGCACGCTTTCGTCGGTGAGGCAGTCGTAGACCAGTCGCTGAGTGTCTTCCGC
>Ga0207657_10008762_pt1 | contig 10240 bp, 9 predicted proteins | sample KBSC33metaG_FD_184316 | JGI IMG/M metagenome (GOLD analysis project Ga0207657, IMG submission 184316) | Corn rhizosphere microbial communities from Kellogg Biological Station, Michigan, USA - KBS C3-3 metaG (SPAdes) (version 2) | ecosystem: Host-associated > Plants > Roots > Rhizosphere > Soil ... | reverse complement strand
GTCGGCGCCGAGGTGCTCATCGAGCCACCCGTACCCGTAGGTGGTCGCGATCCGCTCCGCCTTGCGCCACTCGAGCAGCGCCGCGACCAGCGGCGAGCGGTTCCTGAACTCTTCCAGCCGCCATGCGCGGGTGTCGGGCACGTCGATGCCCGCCGCCGCGAGCAGCGACTTCACCTGCACGGGGCTGCGCAGGTCCCCGGCCGCACCGTCGGGCGCGTGCCGCAGCACTTGCGCGTCCCGCGCCGCCCTGATGGCCGCGGCCTCGGACGGGCCGCGCGGCCGCGGCCCGATGATCTCGGCGAGCAGGCCCTCCGCCGCGGCCCTGGCGACCGGCAGCCCGTCCGCCGACAGCTCCGCGCACAGCAGCTCCGCAGTGGATTCGCAGCGAGCGGTACTGACTCTGGCCCCGCCCCCTTGCTCCTCGAGGCTGGCGAGCTGCAACCGGGCGGCCTCAAGCGCCGCGGCGGCCCCGAGGACCGGCGCCTCTGGAGCGTCGTCCACCGTGCTGAACAAGTCGGGCTCGGCGGTTGCGGCGGGCACCTCGTCGGGCTGCCGCCCGTGCAGGCAGGCCCACGCGTACCCGGCTTCCGCCCGCCAGCCGCCGAACAGCAGCCGGTGCACCGCGGCGACATCCCAGCCGGTAGCGACCCGGACCCCGCGCGCCACCAGGCCCCGCGCGTCTTCTTGCGACCAGACCGCCCACCGCGGCCGGATCTTCTCGTCGGCCGTCCCGACCTCGGCGGCCGACACTGGCAGCTCGTTGTCGCCGACCGCAACGGTGACGGTCCCGTCGCTCCCGACGACGAGCCCGACGAGGTCCCCCTGCCTTACCCCGGCCTCCGCAAGCACGGTCACGAGGTCGCCCACCCGCCAATTATCGCCCACCAGTTCGACCCAAGTCCACGCAGACGCGCGCCGGGTAAATCCAATTTTCGCGGCGAAGCCGCAGCCGCGGGGCGCGGGGACACCCTCACGGCAATCACATCGCGGCCAGGATCGTGGAAACTTGTCGTCCGATGGAAATAAAACACGCGTGGTGCGTGCCTTTTTTCCACCGGATGCGAAGTTTCCACGTTGTTGGGCCCGGTCGGCCCGGTCGGCACAGGCGGCTGGACATCAGCCGGCGCAGCGGGCTAAGGGCGCCACAGCGTTCCGCTGGGCCACTGGTGCAACAGAAGCGGAAGGCTGCCGTGGACGGCGAGACCTGCCCGGCTTTCGCGGCGAAGCCGCAGCCGGGGTGTGTGGGGGGGACGTCCCCCACAGGGCGCACATGGCGGGAAGACCGCCGAAGGCGGTCGAACATGGGGATTAGACGACGCCTGGCCCGGTTAGGACGGGGGAATTGCCGGACCAGGCGCCGCAGCGCCCGGACGGCCGGGGAAACCAGCCGGGCGCAGCCGGGCGGTAGGAGCGGGAACTCACCGCCTGGCGTCCTGTCGCGCGGGTGTTACCCCGCGGAATCGGTTGTGTCCGCAGCCGCTGTTTAATGCGCTCTAAGTTACTGTACGGTACCCCACGTTAAGGCTAAGCGCCTCGGTACCAGCGTATCTCGCCGGCAGGCACCTCGGCACTCGGCTCGCCGTCCGTTGTCACTGCTGCGGGCCCTCGGCCAGGTAGCCGAGCACCTCGTCGTGCAGGTGCCCGTTGGTGCAGACGACGCTGCCGCCGTCGGGGGTGGCGACGCCGGCGAGGCTCGTGAAGCGGCCGCCCGCCTCCTGCACGATCACCTGAAGCGCCGCGAGGTCCCACAGCGACACCTCGGGCTCGGCCGACACATCGACCGTGCCCTCAGCGACCAGCATGTGCGACCAGAAATCGCCGAATCCCCTGGTCCGCCACACCGCCTGGCTCAGCGCGAGGAATCCGTCGAGCCTGCCTGCCTCCGCCCAGCCGCCGACGCCCGAATAGGAGAACGAGGCGTCGGACAGCTTCGTGACCTGGGAGACCTGGCAGCGGGAGGCCTTGGTTAGCGAGCGCCCGGTCCAGGCGCCGCCCCCCGTCGCGGCCCACCAGCGGCGCCCGAGGGCGGGAGCGGTGACCACGCCGACGACCACCTCGTCCCCGTCCATCAGCCCGATGAGCGTGGCCCAGACCGGGACACCGCGCACGTAGTTCTTCGTGGCGTCGATCGGGTCCAGCACCCAGCGCCGTGGCCCGATGCCCGTCTGCCCCGATTCCTCGCCGAGCACGGCATCCCGCGGCCGTGACCGGCGCAGGATGTTGCGGAGCGAGTCCTCGGTGGCCCGGTCGGCGTCCGAGACGGGAGTGAGGTCAGGCTTGGTCTCGACCCGCAGGTCAAGCGCGCGGAACCGCTTCGCCGTGATGTCATCGGCGGCGTCAGCGAGAACATGCGCGAAACGCAGGTCGTCGTCATAGCTTCCCACTCGCGAAACGGTACAGGCAGGACCATCACGGTGACCAGCACAGAACCGGCCCAGAGCCGGCGCGGCGAAATCCGTTACCAACGCGTTCCCGAGTGGGCAGGGGCATAATCGCAGTGATGGATCTCAACCGTGATCTGCCCAGCCAACTCCGTCCCTACGTGCGGGACGGCCGGATCTCGGCCATCCCCGCCAAGCGCGCGGCCCGGCTACTGCTGCTCGACCGGGTCGCGCAGGCCTTCGAGCCCGGCCGCCGCTACCCGGAACTCGCCGTGAATGAGATCCTGAAGGCCTTGTTCGCAGACCATGCGGCGCTGCGCCGCTACCTGGTCGACGAGGACCTGCTCTCCCGCACCCCCGACGGTATCTACTGGCGCTCAGGCGGCACCGTTCCGGTGGAGACAGGCCCGGTGGATCAGGCCCGGTGAGTTAGTCGGCCGGGGACTCGCGGCTGCGCAGGAGCCGGCGCAAAGACTCGAGCCGGGCGGTGGCGTCGTGCTCGGCCGCCCACTCATCCAGCGCGCACCCCGGTGACAAGTGGTCGCAGCCGGGGGGACAGGCCGCCGTTCCCTCGGCCAGGTCACCGAACGCCTCGACGACCCGGTCGGCCGTCACGTGGCCGAGGCCGAAGCCGCGCACGCCCGGGGTGTCGATCAGCCAGCCGGAATCGTCGGGCAGGCGCAGCGCGATCGCCGACGACGAGGTGTGCCGTCCCTTGCCGGTCACGGCGTTGACTCGGCCGACCGCGCGGCCCGCGTCTGGCACGAGGGCGTTGACCAGCGACGACTTCCCTACTCCGGACTGGCCGATGAGCACGCTGATCCGGCCGTCAAGCGCCTTGCGCAGCCTGGCCAGCGTCTGCGCGGGCAGCGGCTGCCGCGTGGTCAGCATCGGGATCGCGAGCGGCCGGTAGAAGGCGCGGAGCTTGCGCGGCGGGGCAAGGTCGGACTTGGTCAGCACCAGCAGCGGATCGAGGCCCGCGTCGTAGGCCGCGACCAGGCACCGGTCGATGAAGCGCGTCTTGGGTTCCGGGTCGGCGAGCGCGGAGACGATGACCATCTGGTCCGCGTTCGCCACGACGACCCGTTCCAGCGGGTCGGTGTCGTCGGGCGAGCGGCGCAGCACGCTGGTCCGCTCCTCGACCCGGACGATCCTGGCGAGCGTCCCCGCTCCCCCTGTCACGTCGCCCGCCAGCGCGACGCGGTCGCCGACGACGACCGAGCCGCGGCCGAGTTCACGCGCCTTCATCGCGGTGACAAGCCGCGCGTCGCCGCCGCTAAGGCCCGCGTCGGCGCCCGACCCGTCGGCATCGTCTAGCACGCATCCGTAGCGGCCACGGTCAACGCTGACGACGAATGCCTCAGGGGCAGACTCGTGCGCCGGGCGCCGCCGGGTGCGCGGCTTCGAGCCACGGCCCGCGCGGACCCGGACGTCGTCCTCGTCGAGGTACGCTGACCGCTGCTTCAGGAAGCATCCCCCCGGACAAGAGTGTCCCAGAGCGCGGTGAAGTCGGGGAAGGTCTTACCGACCGTGGCCACGTTCAGCACCTCGATGCCGGGCACGCCGAGGCCGAGCACGGCCGCCGCCATGACCATCCGGTGGTCGTCGTAGCTGTCGAACGCGTGCCCCGTCGGCGCGCTGAGCGGCCGCGGCCGGACCGACAGCCCGTCCGGCTGTTCCGTCACGTCACCGCCGAGCGCGTTGATCTCCTTGGCGATCGCGGCCAGCCGGTCGGTCTCCTGCGCGCGGGTGTGCCCGACGCCGGTGAACGTCGACGGCCCCGAGGCGAGCGCCGCGACCGAGGTGAGCGGCAGGCACAGCTCGGGGATGTCGCGCAGGTCGGCGGAGATTCCGTTGATCACCCCGGACCCGGTGACGGTGAGGCCGGAATCGCCGCGCGCGACTGACCCGCCCATCCGGCCGATCACGTCGAGAATGGCGTCCGCCGCCTGCAGCGACACCGCTGGCCAGTCGCGGATCGTCACCGAGCCGCCGGTGACGAGCGCGGCCGCGAGGAACGGCCCCGCGTTGGACAGGTCGGGCTCCACGGTGAAGTCCCCAAGGTGCAGCCGCCCGGGCCGGACCACCCAGTGGTCGGGACGCGCCCCGGCGCCGACCTCAACGTCGGCCCCGGCGTCGCGGAGCATCCGGACCGTCATCTCGATGTGCGGCAGCGAAGGCACGGGCGGCCCGGAATGCCGCACCTCCACGCCCGCCGCGAAGCGCGGCGCGGCGAGCAGCAGCCCGGAAACCAGCTGCGAGGAACCTGAGGCGTCAAGCGTCACCGGGCCGCCGGGGACGCCGCCCGTGCCGTGCACGGTGAACGGCAGCGCGCCGCGGCCGCCGTCGTCGATCGACACGCCGAGCATGCGCAGCGCGGACAGCAGCGCGCCGACCGGCCGCTCCCGCGCCCGCGGGTCGCCGTCGAACGCGACCGACGCCGGGGTCAGCGCCGCCACCGCGGGCAGGAACCGCATGACCGTCCCCGCGTTGCCCACGTCGACGCTCACCGCCGAGCCCTCAGCGAGGCGGCCAGGGTGCACGCCGACGTCGGTGCCGTGCTCGGTGATTCCGCAACCGAGGACGCGCAACGCCCCGACGGCCAGCGAGGTGTCCCGTGCCTTAAGCAGCCCGCGCACCACCGACGGCGAGTCGCTCAGGGCGGCCAGGATCAGCGCGCGGTTGGTGATTGACTTTGAACCGGGCAGCCGCAGCGTCGCGCGCACCGGTCCGTGCGCCACGGGGGCGCGCCAGCGTCCGGAGTCCATAACCTTGAGGGTATCGGCTGGCGCGAGCTAGCGTTCGGGACCCGGGCGGCGCGTTTGCCGGTGGCATTTTGCGGTTAAGTAGCTTCAATCCGGCGTGTACCGGGCCAAAGAACCCTCTTCTTTTAACGTTGCTGGGTTCAGGAACTCGGTGGCAGGCTAAAGAAGAGGGTTCTTAGGAAGGTCGCATGTGCGGTCGGTTTGTCTCAGCTCGTAAGCGGCTTGAGCTTCTCGAGGAGTTCGCCGCCACGCGTGATGCCGTGGCCGCTGACCGCCAGCCGGATTACAACGTCGCACCGACTAAGCGGATCTACACCGTGCTCGACCACAAGGAAGAGCGCGAGCTTCGGCTGGTCCGGTGGGGACTGGTGCCAAGCTGGGCGAAGGACACCTCGGTCGGCTCCCGCATGATCAACGCTCGCTCGGAGACGGTCGCGGTCAAGCCCTCGTTCCGTGCCGCGTTCGCGAAGCGGCGCTGCCTGATCCCCGCGGACGGCTACTACGAATGGATCACCGAGGGGAAGGCGAAGAAGCCCTTCTACATCTACCGGACCGACGGCGGCCTCCTCGCCTTCGCCGGCATTTACGAGCTCTGGCGGAACTCGCAGGTCCCTGAGGACCACGAGGACGCCTGGTACTGGTCGGCGTCGATCATCACCACGCAGGCGACCGACCACATCGGCCGGATCCACGACCGGACGCCGATGGTCATCGCGAGGGAGACCTGGGCGGACTGGCTCGACCCGGCCAACAACGACAAAGAACTGATGCTCGCGGTCATGCGTCCCGCGACCTCATCGGAGGCGGGCGGCTTGTCGTCCCACCCCGTTTCGACGGACGTTAACTCCGTAAGGAACAACGGCCCGTCCCTGATCGAACCCCTCGGTGATGCGGAGCCGCCCGGTTCGTCCCTCTTCTGACCCTCTCTTCATCACTGAGGACCGCCCATGGAAATTAGCGTTGCCCGTAAGCGCCTCGAGGAAATGCGCGCCGACCTGGACAGAACGGTTTCGGTACTCACGGGTGAACACCCCCTTGTCCGCGGCGGTGGCGCGGAGGCGGGCGACGCTGGCGCGAACCTGACGGAGTCGGACAGGAACGCCGCGTCGATGCAGGCGGCCCTGGCCCAACGAGCCGAGGTACTCGCCGCGCTGTCCAGGATCGACAACGGCAGCTACGGGCGGTGCGTCGACTGCGCGGGCCCGGTGCCCGAGCCGCGCCTCGAAGCCCGCCCCGCTACGGCCCGCTGCGTCCCCTGCCAGTCGAAGCGCGACCGCCGTCGCCGATTATGGGAGGCGCTGCGGCCTTCGCAGCGCCTGCGACAGCAACCACCGGGCCGTAACCTCAGCCCGCGCGCGGGGGCACCGGGTTTCTGCGGTGCCCCCCGCAGGGGGCTACGACCCCCCTGCGCCCTCCCGTGCCGGGGGGTGCAGGGGGGTCGTCCCCCCGCGGGAAGACGACCCCCCGCGTTTAACAGCGCACGCGATCAGCTGCGCGCCGACAGAGTCATCGGAACGGGCGTGCAGCTCCGCGTTCACCAGCTCACCGAAGCTGGCGGGGTCGCGGGCGAGCAGGTAGGCGACCGTCTGCGGCGATAGCACGGTGCGCGGCCTGATCCAGCTCACCTCCAGGCCGCCGCCCGTGAACAGCTCGCGGAGCTGCTCGGCGCCGTAGCAGCGGGTGATGGTGCCGTCCGGCCACGGGATGAGCACCACGTCCGCGTTCGGCACGTCGACCAGGTGCGGCCACCGGTGCTGTTCCGCGAGCAGCGCCATGCCGAAGGTGAGCGAGTCCACGCAGGCGAGTACCTGGCCGCCCGGCCTGAGCACGCGCGCGATCTCGGCGACGAGCTCTTCGGCGGCCAGCCGCAGGGACAACGTCCGCTCTTCGGCGATCACGCCGTCGGCGCAGCCGTCGGGGAGGAACTCCAGACCGGTTCCGTCGGCGGTCACCGTGGACAGCCGGCCGCTCGCCTCGTAGGCGGGCGCGGGCGCGGGCATCTTCTGGTCGATGACGCGCAGGACGCTGTGCCCGGCGCAGGCGGCGACCTCGGCGGCGCGGGAGCCAGGTCCGGAAATGTCGATGAGGAATCGCCTTCCGCCTGGCAGCCAGCTGGTGAGCTGGGCTAGGGCGACGGCAGCGTGGAAGCGGGGATAGCCGGTGGCAGGCCCGGTGTCCTGCTCGGCGCTAGCGGTTGCCTGCACGGGGTTACTCCTGGCCGGGCGCCTCATCCACAGCGCCCCACGATTATTACCCTTCCCCCGGTCCAGCGGTTCCATCCACGGAAACCGGAATTGCGGGCCACAGGCTGGTGTTGCAAGCGGCATGGCCACAGCCTCAGCAGCACTCGCCCCACCACCACGCCGGTCCGTCCCCCGCCGGCCGGGGAAGGTATCCTCTTACGGTTACCGAGAGGGGGTGGGTCCCGTGCCAGAGACGCCCGTGCCTGAGAAGCTCGCCGAGCGCGGTGAGCGCTTCGAGGCAGATGTCATGCCATACCTGGACCAGCTGTACTCGGCCGCCCTCCGGATGACGCGGAACCCGGCTGACGCTGAGGACCTGGTACAGGAGACGTTTGCCAAGGCGTACGCGTCCTTCCACCAGTTCCAGCCGGGGACGAACCTGAAGGCCTGGCTCTTCAGGATCCTCACCAATACCTTCATTAACACCTACCGCAAGCGGCAGCGTGAACCGCAGCGGTCTGGGTCGGACGAGGTTGAGGACTGGCAGCTCGCACGCGCGGCGTCGCACAGTTCCGGCGGGCTCAAGTCGGCCGAAGCAGAGGCACTGGAAAGACTGCCCGATTCCGATATCAAGACAGCGCTGCAGTCGCTGCCCGAGGAGTTCAGGATCGCGGTCTACCTCGCCGACGTTGAGGGGTTCGCATATAAGGAAATCGCCGACATTATGGGGACTCCGATAGGTACCGTGATGTCGCGGCTTCACCGCGGCCGCCGCCAGCTTCGGGAGCTGCTCCAGGACTACGCCGCCGAGCAGGGCCTGGTCCGGGCGAATGCCGAGGAGGGTGGGCAATGAGCTGCGGAAGGCCCCATGAGACGCCATGTAGCGAGGTACTCGACCGCGTGTACTGGTATCTCGATGGCGAGGTATCTGAAGACGACTGCGAGCACATCCGTCAGCACCTCGACGAGTGCGGGCCCTGTCTGCGCGAGTACGGCCTTGAGGAAGCGGTGAAACGCCTCGTCGCCAAGCACTGCGGATGCGACCCGGTGCCGAGTGAGCTGCGCAGCAAGGTGCTGGTGAGAATCAAGCAGGTTCAGGCCGAGATAGAGGTAACTGAATAAGCTACCGCGGCGTAAACGGCCGCTTACGGGTCGTCAGTGATCAGGTTTTAGGTCTGCGCTAATCAGCGTGACCACGTTATCCTGACATCGACGGTACGCCGTAAGCGGTCGTTGGTGTTTTTGCGCGAGGGAGGACTGTCCCGATGAAGGCTTCCGGGGTCTCCTGGGGGTAGCGACGGCGATAGGTGCGATTCGGGTCAACGGCGGGTGGCTACGAGGGGGGAGCGTGGATAGGCTCTCGCGCATCGCGTGGCTCTATATCGGCGCGGCGGTGGCCGCCGCCGTCATCGTCGTCGTCAAGGGGCCGTACGCCGGCCTCGACTGGGGTCAGATCGGCGTTCTCGGCCTGCTCCTGGTCGCTTGCGAATCCTCTGCGACGCTGCTGAACGCGCGCAACCTCGCCTGGTCGGCCAACACCATGGCGTCGCTTGCCGCCGTGGTGCTGTGCGGCCCGGTCGGCGCGGCGCTCGTCAGCTGCGGCACGCTGCTCGGCATCCGGCGCGGGCCGTCCATCGTCCAGCGGATGTTCAACACCGCCATGTACGTGCTCAGCGCGTACCTGGCCGGCCGGGCGTTCCTCGCGTTCGGCGGGCACGTCGGCACGCCGGGGCAGAGTTCCTTCCCCGGCCTCATCGGGCCGTTCGCCGCGGCGGCGGTCGTGCACGTGGCCGTCAACTTCTTGCTCCTGCACGGCGTTTTCTGGCTGACCAGGGAGCCGGGCGACGCGTCGGTCCGGGGCGGGCTCGACTTCAAGCTGTGGCTGACCGACCTCGGCTACGGCGCGTTCGGCGTGCTGATCGCCGCGCTCTGGTCGGTCCTCGGGCCGTTCACCCCGGTCCTCGTGCTGATCCCGGTTTTCGTGGCGCGCTGGGCCGTGGCGCAGTTCGCCGCGCAGCAGCGGGCCTACGAGGCGACGGTCAGCGCGCTCTGCCAGGCCGTGGAGACCAAGGACTTCTACACCAGGGGACACAGCGAGCGGGTGTCGCGCGGCGCGGTGATGATCGCCTCAGAGATCGGAATGCGTCCCGAGCGGGTAGGGGCGATCCGCTACGCGGGCATGCTGCACGACGTGGGCAAGCTCGGGGTGCCGACCTCGGTGCTGCAGAAGCGCGGCTCACTCACCGACGACGAGTACGCCGCTGTCCAGCTTCACCCGATGCGCGGGCTCGACATGGTCCGGGAGATCGGCTTCCTCGACGAGGCCCTCGCCGGGATCATGCACCACCACGAACGGATCGACGGCAAGGGATACCCGATGGGACTGGCCGGCGACGAGATACCGGAGTTCGCCCGGGTGCTCGGGGTGGCCGACGCGTTCGACGCGATGACCTCCGACCGCTCCTACCGGGGCGCGCGGCCGATTCCCGAGGCGATCGCCGAGCTGCGCAAATGGGCAGGCAAGCAGTTCGACCCGGCCTTCGTGGACGCGTTCGTCGCGGCGATCGAGCGGGACGGCTGGACGGCGCCAGAGCCCGCCCCCGCCGGAGAGCCGCTGCGGACCATCGAGAGCCTGTGACGACGTGGCCGGCCGATGGTATGAGCCTCGCGGGCTGCCTCGGCACGCCCTGGACTCCGGCCACTGGCTGCTTGTCGCGTTCGCCGGATTGCTGCTGATCTGGTCGGTCGCGGCCACCGCCGTCACCGGTGTGCACAACGTGGACGCGGCCCTGGCGTTCGGCGCGCTGATCGCGTTCGGTGAGCTGCTGCGGCTGAACCTGCCGGGCGACCGGGAGGCGGCCCCCATCGCCACGGCGGGCGCGATGGCCTACGCGCTGGTGCTGCGGATCGG
>Ga0207657_10008760_pt1 | contig 10241 bp, 10 predicted proteins | sample KBSC33metaG_FD_184316 | JGI IMG/M metagenome (GOLD analysis project Ga0207657, IMG submission 184316) | Corn rhizosphere microbial communities from Kellogg Biological Station, Michigan, USA - KBS C3-3 metaG (SPAdes) (version 2) | ecosystem: Host-associated > Plants > Roots > Rhizosphere > Soil ... | reverse complement strand
CCACCGAGACCTCCTCCGGTTCGTCAGGCGAGCCAGGCGCCTGCCGGTCGAGACCCCTCCAGCTCACGGTGGGGCTGTCCCGGCGCTGACGGCACTACCGTCGGTCACCGTATCGGCGGGGTGGACGATGACCATCGTTCCCACCTCGAGCCCTCCACTCACCTCGGCATAGTCGGCGTTGCGCTCACCCAGCTTGAGCTTGCGCGCCACAGCTCGGCCGTCTTCGACGACGAACACGGCCCAGTCGCCACCGCTGCGGAACAGGGCGGCCATGGGCACGGCGAGCAGGTCCTTGCCTTGCCACACCACAATCTTGGCAACGACCCGGAAGCCATTGCCAAGTCCCTGATGATGCTCCGGGCCATCGATCAGCCGCAGCAGCACCCCGGTGCGTTGCTCCTCTATGCCGAGCGCGCTGACCCGGGTCACCGCCGTCGGGTCGATGCGTTCGACTTCGGCCCGCAGCGGCGCGCCGCCCCACCCCTCGATGGTTGCCGAAGCCCCCGCCCGGATGCGCACGGCGTCGCTCGAGAGCACGTCCACGTCGATATCGAGATCGGCTGGATCGCCGATATCCATGAGCGGTGTTCCGGATTGGATCACCTGCTCGCTCTCGTTGGGAACGCTCAGCACAGTGCCTGAGGTGGGGGAGCGGACATCGACGCAGCAGGACGAGGCGGTCGGGGTGCCGCTGCCCTCGATCAGTGCCGATCGGGCCCGCTCCAGTTCCTGCCGGCGCATCGCGAGCGAGGCGCTCGAGACCTCCACATCCTTGTCGGCCGTCGCCGCTGCGAGGGTGGCACGTTGCAGCACCTGCGCCGAGACGAGACCCTTATCGGCCAGCGCGGCGGTGCGTTCGAGTTCGCTGTGCGCAAAATCCCGCTGCGCCTCCGCCTGCTCCAGTTGGGCGATGGCCAGCGTCACGCCAGCCTCCGCCGCCTGCACGCCAGCTTCCGCGATGCGTCGCGAGCGGTCGTCGAGCAGTCCCGGCGGCGCCGGTTGGATCGAGGCGACGACCGTCTGGTTGGCGGCGACCCTATCCCCCGGATGGATCGTCAGGCGCTGCAGCCGCCCGGCCACCGGCGCCGACACAGTGAAGATCTCACGGATCCGGCTCTTGCCTTCCTCCTCCACCGTCACGTCGAGATCGCGTCTGTCGATCACCGCGGTCTCCACCGTGATCGGCCTTGGCCAGAGCGCCCAGGCGGCGGCCGTGATGATCGCAACGACGATAGCGGCAGCGATGATGCGGCCCCACATGTTCATTCCCTCGTCTTCAGGACGGCGATCATGTCGAGGCGGTCGATGCGAGCCCGGACGACCAGGCCGGAGAGCAGCGCGGCCGCGAACACGACCAAGCTGGCATAGGCATAGACGTCGGGTCCGAGCACCAGGGGCATGCGGTAGATCTCCGAGGCGTAGCCCTTGACCATGGCGAAGGCGACGATTGTGCCGAGCAGCCAGCCCAGAGGCTGCGCGACAATGACGACCGCTCCGATCTCGGCGAGGAGGAGGCCGGAAACCTCGGAGCGGGTGAAGCCCAGGACCCGCAGGCTCGCCATCTCCCGTCCCTGCTCGGAGAGCGAGATGCGGGAAAAGCTGTAGACGACGCCGAACGCGATCATCGCCGCCAGCCCGACAAGGACGGTGATCATCATGAACATGTTCTGCGCCATGGTCGCGCGGAACTGCCTGAGGGCTGCCGACTGCAACGCCACATGGCCCGCCGAGGGTGTCTGCTTGAGCATCGCGAACAGCTCGTCCTGATGCGCCGTATCGACCGCGACGTTGGCGCCCGAGATGAGGTCGCCATCGCCGAGAAGGCGGTTCAGCGCGTCGAGGTTCAGATAGGCGGTCAGCCCCAGATAGCCCTCGACAATGGCGGCCACGCGCAGCTCGAAGCTTCGGCGGTCCCCTTCGAGCAGCGTGGCATCGACGGTGTCGCCGCGCCCCGCATGCAGGATGTCGGCGAGCGCCTTCGAGAGCACGATGCCGCTCTCGGGCAGGATCACGGGCTTGCGGCTGGTATCAACGATCTGCGTCAACTGCGCGTCGGCTGGACGGCCGTTGAGCGCGATGCGCCGGCTGATCTGCCCTTTGGCGATCTCGACCGCGACATACCGGTAGGGCTCGGCCTCGAGAACACCGGGGAGCCGCGCCACGGCGAACAGCGCCGACATGGGGCGCGGACCCAGGAAGTTGATGGAAGCATCCTGCCGATCGGTCTGGTTGAACGTCAGATCGATCATGAATTCGATGGCGCCCACCGTCCACAGCGACCCCACCAGGATGGCGACCGCCAGGGCAACGCCGACAATGCCGCTGAAGGTGCGCAACGGCCAGCGCAGCAGATGGCGCGCCGTCATCAGCGTGGTCTTGCGCACCGCAATGGGCCAGCGAAAGCCGGTGGCGCGCCGGTAGCTGGGGGGCGAAGGCGGCAACATCGCCACTGCCGGCGACAGCCAGGCGGCCTGGCGGACGGCGCGCAGCGCTCCCACGACCGCGGCGCCCAGAGTCACCCCGCCGGCGATCACATAGGCCGACATGTCGCGGCTGAAGACCAGCTCGGGAAAGCTGAAGAAGCGCGCATAGAGCACCGTCAGCTGGTTGCCGAGCCACAGTCCCATGCCAAAGCCGATGGCGATGCCAATGGCGGCGATCCACAGCACGAATTCCACATAGTGCCAGGCGATGGCCAGGGACGAATAGCCCAGCGCCTTGAGCAGCCCGATCTCCTCGCGCTCGACGGCGATCAGCCGCGACAGCGTCATGTTCACCAGGAATGCGGCAACCAGCAGGAAGACCGGCGGCAGCACTTCGCTCAGCGAGCGGAGCTGGGTGAGCTCGGCATCGAGATAGCTATGCGAGGCCTGGCGCTCGCGCGGATAGGCGCCTTGTCCACCATAGGGGGCGAGCAACCGATCGAGGCGGGCAATTACCGCCGGCTGGGAAGCGCCGGGCAGCAGCTTGACGGCGACGGTGGAGAAGGCGCCCTCCAGGCCGTAGGCCGCCGCGAGTTGGCGCTCGGGCATCCAGACGACGCCGAAGCGGCGTTCGTCGGGCAGGATTTCCCCCGGCGAGAGGGCGTAGATGTATTCAGGCGAAAGGGCGACCCCGGTCACGGTCACCTGGCGCAAAGCGCCATTGAGAAGCACGCGAAAGCTCGACCCCTGAGCCAGGTGCTGCGCCTTGGCGAACACCTCGCTGACCACCGCCTCGGCCCGGTCTCCCGGCTCAGGCAGCCGGCCGCTACGCAGATAGAGCCGGTTCAGCGTTCCGCTGCCCGAGGGCGGCAGCGAGATCAGCAGCACGGAGGCCGGCTCCTTCATCGCCGCGACATCGGCAACGGCGATATTGGCAATGCGGGCGTCGACGGCGAGCACGCCGTCGATCTCGGCGATACGCGGCAAAAGCGAGCGGGGGGCGCGGGTTACGGTCGCGAACAGGTCGGCGAACTGGCTGGCCTCGTAGAAATGGGCCCGTGTCTGCGCCAGCGAACCATAGGTGCCAACGCCGATGATCAGGGTGGCGACGCCCGCCGCCATGACGAGCGCGATGGCCAGCACCTGCGCCCAAAGCCGTCGCAACTCGCGGAAGAGTTTGAGCCGGAGGGCGCTCATCGCCTACCAGCTCACCGCCGAGGCCGGCTGGCGCTCGGCATTGATGTCGATCGAGGCGATCCGCCCGCTGGCGAAGTTCGCAACCCGGTGGGCAATGGCGCGGATAGCGACATTGTGGGTGATGACCAGGGTCGTGGTCCCAAACTCCTCATTGACCTTGGTCAGGGCTTCGAGCACGACCACGCCGGTTTTGGAGTCGAGGGCCCCGGTCGGCTCGTCGCAGAGCAGCACGTCGGGCCGCTTGGCGATGGCACGGGCGATCGCCACCCGCTGCTGCTCGCCCCCCGAAAGCTGCGCCGGGAAGTGATCCATGCGGTCGCCAAGCCCGACCAGCGCCAACGCTTCTTCGGGGCGCAGCGGATTTCGCGCGATCTCGGTGACGAGGCGGACGTTCTCGTGCGCCGTAAGGCTTGGAACGAGATTGTAGAACTGGAAGATGAAACCCACGTGGTCGCGGCGATAGCGGGTCAGCGCCCGCTCGCTCGCTCCGGTCAGTTGGTGGTCACGGAACCAGGCTTCCCCGGAGGTGGCCGTATCGAGCCCGCCGACGATGTTGAGAAAGGTCGATTTCCCCGAGCCCGAGGGGCCCAGAATGACCATGAACTCGCCCTGCATCGCCTCGAAATCGACCGCATCGAGCGCCCGCACCTCGACCTCGCCCATCCGGTAGATCTTGGTGAGCGCCTTGGTGTGCAGCAATGCGGTGGGCGATGCCGCCCGCTCGTCGCCCTGAGTCATCATGGCGGCAGAGTGCCTTCGAAACCGGTCCACGGACTTGATCAGGGTCAATCAAGACCCGGGCCGGCGCCCAATCATCCTCTACGCTCGAGGCAGTGAGATGCGGATCCGCGGACATTCCCCTCTTCGGCAGGTCCGCATTGGTCTGCGGGCGCGGACGCTCCACGATTAGAGGCGGCACGGCGGGGGCGAGTGCGGATGGGGTTGAGCCGCGCCTACGTGCGGCAATGAGAACTTGCCGACACCACGCCGATGGGTCCACGAGGATTACCGCGGGGCACTGCCCGTCTTCGACATGCTGCCCGGATACATCCGGATCGGCCTCGGTTACGACGCACAGGGCAGCGAGATGCCCTCCCCTGTTAAGTCTGGGAACTCCTTCGAGAGCTTCGAGCGCAACGTCTTCCCCGAGGCACTTCGCCTGTCGTTGCCGGTCACGACGATGTCACACTGAAGCGAGCGGCCGGGGCGGGCATGCGCTGGCGCGCGAATATTCGGCGCCGCGCCAGTGAGGCGACGGGGGTCCATTGGTAATTCGTCCTATATCAGGACGGGGGGTGCGGAGATTGAGCGCCAATGGTGCGGGCCCGATGGGTAGGCCGCACAATTGGGTCGATGGTTCACGACGCCCGGTCGGTACTCCCCCGCCGGGCCTCATTCTTTCTATCGAAATGGTGACGTGATATTGCTGGCCTCCGCGATAGACCCCTCGGTTCAGCCTATGAATGGCGGAGCATTTGAGGCCCAATGTCACGGGTGTTGCCGCGTAACGCGGGACAATCCCTCCAAAAAGACGCCCACGCGAGCACAAGAACCAGCGGCACCCAACCAGAAGGACGGGTCCCATGTTTGAGGTCTACATTTGTCGGAAGAACATCGAACAGTTTGAAGCCCAGCTTCAGGAAGCTCGACCAGACCGCGAAAGGTCGATCATCCGCGAGTTGCTCGAAAAGGAGCGCGCCAAGCTTCAACGCTTGTCAGTGCTGCCGACGCCGTTTCCCGCAGCGAGGAAATAGCCTTTTCGGCGGCAAGTGCGCCATCGTTCAGGCGAAGGGGTGGCGGCGCGCGGGCGATTCCCGGCGCGCCGGTGAGGCGACGAGGTAAACCCGGGTCGATCTCTTCGCCGGCGAAGTACCTGTAATTTCATCTCCTGCTAGGGCAGCTCGTGCCGTCTCCTTCTGCTGTCTGGGCATGGCATTCCGCTCACTCATTGCGCTCGCGTTGAGCGGGAAGCTCATTCCGATCTGCGTTGACATTGCCACCGTCGGCCCCTCTGATCCCGGCCCATGTCAGCGAGAAACCCGGCGCGGCGTCGCCACCGAGTTGTGGTACTGATCAATGCACCAGAAGCGCAGGCGCTCGACCGTGCCGCCACAGCAGCCTCGACAAGTCGTGCGGCGGTGGTGCTGGCGATCTTGCGACTGGAACTCGCCAAGCTTGCGAAGGACGCTACGGTCCAGCAGTAAATTGACGCGAACTCGCCCCACACTGCACATAACCAAAGCAACTGCGTAACGGAAGGTTCCGACATTCGCCGAACCTTAATCGACAAATGGGCACTTGTTGCTAGATTTCGCGACGCCATGTCTTTTGGATGGAAAAAACAACCTTCTCTCCCCCAGCAGCATGCGCCTTCTATTGCAGAACATTTCGGCGGAGGCCAGAGCGGAGCTAGACGTTCGAGGCGTCAATTTCGATGCACTAACCGCCAACCAACCGACCTATGCGGAAGCCTACCTCGATCGGAGCGAAGCCCAGTTCAGACTCGGCAAGACCGACCTGGCCCGGGCCGACGTCGAGGCGGTGCTGAAGACCGATCCGGAAAACGTCGATGCGCGGTTCGACCTCGGCCAACTGAAGTTCAGCACCGGCGACGCAGCCGGGCACGGGCGGATTTCAACGCCATCCTGGACCAGCACCCCGAAGTGGCCAACGTCATCGCAAAGCGCGCCGACGCCTATTCGGCGCTCGATGACTATGCCGCGGCGGCGAAAGACGTCGCGCATTTCCTTTGCGCCTGGTCCCGTCGAGCGCCGCAACTAACCGACCCATCCTCGCCGACGGCCGCTTTCGGGCCGGCCAGTACGAGGCGGCGGCCGCGGAGTTCCACTCCCTTGCTGCCGATCCAAAGGCGTTCGGCGCCGCCGAGTTCATGATCGCCGAGTTCCTCTCGGCGTGGCACGCCGGGCGCAGGGACTCCGCAGAACTCGCGAGGAATGAGGCAAGGCTCGTGGACCACAAATGGCCCTACCCCCTCTTCGGCTATCTGCTCGACCGTACCGACGAAACCGCGCTGCTCCTGTCCCTCACCGACAAGTGGGCAATATGCGAGGCCAAATACTTTATCGGCCAGAAGAACCTCCTCGAAGGAAAGACTGACCGCGCCAACCGGCGCTTCAAGGAGGTGGTGGAGACCCGCCCCTACGACATTCCGCCGGTCCGGCTGTCGACGTGGTACGTTCGGGACACCAAAGCGCAGTGAACCGTGGCAGGGGTTGGCGCCACACTATCGAGGTCGGTTGGCCGCACTGATGATGTCGCAAGCTGTGGCACAAGCCGTCGCACAGAGAGTAAGCGGCACCGTTCCGGAGCCGCCCGGGTGCCTTCCGGTTGTTGCCCGCGATCGGAGCAATTTGCGTGGTCTCGCTTCGTCGAGGTGTTTCATCTAACCCGCGATGAGACTCTGTGACTGGTCTTGTCACTTGTCTCGTGACAACAACTCCCGGAACACAAGGGCTTTCAGCAGTATAATCGAGTCAGGCGAGGGCTGGCGGAGAGGAAGGGATTCGAACCCTCGAGACGGCTCAACACCATCTGCGCCCTTAGCAGGGGCGTGCCTTCGACCACTCGGCCACCTCTCCGGTGGCGCGTTTGTGGCTTAGAACGCCGGCGATGGCAAGCCGCATTCCGGCACACGGCGGCGGAAAGCGGCGCGGGCGACGGCTTCTGCGCCGGCGGCGGCCATGCTAGCCTTTGCAGCACCCGGTTGCGGCGGCGGGGAGGTGCGGCATGGCCCAGGTTCACACCGAGCCGAGCGGGAATCCTGAATTTGGCGGCGAACTGCCGGTGGCGATTTGGCGCCATGTGGGGCCGCGAGGGCAAGGTGGTCCGGGTTTCGGATGAGGCACACCGACTCTCCGAGCGAGCCCGGTCGGGTCCTTCTGCGGAAAGCATTACGCGACTTTGCCAAGTTCTTGCCGACTTCTGATCCTATCGCACACCGGCCCGGCAAATGCAGCGGCAGCGTTGCAGCAACTGACCGCCGTTCAACTGGTGCGGCGTTGTTGCATCGGCAGACATATTTCGTGCCGGGCTATTGGATCGGTGAAACCAGTCGCCAGATTTGCGTGCAAAGATGAACATCCAATGTTCGATCGTTTGCCCGCGCGCGGTGCCATTCATAGGGGAACCAGGTCGTGACCAACGCTTCGTTTTCGCGCTCGGCGGCAGCGCTTGTCTTTGCCGCGGCGGTGCAGCTGGCTGGTGCAGCCCCGGTGGCCGCCGCCCAGACTCCCACCATCGAGGGGGTGTGGCTGACGGCGGCCAAATCGGAAATGACGGTCGTGCCGTGCCCGGAAGGGTATTGCGGCAGCATCACCAAGATCGTGGTGCCGCCGGACCTCTATAAGCAGAACAAGGCGGCGATCGATGCCATGGGGGCCACCAGCTTCAACGACGAGATGAACAAGGATCCCAACCTGCGCAGCCGGCCGATCCTCGGCTTACAGATCCTGACGCTGCGTGCCGGCGACAAGCCGAAGATCTACGACGGCCAGATCTACAACCCCCAGGATGGCAACACCTATTCCGGTTACGTCGAAGTACTCGGGCCGAACAAGATCCGGCTCAACGGCTGCATCCTCTACAACATCATTTGCAAGGGCGAGGACTGGACGCGCGTGCCACAGCCAGTCCCCGACGAGGCCGGCACGATCGCACCGGGCAGCCGGGCCGCGGCAGCGCCGGCTGCGGAAAGCAGCGCTCCCGCCGACTCGTTCCAGTAGGGTCGCGGATCGGCTGCCGTCCCTTGAACAGGCGTGGTTCTGAACTGGAAGACCGCCGCGGCCCTGCTTGGAGAGTTTCTCTGGTTAGCGCTGGCCGAACAGGACCTTCTGGGCTTCCCTGTCGTTGGCAGTGTCGGTTTCCTGGTGCAGCGGGGTAACGATGGCGAGGGCCCGCTTCACTGCCGGACGGGCATTGATGCGAGCGTGCCAGGCGGCAAAATCGGGGAATTCGGCGATGTCGATGCCCTGCCTGGCGTAGCCATTGGCCCAGCCGATCGAGGCAATGTCGGCAATCGAATAGTCTCCGGCGATATATTCGCGGCCGCGCAGCCGCCGGTCCAGCACGCCGTAGAGCCGATGCGTCTCATCGAGGTAGCGCTTGATGGCGTAGGGGATTTTCTCGGGAGCGTAGAGGTTGAAGTGGTGGTTTTGCCCGAGCATCGGGCCGAAACCGCCCACCTGCCAGAACAGCCACTCGTCGACGGCCACCTGGGCCCGCATGTCGGTCGGATAGAGTTTTCCGAACTTGAGGCCGAGATATTTGAGGATGGCGCCCGATTCGAACACCGAGATCGGGGCGCCGCCCGGCCCTTCGGGATCGACAATCGCCGGGATCTTGTTGTTGGGCGAAATCTTGAGGAAATCGGGCTTGAACTGATCGCCGCGGCCGATGCGAATGAAATGCAGTTTGTAAGGCACGCCGAGCTCTTCCAGCATGATGGTGGCTTTGTGCCCGTTCGGAGTCGCGGCGTAGTAGACCTCGACGGGCCGATTCTGGGTGGTCATGGATTGTCCTTTAGATAAGCGGCGAAGGGCCGGCGGCACCGACTTGCGGTCGGCCGCCTGCTCTATCGTAATTTGCCGATGGAGTGCAACCAGCGGTCCGCTGCCGTGCCGGCGCTCACCTTGCCCATCGGGTTAACTCAGGAATTTCAACCCCGCGATGCCGGCAACAATGAGGGCGATCGAGCCGAGGCGAAGCGCCGTGGCGGGCTCATTGAACAGCCAGATGCCGACCAGCGCCGTCCCGACCGTACCGATGCCGGTCCACACCGCATAGCCGGTGCCGACCGGCAGATCGCGCAGCGCCAGCCCCAGCAGGACGACGCTCAGCACCATGCCGCCGGCAGTGATGGCGCTCGGGCCCAGCCGGGAGAAGCCTTCGGTATATTTGAGGCCGACGGCCCAGACGATTTCGAACAGCCCGCCGACGATCAACAGAGCCCACGCCATGGTGCAATATCCTTGCTGCCTGACGGGTCGTCCCGATCGAAAATGATGCTGAGGCGGGGTCGTCCCCACTGCCCCAAGATAGGGCGGGGCCGCCCGATTGTGAAGGGCCGGTCAGGGCGAGGCGGTCGAGGGCCACCCTGCCCCGCGATCAGTAGATGATCGGCCCGGCTGGCGGCGCACCGGGCGGTTGGCGCCGCGGCGGCGGACGGGTGCCGAAATCGAAGGGCGGCGCCTTCACCTCGGGGATGCAGAACACGCGATCGCCACGCTCGAGCGGATGGGTGCCCGGACCGCACACGTCAGTCGGGGGCCGATGCGGGCGATGCGGGCGCAGCACCGGCTCGTCGGTGCCGGGCTCCACGGTCGTCCCGACCGGACCCTGGTTGCCGGGCGGCTTTGGTGGATAGACCCGCGGCGGGCGCGGCGGCGCCTTGCGCACCACGGGCTTGGGGGACTTGGCGGTGAGGACGGGCAGGCAATCTGGCGCCCCGGCGATGCGGAAGGCGTCGGTCAGCTTGACCTCGGATTGCACATAGGGGAATTGCGGCGCGAGATTGGCGCGCGCCCTTTGCCGGGGGCCGAGCACGCTGGTGCCGGCTGGGGCCATCGAGGCCACGCCGCAGGTCCGGTCGAGGTCGACGCATTG
>Ga0207657_10008759_pt1 | contig 10241 bp, 10 predicted proteins | sample KBSC33metaG_FD_184316 | JGI IMG/M metagenome (GOLD analysis project Ga0207657, IMG submission 184316) | Corn rhizosphere microbial communities from Kellogg Biological Station, Michigan, USA - KBS C3-3 metaG (SPAdes) (version 2) | ecosystem: Host-associated > Plants > Roots > Rhizosphere > Soil ... | reverse complement strand
CGTGAGCCGGCCGGTTATTGAGGTCACCCCGCCCGCCGCCGAGTCGATCACGATTGCGCCGCCGGCCCCGCCGGAGGCGACACCTGAGCCGCCGCCTGAGGCGCCGCGCAAGAGCGCGAGATCCAGAACACCTGCGTCCAAGCCGGTCGAGCCTGTGATCCCGCTCGTCCATGCGCCGGACGATCCGGGCCTCGATTCGGGCCTTGATGGGGATCCGGTGACGGAAACCTCGACGCCACCGGCCAGCGATGCCTGGCAGCGGTTCCGTCAGCTGTTCCGTTGAAGGCGGCGCAAGGAAGAGGCTGTATTGCTTGCCAAGCGAGGTCCACGCCGATATCAGTGGCGCGGTTTCAGCCGGCGTAGCTCAGCGGTAGAGCATCCGCTTCGTAAGCGGGTGGTCGGGGGTTCAAATCCCTCCGCCGGCACCGCTTTGATACGGCAAGGTTATAGGACGTCATCGGCGAGGCGTCCGTCACAACCTCTCGCTGCAGGTTTAGCGCAGTCAGGCGGTTACTTTCATCCAATTGCTTGAAGTAGCATTATAATTTATGCTCAAGAGCAAGATCGGGGCGGGGATAGCGACCAACTTGCCGAATTAAGCCTGTCATTCGCCCGCGCCGATAACGTAAGATATTGGCGGATCGGATCAGTCACGTCGTCCTGCAGAGTACCGCTATGGCCAGACCTGCTGTCATTCTCGTCGGAGCCGATAAAGGCGGCGTCGGTAAGACCACCGTCGCCCGCACTTTAATCGACTACTTCGGCGCCCATCAAACGCCGACCCGTGCGTTTGATACCGAGGCGCCGCGCGGAACGCTCAAGCGGTTTCATCCCGAGCTGACGGAAGTCGTCGATGTGACCTCGGTCTCCGATCAAATGAAAATCTTCGACACGCTGGGGAGCGCCGACGCCAAAGTGACGGTGATCGACGTTCGCGCCGGATTGCTGTCATCGACGCTGCAGGCGCTCACCGATATCGGCTTCCTCGAATCTGCCAAGAAGGGACAGATAACCTTCGCGGTATTTCATATTCTTGGATCGTCGATCGCTTCGCTCCAGGAAATCGCCGAGACGGCCCGCGTCGTCGGCGACGCCAACTATTTCCTGGTGAAGAATTTCATCAACAACACCACGTTCTTCGAATGGGATCCGGCGACCTACAATTCGTATTTCAAGAAAATCAAGGGCGCCGAGGAGATCACCATTCCCAAGCTCAACGAGATGGCTTACGAGCAGGTCGAAGTGGCCAGCGTTCCGTTCGTTTCATTTATCGGCAACAAGGGCACGAAGGGCGAAGCGGCCAACAATTCGTTCGTTCTGCGCGGCTATGTCCGCCATTGGCTCGGCAACGTCTGGGGTGAGTTCGACCGCGTGAAACTTGTCGATCTTGTCTCGCCAAAGATCGAAAGCAACGTCCGCCAGGTAGCTGGCTAGCTCTTCGAAGAAATCCAAGAACGCCGATCGAGCAGCGGCGTCCGGTCAGGCGATGGCATTCCGCAGCTCCATCACCATTGTTGCATCGCCGCGGCCACGCGTCGGCAAAACATTGCTGGCGCGATTGCTCACCGACTTTCATCTCAGTGAAGGCCGCCTGGTCACGGCCTTCGACCTCAATGCCGGCGAGCGGACGCTGGCGCAGTTTCTGCCTGAAAAAACCACTGCGGCCTCGGTTCGCGAGATCAGCGGTCAAATGGCGCTGTTCGACCACCTGGTCGCGCACGAGGACGTAACAAAAGTCATCGACCTTGGTCACGAGTCGTTTGAAACGTTTTTTTCTGTCGCCCACCAGATCGATTTTGTCGAGGAAGCACGGCGCCGCTCGATTGCTGTCGCGATCCTGTTTACGATCACACCCGACCAGACATCGATCGGCGCCTACCGCGGCCTGCGCGACCGCTTCTCGCGCGCAACCCTGGCGCCCGTGCACAACGAAATACTTGGGCCCGCTCAGCATCGCGATAAATATCCGCTTGCGACGGGAGGCCCGGGCGTCGTGCGCATGCCGGCTCTGGCGCCCGGCTTGCGCAGATACATCGAGACGCCACCCTTTTCATTTGCGGATTCAGGCAAAGTCTCCACCATGCCGCCGGACTCACAAAGCGAGCTTCAGCGCTGGCTACGGAGGATTTATCTGGAGTTTCGGGAACTCGATCTGCGCATATTACTGGCCGATTTGCGGCACTCGATCCAGTTTGGCTCCGGAACCTGAATTCGCGGGGAACCGGGACGACCTTGGCGCGTTTCTCTGGCCGGACTTCCCGCGCGCATGTCGCGCTGAACGGAAGAGGAGGCACGCGATGTGGATCACGCTATTTACGATCGTCATCGGTATCGCCCTCTGCTTTGGTCTCGGGGCGATGGCCATGGAATCCTATGACGAAAAGGTTCGGTCCTGACGGGACGGGAGGTTGCCCGCCAGGTCATGTGCGGGGTTAACTGCCAAGATTAAGTACCAAGGTTAGGTGCGTTGGCGGCCGGCAGGCCGCCCAATTTTTTGGACCAATTTTTTGGACCTTGGCCAGCGCAATCATGGGAACTTTGCAATAATGCCCCGGCATGCCAACGCCCCTGCTGCTGTCGAGACGATTTGCGCCGCTGTTCTGGTGCCAGTTCTTCGCGGCATTCAACGATAATTTTCTCAAGACCGCGCTGGTCTTTGTCATCCTGTTTCAGTCGGGTGCACGCAATTCCGAGGCTCTGATCACGGTCGCGAGCGCGGTGTTCATTGCGCCCTATTTTTTCCTGTCTGCGCTCGGAGGGGAACTTGCAGATCGCTACGACAAGGCACGGGTTGCGCAACGGCTCAAATTCGTGGAGATCTTTGTGGCCGCTCTGGCGGCGTGGGCGTATGTGCGGAGTTCGCTTCCGCTTCTGTTCGCCGCACTGTTCGGCTTCGGTATTCTCGCGGCGCTTTTTGGCCCAATAAAATATGGCATTCTTCCGGATCATCTGCGGCGCGAGCAGCTGCCTGCCGCCAACGCGCTCGTGGAAGGCGCCACGTTTGTCGCCATTCTTCTGGGTACGATTGCGGGCGGACTGGCCGCGCGCGATCGTGGCGAGGCGGGACTGTTCGCTGCGCTGATCCTGAGCTTTGCGGCAGCGTGCTGGACATCGGCGCTGTTGATCCCCGCGACCGGCGAGGGCGCACCGCAGCTCAAAATAGCGACCAACATCGCCGCTTCGACCGCCGCGATGATCCGGCATCTTCGCTCAGATGCGAGATTGTGGTGGGGCGCGATGGTGACGAGCTGGTTCTGGCTCGTCGGCATCGTGGTGCTGTCGCTGCTGCCGCCGCTGATCAAGACAATCATTGGCGGGAACGAAGAGACGGTGACCGTCTATCTCGCCGGGTTCTCGATTGCGGTTGGTGCCGGCTCGGGTCTGGCGGCCGTGATCGCGCGTGGGCGCATTGTTCTCAAGACGACGCTGGTGGGCGCGGTCCTGCTCGGGGCTTTCGCGCTCGATCTTGGACTGGCGACGTTTGGTGTGCCTTACGCGGCATCGCCGCAAGGTCCGGCAGCGGTCTTTGCATCGGCGCTCGCTATACGCGCCGCGATCGACTTGTGCGGACTCGCGGTTGCCGGTGGCCTGTTTATTGTCCCCGCCTTTGCCGCGGTGCAGGCCTGGAGCGGTGCGGATCACCGCGCCCGCACGATTGCCGCAGTCAATGTGCTCAACGCCGCGTTCATGACTGGCGCGACGGTCATCATCGCCGCCTTGCAGAAATACGGAACGACCGTTCCGGCGTTGTTTGTGCTGATTGGTCTCGCCACGCTCGGGGTTGCAATGGCGATTTGGAAAACGATGCCGAAGGTTTGATTTGTCGTTCCCGCCCCGGACGACACCGCAGCGCTACTTCCCGCGCATCTTCAGCACGCGGTCGACCATCTCGCCGGCGACACCGAGATAGTTCGCGGGATCGACCAGTTTTTCCAGCTTCTTGCGGTCGGCATGCTTGCTGATTTCCTTGTTCTCGACGAGCAGGTCGATCAACGGACGACCGGTTTTAACAACCTCGCGGCAGATGTCGTAGACGAGATCATGAGCCTTGTTGCGGCCGAGATCGGCACCGAGCCCCATCATCACCGCTTCGGACATGATCAGCCCCTTGGTGATGTCCAGATTTTCGCGCATCTTCTTCTCGTTGACCTGCAAGCCTTCGACCAGAAAACGCGTCTGCGCCAGCGCGCCGGCCGAGAGCATGAAGATTTCGGGCAGCGCGATCCATTCGATTTCCCAAGGGCCGGTCGATCGCTCGTGGTCCTCGACCTGGGCCTCAAGCAGTGCGCCAACGAGCTGCCGCACCATAGCGGTCTGCGCAGTGATGTAGACCGAGGAAATCGGATTGCGTTTCTGCGGCATGGTCGAGGATGAGCCGCGGCCGGCATGGAATGGCTCATAGACCTCCTCGACCTCAGTTTGCATCAGCAGTTTCACGTCGAAAGCGATCTTGCCGCAGCTTCCGGTGACCAGGCCGAGAAAGCAGCCGACTTCGGCGATGCGATCGCGCACCGTGTGCCAGGAAATCTCCGGCTGGCCGAGCTTGAGCTCTTTCATCAACTCGTCTTGTACTTTCAACCCATCCTTGCCGAGCGAGGATAGCGTGCCGGCGGCACCGCCGAATTCGCCCACCAGAACGCGCGGCTTGATCTCCCTCAGCCGTTGCTTATGGCGTTCGAAGGCGGCGAGCATGGTCGCCATCTTGTAACCGAAGGTGATCGGCACCGCCTGTTGAAGATTGCTGCGCCCCGCCATCGGCGTATCGCGGTATTTCCTGGCGAGCGCCGCCAGCCCGTCGCAGATGCCGTCGATATCCTTTTCGATGATGGCAAGCGCCTCGCGGATCTGCATGATGGTGGCGGTGTCGGTGATGTCCTGGGTGGTTGCGCCCCAGTGCGACCACTCGCCAAGCCCGTCTTTGCAAAGCTTCACAAGCTGCTGCACGACCGGGAGCACCGGATAGCCGATCCTCTCGGTCGCTTCCTTCAGTTTCGCCATGTCGATTTTGTCGGCCGAGCAATGGCGGACGATTTCGGCAGCCGCTTCCTTCGGAATGATGCCGAGCCTGGCTTGCGCACGCGCAAGCGCCGCCTCGAAATCGAGATATTTCTGCACGCGGTTCTCGTCCGAGAACACATTCCGCATTGCTTCGGTGGTGAAGATGTCGCGGAACACTGCGGAATCGAGGATCGTCGAAGGCATTCGGGCTCTCCTGTCGGCCGCACGTTAGCGTTTCCCGCGCGGCGATCAACACGCGATGCGGCCAAGTCCCACCAAGTCCCACCAAGTACGACCAAGTCTGATCAAGTGTGATCAAGTCTGATCAAGTGTACCGGTTGCGCTGAGGGGTTTTTCAGTCCCAAATAGCGCAAATTTGTCTGCCGATAAGGAGTCCCGCCATGACCGTGATGACCAAGCCGCAGCAGAGCTTCCGGCTTGAGCCCGTGCATCCGAAGCCGGAAGAGGCGCACACCATGCCGTACGCCCCTGCGGTGCGGATCGTCGGCGCCTGCGACCTGATGTTTCTGTCCGGCGCGACCCCGTCGCCGCTTTATCACAAACACCCGCATGTGGACGCCGAGCACATACACCCGCACTCGATCGAAGAGCAGACTACGCGTGCGATGGAGGCGATCAAGTCTATCCTCGACGAAACCGGCGCGAGCTGGCGCGACGTCGTGAAGGTCACGAAGTATCTCACCGATTTCCGCGATGCCGACGCCATGCACGCAACCATGGGCAAATATTTCGGCGATTGGCGGCCGGCAAGCACGACCGTCTGCATCAACCAGTTGTCGTCGCCGGGGGCGCGCGTCGAACTTGACATGATCGTGGCGCTGCCGAAGAAAGCCACGTGACACTACCTTCCCATCTCGCGCGCATAACCGAGACTGAATATCCGCGGTTTTCCGACGCGGAAATGGTGCGCCGGCGCGTGGCCATTGAAGCGCTGCTGGCCGCGGCGGAGTGCGATCATCTTGTCGTCTGCGGCGCCAATCGCTTCGGCTCGGCCGTGCAATGGCTGACGCAATGGCCGGTGACCGCCGAGGCGATCGCCGTGCTGACGCCGGGCCAACGCGACGCGTTGTTCGTCCAATATGTCAACCACGCGCCACAGGCGGGGATTCTCGCCGACAAGGCCGATGTGGCCTGGGGCGGAGAATCGTCGATCGCCGCAGCGAGCAAGGTGCTGGAGCAGCGCGGCGCGCGCCAGAACCGCGTTGCAACTATCGGCCCGGTCAGCGCTGAACAGCACGCCGTCCTCTCGGCAAAATTCGAAAAACTGAAGAGCCTCAACCGCGACTATATTCGGTTGCGGCAGGTGAAATCTGCCGAAGAGCTTGATTGGTTGCGCATCGGCGCGCATTTCAGCGATCTCGGAATGGCGGCGCTGCGTGACGGATTAGAGCCGGGACTGAACGAACGTGAGCTCGGCGATTTGGTCGAGCGTGCCTACGTTTCGCACGGTGCGACCAATGTCATTCATTACATCGGCGTTACGTCGATGAAATCGCCGGATCTCGGCGTCCCCCGTCAGTTTCCTCGCATGCGAAACGTGCAGGCGGGAGACGCGGTGGTGGCCGAGATCAGTGCTGCGTTCTGGGAGCATCCGGGGCAGGTGCTGCGGAGTTTTGCACTCGGCGAGCCGAACAGGCTTTACCGCGAGTTGCATGCGGCGGCAGACGCGGCGTTCGATGCGATTGCGGCGGTGCTCAAGGCGGGCGCGACGCCTGCGCAAGTTATCGAGGCCTCAGGCGTGATCGAGGACGCCGGCTTCACCATCATCGACGATCTCTTGCATGGCTATGGCGGCGGTTATCTGCCGCCGATCCTCGGCTGCAAGAGCCGCCCGGCCGGCCCCGTGCCACAGGAACCGTTCCGCGCCGGACAGACCGTGGTCATTCAGCCGAACGTCGTCACCCGCGATGGCAAGGCCGGCGTGCAGAGCGGCGAGATGGTGTTGATCACAAACACCGGAATTGAGCGGCTGCACGCAATGCCACGCGGCTTCCATATTATTTGAGCTGCTCCGCCATCCAGTCGGCGCTTTGCGAGCGCCAGCGATAGGCGCGGTTGGTCGCAATGTGGTTGCCGTCCTCGATCATCATCAACTCGACCGGCCCTTTCGCCTCACGCGCGAGGCGCTCGGCGTCCTTGGCCGGCACGATGCGATCGAGCCGTCCGTTCACGATGAAGAGCGGACAGGTGATATTCTGCGCCACGCCTTCAAGCGACAGTGTGCTGGCGTTGTTGCGTGCCTCGTCCTGCGTCTTGCAGTGGCTGCGCACACGAAAGGCATCGCGTGTGAGTTCCGGCAGGCCATCCCAGGCCGCGCCCCAGTTGAATGGTCCGCCCAGTGCGATGCAGGCTTTGATGCGTTTGTCGAATGCCGCGGCTCGCGGGGCATAGTAGCCGCCCAGGCTCACGCCCCACATGCCAAGACGTTTGGCATCGAGATCGGCCCGCTTTTCGACGAGATCGATAACGGCCTTTACCGGCACTTCGTAGTCGCCGCGAATGGCGAAGTCATATTGCGCTTCGCCCTGGCCCGGCCCTTCGAAAATGAGCGTCGCGATTCCGCGCGCGAGGAACGGGGCTTCGTAGGCGTCGCCTTCTTCCTTGGTCGAATCGAGTCCGACGGCCATCACCACAACCGGTGGCCGCTCGATGCCCGCCGGCTTGCGCAGGATGCCGGCGAGCGTCTTTTCCTGATACGGGATCTCGACACGTTCGCCGGACGGTCTCAGATGAGGGAGGGCCATCTGCCGGCATTCGATCTGCTTCCTGTGCGCGGCCTTCATCTGCGCCTGGTCATGGACGAAGAGGAAAGAAGCGAAGTGATAGTAGACGCCGGCACGTTGCAGGCATTCGCCGGCCGTCAACGAATGTTTCTTCGCGAGCGCGTCACGTCCGAGTTTCTCGTGATGCCCGGCGCGTGCCGACCAGGCGCTGCACCAATCGTTATATGAAGAGATTGAACCGGTCACTTCCTCGAAGTCGGTCAGCACCACGCCGTTGGCGACGAACCGCGGGCCCCAATGCGCGATCGCGGCCTTGAGCAAGGGGTCTGATGACATGCAGAATTTCCTTGTGATGATCGTAAAAGAGGGGCGCTAGCTCGCCTTTTCATCGCGACGATACCAGGGCATGAAGTGCCGCGTCGTCCAGTTCACCAGCAATTCAAAACCGACGCCGAAGCCCGCGAGCAGCAGCACGCCGACGAAGGCTTCGTTGTGATGATAGGAGCGCGAATTATAGAGGATGTAGTAGCCGAGCCCTCCGACCGAAAGGAAGAACTCCGCCACCACCGCGCCAATCAATGCCCGGCCGGCGGCGAGCCGGAAGCCTGCGAGCAAATAGGGCATGGAAGCGGGCAGGATGATATCGGTTAACGCCCGCAGCCGGCCGGAGCGGAATGAGCGGGACACCTCCAGATATTCACGTGGCACCGAGCGGGCTCCGTCGGCGACGTTCATTGTGATGGCGAATATTGCGGCGAAGATAATGGTGGCGATGCGGGCCGCGCCCGAATAACCGAACCACAACGAAAACAGCGGCAACACGATGATCATCGGCATGGCATTAAAGCCATTGATGTAAACGCGGAAGACCCGGTCGAATGTGGGGCTGCGTCCCATGAGCAGTCCGAAGACGGTGCCGATGACGAGTGTGATGGCGAGGCCTTCGGCTACCGCCGATAGCGTGGAACCAAGCGCCTGCAGAAACGCCGGCTCGGTGATGACCCTGGGGATCGCAAGCAGCACGCCGCTCGGCTTTGCGACGTAAGCCGGAGCCGAGACGCGAACCACGATCTCCCAGACAAGGATGATCGCAAGTCCCGTGATCAAGCGCGGCACAAAGGCGCCGGACCAGCGGCTTGCCGCCGGCTTGTGGGTCGCGGGGACGGGCGTGGAGAGGGCCTGCTCGGCCATCGCTACTGTCTCCACCGGGCGAAATGCTGTTCGATGGCGAGGCCAATCCGTGTCAAACCGATACCGAGCAGGCCGATGATCAGGATCGAAGCGAATACGCCGCCAGTGTCGAAATTCTGTGAGGCGCTCATGATGAGCTGACCAAGGCCGGTGGCAGACAGGAAGAATTCCGCCGCGATCATTCCGACCAGTGCGCGGCCGATCGCCTGGCGAACGCCGGTCATCGTGTACGGCAGGGTGTAGGGCAGCATCACTTCGCGCCACAGCGCCCATTCACTTGAGCGGAAGGATTGAGCGACTTCGATCAGCTCGGGCTTGATGCTGCGTGCGCCCTCCACCGTGTTGTAGAGCACGGGAAAAACCGCGAACAGAAACACAACAAGCAGTTTGGGTGCGAAGCCGAAGCCCATCATTGAGAGAATGAACGGGATCAGCGCCACCATCGGCGTGGCGTAGAGAATCATGATGTAGGGCTCGACGCCGATGCGCAGCGTTCTGATGCGCGCCAGCAGCATGCCGAGCGGCATTCCGACGATCAGCGCAAGGAAGAAGCCTGCGAGGAACAGTTTTGCCGAGTCGAGAAGTTGCGTGAGGAAATTGCCGCTCACCACCAGCTGCCAGAGCCGCACCAGTGTTTCCGAGAACGGCACCATGAAAGCCTTGCTGGTGCTCCGCCCGGCAATCTCCCAGAGGGCGATACCTGCGAATACGCTGATCCAGACAGGCGCGTGGCGGCGAATGGCGTTGCTGAGCACTTACATCGATCCAGTAGGCAAGATGACAAATTTATCGCCATCACCCTGAAGCGCGCCTTCGGCGCGCATTTCAGGGTGACGGATAGAGGACTGCGTGATGCGGCCCCTTCGTTACTTCACCATCGCATTGGCGTCTTTCCAGACGCTGGCGTCGACGAATTTGTCGTAGCTCACCGGTTCCTTGTCCGGATTGATGGAGCCGATCTTCTTCATGAGGGCGGCAACCGCCTCGATCTTGTTGCGCGGCATGCCGTCGTCCTTCGCGGCCCAGAAGTCGATGTCGAGGAACGCCTTTAAGGCTGCCTTGTTGACCGCCTTGTTATGCCCCGTGATGGATGCAATTTCAGCGACGACGTCGGCGTTCTTCGGATCCTGCATGAATTTCGCCGCTTCGATCATACCGGCGACGGTACGCACAATGGCGTCACGGTTCTTTGCCAGATTGTCCTTGCGCACGACCATGATGAGATAGTGGCTGGTCGGATTGGTATTCTTCATCGCCAGCAGGACATGCAGCTTTTTGCCCTGATGTTCGATCTCGGCAAGGTCGTCG
>Ga0207657_10008756_pt1 | contig 10243 bp, 7 predicted proteins | sample KBSC33metaG_FD_184316 | JGI IMG/M metagenome (GOLD analysis project Ga0207657, IMG submission 184316) | Corn rhizosphere microbial communities from Kellogg Biological Station, Michigan, USA - KBS C3-3 metaG (SPAdes) (version 2) | ecosystem: Host-associated > Plants > Roots > Rhizosphere > Soil ... | reverse complement strand
CGCTTACCGTCTCGACCTGACGCCGATAGATGCCGCTGAACCGGTCGCCGGTTCCGGCCTCGACGAACGGCTTTCCGACCTCGCCGGCAACCTCGCTTGCGACGCGCAGCAATTCGCGGCGGCGCAGCGTTTCCAGCGCGCCCGGCCGGAGCGAAACTCCGTCCGGCGTACGCCCAGCCAGATCCTGGTCGACGAGCCACTGCGCGCGCCGTCGGCGAGCATCGGCGACATCGCGCCCGAAACCGGCATCGCGAGTGGGCTTGGCCCTGCCGCTGGCAAGATCCTGGTCCAGCCAGGTTGCGGCGTCGGCCTCGACCAAAGCCTCAAGACCCCCGCTCGACAGCAGATCGACCCGCACCGGTCTCGCCGCGAGCTGCCGCCGTTCATACGCTTCGGCGTGCTCGACATGATTAGCTGCGATCGTCCACTGGCCCGAAGGCGAACGCTCGACGGCGCCCCCGCCCCTGCGCAGCGCCTCGAGGCGCCGAACGTGCGCTTCGGCGAACCCTTGGGTTGCAGTCGGATCGTGGCGAAGATGGGCGTCGATATCATAGATGCCGCCGTTGGCGGCGGCGACCTCGGCAACGGTGCGGTCCGCCTGCCGGGCGGCAGGTCGGACCGGCTCGACCCGCACGATCGAATTCGCCGGCAGAGCCTCGGTCGATTCGCCGCGCCCGATTGCGACATAATGGCTGCGTCCGTCGAGACCGTCGACGATGAGATAATGGCGGTCGGCGTGCTCGTCGGCGAGCCCGCGCACCACGATCCGGCCGGTCAGCGGCCGCGCCTGATCGTCCGCGGGGTCGTAGATCGCATAGTCGCTCGCTGACCGGACCAGAGCGCGCGCCGAGAACTCCCGCTGCATGGTGCGGACGATATCGCCGCGCTCCCCCATCCGGCGCAGCGTGTCCTCGAGGTTGGCGTCAAGCAGGTAGCGCCCCTGCCCCAGCGGCTCGGCCAGCCCCAGTCTTGCGAGCTTGCCGAGCCGGCCGGCGCGAACCGATTGATCGAATGCATCGCGGCTTGCTGCAGACGCCGTGCGCTCCTCGCCGGCCGATCGCAGCAGCTGCCGATCGATCGAGGTCAGCCGCTCGGCTTCGACCTCCTGCCGCAGCCTCGCCTGGATCTCGTCGGTCGAGCGCGGGCCAAGATCGAGATCGACCAGCTCGGCGGCACGCTCGCGCATGCCGGTCGTCAGATAGTCGCGCGCGATCACGAGATCCTTGCCGCGGTCATCGACGCCGCGCACGACGATATGCGTGTGGGGATGGCCTGTATTGAAGTGATCGACCGCCACCCAGTCGAGCTTGGTTCCGAGGTCCTTCTCGGCCTGCGCCATCAACCGCCGGATCATCGGCTTCAGGTCTTCATACTCAGCGCCATCCTCCGCCGCGACGATGAACCTGAACTGGTGGCGGTCGCCGCCCGCCCGTTCGAGGAACGCCTTGCCGTCGGCATTATCCAGATCGGCGGAGTAGAGCGTCCCGCGTTCGTCTTCGCGCGTGGTGCCGTCGCGCTGAAGGTAGCGAAGGTGGGCGACCGCGGCCTTGGCGCCACTGCCGGCCAGGCGCACGATCCGCGCCTTGACGACCACGCGCCGGCTCCGGGGCCCCGAGTGGCGGTTCGATGTGCCGAGAATCCGGCCGGCCCCCGAGCCCCGGCCGATGCGGCTGCCGTCGAACCGCCGCGCACGCGTGCCGGCGCTGCGCTTTGCACCGCCCGCCAGGTTCAGCGCTTTGCGGACCTGATGCCGGAATGGCCGGTCCTTCGCGATACGGCCAAGCCAGAGCTCGAAATCGTCGTCCGCCATCGCGTAACCTCGCCGGCAAAGGCACCGATGAGGGGCGCGGCTACTCAGCCTTCAAGGGCCTCCAAATGTGTCTCCCGCGCGAGTGGCGGAAGTCCTCGGATAATCGCTCGCGAGTCTCCCCGATGGAGGCAGCTCTAGGTTCCCCTCGTCCTCATGCCTCCACGGAAAACGACGTGCAGACCCATATTCTGTGCCGCCTTGGAGGCACAGCTTTCATCTTGCCCTCCCCTGTCCCCTCTTCCCCGACGAACCTTTCGCAGCCTCAAAACAAAAAAGGAGCGACGCTCGACGCGCCGCTCCTCGATTGGAAAATGATCGATCGTCAGCGCGCCCGGACAAAGGCTTCGGCGGCAGCCTCACGATCGTCAAAGCTTCGACTCCACAGCAGGTCGACCGCGCAACCCTCGCCGTCAACCAGGCAGAGTCCGGCATGCCAGCGCCCGGCAACAAAGCTCAGGACTGCGATCCGGGAGATGTCCTCGCCGGCCTCTCCATCGCAAAAATCCGCCGGCAAATGCTGCCCGAGATAGCGCTCGCGAACGCGCGCCTGCCAGTGAAAATCCACCTTCTCGGACTCGAATATATGCTCCGCCAATGCACCGACATCGGCGCATCCGAACTCTTGTCTGAGCCCCTCGACGAGCCGCGAATAAGCATCGCCCGAGCCGCCTGGAATCGCTGAAATGATGGTCATGACCGTCTCCTGTGTCGCCCCCAGAATCGAGGACGGCGCCGGAAGGACGGGCGGCGGAGCGGCTGTCAGGGACGCTCGAAGAGCGCCGCGAAGCGGGGCGTGGGGGAGCCGATTTGCGTCAGCAAATTGGGGGAACCGCGCCTCCTTGAGAGCCGCTTCGCCGTCCGCCACACTGGGCCCCGCTCGACAAGAGCCCCCACCCCCGCGCCATTGACCGGATCCAGGCAAAGAGCCCCGGCGACCGCAGCCGCCGGGGCTTTCCGATATTGCTCAGATCGGAAGGTCGGACTCCTCTTCCGCCGGCTCGTCGGTGCCGGCCGGCTGCCTGGGCCGGCCGAGGAACTGCACGTCGTCGGCGATGATCTCATAGCCGAAGCGGCCGATTCCCTCCTTGTCGGTCCACTTGCTGTTGTGGATCCGGCCCCTGACCGAGACGAGCATGCCCTTGACGGCATGTTGCGAAACGACGCGCCCGAGGCCGTTGAAGCAGGTCACCCGGTGCCATTCGGTATCCTTGGCGGTGAAGCCGCTCTCGTCCTTGTAGGTCCTGCCCTCGCCGTCGCGCTTCGGCCGGCTGGTGCCGAGGCTGAAGCTTGCGACATCCGTGCCGCCGTTGGTCGACCGAAGCTCGGGATCGCCGCCGAGATTGCCGACAAGAAGAACGATGTTGGTCATGATAGTCTCTCCTCGTTCGTCGCCGGGACCGTCCCGTCGACAGCCCGGAGAGAGGCACGCGCGAAGCGGGGCCGCGCACCCGAAGGGGGAACTTGCGGACCAGGGCGTGGAGCGGGCAGGCCGGAGGCCAACACGGGCCCTGAGGCCGCGGGTTGCGCGGCACCGCCGCCGTGCAAGGAGGGCTGAAGAAGGAGATGGGAGCGGGTCCGGCCGCGCTGACCGGAGATGAATTGACCGCCGACAGCTATGTCTTGTCCGCCCTCAGCCCGCAGATTTCACATGATCGATGAATGCGCGAAGCTTCGGAAGAACCTGCCGCTTGCCCAGATGATAAAGGAAGACGCCGGGCGTCATGGTCTGAAAGTCGGCGAGAACGATCTGAAGCCTTCCATCCCTGAGCGCCGATGCAGCAATCGGCTGAGGGACCTGCGCAAGCCCCAGGCCTCGAGCGGCCGCTCCGGCCAGGGTCGTATAATCCTGCGCAATCAAGGGCCCGCCCACGACGACCTCGATCGCCTGCTTGTCTTCGATGAACGACCAGGGAGCAATGGCTCCGCTCGATCGGCGCAAGCGCATGCAATGATGGTCGGACAGATCCTTCGGCCGCTTCGGGATCGGGTGGGAATGAAGATATTCCGGGCTGGCGACGACGACATAGGGGAATGGCGGCGTCAGGCGGACCGCGACCATGTCCGGCGCAATGAGCTCGCCGAGGCGGATCCCGGCATCGAATCCATTGGCGGCGAGATCTGTCATCTCGGCGCTTGCGACGATCTCCAGCTCGATGTCCGGATAGGCACTGCAAAAGGATGCGAAGACCGGCTCAAGAAGGAGAGGTATCGCGCCCTTGGGAACCGAAAGGCGGAGCAGGCCCGCGGGTCTTTGACCCATATCGCGAGCCACGTCGAAAGCGGCCAGGAGGCCCTCGAAGGCCGGCGAAGCGAGCGCGAGAAACTTCTCTCCTGCCTCGGTTAGACCAACGCTTCTAGTCGTTCGAAAAAGCAGCGCTGCTCCGACCCGTTTCTCAAGCGAGCGCACCGCCTGGCTGATTGCCGAGGGCGTTACTCCAAGCTCGTTGGCGGCACGCCGGAAACTGCGGTTCCGGGCGGTCGCGAGAAAGGCCTCGACACCTTCAAGCGCTCCGCGCCGGACTGTGTAGTTCAGCTTCATGACCTGTTGCGATTACATCGGCTAAGCAAAGGACGGAAGCATGCCTAAATGGCCGCCGGTTCAGCCAATGCTTGGGAGAATCCGATGGCACCCATGAACATCTTCAACATCCAGCTCGTGCTCGGATATGCAGCCTGGGGTCTGTGCTTTGGCGCCTATCTCTGGCCCAGGCTCAGCGCCATGGACGTCGCGCAAGCGAGCCGGGCGATCGCGATGCTGCACGGCTTTCGCTTCTTCGGCCTGGTCTTTATCCTTCCCGGGATCGTCAGCTCCGGAATCCCGGCCGGTTTCGCGAACCCCGCCGCATTGGGAGATCTTGCGACCGGAGTCCTCGCAATGCTTGCCGTTGCATCGTTCAGGCTTCGGCCGCTGTTCTGGCTTTCGGTCGTCGCATTCAACGTGGTCGGAGCGGCGGATCTCGGGCTTGCTTATTATCATGCCGCCAGCCTGCATTTGCCGGAGGTTTCCGGCCAATTGGGTCCGGCTTATCTGATCCCGATCCTATACGTCCCGATCCTGGCGATCACGCATGGCGCTGCATTCGTGCTGATCGGGCGCCAGTTGCGCGGCGTTGATTTCCCGGCCCGATCCTCCCGGGGTACCCAGCTGGAGCGGAGTTGAAGATCAACAATCCTGCCGGCCTTACCAGTCGACAGCAAGCTTCGCGTAAATCCGGCGGCCGTTGAAGCCGAATGGCGAATAGAAGGGGAAGTCGACCACGCCCGTCGAGCTGAAGCCCGGAGGAGCGGCGTGCGGATAGGTGTCGAACAGATTGTCGATGCCGGCGCCGAGGTGGAAGCGCTGGCTGATCGTGTAGCGCCCCTCGACATCGACGATGAACCTGTCGTGGGTATGGAGGTCGGACGCCGCAGTCGTGCCCGGCTGGTTGACGTCGCCGTAGAAGGTTCCGCGCAGAGTCGCGCCCGCCGGGCCACGGTTCCAGTCGACCGTGCTGGTGACCTTGGTCTGCGGAGTGCCGTCCTCAAGCGTAAGGATCGTCGAGCGCGCGACCAGCAGCGGTGCGGGATCCAGGGTCGAGGTCGTCGTCGGCACCTTCTGCACCTTCACGTCGTTGATGTTTCCAGCGAGCGTCAGGTTGAAGGTTCCGGCGTTCATCGTCGGGACCCGGTAATTGGCAACCACATCGATTCCGCGAGTGCGAAGCTTCACTCCATTGATGAAGAATCGGGCCGATGCCACGTTGTTCGCGTTCAGGATCGCATCGACTTGCGGACTGAAGCCCTTGCCGATGTTCTGCGACAGAGTCAGTCCGTTGCGAAGGTCGATCTCATAGGCGTCCACCGTCAGGTTGAACGGCCCGTGCCGGTAAACGAAACCAGCCGAATAGTTGGTCGACTTCTCCGGCTCGAGGGGAAGGCCGCCCAGCGCGCGGGCTGAAGGAGACACCGACGGAAAGGTGCCGGTCAGGATCACATTTCCGTCGACGATCACCGAGGCGATCGACGTGAAGAATTGCTGCTGCAGTGACGGCGCCCGGAATCCGGTCTGGACACCGCCTCGGAACGCGAAGCTCGGACTGATGTCCCACCGCCCCGAGACCTTGCCGTTGGCGGTCGTTCCGAAGTCGGAATAATGCTCCAGCCGGCCGGCAACGCCGATGCTGACCGTCGAGAACCGCCCTTCCAGGTCGACATAGCCGCTGACATTGTCGCGATGCTCGTCGACGATGTTGGCGGGGCTGAAGCCCCCGAATCCCTGTGCGCCTGGAGAGGTCGCCGAGCCGTTGACCGGGCTGATGAAGACCGGGCCATGGTCGTAGGACTGAGGCTCTCCTGCCGCAATGGAATAGCCCTCGCGGCGATATTCCGCGCCGACTGCGGCGGTGAGGTCGCTTTCGGCTCCAAGCGCATAATCGTGCGAGAAATCGAGGTTGGTGACGAACTGATCGTAGGACAATGCTCCGTCGTAGAAACTCGTCTTCGAATCGGAACCGTAGGTTGCGTTGAGCGTGTGGAGAGTCGCGAAATCGATCTTGTTCTTGCCGTAGGAAGCGGTGAGGCTGGTCGCCCACGTGCCGATGTCGCCCTTGACCCCGACGGTGGCGTTGAGGTCCTTGGACTTGGTCTGGATCAGCGGCAGGAAACCGTCCGGATAGATCGACGGGACATTGTTCGTGTTGCTCGGGTTGCGCGGAAAAGCCGCCGACTGAGTGCGACGGAACTGATAGCCGCCCCAGCCAACGAGCTGCCATCCGCTGGCGCCCAGCGGAAGGCCCATGTTGGCATAGCCGGTATATTGCTTCACATCCGGATCGCCGTAGCGCGACCGCACCTTCGCCGGCGAATTTCGAGTATCGAGATCGCCGCGGCTGGTCGGCTCGCGGTTGAGGAATTCCCCGGTCAGATCCAGATAGCCGTCCCCGCCGATTCGAAGGTTCTGCCAAACCGACGCAGTGACGGTCTGGCCGTCGGTTTCGTGGCGCGGGAACAGCGGCGCAGGCACATGGGTGACGAATTCGCCGGCGGTGATGCTTGCGCCGCCGCCCGACTTTGCCTGGCGCAGGCGCAGATTGACCACTCCGGCGATGGCATCGGAACCATAAAGCGCCGATGCGCCGTCCCGAAGGACCTCGACGCTTTGAAGCGCCGCGACCGGCACCGTGTTCAGGTCGACCGCCGCAGCACCGCGGCCGACCGATCCGTTGACGTTCAGCAGTGCTGAAGGATGGGCCCTGACGCTGTTGATCAACACCAGCGTTTGATCGGGGCTCAGACCGCGAAGGGTCGCCGGCCGGATTGCGTCGGTTGCGTCGGTCACAGCCGGTCGCGGAAAGTCGATCGACGGTGCGAGATTGGCGAGCGCTGCGGCGGTCTCGGTCGTGCCCTGCCGCTTGAGATCATTCGCGGAGAGCACGTCGACCGGAGCGATCGTGTCCAGCCGGGTGCGGCCGAGGGCCCGCGTCCCGGTGACGATGATGTCCGTCGGCGTCGTTGCCGGCTTGTTGGCCGGTTCCTTGGCCGGAGCAGTCGTCTGTGCCGCTGCCGGCCAGGCCGTGACCGCCGCCAATGCGACTCCGCCCAGGAACATGAATTTGCGCATCAAACCCCCCTTTTCAATAGCCGGTAAAGACACTTAGGCTTCGGGCTTGCTTCGCCCCCGCTACAGGCCCAATTACTATCGTTCGATAGTATTAGTGGACAAGGACGGCTTCAGGAAAGCAAAAATATCGCGCGCAACCGGCCCCCGGGAAATTGCGGCAAGTCCGCAACGCTTCCGAACGGGCCCACTCTCCGCGCGACGGCCGGGCCGAAAAGCGTTCAACTGGAGGGGGCATTGTGACCGATCTTCGCATTTCCGGAGCGAGCGCAGGAATGCTCGCGGCGTCGCTTCTGCTTGCTGGCTGTGTCGCTGCACCGCCGTCGACCGCGCTGCGAACGGAGCATCCGCAAGACATTTCCGGCCGGGCGCTCGATACGACAGCAGCCGTCCGGCCGGCTTCGGACTGGCGCAACGCGCAGCCGGTCAGAGCCACGAGCGCGATGGTGGTTTCAGCCCAGCACCTCGCGACCGAGGCCGGCGTATCGATCCTCAAACAAGGCGGTAACGCGGTCGATGCAGCCGTTGCGGTCGGCTATGCGCTCGCGGTCGTTCACCCGTGCTGCGGCAACATCGGGGGCGGCGGCTTCATGACCGTCCATCTTGCCGACGGCCGCGACCTGTTCCTCGATTTCCGGGAGCGAGCTCCGCTTGGCGCCACCGCGACGATGTTCCAGGACAAGGACGGCAATGTCGTCAAGGGGCGGAGCACCGACACCTATCTCGGAGTCGGAACTCCGGGGACCGTCATGGGCCTCGACGAAGCCCTGGATAGATATGGCACGATGCCGCTTGCAAAGGTGATGGCCCCTGCAATCGCGCTCGCCGGCCGCGGATTCGTGCTCACCCAGGGCGACGTCGACATCCTCGACCGGCGCGTTCGGGATTTCGCGCAATCGCCGAACGTCGAATCGATTTTCCTCAATCACGGCCGGCCCTATCGAGCCGGCGAGCGTCTCGTTCAGCCGCAGCTGGAAGCCACGCTGAAGCTGATTGCGAAGGGCGGCTCCGACGCTTTCTACAAAGGCTCGATCGCCCAAAAGCTCGTGGCGGCGAGCCAGGCGAACGGCGGCCTGTTCACCATGCGCGACTTCTCCAACTATAGCGCTCGCTGGGAGCGACCGGTACGCTGCAGCTATCGCGGCTACACGATCGTGTCGGCTCCGCCGCCAAGCTCCGGCGGAACGACAATCTGCGAAATCCTGCAGATCCTCCAGCCATATCCGATGGCAAAATGGGGATATGGGTCGGTCCAGGCGACTCATTATCTGGTCGAGGCGGAGCGCCGTGCATTCGCCGACCGGAACACCGACCTGGGCGACCCGCAATTCGTGCGGAACCCGGTCGCCGAGCTGATTTCGCAATCGCACGCAGCGGCACTTCGCTCGCAGATCGATCCGGACCGGGCCACTCCGTCGAGCCAGGTCAAGGGCGGCATCGGATCGACGGAAGGGACTCACACCACCCATTATTCGGTGGTGGATTCCAACGGTAATGCGGTGAGCGTCACCTATACGCTCAATCTCCTGTTCGGAATTGCCCGGATAGCCGGCGACACCGGCTTTTTCCTCAACGATGAAATGGACGACTTCACGTCCAAACCCGGCGTTCCGAACAGCTTCGGCCTGGTCCAGGGCGAGGCGAACGCGGTGGCTCCGGGCAAGCGGCCGCTGAGCTCGATGTCGCCGACCATCGTCCTTCGCAACGGCAAGTTGTTCATGGTCACCGGCAGCCCCGGCGGCTCGACGATCATCTCGACGACTCTGGAAAGCATTCTCAACGTGGTCGATTTCGGGATGAACATGCAGCAAGCGGTCGCCGCTCCACGGATCCATCACCAATGGTTGCCCGACCAGGTGATGGTCGAGCCCGGCTACCTGAATGCCGACACCCGGCAGAAGCTGGAGGCGATGGGCCATAGCTTTCACGAGCTCCCCGGCTGGGGTGCGGACGAAGCCATCCTGATCGATCCGGCAACCGGCCAGATCGAAGGCGCGAACGACCCAAGGAGGCCCGCCGGCCTCGCCGCCGGCTACTGAGAAGTCGCCGGGGCGGAGCGGGACGAGCGTTCGTCCTCCTCGCCGAATGCGCCCTGCCGTCGCCGCTCGAGCCCGATGCGGCGATCGTGGCTCCCCGGCGGCTTCCGGCCCCGGCTTCACGACTGCCTTCGGGTGCGGGGAGTTCCGGCGAATTTTGCGGATCTAATCCTTCAGGGCCCGCTCTCAGCCCGAAGCTGCTGCCGTCCGAAATGGGTGGAAAGCGGACATTGCGCGGGCGCTCAGTTCCGCGCAGGCTGACGATATGAGAGCCGTCCTTGCTGTCTTAATCCTGTTATTCGGAGCGAGTGCATGTGGAAAGGGTGCGCGGCCCTTCCGGATGGTTCAGTTCTGTTTGGCCAGCCCGCAGGATATCAACGTTATGAAGGACATCCTTCACGCGGCCGCCTCAGCGAACAAGCTGCCGTTCTACGACCGCAGCAAAGAAACAGAAGCCGAAGTGGAATCAATCGCGGAGGTGCAGAAAAGCACGCCGGTCGCGCACCCGACCGTGAATGCTGGGACGGTAGGTCCCGATGCAATGGGGTTTACTGCCGGGAACTTTCCCGATGCCCCATTGCAGATAGTGGTGGGGTTCTCGAAGGGCGATGACGCGACGGCCGCCCAGAAGCTATCGGACGCTGTGGTTCAGGCGCTCGCCACCCGCTGGCGTATCCATGAGGTGCCGAACGTTGCAACGAGCGGCGCTTTTCCGTTGAAAGACTGCGACGCATAACAGTCCAACGTCCGCAATGGGTCGAAAGCAGACTCTAGCGCTCCAGTGGCAGGAATGGGTGGAAA
>Ga0207657_10008754_pt1 | contig 10244 bp, 10 predicted proteins | sample KBSC33metaG_FD_184316 | JGI IMG/M metagenome (GOLD analysis project Ga0207657, IMG submission 184316) | Corn rhizosphere microbial communities from Kellogg Biological Station, Michigan, USA - KBS C3-3 metaG (SPAdes) (version 2) | ecosystem: Host-associated > Plants > Roots > Rhizosphere > Soil ... | reverse complement strand
CGCTCGAGGCCTGGATGGGCGACCAGGCGTTCCGCGACGGCGTGCGGCGCTACATCGCCGCGCATGCGTACGGCAACACCGTCACCGACGACCTGTGGCATTCGCTCGATGCGCATGCCGCGCGCCCGGTGAGCGCGATCGCGCGCGACCTCACGCTGCAGGCCGGCGTGCCGCTCGTCGTGGAGCGCGGCGCGCGCTGCGTGGCGGGGCGTACGGAGGCGACGCTGTCGCAGCAGCAATTCCGCATCGATGCGCCGCCGGTGGCGCGCTGGCACGCTCCCGTCAAGCTGGCCGTGCTGGGCGGCGGCGAGGCGCGCACGGTGATCGCCGGCGCGGGGCCGCAGCGCGTGACGGTGCCCGGCTGCGGGCCGCTGGTGATCAACGCGGGGCAGGGCAGCTACCTGCGCGTGCGCTATTCGGACGCCGGCCTGGCGGCGCTGACGCAGCGCTTCGCGCAATTGTCCGTCGACGACCGCCTGGGCCTGCTGGCCGACACGCAGGCGCTGGCGCTGGCCGGCCAACTGCCGATGGGCGCGTGGCTGGACTTGTTGCGCCAGGTGCCCGCGCAAGAGGATCCGCTGGTGACCCGCATGCTGGTCGACCAGCTGACCGATATGGACAACCTGTTCGCGAACCGGGCGACGCGGCCGGCGTTCCGCCAGTTCGCGCGCAGCCTGCTCGCGCCGACCTTGGCGCACGTCGGCTGGCCCGGCACCGACGGCGCCTCCGGCGACGTCGCCACGCTGCGCGTCGAGCTGATCGTGGCATTGGGCACCTTCGACGACGATGCCGTGGTGGCCGAGGCCGATCGCCGCTTCAAGGCTTTCCTGGCCGATCCGGCCAGCCTGCAGGGCGATGCCCGCGACGCCGTGCTGACCGTCATCGCCATCCGCGCCGACGCGCACGATTGGGACACGCTGCACGCGCTCGCACAGTCGGCGACGACCGAGCTCGAAAAGGCCAAGTTCTACGAGTGGCTGGGATACGCGCACGACGATGCCCAGGCGCAACGCGCGCTGGTGCTGGCCGTGTCCGGCGAACCGCCTGCCACCATCGCCGGCCGCCTGCTGCGCAGCCTCGGCATCACGCATCCGGCCCTGACGCTGGACTTCGTCTCCGAGCATTGGCCGGCGGTCGAGCCGCTGTTCGGCGAAGGCGCCGCCGCCACCATCGCGGCCCGCTTCTTCGACACCGGGGCGGAGCGCGCCATGCTGCCGCGGCTGGAGGCCTTCGTCGCCGCCCATGTGCCGGTGGCCACGCGCGAGCGCATCGTCAAGAATGCAGCGCTGATCCGCTACCGGGCCGGTGTGCGCGAGCAGCGGCTGCCCTTGGCCGAGCAGTGGATCGCGGCGCAGGCGGCGCGGCAATGATGTAACCGGCCTCCCCTTGAACGGGTATGGCCCGCCGGCAGCCGTTGACTCTCTGCAACATCTGGATACGATCAGTCAGGCCGACACACGCGTCGTGTGCGAAGCGGCGTTTCCAGCGGGAGCAGGCGCATGAGCAACTCGACACCGTCCATGACGGAGGCGATCTCGGCCTCCGAACGCGCGCAGATCCAGCGCGCCAACGTCTCCGGTCTGCATCCGGTCGTCTTCGTGCACGGGCTGTGGCTGCTTCCCAGCAGCTGGCAGCGCTGGGCCGAGGCCTTCGAGGACGCCGGCTACATCGCGCTGATGCCCGAGTGGCCCGACGACCCTGCCACGGTGGCCGAGGCGCATGCCAACCCCGGGGCGTTCGCCAACAAGACGATCGGCCAGGTTGCCGATCACGTGGCCACCGTCATCGCGCGGCTCGAACGCAGGCCCGCCATCATCGGCCATTCGTTCGGCGGCCTGCTGGCCCAGATCCTGGCCGGGCGCGGCCTGTCGGCCGTCACCGTCGCGATCGACCCGGCGCCGTTCCGCGGCGTGCTGCCGCTGCCGCTGTCGGCGCTGCGCGCGGCCTGGCCGGTGCTGGGCAATCCGTCCAACCGCAATCGCGCCGTGCCGCTGACGTTCGAGCAGTTCCGTTACGCGTTCGCCAACGCCGTCAGCGACGACGAGGCGCAGGCGCTGTACGTGAACTATGCGGTCCCTGCACCGGGCGCGCCCTTGTTCCAGGCCGCCATCGCCAACGTCAACCCGTGGACGGAGGCGCAGGTCGACCTCGCGAACCACGAGCGCGGGCCGCTGCTGATCATCTCGGGCGAGAAGGACAACACGGTTCCCTGGTCCATCGCCAACGCCGCGTTCCGCCAGCAGCAGGCCAACCCCGGGCTGACCGAGATCGTCGAGATCCCGAACCGGGGCCATTCGCTGACGATCGACAACGGCTGGCGCGAGGTGGCCGATACCGCGCTGGCGTTCGTGCAGCGCTTCGCGCTGGCGGACTCGCACGAGTCGGCCTACCTGTTCAACGACGAGGACCAGGAACGCCGCGTCGCGGCCTGAGCGGCTGGGATCTGGACGGCGAGGCGCGAGACATCGTCAGCCGGATGCCGCAGTCCGCATGTGCGACTGCCATGCACTGCGGTCGGTAACGTGCCGACATGCGCCGTCGGCAAAGTGCGCCAGGCGAACGATGGACGTCGCAGGCGGTCTGCTGCTGCGCTCCAGACAGGCTACTCGGGTTGTTGGCGGACCGGTGACGGAGGTCGAGCCGCTTCTACGATACGACCCCACGCACCAGGGTGCCAACCAGTCGTTGCAGCGGCTGCAAACCTTCGGCTGGCAGAACTCTTCAAGTTTCCCTGCGCGAGCGATCGCTCAGTTGACCGCGTCTATTCCGCAGCGCGCCGCAGATGATGAACAGACTCGGGATCATCAGCGCAAATGGCGTCGGTTCCGGAACGGCTGAACGAATGAGATCGGTGGTGACGAAAATCCCATCCTCCGGCTGGGCCGGGAAGGTGCCGATCTGATTGACATCGAATGCAGCCGTTCCCGCGTCGTAATGGATTTGCCAGACCTGATGGCCCGTCTCGCTCGTGACGATTGCATCGCCCAGGTAGGGCAGAAATTGCGAGGCGTCCGCCTTCTGAATATCGGAAGGGTAGGCAGCCGCGTAGAAGCCTTCGACCGAGCTGCCGCTGGCGCCCAGGTTCAATGGCACGAAGCTCACCATCTCGGCGCCTCCAATGCCCGCGACCGCGACACTCACGGACCCGCCAGGGCTGATCGCACGGAGCGTACCGGAGCCCTCCGATGCGACGAAAAGCGTTCCCGCTGCGTAGGAGCCGAAGGGCTGCGGAGTGAAGCTGAGACCTTCCGCGTCCTCACCGACGTTTGCAAGCAACGTCGCGCTGCCGGCATTGTCGACCTTGTACACATTGCCGGTATTCGTGGCCACGATCATCTCGTGGCCGTAATTCCCGTAGGGGTCGAAGGCGATGCTCCGCACGCCACCCACCAGCCCGCTGACGAACAGCGATTGCGAACTGCCGTCATGCGCGACACGATAGACGGAACCTTGAGCCTCGGACCCTGCGAAGACATCGCGCGGGCCGAAGCCGCCGATACCGAGCGAGGCCGTCACGTAGATCTCGCCGGAGAACCCGACGATCGGCGCGCCGAACTTCTGCACCGACCCGCCGCTGAGGTCGGTACTGTAGAGCTGGTTGTTGTTGGTGCCGAAGTACACCGACCCAACGAACTTGTCGCCGGCATACGCGAATCCGATCGTGGACTGGTTGCCCAGTGTGGTGCTCAGGTCCGTGCCAGATACGAAAGTCGAAAACGGGATCGATGCCACCGCCTGCCCGCTGAAGGCGGCGACTGCCAACGTGATCCCGCAGAACTTCAGCAATGTTTTCATGGTGCCTCCAGTGAATGGAAGCAAGGACGATGCGCCGCCTGATGCCCCTCCAGCAATCCCTAAGCAGGGGCCGATTCGTCCCTGAGATAGCGTGAGGCAGGGGCGACTGGCCCTGTTGCATTGCCCTTGCGCGGCGTTTCGGGCCGGCCTGGTTGATCGAAATCGACGGCCGAAGTGCGGCGTGCCCAGGATGACCGCTCGTTCACTCTTCAAAGGGATGCCATCGCCCATGCGGCCCCGCCGCGAGGGCGCGAACGTCGATGCCTGGCATGGCTGGCCGGGTCGCCGTGCTTGTCCAATGGCGCATGCGCCAGCCCCGATTAGGGGTCACTTGCGAGAGTCCGCTGCTGGGCCGATTGCCGGCGGTCCGCGCCGCACGCGCAGCGGTTCATCACCTTGAACACTACTGCTTGTCTGGATTCATCCCGATACGTCGCTCGACCGAGGACATCGCGAGATACGAACTCGCATCGCGGTCTTCTGCCAAGGCCTCGCTGCAGGCCAGTGCCAGCGCTTCCAAAGCGGGTTGCGGATTCGGGTAGTTCTCCCTCAATCGTCGGAAGAAACTGACAGTCGCGTCGTCGCCAACCACCTCGACCATCTCACACACTACAGGCCAACCAAAGCCAGTCCCTGCGAGGCCCTTTGCGAACACCATCATGGTGTACGCGCCCAGATCGCGCCGCCTCTTTCGCTCATTTTTCCGCTGCCTGCGTCGGTACGCCGCGACTGCCAGAACCGACGCCAGCACCACCAGCAGCGCGAAACACAAGACATCCATGCTTGCCGCTCCCACCTTGGATAACGCATTCGTTCAAAAGCGCCGTTGCGCTCAGCCCACCGTCCCCTCAAGCGCGTCGGACGACCAGCCGCCGCACCCGCTTGCCCGACGAGACGCTGATGCGGTCTTCGTCGTGCAGGACCGTGTCGCCCGGCGCGAGTTCGTCCGTCACGATCCGCGGGTCGAACGCCGCGTAGAGGCGGCCAGCCGGGTCGCGCTTGTCGGCGTCGTCGGTCAGGCGCCAGCTCAGGTACAGCGTGCCGCCGGGGCGCAGGAGCGAAAGCAGGCTGCGCGTCGACGGCCCGACCTGCGCGACGGGCAGGTGCATGATCACCGTCTCGCACAACACGTTCTGGAATGCGCCGCGCGCAACGCCGGCGAGCTCCGGCAGCGCGGCCTGGTCGAAGAGCAACTCCGGATAGGCGGCCCGCGCCTGCGCCAGCAGCCCCGTGGAGGCATCGAAGCCGCGCGCTTCGAAGCCGTTGGCCGCCATCCACGCGGTGTCGCGTCCCGCGCCGCAGCCAACGTCTGCCGTGGGGCCGGGCGTGAAGTGGGCGCGCAGCAATGCGTACATGTCCTCGGGCGGCTCCTGGAGCAGCCAGTCGGCGGCGTAGGCCGCGGCGTTCGAGTCGTAGGCGGCGAGGGTGGCGGCGTCCATGTTGCGGGCTGATCGGGCTCAGGCGTCGACACTGCCCTTGGCAATGCGCGCCGCCAGCTTCATCAGCGTGGGCACGCGCTTCTTGCCGTGCATCATGCGGATGCGGGCCTTGGCCGCGCCCAGGTCGATGCCGGCGCAGGTGACCACCAGCGGTGGCGTCTCGTCCTCGCGGAAGACGCAGAACTGATCCGGCGTCTCCGTGCCCTTGAACAGGCCTTTCGAGACACCGATCACCGCGCTGCGTCCGCCCAGGGTGTCGTGCAGGCGGCGGCCCAGGCCGGGCGTCTCCTGCGCATCGAGGTGCACGAAGCCGTCGAACACGATGACCTCGGGCTGCAGGCGGTTGGCGTCGAGCAGCTGCACCAGCCACGGCAGCGCCCGCAGGTCGAGCTCGCCCTTGACGGGTTTGGCCACGTGCTCGATGCGCAGCGCGTAGTTCTTCGTGCCTTCGAAGGCGGCCCAGTCGTCGAACGCGACCGCCGCGACGCGGGCGGACTCGCCTTCGATGTGGACGTCCATCACAAGCTTCATGGACTCCCTAGCGCGAACGGCTCTTGGGCCAGCGGCCGGCGGCCTGCAGCGGGGCGACGATGGTGGCGAAGGTCTCGCCCGTCTCGGCCACCATCTGCAGGATCTCCTTGGAGTCGTGGCTCGTCTTGAGCGCCTCGCGCGCGTGGGCGATGCGCGTGCGCAGGCTCGCGAGCGGGAAGGACAGGTCGGGCGGCGCCGCCACGGCGCGCAACGCGGGCAGGCGCGCGACCAGCGCCAGCAGGTCCTCGCGCGCGTCGAGCAGGCGCGAGATCTCGACCGCCGTCGCCTGCTCGTAGCGCGCCGTCTCCACCAACTCGACCAGGTCTTGCAGGTCGGCCCCGTACTCGTCCACCACCGCCTCGAACTCGCGTTGATCCATTCTTTTGTCTCCCGGATGTAGGGCTGGATTGTGCTGGCCTCGCAGGATGCGCCAACTGCACGGCCTCTGGCAAGGGTACGCGAATCGGGACGAGCCCGGGTGTCAGTCCGCCGCGCGCCGCGTGGCGACCAGGGGTTGCACGGAGCCGCCGTCCAGCCGCGGCCGGCCGGGTTCCTCGGCGGCGAGCGGGGCGCACTCCTTCATCGTCGCGAGGCAGCGCTCGGTCAGCCGCTGGTAGGTGGCGGTGCCTTCGCGCTTCCACGCCAGCTCCTGGTCGCTCAGCTCGCGCAGGATCTTGGCGGGCACGCCCGCCGCCAGCGAGCGCGCAGGCACCTTCAGGCCGGCGCGCACGAAGGCGCTCGCGGCGACGAAGGCGCCGGGGCCGATCTCGGCCTCGTCCATCACGACGGCGTTCATGCCCACCAGCGCGTCGGCGCGGATGACGCAGCCGTGCAGCACGGCGCCGTGGCCGATGTGCGAGTTGTCCTCGAGCAGCGTGTCCGAGGCGGGAAAGCCATGGATCACGCAGGTGTCCTGCACGTTGCAGCCGGCCTGCAGCACGATGCGCCCGAAGTCGCCGCGCAGGCTGGCGCAGGGGCCGATGTAGGCGCCGGGGCCGATCACCACGTCGCCGATCAGCACGGCCGTCGGATGGACGTAGGCCGTCGGATGCACGACCGGGCGCAGGCCGTCGATTTCATAGCAGGGCATGGAAATACTTTCCTCGGATAAAGGCCGCGTTTGACGGGCGGGCTTGCACGGAACGAACCGGCAGTCTAAGATTAACCGACCGGTCGGTCAAAGAATTGGCCACGCCTCCGATTCGCGCTCGACTCGCCGGCCCCCACCATTCTGAAGGGATCGCACGATCCCATGCGAGGTCCCTCATGTTCGACCTGCTCGACTCGACGCCGATTTCCTCGCCCGATGCGCTGATCCAGATCGCGCAGCGAGGCGCCGTGCGGGTGCTGACGCTCAACCGGCCGGCAGCGCTCAACAGTTTCACCCAGGCCATGCACGCCGAGCTGCGCGAGGCGCTCGACGGCGCCGCCCGCGATCCGGACGTCCGCGCCGTGATGATCACCGGCGCAGGACGCGGCTTTTGCGCCGGCCAGGACCTGAACGACCCCGGCATGGCCGCCGGTGCCGACGGCAAGCCCGACATCGCGGCCGTCATCGAGAAGAACTATCGCCCGCTGGCGCTGCGGCTGCAGGCCATGCCGGTGCCGGTCGTCTGCGCGGTCAACGGCGTGGCCGCCGGCGCGGGCGCCAACTTCGCATTCGGCTGCGACATCGTGCTGGCCGCGCGCTCGGCCAGCTTCATCCAGGCCTTCTCCAAGATCGGCCTGGTCCCCGACTGCGGCGGCACCTGGCTGCTGCCGCGCCTGGCGGGCCGCGCGCGCGCACTGGCGCTGGCGCTCACGGGCGACAAGCTGTCTGCCGCCGATGCCGAGCGCTTCGGGCTCATCTGGCAGGTGGTGGAAGACGCCGACCTGCAGGCGCAGGCGTTCGCGCTGGCGATGCGCCTGGCGTCCCAGCCTTCCAAGGCGCTGGCCGCCACGCGCCACGCGATGGACGCCGCGCAATCGCTGTCGCTGGACGACGCGCTGGGGCTGGAGGCGCGGCTGCAGGGCGAGCTGGGCCGCGCGAACGACTTCGCCGAAGGCGTCGCCGCGTTCCAGCAGAAGCGCCCGGCGCATTTCAAGGATCGTTGATGGCCGAGGTGGACCAGGACAGCAGGACGCTCGCCGAACGTGTGCGCGACCACATGTGGGCGGCGGATCGCGCGTCGCAGGGCATGGGCATGCACGTCGCCGCGATCGGCCCGGGCAGCTGCACGATGACCATGACCGTGCGCGAGGACATGCTCAACGGCTACGGCACCTGCCAGGGCGGGCTGCTCACCGCGCTGGCCGACTCGTGCTTCGCCTTTGCCTGCAACGCGTACAACGAGATCACGGTGGCCGCGGGCTTCGATGTCCAGATCGTCGCGCCGGGCAAGCTGGGCGACCGGCTCGTCGCCAGCGCGGTCGAGATCAGCAAGACCGGGCGCCTGGGCGTGTACGACGTCGACGTGTGCAACCAGCGGGGCGAGCGCGTGCTGGCGTTCCGCGGGCGTTCGTACACGATGAAGGGCAAGCCGGTGCTGACTTCGAGCGAGGACTGAAGATGCCGATCCATGCCGTGCGCCCCGTCGAACTCGACCCGATCGAACGAGCCAGCCGCGACGAGATCGCCGCGCTGCAGCTCGCGCGCCTGCGCGAGACGCTCGCGCACGTGTACGCCAACGTGCCGCATTACAAGCGCGCGTTCGACGACAAGGGCGTGCATCCGGACGACCTCCGGACGCTGGCCGACCTGGCGAAGTTCCCGTTCACCGGCAAGGCCGACCTGCGCGCCAACTACCCGTTCGGCATGTTCGCGGTGCCGCGCGAACAGGTGGTGCGGGTGCACGCCTCGTCGGGCACCACCGGCAAGCCCACCGTGGTCGGCTACACGCAGGGCGACATCGACCACTGGGCCAATCTCGTGGCGCGCTCGCTGCGCGCCGCCGGCGTGCGCCGCGGCGACATGGTGCACGTGGCCTATGGCTACGGCCTGTTCACAGGCGGGTTGGGCGCGCACTACGGCGCCGAGCGGCTGGGGTGCACCGTGGTGCCGATGTCCGGCGGCCAGACCGAAAAGCAGGTGCAGCTGATCCAGGACTTCAAGCCCGACGCGATCATGGTCACGCCCTCGTACATGCAGGTGATCTGCGAGGAATTCCGCCGCCAGGGTCTCGACCCGCGGGAGATGAGCGTGCGCGTGGGCATCTTCGGCGCCGAACCGTGGACCGAGGCGATGCGGCGCGACATCCAGCAGGCCGCCAACCTCGACGCCGTCGACATCTACGGCCTGTCCGAGGTGATGGGCCCGGGCGTGGCCAGCGAGTGCGTCGAGACGCAGGACGGCCCCGTCATCTGGGAGGACCACTTCTATCCGGAGATCATCGACCCCGAGACCGGCGAAGTGCTGCCCGATGGCGAGGAGGGCGAGCTCGTCTTCACGACGCTGACCAAGCAGGCCTTCCCCGTGATCCGCTACCGCACGCGCGACCTCACGCGCCTGCTGCCGCCCACCGCGCGCAGCATGCGCCGCATGGGCAAGATCGTCGGGCGTTCCGACGACATGCTGATCATCCGCGGCGTCAACCTGTTCCCGACGCAGATCGAGGAGATCGTGCTGGCGCACGGCGCGCTGGGCGGGCAGTACCAGCTGGTGGTCACGCGCGAGGGGCTGCTGGACCAGGTCGAGGTGCTGTGCGAGCTGCTGCCCACGCACGTCAACGTCGACCCGTCCGCGGTCGGCCGCGACCTGCAGGAGCGCATCAAGACGCTGACCGGCGTGAGCACCGCGGTGCGCGTCGGCCAGCCGGATTCGATTGAACGCACGTTGGTGGGCAAGGCTCGCCGCGTCGTCGACAAACGCAAGAAGTAAGGAGCAAGCGATGTATACGCAAGCCATGGACACCGCCCCGAAGGAAGAGCGCGCCGTCATCCGCAACGCCGACGAGGTGGTTGCCGAGCAGCGCTTCGAGGCCGCGCTCGACGCCGACGAGTTCATCGAGGCCAAGGACTGGATGCCCGAGCACTACCGCAAGACGCTGGTGCGCCAGATCAGCCAGCACGCGCACTCCGAGATCGTGGGCATGCTGCCCGAGGGCAACTGGATCACGCGCGCGCCCACGCTCAAGCGCAAGGCCATCCTGCTGGCCAAGGTGCAGGACGAGGCCGGCCACGGGCTGTACCTGTACGCGGCGGGCGAGACGCTGGGCACCTCGCGCGACCAGATGCTGGACGCGCTGCACACCGGCAAGGCCAAGTACTCGTCGATCTTCAACTACCCGACGCTGACCTGGGCCGACGTGGGCGTGATCGGCTGGCTGGTGGACGGCGCGGCCATCATGAACCAGATCCCGCTGTGCCGCTGCTCGTACGCGCCGTATGCGCGCGCGATGGTGCGCATCTGCCGCGAGGAATCGTTCCACCAGCGCCAGGGCTACGACGCGCTGCTGACGATGATGCACAAGGGCACCGAGGCACAGCGCGCGATGGTGCAGG
>Ga0207657_10008751_pt1 | contig 10246 bp, 8 predicted proteins | sample KBSC33metaG_FD_184316 | JGI IMG/M metagenome (GOLD analysis project Ga0207657, IMG submission 184316) | Corn rhizosphere microbial communities from Kellogg Biological Station, Michigan, USA - KBS C3-3 metaG (SPAdes) (version 2) | ecosystem: Host-associated > Plants > Roots > Rhizosphere > Soil ... | reverse complement strand
ACCTGTGGAAAAGGGCGGCGGCCGGTGTGGACAACCACCGGGACGGTCGGTGGAGGAGTCGGCGACGGCGGAGAAAAGGAAAAGCCCCCGGTCGGGGGCTTTCGGGAGTGGACCCAGCCGGGCTCGAACCGGCGGCCTTCGCGCTGCCAGCGCGACGCTCTCCCAACTGAGCTATGGGCCCAGTAGCGGGATCAGTGTAGCGCCGAACTCGAAATCCTCAGCCCAGCGGACACCCGTCAATTGGTTGTTCTTCGCTGGTTGATGCGCAAGTGAAGTGCTTGGAGGGCGTCGATCTCGGCGAACTCCGCGAAGTAGCAACGCTCGGTCGCGGGTGCGTAGGCGGCGAAAGCGTCCACCTCGGCGGACGAGTAGTACGAACGCCGCAGGCCGTCGGCTGTGCGACGTGCGGAATAGAGGGGCACGACGATCACATCGCGCCGGCAAGGCGCCCACTTGCATTGCACGCGGATGAGCCGCGGATGCAGGTCGAAGATGAGGTCGCAGCGCTCGTCAGAGAGCGGGCGATAGACGCCGATCCCGGCCTTGGTCGCCTCGTATGCGATCGCGGCCTCCGCGATCGCCCCTTTCTGGTTCGTTGTCAACATAGCCAACACTCTACCGAGGCCGCCGGACGCTGCAACCGGCAAACCGTTGTCGCCGGTGGACCGGCCTGCAAGGATCAGGGCCGGTGGAGACGGCAGCCGCAACCGGCGGTGGGGGCCGCCGCGAGCACGCGGCGCGTGAGCGGCTGCTCGTCCCCGTCCGCTTCGCGCTCCTCCGCCTGCGCCGCCACGCGCCGCGGACGCTGATCGTCGCGCTCGGGATCGCCGTCGGCGCGGCGGTGCTCGCGATGACGGCGGTCGGCAGCGCGTCCGTCCAGGATCGTGCCGTCCAGCGGGCGCTTGCGCAGCTCGCGCCGAGCGACCGCGCCGTCCAGGCGGTCTGGAGCGGCGTGCCCGCTCAGTCGAGCCTCTCCTACCCGCAGCTCGACCGGATCGCGCGCCGCGTCACGACGCCGATCCTCGGCCAGGCTCCGTTTGCCGTCGTCGTGTTCCGGCAGGCGACCTGGGGCGGCGCGTTCGTGAACCTCGGCGCGGTCGACGGGCTCGCGCGCTGGCTCGATCTCCGCAGCGGCCGGCTGCCGAAGCACTGCATGCCACAGGACTGCGAGCTGATCCAGATCGGGGGCGCCCCCGCGGCGCCGAAGCTGCCCTTCCTGCACGTCGTCGGGCGCGCGACGTTCAAAGCCGGCGCGCCGCTCCAGTCGTACTTCGGCGGCGGGGGAGAAAAGCGGCCGCCGATCCTGCTCGCCGACGGCGTGCTGCCGTTCGAGCGCGCACCGCTTCCCGACGCGCCGCTGATCGCGCGCACGTACGGCTGGATCGTCCCGGTCGCGCCGCGCTCGATCCACGACTGGCAGCTCACAGGCCTCGACACGCGGCTCGACCACGCGCAGTCCACGCTCGAGCAGCGCTCGGACATCTTCAGCATCGCCGCGCCGACCGACACGATCCAGACGATCCGCGCGACGAGCCGGGTCGCGGGCGAGCGGCTGCTCATTCTCGGCGGCGATGCGGCGGTGCTGCTGCTCGGCTTCGCGATCCTCGCGTCGACGCGCCTCCGCCGCGACTACCGCGACGTCCGCCGGCGACTGATCTGGTCGGGCGCGCGCCGCTCGCAGATCATGCTCGTCGCGGCAACCGAGGTCGTCGGCATCACGCTCGTCGCGAGCATCGCCGGCTGGGCGATCGGCACCGGTGCGGGCGCGCTGCTCGCGCACCACCTCGGCTCCCCGGGAGGCCTCGTCGTCGCGCACTCGATCTTCACCTTGCGCGCGCTCTGGATCGGCATCGCCCTTGCCGTGGTCACCGCAGCTGCGATGCTCACCGCGCTTCGCGTCGACTCCGTCGCCTTCGGCGGCCTCCGCATCACCGTCGCGGACGCCGCGGCGCTCGGAGCGCTCGCAGCGATCCTCCTTGCACTCGCGCGCGGCAAGGCCGACACGTCGGCGCTCGAGGCGAACGGCGGCACCGGGGTGCTCCTGCTGCTCCTGCCCGGCCTTGTGCTCTTCGTGCTCGCCGTCACGGCGGCGCGCCTGGTCGCGCCTTGCCTGCGCGTGCTGGAGTGGGCGTCGCGTCGCGCAGCGCCGTCGGTCCGCGTCGCTCTGCTCTCGCTCGCGCGCTCGCCGGGCGACGTGCTGCTCACTGTCGTCTTCTTCGTGCTCAGCGTCGGGATCGCGGTCTTCGCGATCGCCTATCGCGCGACGCTCGTCCAGGGTGAGCGCGACCAGGCGCGCTATGCCGTGCCCGCGCCCTACGTCCTCCAGGAGGATCTCGGCCGCCTCGTCACCGTGCAGCAGGCGGGCGTGCCGAAGCGCTACGCCGCGACGCCGGTCGTTCGCGATTCCGGTTCCGTCAGCGGCACGCGGGGCCGCGACTTCACGCTCGTCGCGCTTCCCACCTCGGCGCTTGCACGCATCGACGGCTGGCGCAGCGACTTCTCGTCGCAGACACCCACCGAGCTCGGCGCCCTGCTCCGCCCGGCATCGCCGCCGCGGTTGCTCGGGATCCCGCTCGCCGGCACCCGCCTGACCTTCCCGTTCACGACGACCGGCGACCGCGTCGGCCTCACCGCCGTCGTCGAGAACCCGCGCGGCGACTTCTCGCGCCTCGACTTCGGCGAGCACGGGCCGGGCGTGCACACGCCGACGGTCCCGGTCCCGCCCGAGGCTCGAGGCGGCCGGATCGTCGCGCTTCGCGTCACGTTCCCGCTCGTCGCGTCGTACCTCGCAGGGCATCACGCCGGCGAGGCCGCGCACGCTGTCAACGAGGCGTCGACCGGCACGCTCCGCCTTGGACCTCAGTTCAAGAGCTGGTTCGGCACGAACGGCGTGACCAGTGACGGCGCCGTGCTTCGTTTCGTCGTCAACAACGCGGCGGACGCGATCATCCGCCCGCACGAGCCGCTCGAGGGCGAGCTCGTGCCGGTCGTCGTCTCGCCGGCGATCGCACGCGCGGCGGGGCCGAGCGGCATCGTGCCGCTGCACGCGGAGGACACCGTCATCACCGGGAAGATCGTCGCGACCACGCGGTACTTCCCGTCCGTCGACGGTGACGTCGTCGTCGCGGATCTCGCGACCTGGCTCACGGCGGCCAACACGCTCGAGCCCGGCGTCGCGACGGCCTCCGAGCTCTGGCTCGAGTCGCGGCCGCCGCCGGGCCTGCCGCTGCAGGTCGAGTCGCAACGGGCGCGCGAGCACGAGTTGACGAGCGATCCGCTTGCGCGCGGCGCGATCGCGCTGCTTCTCGTGACTGCGATCGTCGGTCTTGCGCTGGCCGCCGTCGGCCTGCTCCTGACGGTCGTCGGCGACCTGCGCGACGAGCGCGGCGCGCTCTTCGATCTCGAGGCGCAGGGCTCGACGCCAGCAGATCTGCGGCGTCACGTGCTGCTGCGCGCCGCCGTGGTCGGCGGGCTCGGTGTTGCGGCCGGCATCGGCGCCGGCGCAATCGTCGGCGCGCTCGTCGTGGCCGTCGTGACCGTCACCGCAGCCGCGGAGAACGCGCTCCCGCCGCTCGCGCTCACGTTCGACTGGCCGCTCGCCGCCGCAGCGATCGGTGCGCTCGTCGCGACGTCGGCAGCGGCGGCGGTCACCGCCGCGCGGAGGGCGCTGTGAACGCCGTCGAGGCCCGCGACCTCTTCCGCCTGTTCGCGACACCGCAAGGGACAGCCGTCGCGCTGCAGGGCCTGAGCCTCGACGTCGCCGAGGGAGAGCTCCTCGTCGTCTTCGGCCCGAGCGGCTCCGGGAAGAGCACGCTCCTCCGCATTCTCGCCGGGCTCGACCGGCCCTCGGCGGGCTCGGTCAGCGTGCTCGGCCACGATTTGCGCACGCTGCGCGGCCGCGCGTTGCTCGACTACCGCTCGCGCACGCTCGGCTACGCCGACCAGCACTACACACGCGCGCTCGCGCCGGAGCTCACCGCACGTGAGCTCGTCGCGCTCCGGCTCGCGTTACTCGGCGTCGATCGCGCAACGCGCGGACAGGTCGCCGACGGCCTGCTCGACCGCGTCGGGCTGCTCGATCGCAGAGACGCGCTTCCGAGCGAGCTCTCGGGCGGTCAGCAGCAGCGCGTCGCGATCTGCGCGGCGCTCGCGCACCGGCCGAGGCTCTTCATTGCCGACGAGCCGACCGGCGAGCTCGATGCGCAGAACGCGGCGCAGATCTACGAGCTGATCGGCTCGCTCGCGCGCGAGCTCGGTGCCACGACTGTGCTCGTCAGCCACGATCCACGCTCCGCCGCCGTCGCCGATCGCGTCGTGCAGATCCGCGACGGCCGCGTCAGCGCAGAGAACGGACGCGCCGTCGTCAACCGCGGCGGCTGGGTGCGCATCCCGGAGCTCGAGGGCACGCCGAGCGTCGAGCTCGAGCCGGCTGCGCACGGTCTCGTGATCCGGATCGCGGAGCGCGCCCCGCAGGCGGTCGCGCAAACGGTGCCGCGCATAGGAGAGGTCGTCGTCCGCACGACCGGCCTGACGAAGGCGTACGGCGAGACGACCGTGCTGCGCGACCTCGCGCTCGAGGTCGAGTCGGGGAGGCTGACGGCGATCACCGGCCGATCGGGCTCCGGCAAGTCAACCCTGCTGCACCTGCTCGCCGGGCTCGACCTCCCGACGGCGGGCGAGGTGCATGTGCTCGACACCGCGATCTCGCAGCTCGATGCCACCGGGCGTGCGCTCGTTCGGCGCGCGCACATCGGCGTCGTCACACAGGGCACCGATCTCGTGCCGTTCCTGACCGCGCAGGAGACCGTCGAGCTCGCGCTCTCGATGCGCGGTGCGCCGACGGCGCCGGCCGCGGCGACGCTCGCCGCCGTCGGGCTCGAGGAGCTCGCAGGCCAGCGTGTCGCGCGGCTGTCGATGGGTGAGCGGCAGCGCGTCGCGGTCGCGCGCGCGCTCGCTGCGCGCCCGGCGATCCTCCTCGCCGACGAGCCGACCGCGCGCCTGGACGAGGCGAACGCCCGCGCCGTCGGCGCGCTCTTCGCTGAGCTCGCGACCGGCCTCGGCACGGCAATCGTCTGCGCGACGCATGACCCGGTGCTGATCGAGCACGCGGCGGCTGAGGTCCCGCTCGCTACCCTCGCCGCAAGTGCGTAGGCTCGACGGAGCACGTCAAGGAGCGGAGGTGCCGGCTTTGCCGGCGCCGGAGCGGGGATGAGCCAGGCCGCTGTCGACATCCTCCTGCGCGGGTATCGCGCGTTCGTCGCGGGCGACCTCGACGCGATCGAGGGGATGCTCGACCCGGAGGTCGAGTGGATCGGCGTCGGCGAGGTGGCGGCTATCGCCGACCGCAGCGACGTGCTCGACGTCTTGCGCGACCGCGTCGCGGAGGACTATCAGGTCACCGTCGACCGCTGCATCGGCGTGGGGGAGGACGTCGTCGTCAGCATGCGCTTCTCGCGCGTCGAGCTCGACTCCACCGACGAGCGCCCCTTGCAGTCACGCCGCTCGTTCCTCGTCGGCCGCTACGCGGCAATCGTGACGATGCGCGACGGCCGTGTCGTACGCGTCGTCGAGTACCCGCATCTCACCGGCGCGCTCGCAGCCGTCGGTCTCGAGGACGAGAACCCGTGACCCGCGTGCTCGTCACCGGCTTCGAGCCCTTCGACAGCTCCGGGGTCAACTCCTCACAGCAGCTCGTCGACGCGCTCGACAGCGGCGTCGCGAAAGCGCTGCTGCCCGTCAGCTTTGCGCGCGCCGGAGAGGAGCTGCGCCGTGCAATTCGCGAGGCGGAGCCCGACCTCGTCGTCTGCTTCGGTCAGGCCGACGGCTCTGTCGGCATCTCGGTTGAGCGCTTCGCGCTCAACCTCGACGACGCGGCCGCGGTCGACAACGACGCGGCGAACGGCTCCGGCACCGCGATCGACCCGGACGGCCCGCTCGCCTACGCGTCGACCTTGCCCGTCGACGAGCTCGTCGCCGCGCTGCATGCGCAGGGCATTCCCGCCTCCGCCTCGCGTGACGCGGGCGGCTATCTCTGCAACCACATCTTCTACGTGCTGATGCGCGCCATCGAGCAGGAACGCCCGCAGGTGCTCGGCGGCTTCGTCCACGTGCCGCTCCTGCCCCAGCAGGCACTCGACAAGTCGGCGCCGAGCATGCCGGTCGAGTCGCTCGTCCGTGCGGCACGGGTTATCGTCAACGTGTGCGAGCAGCACAGATCCGCGAGCTGAAGGCGCCTCCCGAGCCGGTCGAGATCGAGGGCAGCGGGAGCATCACCGTGGACGCGGTCGCGCTCAATCCCCTCGACATCGCGGTCGGCTCAGGCGTCTTCTACGGCGGTCATCCACCGCTGCCGTACGCACCGGGCTGCGAGGCCGTCGGACGCGACGCGAGCGGCGCTCTCGTCTACCTCTTCGGGGACGGCCACGGCATCGCGAAGCCAGGCTTCCTCGCCGAGCGCGTCGACGTCGCCGAAGGCCTGCCGCTGCGGTTGCCCGAGGGCGTCGACCCGGCGCTCGCGGCCGTCGCGGGCATCGCAGGCGTCGCCGGCTGGGTACCGGTCGCGTGGAAGGCGAAGCCCACGCCGGAGGACCGCGTGCTCGTCCTCGGCGCCCGCGGCGCCGTGGGGCAGATCGCCGTTCAGGCGGCGAAGCTGCTCGGAGCAGCGAAGGTCGTCGGCGCCGGCCGGACCGGTGGCGACGGCATCGTCGCTCTCGACGAGATCGGCGACGCCTTCGACGGCGAGGGCTTCACGGTGTGCATCGACCCGCTGTGGGGCGAGCCGCTCGCGCACGCGCTCGCGCATGCGGCTCCGCACGCACGGATCGTGCACCTCGGGCAATCGGCAGGCCCGGAGTCGCCGCTCCGATCCGCCGACGTGCGCGGCAAGGAGCTGCACATCCAGGGGCACTCGAACTTCGCGATGAGCAAGGGTGACCGCGATCGCGCCTACCTCGAGCTGCTCGAGCATCTCGTGCACGGCAGGATCGCGATCACGCTCGACGAGTACTCGCTCGACCGGGTCGCCGAGGCCTGGGAGCGTCAGCGCTCAGGCCCCGGCGCCAAGGTCGTCGTGCGGCTCTAGATCTTGCCGCGCGCCTTCCACTTCGCGTAGATGTCCTTCACCTGCGCGTTGATCGACTTCACCGAATCGGCGGCGCTCATCTTGCCCTGCGACACCTGCGCGAACATCTGCGGGATGAGGTACTTCGAGAAGACCTCGTCCATCGCTGCGTTCGTCGTGCCGGGGTAGCCGATGTTGTGCGTGTACTTCTCGGCGATCGTCGTCAGGATCGTGTACTTGCCGCGCGGCTTGTGCGTGTCGGCCGCGGCGGTCTTTCTGATCTGCTTGAACGGATATGCACCGGGGAAGCTCGGGAAGTTGTAGAGCTTCGAGGCGTCCGTGGCCTGCTTGTAGTTCACGCAGAGGTCGACGAGGAACTGCTGCGCGTTCTCTTTGTTCTGCGCGAACTTCCAGATCGAGTAGCAGCCCATCACGTGCTCGAGCCCGAGCCGCCCGTGCGGGCCGATCGGGATCGGCCAGATCGCGAGGTCGTCCGCGAAGGGAAGGTGCTGGTCCTCGGGCGTTCGAGTGGCCGAGATGGCGTTCAGGATCATCGAAGCCGTCCCCGCATAGAGGTAGTTGTTGTTCGACGCCGGGTTCCAACCGAAGATCGCGGCGTCCTCGCTCTTGTAGATCTCCGACATGAACTTCACGGCGTCGATCGTGGCCTTCGTGTTCAGCGTCGGCCGGTTGGCCGCGTTCTGGACAAACGAGCCGAAGCACATCATGAACGCGAGCAACGCCATGTTCGAGTCCAGCTCCTGCGACTGCCCGATCCCGATCGGATGCCCGATCGCCTTCAGCTTCGGGGCCGCTTTGCGGACGTGGTCCCAGGTGTACGGCGCCTCGCCGATGCCGTTCCATAGGTCGCGCCGCCAGACCACGGGATCCGGCACGTAGTTGTCGGAGACGGCGAAGTACTTCTTCGTCTTGGGGTTGTACGTGCTCTTCTTTCCGAGGTCGCCGTACGGCCCGACCTTCCTCTGGATCTCCTGGATGATCGGGGCGTGGTTGATCACCTGATCCTCGTACGACGCCATCGGGTGGAGGTTGAAGAAGAGATCGTGGCCGCTCTGCGCCGCGACCTCGGCTGCAGCTCGCGTGTCGAGCAGCGTGTTGTTGATGTGCTCGACCTTGACCTGGACGTCGTTCTTCTCGCCCCACTGCTTGACCCACGTGTTGTCGAACCAGTCGTCGTACGCCGGCACGAAGTGGACCCACTGGATGATCGAGAGGTCACCCTTGAGATGCCGGTTCTTGAACTTCATCGGTCCCGCGAACGAGAACGGCGCCGCCGCGCCGGACACACCGACGGCGGCAGCCCCGATCCCTGCCTTCTTCAGCAGCTCGCGCCTGGTGAGCTTGCTGTCCGACATTGACCCTCCTTTCGTCCGTTTAGCGGAACGCTCCACCTGTGAACCCGGCGATGAATCGGTTGAGGAACGCGTTGTAGACCAGCGCCAATGGAATGCTCGGGATCAGGATCGCGGCCATGATCCCCGGCCAGTTGAAGAGGTCGCCGCGAATCAGATCGGTCGGCACGCCGACGGTGAGAGTCCGGTTCTCCGCACTCGAGATGAACGTGATCGCGTAGACGAACTCGTTGACGACGAGCGAGAACGTGAAGATGACGACGGTGAGGATGCCGGGGATCGAGATTGGAAACACGACGCGCACGAGTGCGCCGAGACGTGAGCACCCGTCGATCAGCGCTGCGTCCTCGAGCTCCTGCGGGATGGTCTTGAAGAAGCCCATCAAGAGCCAGATTGCGAAGGGAATCGTGAATGACGGATAGACGACGATCAGGGACCAGAGACGGTCGCTCAGATGGAAGTACTGCGAGATGACGCGCGACAACGGCAAGAAGAGCAGCGTCGGCGGCACGAGGTAGGTGAGAAAGATGCCGACGCCCATGCTCCGCCCGACCCGTCCGGACAGGCGCGCGAGGGCATAGCCCGCGGGCAGCGCGACCGCAAGCGTGATGAGGACGACCATCAGCCCGACGAATGACGAGTTGCGCAACCAGCGGACGTAGTCGGTGTGGTGGAAGAGGAAGCCGTAGTTGGCGAGCGTCGGATGAAAGCTCCACACTTTCGTCGGGTCGTAGACCTGCGCCTCCGGCTTGAAGGAGGTCACCGCCATCCAGAAGAACGGGAAGGCGAGCACGATCACGAACGGGATCGTGACCGCGTATGCGACCGCCTTGTGTCGCCTAGCGCTCGTCATGTCACCTCAGCGCGGCGCGCAAAGACGAGCATCCCGATCACGACGACCGCGAGCACCGGCAGCATGAACAGCGCGATCGCCGCGCCCTCGCCGATGTTGCCCGCGTTGATCCCCGTCTGGAAGGCGTAGGTCGTGAGCACCTGCGTCGAGTTGAACGGGCCGCCGTTCGTCAGGATGAACGGCACGATCATGTCCGTCGCCGTGAAGATGATCCCGAAGAGGATCGCCACGAGGGCGATGGGCAGCTGGAGGGGCAGCGACACGAACCAGAACTTGCGCAGGCCGGTCGCGCCGTCCATCGCTGCCGCATCGTCGACCTCCTCCGGGATCGAAGAGATCCCTGCGATGAAGATCACGGTCGCGAACGGGATCGTTCGCCACGCCTGCACGGTGATGATCGAGGACATCGCCGCCTTCGGCGTCCCGAGCCAGTTCGGCAGATGCTGCGGGTCGACGAGGTGCAGCTTGATCAGGAACCAGTTGAAGATCGACGCCTGGGGGTCGTAGAACCAGAGAAAGCCGATCGCGGTCAGCGCGATCGGGGCGGCCCACGGGAGCAGGATGAAGAAGCGACAGATCCACCGGCCCCGGAACTTCCGGACGAGTGCGTGTGCGAGGAGCCCTGCGCAGACGATCACGACGATCTGGGAGATCACCGTGAAGAGGAACGTGTGCCAGAGCGCGCCCCTGAAGATCGGATCGTGGACGGCATGGCGGAAGTTCGCGAGGCCGACCCACCGCCCGGTGAGCGAGCCTGCCTGCGCGTCGGTGAAGCTGAGGTACGCGGCAAGGACGAGCGGCGCACCGACGAGCGCGGCGATGACTAGGACGGCAGGGGAGACGAGGAGCGTTGCGAGGAACCCGCGACGTTCCATGACGTACCGGAGCCGGTTGCGTCGGCTCCCCTGAACGGCCGCCACTACCCCCATCATGTGCGCGCGGACTCTAAACGGTCGGCGC
>Ga0207657_10008749_pt1 | contig 10246 bp, 8 predicted proteins | sample KBSC33metaG_FD_184316 | JGI IMG/M metagenome (GOLD analysis project Ga0207657, IMG submission 184316) | Corn rhizosphere microbial communities from Kellogg Biological Station, Michigan, USA - KBS C3-3 metaG (SPAdes) (version 2) | ecosystem: Host-associated > Plants > Roots > Rhizosphere > Soil ... | reverse complement strand
TCTACGACCCGTGCCCGAACGCGGCGCTCGAGGCGATGGCCTGCGCGCTCCCGATCGTGACGTCGACACGTTCGGGCGCCGCCGAGCTCGCCCTCGCGCACGAGGCCGGGCTCGTCTGCGACGCCGGCGACACGAGCACGCTCGCCGGCCACATGCGCGCACTCCTCGATCCGACCCTCCGCGCGCGCCTGGGCGAGCATGCGCGCGCCGCGGTGCTGCCGCTTACGGCAAGCGCGATGACCGAGCGCCTCCTCGCGCTCTACCGGGACCTCCTCGACTGCGAGCTATACTCGCACGCTTCCCCGCGGTGATCGCAGACGACTTGCCCGACTCGCATTCCCCGACGCGCGCCCCGCCTCGCGCGCGCCGCGCCGCGGCATTCGCCCCCTCGCGCCTGCGGCGCACGACGATCTGCCGGTGCCGATGACCGCCGTCAGCCTTTACCGGCGGTTGCTGCGCTACGTCCGTCCCTACTGGTGGGCGTTCGGCCTCGCCGTCGCCGGCATGGCGATCGTGGCCGCCGGCGACCTGATCATGGCGATGCTCGTGATCCCGATCGTGCGCAACTTCCAGAACCCCGATCCGACGCGGTCGCAATGGCTGCCGCTCGCGGTGATCGGCGTGTTCGTGTTTCGCGGGATCGGGTCGTACGTCTCCGATTACGGCATGGCGTACACGGGTCTTCGCGTCGTGTTCGACCTGCGGCGCGCGCTCATCGACAAGCTGCTGCGGCTGCCGACGCCGTACTACGACGTCACGCCGTCGGGCGTCGTGCAGTCGAAGCTCACGTTCGACGCGCACCAGCTCGCGCAGGCGGCGTCCGGCACGATCACCACGGCGATCCGCAGCGCACTGACGATCGCCGCGAGCCTCGGGTGGCTGCTCTACATCAACTGGCAGCTCACGCTGATGACGTTCTTCGTCCTGCCGCTCGTCGCCGTCGTCATCCGCTACTTCAGCCGTCGGCTGCGCCGCATCGCGCGCGACGTGCAGACGCGCACCGGCTCGATGACGCACGTGCTCGAGGAGATGATCACCGGGCATCGGATCGTGCGCGTCTTCGGCGGCGAGGCGTACGAGCGCACGCGCGCCGTGAAGGCTGCGAACGCGCTGCGCACGTCGATGACCAAGCAGTCGTCGTCGAGCGCCGCGAGCTCGCCGATCTCGCAGATCCTCGCGGCGATCGCGGTGGGCGTGATCGTCTGGGTCGCGCTCGGGCAAAGCCATTCCGGCCAGCTCGACCTCGCCGCGTTTTCTTCGTACGTCGTCGCGCTGCTCACGCTGCTCGAGCGGCTGAAGTCGCTGTCGGGCATCAACGCGGCAATCCAGCGCGGCCTCGCCGCGGCGGAGAGCATCTTCGGTCTGCTCGACCGCGACGTCGAGCCCGACGAGGGGACCGTCGCGCTCGAGCGCGCCGCGGGCCAGCTTCGCTTCGATCGCATTTCGCTGCGATACGCCGGCTCCGAGCGCGAGGCGTTGCGCGACGTTTCGTTCACCGTCCGGCCCGGCGAGACGATCGCGCTCGTCGGGAGCTCGGGGAGCGGCAAGACGTCCCTCGTCAACCTGATCCCGCGCTTCTACGAGCCGACGGCGGGACGTCTCTTCATCGACGGCCACGACGTCACCACGCTGACGCTCGCGAGCCTGCGCGCCCAGATGGCGCTCGTGTCGCAGGACGTGCTGCTCTTCGACGACACGATCGCCGCCAACATCGCCTATGGCGCGATGTGCGACGTGCCGCTCGACGCCGTCGAGCGCGCCGCTGCCGCGGCACACGCGCTCGAGTTCATCCGCGCGTTGCCGCAGGGCTTCGAGACCCCGGTCGGCGAGAATGGCGTGCGGCTCTCCGGCGGCCAGCGGCAGCGCGTGGCGATCGCCCGTGCGATCCTCAAGAACGCGCCGATCCTGATCCTCGACGAGGCGACGTCGGCGCTCGATTCGGAGTCCGAGCGCCAGGTGCAGGCGGCGCTCGACGCGCTGATGCAAGGACGCACGACGATCGTGATCGCGCATCGACTCTCGACGATCGAGCACGCGGATCGCATCGTCGTGCTCGAGAACGGCCGCGTCGTCGAGGACGGCACGCACGGCGCGCTCCTTTCGCGCAACGGCGTCTACGCGAAGCTCCATCGAATGCAATTCCGGGCTGTGGCATGAGCGCCGCCACCCTGGCGCTCGTCAACGCCCGGATCGGCGACACGCTGCTCGTGACGCCCGCGCTCCGCGCGATCAAGGCGGCGGCGCCCGAGCGGCCGCTCGTCGTGCGCGCGCACCGCGAGCGCGCGCCACTGCTCGCCGGATTGCCCTTCGTCGATCGTGTCGAGGCGATCCCGCGCCACCCCTTCCGCGCCGCGCAGCGCTTCGCGCGCCGGCGCTACGCGGTCGCGTTCTGCTGGTCCGACGATCCGCAGCTTCGCGCGTATTGCCGCCGCGCGGCCGAGCGCGTCGTCGCGTTCGAGAAGGCCGGCAGTCCGGTGTCCGTCTCGGTCCAGCCACCCGCGCTGCCGATGCATGCCGTCGACGAGCGCATGCTCCTGCCGGCGGCGCTCGGCATCGCGCCGGCGGGCAAGGCGCTCGCGTACGCGATCTCGCCGCGCGAGCGCGCCTGGGCGGGCGGGTTCGTTTCCAGGCTCGCCCCGGCGGGTGGCGACATCGTCGGCATCACGCTCGCGAGCTTCCCCGGCAAGGCGTACCGCGACTGGCCGATCGAACATTTCACCGCGCTCTGCCGCGCGCTGGGCGACGACGAGGCGAAGCGGCACTTTCTGGTTCTCGGCGACGCGGCGAGCCGCGCGCGGGCCGCGCTGCTCGTGCGCGCGCTTCCCGGTCGCGTCCTCGACGCCACCGGCCGCACGACGCTTCGCGAAACCGCCGCGCTGATCGACCGGCTGCGACTTTACGTCGGCGTCGACACCGGACCGACGCATCTCGCCGGCGCGCTCGGCGTCCCGGTCGTCGCCGTCTACCATTGCTTCCATCGCGGACGCTTCCTCGCACCGCTCGAACATCCCGCGCTCGAAGTGATCGAGCATCCGTGTCCCGATGGCCGCTGCTCGCGACAAACGCCGATGGCCGACGTCACGGTCGAGCCGGTGCTCGCCGCGTGCCGGCGGCTGCTCGCGCGCCCCGATCCTCGGCTGTCGCCGCTCGCCGCGTGAGCCCGTGCGCATCCTCCACACCGAGAGCTCGCTGGGCTGGGGCGGCCAGGAAATGCGAATCGTCGCCGAAGCGGCAGGCTTCGTCGCGCGCGGTGCGGAGGTCACGATCGCGGCACCGGCCGAAGCGGCGATCCTCGCACGCGCGGCCGAGCGTGGACTCGACGCGGTAGCGCTCCCGATCGCGCGCAAGCATCCGGCGTCGCTTCGCGCGTTGCGCCGCTTCCTGCGCGCGCGCCGCGGGCGCATCGACGTCGTCAACACGCATTCGTCGACCGACACGTGGCTGACGGCGCTCGCGGTGCGCTCGATGCGCGGCGCACCGGCGTTCGTGCGCACGCGTCACCTGTCGTCGACGCTGTCGACGAACCGCGCGACGCGCTGGCTCTATACGCGCGCTCCGCAGCACATCGTCGTCACCGGCGAGCGCCTGCGCCAGAACCTGCACCGCCAATTCGGGACGCCGCTGTCGCACGTGACGTCGGTGCCCACCGGCATCGACCTCGCACGGTTTCGTCCGCGCGATCGCGCGGAGGCGCGCGCGGCGAAGGACCTCGCCGAGGGCACGTGGATCGGCGTGGTGGCCGCGCTTCGCAACTGGAAGGGCCATGCGTATCTCCTCGACGCGCTCGCCACGCTCGCGAGCCATCCGCGCGCGCCGCGCCTGCTCGTCATCGGCGACGGACCGCAGCGGCGCAACCTCGAGCGGCGCGTCGCCGACATGGGGCTCGGGGAACGCGTGCGCTTCGAGGGCTTTCGCGACGATCCCGAGCGTTACCTGCCGGCGCTCGACGTGTTCGTGCTGCCGTCGTACGGCGACGAAGGCGTGTCGCAGGCGGCGATGCAGGCGATGGCGTGCGCGCTGCCCGTCGTCGTCACCGACGTCGGCGGAATGCGCGACGCGGTGACGCCCGACGAGACCGGCTTGATGGTCGCGCCGCGCGACGCGCCGGCGCTCGCCTCCGCGATCGCGCGCCTCCTCGACGGCCCCGAACTGGCGCGCGCGCTCGGCGAGCGCGCGCATGCGAAGGCGCATGCGGAATTCGGTCTCGACCGCATGCTCGACCGGATGCAGGCGGTCTTCGAGCGCGCGATGGCGCGTACGTCGTCCTGATGTGCGGAATCGCGGGTCACTTCGGCTTTCCCGTGGCGCCCGCGCGCGCCGCCGCGTGTCTCGCCGAATTGGCGCGGCGCGGGCCCGACGGCGAGGGCCGGATCACGTGGGACGCGCGTGGCGAGCGCGCCGAGGTGGGCGTGAACGGGCTGCTCCATACGCGGCTCGCCATCCGCGACGTCCGCGACGTCGCCGCGCAACCGATGACGACGCCGCGCGGCGACGTCTGGATCGCGTACAACGGCGAGGTGTTCGGCTTCGAGCGCGACGTGCAGGCGCTCGCGCGCGGCGAAGCGTTTCGCACGACGTCGGACACCGAGTTCGTGCTGCGCGGCTACGAGGCGTTCGGCATCGACGGCGTGCTGCCGAAGCTCCGCGGCATGTTCGCGTTCGGGATCGTCGACTGGCGTCGGCGCAAGGTGGTTCTCGCGCGCGACCGCATCGGCGTCAAGTCGGCGGTATGGTTCCACGACGGCACGCGTTTCGCGTTCGCCTCGACGGTGCGCGCGTTGCTGGCGCTCCTGCCCGGCGCCGATCGGCGCCTGTCGGCCGAAGGCATCGACGCGTTCCTCGCGCATCGCTACGTGCCATCGCCGCGCACGTGCTTCGCGGGAATCCGTCGATTGCGACCCGGCGAGCGGCTCGAGTTCGACCTCGACAGCGGCGACCTTTCGCGAACCACATGGTGGAAGCCGCAACCGTCGTCGACGCCGTTCGCCGGCGTCGCGGACGAGGCGCTCGCGCAGCAGACGATCGCCGATCGTCCCGTCGGCATCTTCCTCTCCGGCGGCGTCGACTCCACGGCGGTCGCATGCAGTCTCGCGCGACAGGGCTTCGATCGGCTCGTCACGCTGACGGCGGCCTTTCCGGGCTCGCCGCTCGACGAGAGCGAAGCCGCGGGCACGCTTGCGCGAAGCCTCGGCCTGCCGCACGTCGCGATCGACATTCCGGCGACGATCGGCGACGTCTTCGACCGGATGATCGAGGATCTCGACGAGCCGTTCGCGGATCCGGCGGTGATTCCGCTCTGGCGCCTCGCGCGCGAGGCGGCGCGCCACGTGACCGTCGTCCTGGGCGGCGACGGGGGCGACGAGCTCTTCGCAGGGTACAAGCGCTACCGCGCGCACGCACGCACGCGCTGGCGTCGCGGCTTTCGCCTTCCCTTGCCGGCGCCGTCGGCGCTGCCCGAGCGCGGGCTCGCGCGTGCGCTCGACGAGATCTCGATGTCGTGGGGCGATGCGTATTCGCTGCGCTTCTCGGGGTTCGCGCGCGGCGAGCGCCGCGCGCTGCAACCCGACGTGCCGGCGGCGCCCGCGTACTGGTCGCTGCGCGACGATCTTCCGCACGCGGACGCGCTCGACGCGATGATCGCGATCGACTTCGCGAACTACCTGCCCGACTATGCGCTGCGCAAGGCCGATCTGTGCGGGATGGCGCACGGGCTCGAGCACCGCGTGCCGCTCCTCGACCACGCGGTCGTCGAGAGCGTCTTCGCGATGCCGAGGGACGCGCGCTTCACGACGCCGCGCAAGCGCGCGCTCGCTGCGCTGTGCCCGCAACTGCCCGGTGCCGGACACGACCCCTTTCGCGCACCGAAGCGTGGCTTCAATCCGCCGCTCGGACGCTGGCTTCGCGGCGATCTCGCGCCGCGTCTCGCCGGCCTCGGCGCACGCCTCGCCGCCGCCACCGGCGGGCAAGTCGCCGCCGCGCCGGCGCAGGCGCTCGTCGATGGTTATCGCGCCGGCGACGCTCGGCGGGAGGAGCGCGTGCTGCAACTGCTGATCCTCGCCGAGTCGCTCGACGCGATCGCGGCGTTCGGGAACGCACTGCCGCCATGCGCATAGGGTTCGTCGACGTGACCGCGACCGTGAGCTACGGCGGCGTGCAGACCGCGGTGTGGCAACTCGCGCGCGCACTGGTCGAGCACGGGCACGACGTGGGCGTCTACGGGGGCGACGGCGCGTTGCGCCCGCTCGGCGACGACGCGCGTGTCGCGGTGCGCACGTTCCCGTTCGTCCCGCGCGAGCGCGTGCCGGATCTCGGCACGCGCTTCACGCGCATCGTCGAGCGCTGGTCGTTCGCGCGGCATGCGCGCGGCGACGTCGCCCGAGCCGATCACGATTGGTTGATCGTCACCAAGCCGTTCGATTTCATCTGGCCGCGGCTGCTGCCGCGCGCCGGGCGCACGCGCGTCTGCTTCACGAGCGGCGGGACCGATTTCTTCCCGGGCGACCGGCGGCTCGCTCGGCGCATCGACGCGATGACCGCATGCAGCCACTTCAACGCGTGGCAAATCGCCGCGCGGTACAAGCGGCATCCCGCGGTCATCTACAACGGCGTCGATACCGCGCGCTTCAGCCCGTCTGCGCGAAGCGATGCCCTGCTCCGCGCGCTGTCGCCGGATCCGGGCGCCGTGCTGCTGGCGTTCGCCGGACGGCTCGTCGGTTGGAAAGGGCTCGGCGTGGCGATCGATGCGATCGCGCATCCCGCGCTCGCGGCGTTGCCGCTGCGGCTCGCGATCGTGGGCGACGGTCCCGAGCGCGCGAAGCTCGAAGAGCGCGTGCGCATGCGCAATGCGCACGCACGGGTCGTCTTCCACCCCGGCGTCGCGCACGCCGACGTGCCGGCGATTTATGCGTCCGCCGACATCGCGCTCTTCCCGAGCATCGGCGACGAGGCGTTCGGGATCGCGATCGCCGAAGCGATGAGCTGCGGCTGCGCCGTTCTCGCGAGTCACGTGGGCGGCATTCCCGAGGTCGTCGGCAACGAAGGACGTGCAGGCCGGCTCGTGGCGCCGGGTCGCGTCGACGACTGGGTCGCGGCGATCGCTGCGCTCGCGCAAGATGCGCCGGCGCGCCGCGCACTCGGGGTCGCGGCGCGCGAACGCATCGAAGCGAACTTCACGTGGACCCACGCGGCCGCGCGGCTTTTGCGCGAACTGGAGGCCGCGTGATGCGCGTCGCGTACGTCGACCCCCACCCGGTGCCCGGTGCGGGCGTCGAAGCGCTGCAGATCGCGCAGAACGTCGATGCATTCGCGCGCGTCGTCGACTGCATCGACCTCGTCACGCCGCGTCCGCCGCCCGCCGCGGGCGTCGACGCCCTGCTGGGCCGCGAATGGCACGCGCGCGTGCGCGTCGCGCACATGCCGGACTATCGCGAGCGATGGTGGGCGCCGTCGAATTCCAACCGTCTCTTCTTCCATGCCGTGCGCCGGTGGCTCCGCCGCGAGCGTCCCGACGCGGTGTGGGTACGCCATCTGCGCTGCGCGCGCGCGATCCTCGCGATGCCCGAGGCGCCGCCTCTCTTCTTCGAGACGCACGAGGTGTTCGCGCGCACGCTCGGCGAGCAAGGCGCGCACGCGCGTCGCAAGGTCGCGCGGTTGCGCCGGCTCGAGCAGCGCGTCTATGCACGCTCGCATGGCATCATCGCGCTCACCGAAGCGCTCGCGGGCGACCTCCACGCCGACTATCGATTCCCGGCCCCGATGCTGATCGCCGCGGATGGCGTCGATGCGATCCTCGCGTCGAACGCATGCGCCGTCGCGCTCGGCAACGAACCGGTCATTCTCTACATCGGCAGCCTGCACCGCTGGAAAGGCGTCGACGTCGCGATCGCGGCGATGCGCGATGTCGCCCGCGGCACGCTCGTGATCGTCGGCGGCGACGAGCACGCCATCGCGCCGTTGCGCGCGCGCGCCGCGCAGGAAGGCGTCGGCGGGCGCGTGCGCTTCGTCGGCGGAGTCGCACCGAAGCAACGCTTCGACTGGATCGCCGCGGCGACGCTTTGCGTGCTCCCGCTGTCGAACGCGACGATCGCCGCGCGCTACACGTCGCCGCTCAAGCTCTTCGAGTATCTCGCGCTCGGCAAGCCGGTCGTCACGAGCGACCTCCCCGCGATCCGCGAGGTCGTCGAGCACGGCAGGGACGCGTGGCTCGTGCCGCCCGGAGAAGCGAGCGCGTTCGCCGCCGGCATCAACGCGCTGCTCGACGACGACGCGTTGCGCCGCTCGCTCGGCGCCGCCGCACGGCGAACGGGGACGCGGAGCACGTGGGATGCGCGCGCGCGGCGCATCGGCGACTTCATCGCGGCGCGCGTGGCCGACCGATGAACGTGGGGACGCGTACGCTGCCGCTCGCCGTCCTGCGCTTCGCGGGACTTGGCGCGCTTTTCCTGTACACGCTCGGCATCCTGAACGCACATTCGACCGCGCTGCGGCAGATCGGCTTCTACGGCGCCGTCGCGGCTGCGATCGCGCTCGCCGCCGCCGACGTGCGGCACGCCGTGCGCGTCGCGCGACAGCCGCTCGCATGGTGGCTCGCCGCCCTCGCGCTCTTCGCCGGCGTATCGACGCTCGTGTCGCCGGAGCCGGCGTACAGCGCGTCGGAGGCGTACAAGGCCGTCGGCTTCCTGGTGCTCTCGGCCTTCGCCACCGCGGTGATCGTGCGCAGCGTCGCGGATGCGAAGGTGCTGATGTGGGCATCGGTCGCGGCGGCGTTCGACGTGTCGATCTACTCGCTCGTCCAGTACGCGGGCGAGTTCGCGGCGACGCCGAGATGGCCGATCGCCGACATTCAACGGCATCGCTATTACGCCGAGCCGCTGCTGTGGTTCCTGCCGGCGCTCTTCTGGGCGCTCGGCCGGACGCGCGATCGGTTCCTCGCGTGGGCCGGCGCGGGGCTCGCCGTCTACCTCCTGCTGCTCGCCGCGACGGGGGCGCGCGCCGCGTGGTACGGCGGGCTGGTCGCCGCGGCGGTATGGTTCTACGCCGAGGCGAACCGGCGCCGCGCGCTCGTCGTCACCGCGGCGTTGGCCGCGGCGATCGCGCTCGCGCTGTGGATCGTGCCCGCGCCGATCTTCATCGACCAGGCGATGCGCGGGTTCTGGGCGTCGCATCGCGTGCACGGCGCGTGGCTGCCCGCGATCGAGCTCGCGCTCGAGCGTCCCTGGCTCGGCTACGGCTTCGGCGAAGCGCTCTTCCACGCTGCGTACAACGCCGAGATCGTCAACCACCCCGACTGGTTCTTCCGCCGCTCGCTCGGGCCGCACAACGTGTTCCTCGCATTGTGGTTTGCAGGCGGCATCGGTCTCGTCGGCAGCGTCGTCGGCGCGCTCTTCGCCTACTATGCGTGCGTCGGCCGCGCGCTGGTGGGGAAGCGCTCGCCATGGCGCGCGATCCTGCTCGCCGGCGCGTGCAGCGTGCTCGCCTACCTCGTGGTTCGCGGCACGTTCGAGAGCATTCCGTTTCGCGTGTGCGGACTCGCGTTCGGGCTCGCGCTCGCGCATGCCGCGCAACGCCCGGTGCTCGGTGCGCGCGAAGCGGCGCACAGCGCGGCCGCGAGCGTGCACGCGCGTCCGTGAACCGTCCTCGCGCAAAACGATGCCCGATCTATTCGTCGACCTGAAAGCGCGCGCGATCTGCGCGTTCCACGATGCCGAAGTCGTGGCGTCGAATGCGACGCCACGCACCGACGACGCACCGTGGCGCTTCGTCGCGCAGAACCACGACGCCAATCGCCGGTTGTGGGATCAGGAGGACCTCGCGCGGCGCATCGACGTGCCCGACGCGGAAATCGTCGGCAACAAGCGCGCGATCGACCGGCTGAACCAGGCGCGCAACGACGCGATCGAGCGGCTCGACGAGGCGCTGCTCGAGCGCCTCGCGGCGGTCGCGCCGATGCACGACGCGTGGCACAACTCCGAGACGGCGGGCTCGATGATCGACCGGTTGTCGATCCTTGCGCTCAAGCGCTTCCACATGAACGCGGAGGCGGCGCGCAACGACGCCACACCGGAGCACGTCGCGCGCTGCCGCGAAAAAGTCGAGCGCCTGACGCTGCAGCGTGACGACCTCGCGCGCTGCCTCGACGTGCTGCTCGCGCGCGCCTCGGAAGGACGCGCGTTCTGGCGCGTCTACCGGCAGTTCAAGATGTACAACGACCCCGCGCTGAATCCTTACCTTCGGCGTCGGAGGTAAA
>Ga0207657_10008746_pt1 | contig 10247 bp, 6 predicted proteins | sample KBSC33metaG_FD_184316 | JGI IMG/M metagenome (GOLD analysis project Ga0207657, IMG submission 184316) | Corn rhizosphere microbial communities from Kellogg Biological Station, Michigan, USA - KBS C3-3 metaG (SPAdes) (version 2) | ecosystem: Host-associated > Plants > Roots > Rhizosphere > Soil ... | reverse complement strand
CAACATTCTTCTTTATAAATCTTGCTTCACGCATCTGAGAAAATTAAATACTATTTGCGTTTATATCTTACTTAAATAAGCCATTACTACAAATATATCCATATACTGGAGGTAATATTAAATCAAAATAAAATAAAAGGTAATTTCTCTATAAAGTAATAATTTGCTGCAATGAGTGTGATACAAATACCTACTCCTTTCAATATTGATCTCGAATTTGAAATAGCAGAATTCCACAAGCGCCTTTTTGCCTACCTAATGGATTTTACTTTACTGGTTTTATTTTTTATTGGTATGAAATATTTCTACTATGGCGGATTTGGAATAGCTAGCGAAGAAGAATTGAAAAGCCATGTAGGTATTGATATTATTACTATTTCCATTCCAATGCTTTTGTATTCATTAGTAAGTGAAATAATGATGCACGGACAAACCATTGGTAAGAAATTAATGAACATCAGGATCATAAGCCTGGATGGTGGCGAGCCGCGGCTAAGCCAATATATTGTAAGATGGATGTTCAAAGCATTTGAATGGCCATTCTTTTTTGGCTATACTGTGCTTACCCGTGAGAGCCTTGTGGTGTACATTATTATTACCGGTTTTTTTGGAGTGATTGTGGTAATAATAATTGCTGTCTCTAAAAAAAATCAACGACTTGGCGACCTCGCGGCGAATACAGTTGTAGTAAACACAAGGTCAGTTTTTTCTGTTGAGGATACAGTGTTTATGGACATTGCGCAGGCTGATTATGTTGTAAAATATCCTGAAGTTTTAAAACTTTCTGACCGTGATATTAATACCATTAAAAATGTTATCAACATGTTTTATAAAAGTAATAATGCAGAAACCTGCGGGCGGGTATCTATGAAAATACAAGAAGTTTTAAAAATAAATACAGATATGTATGCGATAGATTTCCTGGAGAAATTGCTGGCAGATTATAATTACCTAGCTACGAAATAAATTGTTATCATCCTCTCATTGCCAGGCCCAACATGCCAAGCACAAATATCAAAGCATATAACGATAATAAAACGATTGTGAGAATACCATAAAATTTAAACATCGATTTCATACTCATCAATGATTCGTCAAAAGTTTCCTGGCTTGTTTCCTTTACTGCCACTTGCATTTTTACAGAGAATTTATATAAGTAAAAACATGGGAAGAATAGAAGTACAGCGCCTGCAAGATACACAACCGTCATTACGGCTTGCATCGCTGAAGAATAATTACTATATGCCGGCAAACTTGTAATAAGTTTAGGCAAAAGGAAAGCAAGGACTGCCATAAGCCCACAAAAAATAAAACCCATTATTGCAAGAAACTTCCCCCATTTTGCCGATTCAGTTAAATAGCTTAGGCCTTGCGGCGATAATTGCAAATCGTTATTAAGCAGGTCAAAATTTTCCATTATTATTTTTTTAAATGTAAACCAAAGTAGTAAAATAATTTTAAGGGCAAAAATAATCCCGCATAACGCGGGACTATTTTATTCATAAGCAAACAGTTCAATTTTTACTATGGCATATCCCACCATAAGTGATCTGTCCTTGAAACATCCGGAACGTTCGAGCCATTCCTTGATATTTCCGAACTGGGGTAATCCATTCTTCTTATAAACGTAGGTAACGTAGCATTCACCGGAAGAGAAAAATCCTTGTAAGAATAATCAAAACGCCGCATGTCATCCCACGTTACAGGCATAAGAAAACAAGCTATATATTTTTCTTTCATGATAAGCTTTAAAGTAAGGTTGGATGCACCAACTGACACTGCCGGGTTTCCCAGGTATTTAGCAACTGAATCTGCAGGAACAGCCAATTTATTCATGCTGGCAGTAATGCCAGCGATATAAGCTGTGTAGGCCGTACTCAAATCATTATTACGAAAAGCCGCTTCAGCTTTTATAAAAAGACGTTCCGCATTAGTAATAATTTGCAACGGAGAGTTGGTGCTGGAATACCATTTGCCTACGTCTAAATAGGATTGTGCATGGTCAGTATTTCGTGTGCCCTGGTAGCCGGCGCCATTAGGTGTTCCCCTGTAATCATGGTACAAGGTTGTATCAGTTATTTGCGGAAGCCTTGGGTCAAACACTCCATAGGTAGCGCCATTGGCAGCATTTACAAAATAAGAAGATAGCCATGCGTCTAATACAAGATTCTTATTATTAATAGCCGCCTGTGCCCATGGGTTACGCACTAAAAACTGGGTTACCTGTGCATCATCGCCATTAGATGTGTAAGCTTTTCCTACAGCAGACAAAACAGCATCAGCATTATACTGAGTTAATTTGGAAACCTGGTTCAGCATCCGCGCCTTTATTGCATAGGCAGTTTTTACCCAACTTGAATTTACTCCGGCGTGTATGAAATCACTCGGTGCATCTAATTGTCCCTTTAGCGTTGTATCCTGCATGATAGAGATCCCCCTGTCAAGCAATGCAAGGCAGGTATCATATAAAGCTTTCTGATCATCAAACTTGGGTGTAAGATTGCTTACACCAATAAATGCTTCGGAATAAGGTATATTTCCCCAAACATTACTCGCCATATTTAGGTTTAAAGCGGTTAAAATATCTGCAACACCTGCATAAGCATTCAATCCTTTCTCATAAGCAAGGTTACGCATATCATGTAAATCAGTAAGCACATTATAAAATCCTCCCCAGGTACCAGAAGGATCCGCCTGCTGATAGGTATCGCTTGTGCTGCTTACACTTGGGGACGCCAGGTATTGAACATAATAAGAAGTATAATCACTAAGATTGTAAACATTATAAGCTGTGAGGTTCGTTGTGTTAGCTAATAACCCTGCTATAGGTGGTTGGTCTGCTGCATTTGGATTTTTATTGATATCAAGATATTTCTTACAGCCTGTTATGGTAACCAAAAACAGTAAGAAGAAAACCGGTATAATTGAGATTTTTTTCATGATTGTTTGGTTTAAAAGGTTACGTTTAAAGTAAATAAATAGCTGCGCAATTGGGGATATGTAAACCCTGCCTGCGAAGTTGCTGTAAGATCCCCTGATATGGCATCACTGGCCTCAGGATCGAAACCATTATAAGGAGTAGACAACCATAAATTATTACCCGTAAAACTTAAGCTAAGATTTGAGACAAAACTTCCCTTCAGCCACCTGGCAGGAAAGTCATAAGAAAGGCTTACAGTGCGTAATCTTACCCACGATGCATTCTGAACAAAATTTTCTGTAACTCCCCGGTAAATAAGGCGGTAATATCCATCTCCATAATCAACACCATCAGGTCCCTTGCCCTGGCCTAAATATACAGGAGTTGTATTTGCAGAGCCATCAGCATGAACGCCATTAAAAACAATTGTCTGATCCCTGTTCTCAGTGTATTTTGCTATACCAAAGGCTGACATAAAATTATCAAGCTGGTTATATTTTTGTAATCCCTGTCTTGTATCAACAAGAAAAGACAATCCCCAATTTTTGTAACTTAAACTGTTACTGATGCTTCCAATCCATTTGGGCATTGAATTGCCAACAATTCTTTGATTAGCTGCGGGAGCACGTACAGGAAATCCATTTGAACCAATAATGATAGGAAGGCTTTTATCAATGTATAAGGGGTCTGGTGTTTTGTTTCCATAATATCTCTGCCAATGAGTTCCATAAATATCCCCTACTGATTGGCCAGGCCTGTAAATAAAGCTTGGGCCAGCGCCTCCATATCCAAAAGAAGAACCTGCAACAATTTGTGTGAGCCCATTGTAAAGAGATATAACTTTATTTCGATTTGCTGAATAATTTACAAGAATATTCCAGCTAAAATCTTTTGATTTTACCGGCGAGCCTCTCAGGGTTATCTCGACACCTTTGTTTTGGATTTCGCCTGAATTAAGGGTGATATCAGTAAAGCCGGTTGTTGCCGCAGTAGCTACAGCCAGAATCAGATCCTTGCTATTGGATTTATACCAGGTAAAATTTAAGCCCAGCCTGTTATTTAAAAAACTCAAATCTGTTCCAACTTCAAATGCTGTTGTAACTTCCGGTTTCAATGTACTGATACCTGCAGAATTATTGCGTGTCCATAAACTTACTTCGTTTATAGGTGCGCTGCTGGGAACATAAACAATGCTTGTGCTATAAGGAAGCGCATCTTTACCTATTTGCGCCAATGATGCCCTGAATTTTCCGTTGGTTAACCAGTTAGGCATTTTAAACATATCTGAAAATACATAACTAAGACTTGCTGAAGGATAGAAAAAAGAGCGATAATCTTTTTCAAGAGAAGAAGTCCAGTCATTACGGCCTGTTAAAGTGAGAAATAAATAATTATCATAAGCTGCAGTTAATTCGCCATAAGCGCCTATAATGCGGTATTGAAGCTTGTTTTGGCCTATCGTCTGAACCTTTGCATTATTTAGGTTGTAAAGATTATAAATATTCAGTTCACTTCCCTCGGCAGAAACGTCATCTATAGAGCGATCGAGCAAATCATGGCCAACCCTTAGTGTTGTTTTAAACTTACTGCTCCAGTCGTGATTGAAAGACAGCATAATGTTTGAATTAACCTGCCTGTATGATCTTCTGTATTCGCCAACAAACCCAAGCCCGTTATCATCAGCGCCGGTAATTTCACCTGGCACGCCTTTAGGCCCAGGAGCTGTGGCAGTGCGGTCATCAGTATAATAGTCCATCCCCAACCTGTAAGTTGCCGTCATCCATGAAAAAGGCGTGTAAGTAAAATCAACACTTCCAATAAGCCTGTTTACGTTTGAACGAAATTTATTAGTTGAAGCAGAATACCATGGATTATTATTTCCATAAGTTTTCTGTGTGCCATCTGGTTTTAAATAATCTCTTACGTTCCATCGTGGCGACCAGTATGACAGGTTTTCATTGAACCGGTTAGCATCATAAAAATTTCCATCTGTATTAATATAATATAGTAATGTTCCCATGCTGAATTTATCGCTGAATTTCAGCTTGCCATTTACCCTCGCTGAAATATCCTGGTACCAGGTAAAGGGAATGGTCCCGTTTTGTTTTAGATAAGAAAGCGAAGAAGACATGGACGCTTTATCAGTACCTCCGGAAAAATTAAGCGTATTGCGAAATTGGTTCCCGTCTTTATAAGCATTTTTATACTGATTATACAATTTGTCAGGATGAGAAGGATCAATAGTTTTTGCATAGGCTATTGTAGGGCCCCATTCCGGCCAAAAAGAAGTAGAATCATATTCTCCTTTATATCCCTGCGTAAACCTGCTTTGCACATCAGGATATTTATCTACCTGATCAATTCCATATGTGGCGCTATAATTTACTTTAAGTGAGCCAGACTTTGCAGCTTTCGTGGTAATAACCACCACCCCATTTGCACCGCGAAGGCCATACAATGCAGTAGCAGCACCACCCCGGAGAATATTTACACTCTCAATATCATCCGGATTTAAATCACCCGCCCGATTACTCATAGCGGCAGGTAAGCCACCTGTAATTGCCGACGCTCCTTGAGATGAACTGGAATTATCAATAGGAATCCCGTCAATAACAAATAAGGGTTCAGTGCCAAGATTAAGAGAGTTAACTCCTCTTATCAAAATATTAGCCCCTTGTCCGGGGCCGCCACCGGAACTTGTAATTGTAACCCCTGCAACTTTTCCCTGCAAGGCATTTAATAGATTACTTTGATGATTTTCTGTTAAAGCTTTCGCATCAATACTTTGAGCGGAATATCCAAGGGATTTTTTCTGCCGGGTGATTCCCAAGGCCGTTACCACCACTTCAGAAAGCTGGTCTGTCGCTTGCTTTAATGTAATATTAATAACACTTTCGTTGCCCGCATCAACCTGTTGTTGTTGGTAGCTCACGGATGAAATCATTAACACAGGATTTTTTCCCGTGACTGTAATGGTAAAAGCTCCCTTGTCGTCAGATGTCGTGGCCTTTTTTGTTCCTTTTTGCTGAATAGTTGCCAGGGGAACGGGGTCGCCATTTCCATTCACCACTTTCCCGGTTATGGTTTTTGTTTGTGCAAAAAGGCTTAAGGGGAAAGAAAATAAAAGAATGAGCCATACTAATAAAGCAGATTTTTTCATGGAACTCTTGTTTAATTAGTTAAAGAATTTTGATTATCCGGTAAAAAGCGGGTCGCTCTCTTGTAGTGACAACATTAGCAGATGAAATGCTGCAAAAGATATTTAAAGCATGAATAATTAATGGTGATATCCTTCCGACTGCAAAAAACCGCAAACAAATTTGTACAGTGAGTATTAGATCGTGAATTTCCATCTATCTGAAATACAGATGGGACTCTCAGCATTATTCATGTATCCAATACCGTTAGCATGGATGTCAAGCGCAGTAAATTAAATGCACCGGTTACAATTTCGGGTGCTCTTGTTATTTAGACCTTCATATGTGGAAATGAATAATTTTCCGGCAGTTGAAACTAATAGCCGCGATAGCCACGGTTATCTACGCGACGGTTGTGCCCTGCGCCGGTTGCATACTTTGAGCTGTTGCAAGCAGATACTATAAATATAAGAATTACTAAGGCTGCAAGAAGTTTGAAACTATTTTTCATAAGCTAGGTTTAAAACACCATATTAATGGTAAAATTATTTTGAGCTATTACTTTAAAACGCTGCAGGATGATTTGATATTGTATTGCGTGGCATACTCACAATTTGCAATTTCACGAATGTAAGGAGGAAAATACCGGGGGAATTTTATTGTGCCAGGCAGCTTCGCCAATAATGCCTGTTATTATTAATGACCAGTGCGCTTATAAAACTTATGAATGCCCGAAAGAATTTAAAAAAGATTAATTAAAGTTTGGCTACTTTCTTGTATATCGTTACAAAAAAGTAAAGGATGAAAATTAAACTTAAAGGAATTTGGGAAATATTAAAAAATTCATTCAGCGGCTTTTCTAATGATAAAATAATGAAACTTAGCGCTTCACTTGCTTATTATACAGTGTTTTCGGTTGGGCCACTCCTGATTGTTATTGTTTCCATCTGCAGCATTTTTTTTGGCAGGGAAGCCATTGAAGGAACTATTTATGGACAAATACAAAGCTTTGTGGGCCAGGACGCAGCCGCGCAACTCCAGGAAATAATAAAAAACGCTGCGATAGGCGGCAAGGGCCACATAGCCGTTGTAATTGGTATTATAACCCTGCTAATCGGTGCCACATCTATGTTTGCGGAAATGCAGGATTCTATAAATACGATCTGGGGATTGAAGGCAAAACCTCAAAAAAAAGGTTGGGTCATCTTGATAAAAAACCGGCTATTGTCTTTCGGCGTTATTGGCAGCCTCGGGTTTCTGCTATTAGTTTCATTGGCTATTTCAGGATTAATAGAAGCCCTGAGCAAACGACTGCAAGCTCATTTTCATAATGTGGCTGTTGTTGCATTTTACATTATTAATCTTATTATAACCTTTGGTGTTATTTCTGCATTGTTTGCTGTAATATTCCGTGTGTTGCCCGATGCCAAGATAAAATGGAAGGATGTAATGGCAGGTGCAATTGCTACAGCAGTTCTTTTTATGCTGGGCAAATTTGCAATTTCATTTTATATAAGTAAAACTAATGTTGGCAGCACTTATGGCACAGCAGGCTCATTGGTTGTGTTACTTGTATGGATTTATTATTCTTCAGTTATATTATATTTTGGCGCAGAGTTTACAAAGGCCTATGCTATAAAATATGGCGATTCCATAAGGCCGAATGATTATGCAGTAGCCACTAAAACTCTTGAAGTAGATGAAGGGAAAAAATCTCTACAACAAGTACATGAAGAAAAAAAAGAAGAGTAATTTTTCATCCATTATGAACAAATGAAGCCTTAATTATCACCTGCTAAATTCAGGATTAAAATATTATTAGCCGGGGCAATCCTTAAAGCAATACTATCCGCAGGCTGTGAAAATGAGCCGGCTTTTGTTGTAATAAAGTAATCCGTTCCCTCAAACTTGCAGTTAACTTTGTTAGTACTGATCTTCTTGAACGGCAGGTTAGCAGAAGTAGCAGTTGACAAATCAAGAAACCATTTTATGGAATTATTCCCATTCAATTTTATTTTTATTTGATGCTCATTCATCTCTATTACAAGCGTTCCTTTAAAAGACTCTAACGGCCAGGATATGCGCAATTCTCCTCTCTCATCACTTTTTATTACAGGCTTGCCTCCCTTTATTACAATTTCTTTATTTTTCACAATAGCCTTAAACCAAAGTCCTGCAATTTTTTCCTTTGAACTCCAAACATGCCCATCAACAAAAGGCAATGCAAGAAAAGAAGACTGGGGGGAAGTTGATTTTTTTGTTAAGTAAGCTGATGCTACATTTTCATCAAACAAGTGAATATCGCGAAAGCGCAGCGTTCCATCTTCCCACAATAAATTCATGCGATAAAAGCGGCTATTGAACCAGACTGTTTTAAGGTTACTCCCTTTTAAATCTTCGTTAATGGTAACAGAAGTTGCGGGAGTTACTTTATACTTTTCACGAAACCATTTTCCTGATTCTGCAAGCGTTTCCACCTGCAATTTATTTTCATCACGCAATCTTGCAATTAAGGGAAATTGAATCAGTAATCCTTTTGCCATCGCATTCCAGGTAAATGAATTTTCTTGCCCGGCCTGAACATATGCATAATCCAAACATTCGCCGTCAACAAACTCATTAAAATACCAGTGAACCCAAGCTGAATCTCCGCCCCCAAATTTATAAACAGGTTCCAGCGTAACAACGCCCTGCCGGTGAGTGCCGACCCCTTCATCATATTGGCGAATCGCATCACTTCCCAACATGCGAAATACAGGAACAGGAATTTGCTTGCTTTCATGCTGCGCGGGCATATATGCATTTTTGAGGCTCGGGTAATAAGCCTGGTTCCAATAGCCTCCCCACAGCGTATAACCATCAGTGCCAATTTGGTCTTTACAATTACACGAGGCAACAATTCCATATTTTTTATATAAATAGTTTAAGCTATATGCATCAATAAACCATGAACCTACAGACCTTGGATAATAGCCGAAAATATTTTTAAACCTCTTCATGTATGTATCTGCCAGTTTTTCACGTTCGCCAGGTGAATAGCCGGTTGCAAAATCAACATCGGCACGGGGATCCCACGAAGCATTACCACGCCATTGTAAGCCGGCATCTTCTACAAATGGTTGCGGCATTTCCCACCAGGCTCCTATTTCAAATGAGTCTGCAGGTAGAGCCTTTAATAATTGCTGGTAGCGGGGATTCAACAATGCATCATACTGCAGCAGGAAAGTGCCTTTAAGTTTGTTTGTCCTCATTAGCTCAATTTGTTTTACAACTGTTTCGTACAACACATCTTCTGTAATGGCCGCATCTCTTGGTTCATTCAGTCGAATAAAATTGATAATGTTTACTATCCTCGGCTTGTTGTTTTTGATTGAATTTTGTAATTCTTTTTTATGAAAAATAAATGAGGAAAGCAGGCAAACACCTGCTATTCCAATAACTAAAAAAAAGAATAGTCTTTTTTGAATTGTATTCATACAGAAATTAATACTGGCTTTAATTTTTGAATGTACAATATAGCTAATGTGTGTGATACAAAATATAGAGTTTACAAGAAATGACTTTTTTGAAAAATCGTACTTATTTGCGTTTAGGCGTAGTTGTTATATCCTATTAAATAAACTGCAAGAACTTCGGAACTCGGGTTTTAAGTTTAAAATGCTTCTCCGAAAACAGTAATACCGCTTTTTTACAGCATTAAAAAATAATAGAATTCTTGTGAAATAGCGATTAATTAATCAGGGTAAAATAAATATTTATATGTTTGATTTAAAATTGTGATAGTGAATAAAAAATATTTTCTGCTAGGTTGCCTTTTCTTTTTTTCTTTTACTTCATTTAAAAATGCAGTTGCACAGCAAAAGATCAATCCTGATTCCATCAGGGGAAAAATGCAGTGGTTTGCTGATGCAAAGCTTGGCATCTTTATACATTGGGGAATTTATTCGGTTAATGGCATTGACGAAAGCTGGAGTTTCCATAATAAGAAAATTAGTTATGAAAATTATATGAAGCAACTAAAAGGCTTCACAGCTTCAAAATATAATCCGCAGGCATGGGCCGATTTGATTAAAGAATCTGGTGCCCGCTATGCGGTTATCACCACCAAACATCACGATGGGGTTGCTTTATGGCCTACCAAGCAAGATCACTACAACGTAATGGATAATACACCTGCAAACCGTGATGTA
>Ga0207657_10008745_pt1 | contig 10248 bp, 9 predicted proteins | sample KBSC33metaG_FD_184316 | JGI IMG/M metagenome (GOLD analysis project Ga0207657, IMG submission 184316) | Corn rhizosphere microbial communities from Kellogg Biological Station, Michigan, USA - KBS C3-3 metaG (SPAdes) (version 2) | ecosystem: Host-associated > Plants > Roots > Rhizosphere > Soil ... | reverse complement strand
AAAGATCTCTTCCCATTCCCATCGGCCTCGTTACGGGATGTTCCATATAATGCCCGCGGTCGGCAACATGCTGATGATGATACCTGCCCGGAATGAGTATTTCCATTTTTCTTCCTATTAATTCGCTGGCATCTGAATAACCAAATTGCGTGAGTAAAAAATCGTTGGCAAGCGTAATTGTACCCAGTTTATTTATTACAAGAATTCCTAAAGAGGCATTTTGAAATACCGCTTTGAATTTTTCCTGTTCGCTATGAAGTAGTTTGTCCATTACCGGTTTTTTTTACAAAAGAAGCGTAAAGTTCCTCTAAAAAAAATAAATTTTCATCTATCGGTTGTAATTGATATGTTGGGACAGATCGCGACCTGTCCCTGCTGTTGTAATTGATTTGATTAGACAGGTCGCGACCTGTCCCTGCTGAAATTTTGTCTTTAATATGATAAGGCTCATATCATCTGCTGACTATTGTTAGTTTTCATGGAAAATATACGAGCGAATTTTGCTTCGCATTTTAAATCAAGCCTCACATGAAGATAAAATTAACACCTCAGAAATTGCGTAACACTTTCTTATTTTTTTCAATAATCATTTTTTATTCCCCTTCTCTTTTTGCACAAAATGAAAATGAAGAATTAAAAATAAACATTCAGTTAAGGCCACGTGCAGAATTTCGAAACGGCCTTTTTACACCGATATTGGAAGGACAAAAGGCGGCCTCATTTATTTCACAACGCAGCCGTATCGGATTAACTTATTCGAAAAACCAGAAGTTGAAAATTGGGTTAAGTACCCAGGTAGTTACTACCTGGGGAAATGATCCACAGGTACAAACCGCCGCAAATGATATTTCGCTTTATGAAGCCTGGGCGCAACTTTATTTTAATCCGGCATGGTACCTCAAAGTTGGAAGGCAGGTTTTATCTTATGATGATGAAAGAATACTCGGAGCATTGGATTGGAACAACGCCGGGCGCAAACACGACGCGGCTTTGCTTGGCTTTGAGAAAAATAAATTCAAAGCGAATGCTGCTTTTGCATTCAATCAAAATGCGGAAAAAGTTACCGGTACTTTTTTTGACAATTCATTGAGCCAACCTTATAAAGCCATGGAATTTTTGTGGATGAGATATCAATTTACCAGGTCATTGTCGGCATCAGCGCTGGCGCTGAACATTGCTGTACAAAACAAGATTGATTCATCTGTTTCAAACTTACAAACCTTTGGTGGAAATATTTATTATAAAAAAGATAAACTAAATGTCAGCGGTACTTATTATTTTCAGACAGGAAGAAATCCTGTAAAAAATTCTTCTTCCATTAAAACAAATGCATGGATGGCCGCGGCAAAAGCAGATTATAGTTTTAATAAAATCATCGGCCTGGGAATCGGCAGCGATTATTTAAGTGGGCGGGATATGAATTCTATTCCATCCAACATTTCTTATTTCAATCCGCTGTATGGAACAGGACATAAATTTTATGGCTCTATGGATTATTTCTATGTTTCAAGCGCGCATGATAATGTGGGACTTTGGGATTCTTATGTCAATCTGAATTTGAATGCTGCTGAAAAACTAAGTTGGCAAATTGCGTTGCATCATTTTGAATCTGCTGCCAAAATCATCAATTATCCTGGCGGAAAAGCCGCTTCTGCATTGGGCAATGAAGCAGATCTCACTTTTGGTTACAAGGTGATGAACGATGTAAAGCTTACCGGTGGCTATTCACAGATGTTCACAGGTCCATCCATGAAATATGTGAAAAATATTTTACCAAATCAAAGTATGAAATCTTTACAAAACTGGGTGTGGTTGTCAATAAATATTAATCCTGATATTTTAATTTATAAATCGAAATAAAAGTTACGAATTTACAAATCAGCACGAGTTTTTAATTTGATTTATAGAATAATATACAAATGCCGGATAGCAGCGCTAGTTGGATGTTTTCAAAACCTTAGTAGAAAATACTGCATAGCTTCTCAACCTTATTACCTTTCAAGTTCTGCAAATACAAAATAAGGTAATAAGGTTTTGCGAGATAGAAAGAAACTTCTACTAAGGTTTGTTAAAATGCGATTCTAAAAAAGTTTACAAATACTCAATCCAGTCAATGTATATTATTCTATTGATTTAATATCAAAGTCTTTGAGCCTTTTTTAAATTGGTAATAAGACTTAGGTGTTTAATTCTATAGATTTGTTAATTGTTGAATCATAAAATTATGGTTGAAGTAAAATAAGCGCTCAAAAAAATGTATGTTCAGGCCTAAGTTAATTGATACATTAAGGAATTATAGTTGGAAAAAATTTGCCAGTGACGCACTGGCAGGAATAATTGTGGGCATTGTAGCGTTGCCACTTGCCATTGCATTTGGTATTGCTTCGGGAGTTACTCCTGAAAAAGGTTTGATAACGGCTGTGGTAGCAGGTTTTATTATTTCTGCATTAGGAGGTAGCCGGGTACAAATTGGTGGCCCTACCGGCGCTTTTATTGTGATTGTGTATGGCATCGTTCAAACTTATGGTATTGATGGTTTGATTGTTGCCACATTTATGGCCGGCATTATGCTTATTATCCTCGGGTTTGCCAGGGCCGGGACGGTTATAAAATTTATTCCGCATCCCTTGATTATCGGATTCACAAGCGGCATTGCCCTTATCATTTTTTCTTCGCAGATAAAAGATTTTCTGGGATTAAAAATGGGCGCTGTTCCGGCGGATTTTATTGAAAAATGGAAATCTTATTTCATGCATATCGGGAGTTTTAATTTGTATGCATTACTTATAGCAATCAGCACGATTCTTATTATTACCCTTTGGCCAAAAGTTAGCCAAAAAATTCCCGGCTCTTTGATTGCCATCCTTGTAACTACGCTTGCTGTCCACTTTTTGCAATTTCCTGTAGAAACCATAGGCAGTCGTTTCGGCATTATTTCATCATCATTTCCAACACCCGAAATGCCGCATATTGATTTTGCAACTTTCAAACACCTGGTAGCCCCAGCCTTTACAATTGCCTTATTGTGTGCGATAGAATCGTTATTATCTGCAGTGGTGGCAGACGGGATGATTAGTGGCAATCACAGATCTAACATGGAATTGGTAGCGCAGGGAACGGCGAATATCTTTTCTTCTTTATTCGGTGGAATACCGGCTACCGGCGCCATCGCCCGCACGGCAACAAATATAAAAAATGGCGGACGCACTCCGGTGGCAGGAATTGTTCATGCAATTACGCTTTTGCTGATTTTGCTCATTTTAGGTAAATGGGCATCTTATATTCCGATTGCGAATCTTGCAGGGATATTGATTGTAGTAGCCTATAATATGAGCGAATGGAAAAATTTTCGCTCTGTTTTAAAAGGGCCAAAAGGAGATGTAGCGGTTTTACTAATCACCTTTTTTCTGACTGTTTTAATTGACCTTACTGTAGCTATTGAAATAGGAATGGTGCTGGCTGTATTTTTATTTATGAGGAATATGATAAAATTCAGTGACGTGAGTATTCTTACCAGGGAAATAGAGGATAACGAATTTGGTTACGACCTGGTAGATGGAAAATATACATTGCCGAAAGATGTAGAAGTTTTTGAAATAACGGGTCCGTTATTTTTTGGTGCAGCATACAAATTTAAAGATGCGATGAAATATATAAAGCAACATCCGAAAGTTTTAATTATCCGGATGCGGCATGTGCCTATTATTGATGCCACAGGTATTCAGACTTTAAAAGAAGTCATCAATGATTCGGTGAAGCATCGCACGAAAATTATTTTATCAGAGTTGAATAGTGAGCAGGTACGAACAGAACTACAAAATTCTCGCCTGTTGTTTTCTGTCGGCAAAGCCAATATCACAGAAACTTTTGATAAAGCGCTTGCAAAAGCGAAAATGATATTGCTTGAAGGATAGTAAATGAGTTCGCAAAATATTATATATCTAATGAAAGTTGTACAGATGATTTCGTAAATCAGGATATGCAATCATTTCAAATGCGGCTGCGTTCATCATTTAATTTCAACACCAATATTTTAATTTACGGATATTTTTAAATCTTTCTTTTGTAATGTTGCAGCAGTAGAAAAACAAATAACTTAGTTTTCTATTTTCTTTCTTTGAATTGCAAGATAAGTAAAAAGTATTCTGCGTCTTGCCGGGTTAGCTATCAGAGCCTTTAGCAGGAGAGAATTGTGTTTGCCAATTAAAGCGATAAAGAATAAGACAGGCACATTAAGGATTACATTTTAATATGATTAAAGTCATATTTCTAAATGCAGTTAATTATGTTTTATAATCGTTGTAGCGCCGAATTTTGCGGTGCGTTTTCAGACGAAAAAACGACTCAAGATTTTTTAAATATAAAACCGAAAACAATGTCAAACATTTCAAAAGAAACCCTAGTACTTAAGAGAATGATTTTTGCTGCAATTCTGTTTTCATCGCTCAGCATTTTCTTTCTTTCCTGTAAAACAAATTCAGCGAATGCTACTTCTGATAATAAAATTGATACGGTGCTTACAGGAACCGTTACCGCAGAATTAACGGAAGCGCCTAATGTGCCCAAGCCTTTGACTTACACGTCACCAAAAAGAGTAATGGTGCATTTGGAAACAATCGAAAAGGTGATGCCTATCTCTGATAGCTCTGAATATACATTCTGGACATTTGGAGGACATGTTCCGGGAAATTTCATCAGAGTAAGACAAGGTGATCTTGTTGATTTCACATTGACAAATTCACCCGATAGTAAAAACTCTCATAGTATAGACCTTCACGCTGTAATAGGCCCTGGTGGCGGCGCTGACGCAACTGCTACTGCACCCGGACAATCTACTCATTTTCAATTCCGCGCCTTGCATTCAGGATTGTATGTTTACCATTGCGCTACCGGACCGGTGCCTTTGCATATCGCTAACGGAATGTATGGTTTGATATTGGTAGAACCACAAGGTGGCTTGCCTAAAGTAGATAGAGAATATTATTTAATGCAAGGCGATTTTTATACTACCGGCAAATATGATGCAAAAGGATTGCAGGCTTTTGATGAAGATAAAGCGCTTGCTGAAAATCCTGATTACGTTTTATTTAATGGTCGTGTGCGCTCAACTACAGGGCCAAATGCATTGACAGCAAAAGTAGGCGAAACGGTAAGATTATATGTTGGAAATGGCGGCCCTAACCTGGTTTCATCTTTCCATCCTATCGGCCAGATTTTTACCAAAGTATATATGGAAGGCGGACATGAAATCAATACAGATGTGCAAACTACTTTGATACCTGCCGGCGGCGCTTCTATTGTAGAAATGAAAATGCAGGTTCCTGAAACGATCAATCTTGTTGACCATTCTATTTTCCGCGCATTCAACAAAGGTGCTATCGCACAGATAAAAGTGACCGGTGATGAGAATCCATCTCTTTATCAAAAAATTAAAAAATAATAATCGCTTCATTTTAAAATGAAATATTTCCTGACCATATTTTTTGTAACTGTTTTCTTTTGGGCATCTGATGCCCAGAAGAAAGCAGTTGTTTTATCAAAGGAAATGGTTACTGTTCCTGCAGGAAATTATCAGCCTTTCTTTATTTCAGAAACCAACAAACCTGTACAGGTAAAAGCTTTCAGGATGGATGAACATGCCGTTACTAATCTTGAATTCCTGGAATTTGTAAAAGCCAATCCACAATGGCAACGGTCAAAAGTAAACCGGCTTTTTGCAGATACCAATTATTTAAGGCAATGGAAAAGTGATTTATCTATAGGTGAATCCAATAAAAAAATTTACAATTCTCCTGTAGTAAATGTGTCGTGGTTTGCAGCCCAGGCGTATTGCCAATGGAAGAAAAAAAAATTGCCAACGATTGCTCAGTGGGAATTTGCAGCTAAAGGTGCTCCCAAAAATTTAAAAAGCCCTTCGCTTACTGAATACATTCTTAGTTGGAATGCGAAGCCAAATCCTCCGTTTTTACCGAATGTAAAATCTACTTACCAAAATGCGTATGGTTTGTATGATATGTATGGATTGATTTGGGAGTGGACTTCAGATTTTAATAGTTTTATCGGTTCCCAGGATTCAAGAGGAAATAACGAAGTTGATTTTAAAAATTTTTGTGCAGGCGGTGCAATTAATGTCGCCGATAAAACCGACTACGCAGGTTTTCTACGGTTTAGTTTTCGTAGTAGCCTGAAAGGAAATTATTGTATCAGAAATCTTGGATTTCGTTGCGCTATTGATTTATAAAAATTAAAGTAAAATGAAAATCTTAATTTATTCTTTGTTTACTGTTGTATTATTCAGTTGTTCAAATGTGAATACTCAATCTGCATTTACAGGTGAAGTACAAAAAAGTAACACAGCGGCCGTAGGGACTTTATCTTCAGAAAGTATTTATCAACTTACCGATACATTTCAAACACAGGATAATAAAAATGTTACACTTGCTTCCTTTAAAGGTAAACCAACGGTCGTAGCAATGATCTTCACGCATTGCACTTATGCATGTCCGAGATTGACTGCCGATATTAAAAATATTGAAAGCAAATTAAAAGATGAAAACGGAAAAGTAAATTATGTATTGGTAAGTTTTGATGCGGACAGAGATCTTCCTGATACATTGAAAAAGTACGCTACCAGTATGGGGTTAGACGAAAACTGGACTTTACTGCATGGCGATGAAAATGTAGTGAGAACGCTTTCTGTTTTGTTGAATGTGCAATTTGCAAAAGATGCCGAAGGAAATTTTTCACACAGTAACATCATTTCTGTTTTAGATAAAAAGGGAGTTTTGGTTTTTCAAAAAGAAGGGCTGGGCGCTGACGCTGCAGAAACACTTAATACGATTCGCCAATTATTCTGACATACGATTTGTGCTTGATCAAAATAGAAATTCAGCTTATTGTTTTGTTTACTGAATAGTTTCCTTGACTCTCCTTTGGAAGCAGGGAGGCATTATCCCATCAGGTAAGCCATACCGTTATTCACCGGCTCACATAGATTGAGTACATTTTTCTCCCTGAATAATTTTTCTATTAAGTCGCGCGCTACTTTATACTCATTGTGGATCGGACAGGGATGCTTAGCCGAACATTCGCTCAATCCCAATCCGCAACTTTTGAAAATTTGTTTGCCGTCTATAGCTTCTACAATATTTATGATGGGTTGTTTCCTTTGTTCTTTAGAAATATAAAACCCTCCGGTAGGGCCTTTCAGACTGTTAATAATATTCTGCCTCACCAGTGTTTGCAAAATTTTTCCTACCGTGTGTTCATTGGCATTGATAAATTCTGCAACTTCTTTGATACTGGCATTTTCTCCTGTTTCAAATTTGGAGCAAAGATAAATTACTGCTTTTATGGCTGTTCTGCAAGTGTTGCTTATCATTGGTTATCTGTTTAAAAATTCGCGGCCTTCTTCTGAAATCTTTTGCATACTCCAGGGCGGGTCAAAAGTGATCTTTGCTTCCACTTCGTAGTCCGGAAATGTTTGACGGAGTGCGTTGGACACGCCCTCATTGATTGATTCGCCCATCGGGCAAAATTGGGTAGTAAGTGAATGTGAACAAAAAATTCGTTTATTATTTTCATCAAAATCAATCTGGTAAATCAATCCAAGGTCCACCACATTTAACCCTATTTCAGGATCATCTACAAACTTCAATGCACCCAGCGCCAATTCTAATTGATCTTCGTTATTGGTAATTTCGTTCATGATTTTTTAGGTTTATGAGTTGCGGCTTTCCATACATTGCCATTGTATAAAATCGCTGCTATTAATAAAAATAGGGACGCAATTTTTAGGGTTAATTCATTTGAAATTAAAATTCCTGCTACAAATAAAACAAATCCTGAGAGATAACTAATCCCCATTATCAAAAATATTTTATCGCTGAATAATTCTTTTGGATTAGGCGTTTTTCCTAAACCCGCTTTGTCGTGATAGACTTTATTCCAAACAATAAATGGTAAAGTTTTGAATGTCATTCCAAAAATAATCGCAGTGATCCATCCAAAGAAAATACAAAAGCCATAAGTTAATATCAAATGAATATTATCAACTGAAAATAGTAATAATAAAATCACAATCAGCAGGAAGATCAATGGCAGCGCCATCATAAATACGGAAAGCAAAGAGATTTTTACCTGGTAATCTACTTTCTTGCGAAGCCTTTCGTGGTATGCATGATAACAATAATAGCCAAACAAGATGATAGCCGCGGCGATAGCGACTAATGGCAATAAATACAACCAGGTTATTTTGACGTATAAAAAGAAAACGATAAAACTGATCAATGCAAAATTGATTAATGAATAAATCCACCAGAGAATTTTATTGTTCTCATATTTTGAAATAAGGAACAAGGGAATTAATCGCGAACCTACGCCTATCACCAGCATCAAAAACCATCCAATAATTCCCAGGTGAGCATGCAGCGGAAGATAGGATAATGAATCACGTGATAAAATATTATGAGTGAAATTATATACTAAAAATAATCCAACGATCGTAGTGATCAGTAGCCAAAGCGTTCCGGTAAAAACGAAAACTGCGTGTACATTTTCGTTTTTGCTTTTAGCCATACTTACGGCGATATTTATTAAATAAAATATGATGGCTGCATTAATAAAGATAGCTCCCCATTGTGCCGGCCATCCAAAATCAAAATTATAAAATCCAATAACTAAAAGTGGAATTCCGATAGCTGCAAAAGCAAATGAAAGGTACGCCAGCGTGTTGCTGTACAATTTCCCTTCAATTAAAACAGGCACCAATTGATGGCTTGCGCCAAGTATCATCATCGTGCCCCAGCCCAATGCCATGATGTGGGTAATGGCCAGTGTATGCGGATGAAAATAGTGTTGTAAGAAGGCTGGAGTAGAAAAAATTAACAGGATAGTTGCAGCAAGAAATGATACTCCTGCGTATAAATAAAATGGCAACACTACTTTGTAAGAAGTGTTTTTTGCAAGGCCGGTATTTGTGGTTGCAGGAAACATTTTACTCTTTAAAAATCAGCAGGCGAACCTGGTTAGGCGCTTCCTCTTTTATGCGATAATCAAATTTTCTTTCTTTTAATTCCGGTAATAAAAACACAGGAATTCTTTTGTGATAAACGAACAACGCATTCCCTTCGGGTAGCTTTTCAATCGATTCGAGAATGGTCATCATTGGCTGAGGCATTTCTAAATTTCTTACATCCACATTCAGCATCTTTCCGTCGTATTTTTTCAGCAACTCATCCCAACCTTCTGAATTATTTTCCTGCTCATTTATTTTCAGCGTTTCATCACCTGTTTTATAAAAATAAGTTTCCACTAATTGATCGTCAATCGTATCCACAAAAGATTCAAACCCTTGCTTTTTCAGCAACGAAATTAATGGCGTTGGTTCAAAGCTGTTGATGATTTTAAGAACGCCGCCTTTAGGAATGCTTTTTACTTTAGCAACAATTGATGACAGCGGATCTTCGCCGGCATCTATAATGGGCCGCACATCAAAATCAACTATTTGTTCCGGCTTTACCGCATTAAAAAATGCAGGTAGTTTTGGTTTTTCTATATTGCTTTCCGGCGCGGTCGCCCTGTCTGCTTCAAAACCTAATGGTTGTAATTTTTCAAAAAATTTCTCAACGTTAAAACCTCCGATCTTTGATGCCATGCCAATACTGGTGCGGGCTGCCATTAATTTTCTCAACAATGGATTTCGCAATTTTTCAAACTTAGGATTGATGCTGATGATGGCTTCCAGCGCATCAGGATTCTGTTTTAAAATTTTTGAAATTTTTGTATTGGCATTTATAATCATAATTATAATTATTGAAAATAGTCGAAGTAAATATTAATGCGTTTATCTAAGGAATCAAAAACTGCTCTGGCAGTTGTTGTGTCAGATGCATTTTTCAATTCATTGGTTTGGCGTAGCACCGGTTCCAGCCACTTATGCAGCGCTTCATGTGGCGAACCTGTTAATTTGCAATCTCGTATCATAGCATCCAGGCCACCCTTGATGTCTGAGCTTAAAATGTGATATTGCCCTATGGGAGGGTAGGGATTTACATTGAACATATTAACAGTTGTTTTCAGGCTTACTAAATGCCCGTTGGTCGAAGAGTCTGCCTGCCATTTGGCGCCGTTGTTCAATGTTAATTCAGATGTTTCTATATGGTTACCCGTAGTATTGTCGTTCGGCTCATTTTTATTGGAGCCTTGATTGCAGGCAAATAAAAAGGCGGTGGAAAATAAAATAAAATA
>Ga0207657_10008744_pt1 | contig 10248 bp, 7 predicted proteins | sample KBSC33metaG_FD_184316 | JGI IMG/M metagenome (GOLD analysis project Ga0207657, IMG submission 184316) | Corn rhizosphere microbial communities from Kellogg Biological Station, Michigan, USA - KBS C3-3 metaG (SPAdes) (version 2) | ecosystem: Host-associated > Plants > Roots > Rhizosphere > Soil ... | reverse complement strand
CCGCGCCGACAGCCGGGGCCAAACCACTTGACGAAACGCAGTGGGCACCTACCGTGGCGCCGCTGTGGCTGTGGCACGGAATCTCGACAGTCGGTCATGGTCTTTCCTGCACCTCGGAGCCGAAGCCCGGCTGAGCTAACCTACCGAGTACACCGCTGAGTCCGCCGGCGCCCGCCACGTGAAATGGTTGCGCAGGCAAGGTATGGAACGATCGCTGCTGCGCTTGGTTCTGATTCTTCTATGAAGTGAGCCAAGGCTCCCAGCGGCGCCCCGCCCGGTTACAGCTCCCGGTGGGCCTACTCGATCAGTGGCCGCTCGGCCAGAGATTCGCGGGCCTCTTCGAGCAAGATACGTTCAGCTTTTTGATACATGGCCTTGGCTGACGCGGGCGTGTCCCCAACTGCAGTGAGGCCTACACGCCCGAGCTCCGTCAGGCAGCTGATCATATGGAACACGACGCCCTGCTGCCTGGCCGGGTCGAAATGCAGACCGTGTCGCGCCACGATGTCGAATAGGTCGTCTACGGCTAGTCCGCGGAGCATGGGCGATTCGAGATGATCTGTCGCAACGAGGTGCTTCTCCCGGTTGTTTGGGGTAAGGAACAGTGCCGTTGCCGGGTCGTACATGCCGTCAGTGAGGAATTGCAGGGTGAGGAAGGGATGAGTCGTTCCACCTTTCCGAAGATTCAGCTCAATCGCAAAGGTCGTCCAGGAGCCCTCACCCGACCGCACAACGACAAAGTCGATCGCAAATCGGCCCAGCACACCTTCATGGGCCAGTCGTTCGCCGATCCGCTGCGCATCCGCGCTGATCATCCTGGCGTACTCGAAATCTGCGGGAAACGTGCAACCCAAGTAGCTCTGCCCGCTAGGGCCGCCCAGCATTTGGTCGTGGGTGGACAGGAGCTCTACTTCTCCGAAGGGCGTGACTCGCAGTTGAACGCTCGGACTGCGCAACTCTAGGCCAGTGATGCGCTCCTCGACGATGCCACCCCGCTCGGCGAGCTTTGCGGCATAGGAGCTGAAAGGAGTTCCTGGCAGCTCGAACGCCATTTCCTGCACGCGACGTGCCGTTTCCTCCCTTTCACCCGGCGACCCGGGAACGGTCAGATTGTGCAGGTCAACCAGCGCGTTGCCCTCGCCGGACACGCCTTCGTTAAGTTTAACCATTGCCTCGGTGACATCAGGCCGCGCTGCCCGCAGACGTATCAGCGCGTCGATAACATCCTCGATAGAATGCAGATTCTCGAAGCCCAGCGGGTGTCTGACCCCCAGGTCGGCGAAGAGCTTCCGACACCCGGACTTGGTCCCCAAGGGAAAGAAACGGGGGTCGGCGGCGTACATCGGGATCCCCAGCGCGATGGCGAGGTCCCGCTCGAGTGGAGTGGTGTTGTACGGCACCAAGTGCGACCGCGAGGGGTTCGGCACGAGTGACCGGATCAGGGACAGCAGGCGCGGGCGTTCGAGGAGCTTTTCACTGAGCGGCCGGGGCGATGCGTCGCTAACCGAGATGAGGGACAGTCGCGCGCGGGCGTGGCTAGGTATCACACCTGTGAGCAACGCGAGGTAGTACTCCACGATCTTGGGGGCGATCGGCATGGAGGTCACATAGATCATGCGCAGTCGAGGGTGCCTCAAGAGCAGCAGGAGAACAAGGAACCGCTCCTCGTACGCTTGCTGTAGGGAGCCACTTCGCTCGCCAACGCGATCCACGCTGACTGAGGGAATGACAACGACGGACTCGCCCTCCTCGTTGCGTCGCATGATCTCCCAGACGCCGCGCATTCTCTCTTGGAGGCGGTCGAAGCGTTCGTTGCGTTCCTCGTCGCTGAGTTCTGCCAGCCTTAGCCCTCGCGTCGTCCCGGTAGTCATGAGGTGACCCTTGCAGAGTCGAGTCCAGAAACCTCGAAGGTGCGGATCGGCCGGGAGAAGCCACGCAACGATAGCTCGCCGATCAGCCGGCTCACCACGAGCTCCTCGGCTGCCGCGTTCACGCGCTGGGTAATGAGGATCTGCCAGGGCGCCGCCTCGGCGCAGAGGCGTGCTGCCAGGTTGGAAACGCTCCCGATCGAAGCGTAATCGAAGCGGCCGGCATAGCCTATCCGTCCGAGTGTGGCATAGCCCTGGGCGATGCCCACCCCGAGGGCCAGCTCATAACCGCGGCGCTGCCACCTGTCTGCCAGTTCCTGCACCCGCTGGCGCATCGCCAGCGACATCCGTACAGACCGCAACGGCGCGTCGTCGCACGGGAGGGGATCGTTGAAAAAGACCACGAGTCCATCACCGGCGAAATGCTCCAAAGTCCCCTCGAAGCGGGCTATGAGGTCGCCCAGGGCGCCGTGATACTCCCCGAGGATCTCCCAGACATCCTCGGGTTCAGCCGTCTCGGCGAAGGCGGTGAAGCCACGCAGGTCACAGCACACCACCGTGATCTCGCGGCGGTGCGGGTTGAGGAAAGACTCATCGCCTGAGCTGATGATGAGGTCGGCCAGCTGTGCCGGAAGGAACCGGCGCAGCCGGCCCACGCGTTCCAGTTGCTCGACCTGGTCCTGGACGCGCTGCTCGAGCTCACGATTCCAGCGAGCCAGCTCGGCGGCCTGATGTTCGATCGTGTCGTGGTACCGCTTGACCCGGACCAGGGAGCGCACCCGGGCCAGCAACTCGGCCTGGTCGAAAGGCTTGTTGACGAAGTCGTCGGCGCCGGACTCGATGGCGCGGATCTTCTCCTGTTCTCCGCTCGCAGTGATCATGATCACCGGCAGGAAAGCCGTCCCTGGATCTTCTCGGATTCGGCGGCAGACCTCATACCCATCCATTCCGGGCATCAAGATGTCCAGCAGAACGACATCTGGGTGCTCCTTGCTCAGCACGTCCAGAGCTTCCTCTCCGGAGGACGCCTTAACCACCCGGAATCCCTTTGGCGACAGCACCGCCTCAAGCAGGCGGACGTTCTGCGCCAGATCGTCCACGACGAGTACGAGCGGGTCTGATGTCACTCAGTCCCCACCTCCCCACCTGAGAGGAATCTGCGAACCTGATCGGGGAATGCACGGACACTGATCGGCTTCTCTACGTACCCGTTGAAGCCGGCATCCAAGGCCCGTTCCCGATCCTGCTTCATTGCCTGGGCCGTTACCGCGACCACGGGTATGTCCGCTGTCCGCGAGCTCTCGCGCAGCTGGCGAAGAGCCTCCATGCCGTCGATACCGGGCAGTTGGAGATCCATGAGAACGAGATCGGGAGGCTCGCTGACCGCCGAGGTGATGCCGTCCTCGGCCGTCCGGGCCACCCGCACGTCGTAGCCTGCGTACTCAAGCACGTCTCGCAGCAGCTTGAGATTCCGCTCGTTGTCCTCCACGACCAGGATCACGTAGGTCATCCCGACTCCGAAGCCGGGGACTGGCGACTCGCGCTCGCCCAGCGGAGCAGTCCCGCGAGGCCCGACAGATCGAACTCCGTCTTGCGCGCCACATACGTGATTCGCCCCTGCAGCCGCTCCTTGTCCTGCTGGGTCATTGACTTGGACGTCAGGATGACCACGGGAACGGATTTCGTGTCGGGGTCTGCTCGCAGAGCCTCCACGACTTCGAAGCCATCCATACCGGGCATGAGAAGGTCCAGCAGAACGGCGGAGGGTTGCCGTTCCCGGATCAGTGCCAGCCCTTCCTGGCCCGTGGCTGCGCCCAGCACGGTCCATCCCTCGGGCTCGAGACTTGCCCGGACCAGCTCTATGGCAAGAGGATCGTCGTCAATTGCCACCACCGTGTGCTTCCGCTCAGGCATTGCCGCTGCGCGGTAGAGAGCGGCCAGCAGCTGCTCCTTGCCCACCGGCTTGACGAGGTATTCGGCGGCGCCCAGCGCGAAACCGCGGCCACGCTCATCAAGCATCGACACCACGATCACCGGTATCGCTGTCGTCCGCGGGTCTGCCTTGAGCCGGGCGAGAACCTCCCAGCCGTCGATTCCCGGCAGAAGGATGTCGAGGATGACGCCTGCGGGATTCAGCTGGCGCACCGTATCCAGGCCTTCTTCGCCGTCTCGGGCGCTGACGACGCGGACGCCCGCCGCCTCGAGATAGACCCGCAGCAGATCGAAGGACCGCCGGTCGTCTTCCACGACAACGACGGTGGGCCCGGGGCCCGGGGCCAACTCGGTGGGGAGACCTGAATCCAGGCCGACCTGCGGGACTGACGTCAACGCCGGTTCCCCGGATCCGGCCGGCAGCGCGAAACCGAACGTGCTGCCCTTCCCAGCTTCACTTTCGACCCAGATCCTGCCCCCATGCAGCTCAAGGATCCGCTTGGACAGGGTGAGCCCGAGCCCGGTGCCCTCGGCCTGCCCGGGAAGCCGGGCGCCTTGCTGGAAGGAGTCGAAGATGCGCTGGCGGTCCTCGGCCGCCACGCCTGGTCCCGTGTCGGCCACCTCCACGACGAGGTCCTGATCACGTATTGAGGCGCGGACGTCTACGCGTCCGCCATCGGGGGTGAACTTCACCGCGTTGGACAGCAGATTCAGCAAGACTTGCCTGAAACGCAGGCGATCGGCGTCAAGCACGCCGACTCCCGGATCGACCTCAAGGCTCAGGAGGATTCTTTGCTTGAGCGCTCGCTCACGTACCAGCGAGAGGCAATAGTCCAGCGATTCGCGGGCGGCGAATTCCGATCGGTTCAGGACCATCTGGCCGGCCTCGATCTTCGACAGGTCGAGAATGTCGTTCAGCAGCTCGAGCAAATGTTTCCCAGAGCTCCAGATGTCGCGCAAGTAGTCGTCCTGACGCTCGTTGAGCTCGCCAAACATGCGCTCCAGGAGCACTTCAGAAAAGCCGATGATGGCGTTCAGCGGTGTACGCAGCTCGTGGGACATACTGGCCAGGAATTCCGACTTGTGCCGGCTCGCGACTTCGAGTGCAGCGCTCTGCTGCTCCAGTTGCCGGTACAACTGCGCGTTGATCAAGGCCAGTGCGGACTGGCTGGCGAACGTCTCCAGCAGGTCGCAGATCTCTTGCGGTATGTGTCCGGGTGTATGGCGGCGAACCACCAGCGCACCGACGATGCGGCCTTCGCGAAGCATGGGAACGGCAACCAGGGAGCGCCAGCCGCCCTCGGCCAGGACACTCAGCTGGGGATCGAGTGGCGCGTCGCGAAGGTCCGGGAGTTGCATGGGCCGACCCTGCTTCGCCGCTTTGCCGAGGAAGGTGTCATCAAGTCCTATTCGGGCGCGCCGGAGAGCGTCGAGCACCGCCGGGCTTGTGCCGCAGACGGTCCGGACGTGGAACTCCCTGGCGTCCTCGTCGAATTCGTAGATGGAGCCGCCATATGTCCCGGACAGTAGCACCGCTTGCGTCACGATCGTGTTGAGCACCTCGGTGAGGTTCAGGCTGGAGCTCACGGCTTCGCCCACTGCGCCGAGGGCTTCGAGTTGATTCACCTTGCGCCCGAGTTCGTCGGTGCGGCTCCCCAGCACCCTCACGAGATCAACGGTGCGAACGGCGAGAGCCGCCTGCGCCGCGAAGGTCGTGAGGACTTCCACTGCGCGGTCGCTGAACGGGTCGACCTGGGTCCGCGACACCGAGAGCACCCCGACAACTTCGCCGTCCAGCAGCATCGGGACACCCACGATTGTCCGGTAGCCGCCAACCCGCTGCACATCCGGTCGGCCGTAGTCGGGGTCGGCGAGCACGTCAGCGATCTGCGTAGCCTGCCGGTCAAGCCCGACTCGGCCGACGAGCGTTCCCCGGTCCAGAACCAGGGGATTATCGGCGATGAATTCCCGGTACTCCGCCGTCATCCCTGAGCCGTATGCCAGCCGGTACCTGTCTCCATCCACCAGGAATACCTGTCCGGCATCGGCGCCGCAGAGTTTCCGCGCGGATTCGACGACCGTTTCAAGTACTCCCTCAAGATCAGATGCGGATCGTCCGATGACGGCAAGAACCTCGCTCGTCGCACTGAGCTGCTCGCGCACCTCAGCTAGCTCATCAGCCAGCCGTTCGGTCTCGGCTGTTATCTCCGCATTAATGGCCGAATCCTGATCGGCCGGCTTTCGCTTGTCCCGCTCGACCATTCGGCCACCCCCCTACGCGGTGTACCGGAGAGAATCACCTTCGCACCAGTGTCCTCTCATGGCAACCGGCATACAACAGGTGAACACTGCAGGTCACGAGCGGCACGAGGAGCGTGTCTTGTCCTGCTCGCGCCGGACAAGCACTCTTACCGCGACGAACTCACCTTCGTTCGGCATACGTTCGGGCAGGGGCACGGTAGACATGCCGTGGCTAACCGCGCTGAGCACCTTGATAAAGCGATGGTCGGCGATGCCCGCGCGCAGCGGCCTCGTCCATATCAACGCTGCCCGATGAGTCTGCTCCTGTCCAGATCCTGGACCCACTGGTCCAGGTCGTCACTGGCCTCCCGGGTGCCCGCCCGGACTGTCAGGTGAGCGTCGCCGCTGCTATCGGCGGCAGCGGCCACGACGATGGCCCCGGAAGGCAGCGGGCCGTCGCTCGCGGCGATGCCATCCCTGGTGAGCCCGGCGGCTAGACCCGCGCGCCGGCCTCCAGCCGGACTGATCACCAGCTTGAGCCGGTCCGCGACAGCCAGTTGCGTAGCGACTTGCACAGCGGCCGCGCCGCCCTCCCCTCGCGTCCACAGGACCGCGACCGCGCTGGGCGCTTCCGGCAGGCTGCGCAGGACCGTGACGAGCTGGACTGCTCCGTCGGCTGCGAGCGTCTCGCGGAAAGTTCTGCCTGGGCCTAGCACGATGGTGTCAGGCTCGGCAGCCGCCACATAGCCGGGCAGCTCAGCGGCGATGTCCTGGCTGAACCGGGACCGCACGACCGCTGACACCCTGCGAGCCGACGCCCGGTCGGCCAGCGCCTGAAGGTTTCCCGTGGTCCTGGTCGTTTCCCGCAGCTCACCACCCAGCCCGGTGGCGACCTCCAACCGGGTGTCACGCTCCTGCGCCACGAGATGGCAGAGGATTAGCTGGCTGTGCTCCCGGCTGGCCGCCAGCGCTGCCCCGATGTCAACGAGCGGAGCGGCGGTTTCCGGCGCCTCGATCAGCACCAGGATCCTGTGCCCAGCGGCGGTCCCGAGCGCGACACGGTCCGCCTCCGCGACGTCGCGCACCACGAAGCGATCCGGGTAGATGAGATGCAGCAGCGGCCCGGCCATCATCGTCGTCACGATCGCCATCACGATCATCAGCGAATACAGCGATTGGTCCAGGATGTGCAGCTGCAGGCCAACCGACAGGATCACGATGCCAGTGAGCCCACGGGTGTTCATCAGGGTGGCGAGAACCCCGGCGCGCCGGCCACGGACTCCCGCAAGGCGGGCGCCGACGAAGGCGCCTCCGAACTTGCCGGCGACAGCGACCAGCAGGATGAGGCAGAGTTCCGTGAGCCCGGACAGGCCGACCGACGACAGGTTGACGCTCAGTCCCGACACCACGAAGAACACCGGCAGCAGCACCAGGACGCTGACCTGTTCCAGGCGATCGAGGATCTCCTCGCGCAGGGCGGCCGCGACCCCCTCCCGGGGCATGACTACGCCGAAAAGGAAGGCGCCAAAGATGTACTTCAGGCCCATCCAGTCAGTAGCAAAAGAGGACAGCAGCAGCCCGGCCAGCACCACCGCGAGAACGTTGGGCGTGAGCCGGCCCCGCCGCCGGTAAACGTCCACCAGCCTGCGCAGGAGCGGGCGGACTAGACCGAACATCACGCCCGCGTAGACCGGGACCAGGAGCAGCCGGAACTGCTGGCTGCCGGCGCCGGAGATCGCGGCCACCACGGCCAGCAGCGACCAGGCCAGCGCGTCGTCTGTCGCGGCGCTGGCGAGCGCGATGCTGCCGATGCGGGTGCGGTGCATGTTTCGGTCGGTGAGGATGCGTGCCAGCACCGGAAACGCAGTGACCGACATGGCGGTGCCCACGAATAGCGCGAACGGGAGGACCTGATGCACGTGATGACGGCTGGCCAGCCATGCGCCGAGCCCAACCCCAAGTGACAGCGGAAAAATGATCGAACTGACCGACACGCTCGCGGCCACGCGCTCCCGGCCCCGGATCAGGCGCAGGTCGAGCAGGTACCCGACGGCGAACATGAACATCACCACGCCGAGGTTGGCCAGCGCGCTCAACGGCGGCCTCAGCGTGACCGGGAACAGCGTCGCCGTGATCTTGCCGTGAAACAAGGTCGGCCCCAGCAAGATGCCGGCGATGATCTCGCCGAGCACCGGCGGCTGGCCGAGCCGCTTGGCCGCCATGCCAAGCAGCCGGGCGAGCAGGATGATGATCGCCAGGTCGGCCAGGAACAGCTGGACTTCGTGATCTGTCATCGGGCGCCGCTCCCAAAGCATACGTTCGCGAGGCCCGCTAGGGCACGTGCCCTCCAGTACCCGGCGGTCATCCCGGCTCCGGCCTTCATGGTGCTTGCGACCTGGTCGGCTCGGGCAGGGTCGGTGGAGGCCACCACCACGGCGATCTCAGCCACGTGGGCGGGATCATGGCCAGCAGCCTCTACCGCCTCTTCCAGCAGCGGCCCGGCATTGGCCGGGTCGGTGCGAACCGCTACCACAGCCCTGACCAGCGCCTGCAGGTATCTGTCGGCGCTGCCGACGGCGATTCGCTCACCGCAGGCAGGGTCGGTGAGCGCCGCTACCATGGCCACCTCAGCCCGCCTGGGTGCGTCGGGGGGCAGGCTACCGATGACCTGCTCTGCCTGAACAGGGTTGGTGTGAGCCGCAGCCAGGGCCACCTCCCCCAGGGTCTCGAGCCGGGTCTGCACGCTGCTGATAGCGCGGGCGTACTGCTCGGCCTCTGTCAGCAGTTGCCCAGCCTGGAGAGGGTCGATCTGGGCCGCTGCCGCCTTTATGCTGGTCAGAGCCATACTCTGCAAATCACTCTTGGTGATGGCGCGAGCCCACTGTTCAGCCTCTGTCAGCAGTTGCCCAGCCTGGACAGGGTCAGTCTGGGCTGCTGCCGCCTCTGCACTCGCCGGCGCCGCGTCCCGCAAGGTGCCTTGATCGGCGATGGTGCGGGCGAACCGTTCGACGTCATCCGACAGCCGTACCGAACGGACAGAGTCGGCTCTGGCCACAACGATGGCGATCTCGGCGAGTGCCCGGACCTTCCAGTAGATTGCCTGGTTCGGGTCGTCCAGCATCGAGGGCGAGGGAGGTGCCTCCCGCTTCCACCTACCCTGGCCCGGAGCCTGCCTGGGGCGACCGGTGACGGTGAAGGCGATCTGCCCGGCCTGGGTGGAGTCGGTGCGGGCCGCCACCATGGCGACCTTGGCTAGCGCCATGTCACGCGCAGGCGTGCCCATGGGCCAAACGAGCTCCTCCGCGCTGGCAATGTCGACGTCAGCCACTACCTCGGCAACCTTGCTGATGAACGGTGCGACATCGTCTAGGAACTCTCGGTGGTGCAGCGCCCGGATGACGGGGGGGATCTTCTCGATGTCAGCCACCAGCCGCTTTGCGGGCGTTGGGTCGATGCGGGCCAGGAGCATGCCGAACTCTGATGTGGAGTGCCAGACCAAGGCCTCCAGGATGTGCTGGTAGCCCGCAGTCCTCGGGAGGCGCTCATTCCAGCTTGGGTGCAGGGCGTCGTCCAGCAGCTGTGCGGCGTGAGCAGGGTCGGAGCGGGCAGCCACCGTTGCCACGTGTACCAGTGCCCTGGCCCGCTGAACCGCCAACGGGAGGACACGGTCGTACTCATGATCCAGTCCCCGGGCGCGCGCTGCTGCTGGCTGGAGGCGGCGGGGGGCCGGGAATCGCTGCCGCGCGGTCCTCCCGTGTCATGGCCTGCTCATCCAGAGGAAGGGCGCGGGCGATCTGTTCTGCCTCCTCCAGCAGCCGGGCGGCGCGGGCCAGGTCGGTGGCGGCTACCACTGTGGGCTTACCCGGTGGCTTATAGGTCGTGATCATGGTTTGGAGTGGCGGGGGAAGCCACTGGCTGCGTAGGTCAGGGTCGGCGAGGAGTTTCAGGATCTTGGCCGGGGTGGGCCGTTCGGAAGGCTCCTTCGCCAGGCACGCTGCTACCACGTCGCGGATCTGAGGGTCCAGGCCGCCAAGGTCTGGTTCTTCGTGGACGACTCGATAGGCAATCGCCTCAGGCAGCCCCACGCCGAACGGCCGGATGCCGAGGGCGTAGGCCAGTACCATCCCCAGCGCGAAGACGTCGCAGGCTGAAGTGAGCGGCCGTCCCAAGAGAACCTCGGGCGCCATGAAACCCGGCGTACCAGACC
>Ga0207657_10008743_pt1 | contig 10248 bp, 8 predicted proteins | sample KBSC33metaG_FD_184316 | JGI IMG/M metagenome (GOLD analysis project Ga0207657, IMG submission 184316) | Corn rhizosphere microbial communities from Kellogg Biological Station, Michigan, USA - KBS C3-3 metaG (SPAdes) (version 2) | ecosystem: Host-associated > Plants > Roots > Rhizosphere > Soil ... | reverse complement strand
CTACCCGCAGATCAGTGTCGGAAATGCCGCTTCCCCGTGAACACCATCGCGAGCCCGTGCTCGTCGGCGGCGGCGATCACTTCTTCGTCGCGGATCGATCCGCCGGGCTGCACGACGGCGGTGGCGCCGGCGTTCGCGACGGCGTCGAGACCGTCGCGGAACGGGAAATACGCGTCCGATGCAGCGACCGATCCGTTCAGCACGCCCGCGCCGGCCTTCATCACGGCGACATTTGCGGCATCGACGCGGCTCATCTGCCCAGCGCCGATCGCCAGCGTGCGCTGCGCGTCGGTGAAGAGGATCGTGTTCGACTTCACGTGCGCGCAGATCCGCCACGCGAAACGGAGCGCGGTCCATTCCTCGGCGGTCGGCTGACGCTTCGTGACCACGCGCAGGCCGTCGGGGAGCGCACCGGGCGTCCACGGCTGCTGCGCTTCGACGACGCGATCGCGATCCTGAAACAGCACCGCGCCAAGGATCGAGCGGAAATCCGACCCGGCCTCTTTCAGCGCATCGAACGACGCGGTGACAACGCGCATCTTCGTCTTGCGCGCGAGAATTTCCCGCGCGTCCTGGTCCACCGCCGGTGCGATGACCGCCTCGATGAACGTGGAGACGATGGCGCCGGCAGCCGCGGCGTCGATTGGCCGGTTCATGGCGACGATGCCGCCGAACGCCGCGAGGCTGTCGGCGTCGCGCGCGCGAACGTAGGCCTCGGCGATCGACGCGCCCGTCGCGGCGCCGCACGGGTTGGTATGTTTGATCACGGTGGCGGCCGGCTCGACGAACTCGAGCACGATGCGCGCGGCGGCGTCGAGATCGAGCAGGTTCGTGTAGGACAGCTCCTTGCCCTGCATGATCGTCGCATCGCCGAGACCGGACGTCGGACCAAGCACCCGGGCTCCGTCTGCCATCGTCCGGTACCACGCGGCGTGCTGGTGCGGGTTCTCTCCGTACCTGAGATCGCGGATTTTCTCGAGCGGAATGTCGAGGCGATCTTCGAACGCCGGCGCAGTCGCGGCGCCGCCGGCTGACGGCCCGCCGCGCCGCTCGAACCGGTCGCCTCGCAAATCGATGCTCGCCAGCGTTTCCGAGATTGCGGTGTCGTACGCGCCCGTATGCGCGATCGCCTTGCGCATCAGGTCGTACCGCAGTGCGAGCGACGGCGTTTCGTCGAGCGCGGCCAGCAGCCGGGGATAGTCCGCCGGATCGACGACGACCAGCACGCCGCGAAAGTTCTTCGCCGCCGCGCGGACGAGCGATGGTCCGCCGATGTCGATCTCCTCGATCAGCGCGTCGAACGGCGTCGCCGGATTCGAGGCCGCCTTGACGAACGGATACAGGTTGACGGCGACGAGATCGACGAGCCCGATGCCGTGGCGATCGAGCGCGGCGAGGTCGTCGGCGCGATCGCGCCGCGCCAGGATGCCGCCGTGCAGCGCCGGGTGCAGCGTCTTCACGCGGCCGTCCATCATCTCGGGAAATCCGGTGAGATCGGAGACGTTCGTCACAGGAAGGCCGGCGTCCTTCAGCGTGCGCGCCGTTCCTCCGGTGGAGACCAGCTCGAAGCCTCGCGCGGCCAGTCCGCGGGCGAAATCGACGATGCCGGTTTTGTCGGACACACTCAACAGAGCTCTTGGCATAATGGGGAAACTTCAGTATTATCTCAACCGACGCCGGGTGGTCCTGGCGCCGTGAGGGAAAGGGCCGCACACCGCGGCCCTTTTTTTTTGCTTCGGCCGGGGCGCCGGAGTTGGTTCAATGGCGCGGCATCATGTTGCGTCACAGCAAGTAGGAACAGAACGATGCGCATCACAGGCAAGGTCAAGTGGTTCAACAACGCCAAAGGGTACGGGTTCATCGAGCGCGATGGCGGCAGCGACGTCTTCGTGCATTACTCGGCCATTCAAGGCGACGGCTTCCGGTCGCTCGAGGAAGGTCAGGCGGTTGAATTCGAAATCGTCGACGGTCCGAAGGGCCCGCAGGCTGGCAACGTAACCAAGATCTGATCGCGTCCAGGGCGGAGCGTTGCGGCATCGGCCGCCGCAGCCGGGCTTCAACGCTCTGCCCATCGTTCTGATTTCCTTCCGCCAGCGCTCCCCGCCCGACCTGCCGATCGATCACTCCCTCACACCTTTGAGCGCTCTCGCCGTGAAGTTCACCTTGCCGTCTTTCACCGCCACGCGAAACGCCACCTCCGGGCTGCCGCCCTTTTTCAGCTTCTGCACCTGACCCTTCACGAGCTCGGCGAATTTATGGAACGGCACCGTCTCTTCGCCGACGGAGCGCCGCGCTTCGGCGAGCGACTCATACAGCTCGGTCAGCTTGTCGATTTCGCGGACCGGATCGCGGAATGAGGAGACATTGAGAATGCGATCCTCGGGGCGTTTGGCTTCCGGATCCTTGGCGGGACGCTTGTGCGCGAACGGCCCCGGCCGGCCCTCTTCACGCGCGCGCAAGCCGCGATCCCACAGATCGATGAACGTCGCATAGCGCGACTGCAGCGTCGTGAAGCGAAAGCGATCGCCCGTGTTCGGGATGTAGCCGCGATCGAGCTGTTTGACGATCGCTTCGACGCGGGCGCGTGTTTCCCACGGCGGCGTCGGAAGCCGCCCCGAGAAGAACATGTTGTATTCGGCTTCGAGCAGCTTCAGCTCGCCTTCCAGGCGCTGCAGCTCACGTTCGATGGCACTCGTGGGAGGCACGTCGTTACCGGGGAATCAGGAACCAGACCAACGGCAGCCAGAGCTCGCGCGCGAACGGCACCGGCCGATCGTCGATCAGCACCTCCGTCGCGTGCGCGGCACCGACGATGGCGAACAGGTCGCGGAGCTTCGCGGCATCGTGCGGCCAGAACCGCGCGCGATAGCGACGACCGGCGCCCGTCCCGGTCTCACGAAATTCGGCGGACGCGCGGGCGAGCTCGAGCGCCCGATCGAATTCCGGCACGTCCAGCTCGGGAAACACGAGGCCGATCGAAAACGGCCGCGACGTCGCGCCGAACAGCGCCTCCTGCAGATCCGGATCCAGCGCCGCGAGCTCCGCCTCCGTTGGCTGCTCCGGCAGATCGGCATACGGCCAGAAGCGCTCGAGCGGACGATATCTGGGCGGGTCCGGATTCATGAGGGTGAGGTGTTAGCATAACATTGCGGATTTCAGATTTCAGATTTCAGATTTGATTGCAGATTTGATTGCAGATTTCATTTCAGATTTCAGATGTCCTTGTCGCGTCGCGCGATTCCTTCGATCGATCAGCTGCGCCAGCGTCCCGCGATCCGTTCGCTGGAAGCGCGCTTCGGCGGCGACGCGACCGTTGACGCCCTGCGCACCGCCGCCGCCGCGATACGCGAGACCATCGGCGACGAGGGAACCGGCGCGACCAGCGAGCTCCTCGTCTCGCGCATCGAGACGATGGCGACCGAGCAGCTTCATCAGGCATTCCAGCCGTCGCTGGCACCGGTCATCAACGCCAGCGGCGTGGTTCTGCACACGAACCTGGGACGCGCGCCGCTCGCCGACGCGGCAGTGGCGCGGATCGCGCTGATCGCCAGCGGCTACGCGACACTCGAGTACGACGCCGCGTCAGGCCGCCGCGGCCGCCGCGACATTCACGCCGAGGCGCTGCTCCAGCGGCTCACCGGCGCCGACGCGGCGGTCGTCGTCAACAATAACGCCGCGGCGACGCTGCTGGTGCTCGCGGCTCTCGCCGCCGGGCGCGAAGTGATCGTCTCGCGCGGAGAGCTCGTCGAGATCGGCGGCGGCTTTCGCGTGCCCGACGTGATGGCGCAGTCCGGCGCCGTCCTCCGCGAAGTGGGCACGACCAACAAGACGCGTGCGGCCGATTATGCGGCGGCGGTCACCGATCGAACCGCGCTCATCCTGCGCGTGCATCCGTCGAACTTCCGCATCGAAGGCTTCGCGGAACGGCCGGCGCTGGCGGAGCTTGCCGCGGTCGCCAGACATCATCACGTGCCCCTTGCCGAAGATCTCGGCAGCGGATTGCTCATGGGGCGGGCCCTTTTGGACCAGCCCGTCGCGCATCCACTCGCAGGCAGAGAGCCTTCGGTCGAAGAAAGCCTCGCCGCCGGGGTGGACATCTGCTGCTTCAGCGGCGACAAGCTCCTCGGCGGCCCGCAGGCCGGCATCATCGTGGGCCGCCGCGATCTGGTGGATCGCGTGCGGCGCCATCCGCTGATGCGCGCCCTGCGGGTGGACAAGATCACTTACGCGGCGCTCGAAGCGACGTTGATCGAGTACGCGGCGGGACGCGCGCCGACGACCGTTCCCGTTGAACGCATGCTACGAGCCACGGCGGACGACATCCGCCTGCGCGCCGAGGCGCTCGCCTCCGCGCTGCGTGGCACGGTGGGCTGGCGCGCGGATATCGTGGCGGGCGCGTCGGCCGTGGGAGGCGGCAGCGCTCCAGGCATCGAGCTGCCGACCTGGCTCGTCGCGATCGAACGGCACGGGCTCTCTGCCTCCGCACTGGAATCGCAGCTGCGCCACTGTGCACCGCCCGTCATCGCGCGCATCGAGAACGACCGGGTGCTGCTCGATCTGCGCACGGTTCTTCCGCCGCAGGACGCGGCGCTCATCGGGCTGCTTCAGCGACTGTAAACGACGAAGTCACGAAGACACGAAGATCGGGAATATACGTCGATCTTCGTGCCTTCGTGTCTTCGTGGTTCCGACAGCGATTAGAAAATCGTGCTGATCGAAGCGGCGGCGAGATCGATGACGCGCGACGGCAGGATGCCGAGATAGAAGATCAGGATCGCCGACACGAGGAGCGCGGCGCCGACGAGCCGCGGCACTTCCGGGAAGCGCGCCGGTGAGTCGTTGGGCGTCATGTACATCATCACGACGATCCGCAGATAGAAGAAGACCGACACGATGCTCGTAAGCACGCCGATGATCGCGAGCCAGCTGTAGCCGGCCTTGATCGCCGCGCTGAACACGTACCACTTCGCGACGAAGCCCGCCAGCGGCGGAAAGCCGCCGAGCGACAGCAGGAAAATCGTCATCAGCGCCGCCAACCCGGGATGGTCGTTCCATAATCCCGCGTAGTCGCGGATCCGATCGTTGGGATGATCCTTCGTGTCGAGCGCCGCGATCACGCCGAACGCGCCGAGGTTCGTGATCGCGTACGTCAGCAGATAGAACAGCACGGCGCTCTTGCCGATGTCGTTCGCCGAGAGGAGCGCGAGCAGCAGGTAGCCTCCGTGCGCGATGCTCGAATAGGCGAGCATCCGCTTCACGTTCGACTGCACCATCCCGACGACCGTCCCGATGACCATCGTCGCCGCGGCGATGATCCAGAGGGCAGGTCCCCAGTCGGCCTTGAGCGGCTCGAAGGCTGACAGAAACACGCGGACGAACGCGGCGAACGCGGCTGCCTTGATGCCCGTGGACATGAACCCGGTGACCGAGGCGGGCGCGCCTTCGTACGCATCGGGCGTCCACATGTGGAACGGCACCGCCGAGACCTTGAAGGCGAAGCCGACGAACAGCAGTCCGAGCGCCACCAGTTGCATCGGCGTCGGCGCCATCGCCTGCGCCGCGATCAAACTGCCGATGCGATCCAGACGCGTGCTGCCGGTGAGGCCGTACGTGAACGCGATCCCGTACAGAAAGAACGCGCTCGAGAACGCGCCGAGCAGGAAGTACTTGAACGCCGCTTCCGTGCTCGACGCCGAGTCGCGCCGGATGCCCGTGAGGATGTAGACGCCGATCGACATCACCTCGAGCGCGAGAAAGATGAGAAGCAGGTCGGTGGCCGTCGCCATCAGCATCATGCCCGACAGCGAGAACAACATCAGCGCGTAGTATTCGCCTTGCGGCAGGTTCTCGCGCTCGATCGTGGGCGCCGAGATCGCCAGCGAGAGCATCCCGACCACGATGAGGATGCCGGTCACGAACAAGCCGAAGTTGTCGGCCATCACCACGCCGAAGCTGACGGCGTTGTGATTCCACAACACGATCGACGCGAATGCCGCCCCGATCAGGCCAACGACGCCGAGGCCGCCGATCGGCATGCGCTCGCCGCGTCCGCGGAAAGCTTCGGCGGTCATCGCGGCAATCCCGGCGGCCGCCACGCAGGCCATCGGCACGATTGCGTGCAGTGACGGCATCATCGGGGCGCCCCGGCGAGATTCGTGATTTGGGATTCGGGATGTACCGCGGGGGAATCGCGATTCACGATGCTGGCATCGCGAATCGTGACTCCCGATTCCGGATTCCCGCCCCAAGTCCCACCCTGCGCCCGAACCCGCTCCGGCGCCGCGGCGTGGATCTGATTGAGCAGGCGATCGACCGACGGTCCGATCGGACGAAGGAACAGGTTCGGCAGCACACCCATAATGACCGCTGACGCGACGATGGGAACGAGCAGCGCCCACTCGCGCCGATCGAGATCCGGGAGCGCGGCGTTTTTCTCGTTCGTCACCGTTCCGTAGTTCACCCGCTGGAACATCCACAACATGTAGGTCGCCGAAAGAATCACGCCGGTGGTCGCAAACGCCGCCACCTTCGGATTCGCGCGGAAGGCGCCCAGCAGCACGAGGAATTCGCCGACGAACCCGTTCAACCCCGGCAGCCCGATCGACGACAGCGTGATGATGAAAAACGCCGCGACCAGATGCGGCATCACGCGCTTGAGGCCGCCGAATTCCGCGATCAGACGCGTGTGGCGTCGATCGGAGAGCATGCCGACGATCAGGAAGAGCCCGCCGGTGCTGATGCCGTGATTCAGCATCTGATACACCCCGCCCTCCACTCCCTGCTGGTTCAACGAGGCGATCCCGACGATGACGACGCCGAGGTGGCTGACGCTCGAGTAGGCCACGAGCTTTTTCAAATCGGGCTGCACCATCGCGACGAGCGCGCCGTAGATGATGCCGATCACGCCGAGGATCATCAGATACGGCGCGAAGAACGTCGCCGCGATCGGGAAGAGCGGGAACGCGAATCGCACGTAGCCGTAGATCCCCATCTTCAGCAGGACGCCGGCGAGAATCACCGAGCCGGCGGTCGGCGCCTGCACGTGCGCGTCCGGCAGCCAGGTGTGAAATGGAAAAATCGGGACCTTGATCGCGAACGCCAGCGCAAACGCGAGGAAGAACCAGAACTGCAGGTTCGGCGGAATCGACAGGGTATACAGCTTCAGCAGATCGAAGGAGTACGCGCCGGCCTGCGTGCTGTGCAGATACGCGAGCCCCAGAATCGCCAGCAGCATCAACACGCTGCCGGCCATCGTGTAGAGGAGGAACTTCAGCGCGGCGTAGACACGGCGATCGTAGCCCCAGATCCCGATGAGAAAGTACATCGGGATCAGCATCGCGTCCCAGAACACGTAGAACAGGAACAGATCCAGCGAGACGAACACGCCCATCATCGCGCTCTCCAGCAGGAGCACGACGATGCAGAAGGCCTTCAGCTTCTGGTGCACCGATTCCCACGACGCGAGCAACGCAATCGGGGTCAGAAAGCCGGTGAGCACGAGCAGCAGCAGGCTGATGCCGTCGACCCCGACGAAATAGCTGATCCCGAACGCCGGAATCCAGTCGTGCCGTTCGACGAACTGGAAGTCCGCCGATCCGGCGCTGAAGCGGCTCCACAGCAGCAGCGTCTCCGCGAAGACGAGCCCCGACACGACCAGCGCGATGTTGCGAACGAGCCCCGCGTTCTCCTCGTTGTCTTTGACGAAGAGCAACAGGAGCGCGCCGGCCAGCGGCAGCACGATCAGGGAAGTGAGAATCGGGAACGACATCAAGAACGACTCACCACAAAGGACACCAAGGACTCCAAGCGGACGAACACGGCCAGGCGAGGTGTGCCCGTCGTGTCCTTCGTGGTTGTTATCTCCACAGGTAGTACCCCAGGAGCGCCACGACGCCGAGGAACAGCGACGCGGCGTACGCGCGCACCGAGCCGGTCTGCAGCCGCCGCAGCAGCTCGCCGCCGCCGGCGACCGATTCACCCACGCCGTTGACCATGCCGTCGATCACCTGCACGTCGACGACCTTCCACAGCGCGTCCTCGGACACGATCCGAATCGGCTGCACGATCGCCGCGTCGTACACCTCGTCGACGTAGTACTTGTTGAGGAGCAGACGGTGCAGTCCGCTGAAGCGCTCCGCCATCACACGGGCGGCGCTCTTGCGCGCGAGAAAGAAGAAGAACGCGATGCCGATGCCGCCGATCGCCGCCAGACTCGATACCGCCATCAAACCGAGCTCGAGTCCATGGACTGCTTCGGCGCTCTCCGGCTGCTCCGCCGACAGCTGGCTGGGCGCCACCGTGAAGCTCGGCTCGAGGTACCGCGCGAACCGATCCGATCCGCCAAGCGCCGCGGGGAATCCCGCATAGCCGGCGAACACCGCACCGATGGCGAGAACAATTAACGCCAGCGCCATCGCCGGCGGCGCGTCATGGAGATGCGAGTGGTGCTGCGTGCTGGGTGCTGCGTGCTGCGTGCTCGGTACTGCGTGCTGCATGCCCGACGTGTGGTGCGCAGCCGGCTCCTCTTCCTCCGGGTGCTCCGGCGACACCGGCGCTGGCGCGCGATCGCCGTGGAAGGTGAGGAACACCACGCGGAACATATAGATCGCGGTCAGCAGCGACGTGAACAGACCGACCACCCACAGCAGCGTGTGTCCGCCGGCGTAGGTGCGATAGAGGATTTCGTCCTTGCTGAAGAAACCGGACAGGAACGGCACGCCCGCAATCGCCAGCGAGGCGATCAGAAACGTCCAGTACGTGATCGGCAGCTCTTTGCGCAGGCCGCCCATGCGCCGCATGTCCTGCTCCCCCGCCAGCGCGTGAATCACGGCGCCCGATCCGAGGAACAGCAGCGCCTTGAAGAACGCGTGCGTATAGAGATGGAAGATCCCCGCGCTGAACGCGCCGACGCCCATGGCCAGGAACATGTAGCCGAGCTGCGACACCGTAGAGTACGCCAGCACGCGCTTGATGTCGTTCTGCACGAGGCCAATCGTCCCGGCCATCAGCGCCGTGGCGGTGCCAATCACCGCGACGATCGCCAGCGTCTGCGGCGCATGACCAAAGAGCACGGCGTTGCGCCCAATCATGTACACGCCCGCGGTCACCATTGTCGCCGCGTGGATCAAGGCGGAGACCGGCGTCGGACCTTCCATGGCGTCCGGCAGCCAGACGTAGAGCGGAATCTGCGCGCTCTTGCCGGTCGCGCCGATGAACAGCAGCAGCGTGATCAGCGACATCGTCCCGAACGCAGCCGTCTCCGGCGCGAGCGCGGCCGCCGACTGGGCCACCGTCTGGAAGTCGATGGAGCCGAAGCGCACGAACGTGAGCAGGATGCCGAGGATGAACGCGAAATCACCGACGCGGTTGACGATGAACGCTTTCTTGCCGGCGTCTGAGGCGGATTTCTTCTGATACCAAAAGCCGACCAGCAGATAGGAGCAGAGGCCGACGCCTTCCCACCCGACGAACATCACGAGCATGTTCGCGCCGAGCACGAGGACCAGCATGAACGCCGCGAACAGGTTCAGGTACGAGAAATACCGCGCGAATTCCGGGTCGGTCTCCTCGTGCATGTACGCGGTCGAGTAGATGTGAATCAAGGCGCCGATGCCGGTGATGACCAGAATCATCACGGACGAGAGCGGATCGAGACGAAGCGTGAACGCCACGCTGAAATCGCCGGAGGTGAACCAGTTGAAGACCTCCTGCACGATGGCGCGCGACTCGGGCGGCATCGCGACCAGCTGCCACACCGCCGCGCACGACACCGCAAACGATCCGATCATCGCGGCGCACGCCAGTGGGCCGGACACGGACTTCGGCACACGACGCCCGAGGCTGGCGTTGATGAGGAAGCCGAGGAGCGGAAGCAGCGCGATCAGCAGCAGCATGTGGACCGGAATTTACTCGCCACGGAGGCGCAGAGGATTCTGGCCACAGAGGCACAAAGACACAGAGCCTTTTCTTTCAGAGACAACCACTCCTGTCTCGGAAAGCCATGAGAATCTCTGTGCCTCTGTGGCTCTGTGGCGACTTCCACTCTGTGCCTCTCGTTCACCATTTCAGAGGGACCGGAATTCGCTCGCCACAGAGGCGCAGAGGATTCTCGCCACAGAGGCACAAAGACACAGAGGCTTTTCTTCCAGAGACAACCACTCCTGCCTCGGAAAGCCATGAGAATCTCTGTGCCTCTGTGGCTCTGTGGCGACTTCCACTCTGTGCCTCTCGTTCACCATTTCAGCGCCG
>Ga0207657_10008740_pt1 | contig 10250 bp, 9 predicted proteins | sample KBSC33metaG_FD_184316 | JGI IMG/M metagenome (GOLD analysis project Ga0207657, IMG submission 184316) | Corn rhizosphere microbial communities from Kellogg Biological Station, Michigan, USA - KBS C3-3 metaG (SPAdes) (version 2) | ecosystem: Host-associated > Plants > Roots > Rhizosphere > Soil ... | reverse complement strand
CTACTGCGGTTCCACCCAATGCAAGCTCACTTAGGTGGGGCAGAGAATTTCTTATTGCTCTTAATCCATGATCAAGCTGAGAAACATATCCGCTGAATTCCTGTCCTAATGTGAGTGGTGTTGCATCCATAAAATGTGTTCGGCCAATTTTCACCACATGCATAAATGCTCTGCTTTTTTCTGCAAGTGTATTACGCAATTTTTCTATTCCGGGAATGGTTGTTTCTATAATCATTTTATAAGCCGCGATATGCATGGCTGTAGGAAATGTATCATTTGATGATTGTGATTTATTCACATCATCATTCGGATGCAAAAATTTTTCTTTATCGTTTAATGATCCGCCCCGGTTCACATGTGCTCTGTAAGCAATTACTTCATTCACGTTCATGTTGCTTTGCGTGCCGCTTCCAGTTTGCCAAACTACCAGCGGAAACTGATCATCTAATTTTCCTTCAAGAATTTCATCACACACTTCCGCAATTGCATCACATTTATCCTTTGATAAAACACCCGATTCATAATTGGTAATTGCAGCTGCTTTTTTTAAATAAGCAAATGCCTGGATAATCGGCTTTGGCATGCGGTTAATGTCCTGTGCGATTTTAAAATTTTCAATACTGCGTTGTGTTTGCGCGCCCCAGAAAACGTGCGAAGGAACTTTTACTTCGCCCATAGTGTCTTTCTCAATGCGGTAGATCATACGGTTTGTTTGTGTGGCAAAGGTAAAGTGAGATTTACGATTTATGGTCGCATCTTATTTACCAATCCTTACGACTTATAATTTTTATTTACTCAACCTGAAGTACATGGTTGCGACTGTTGCTATACCGAGTTATTGATAAATTAATTTATAGGTTGCTTTTCAGATAATTTTTTAATTTTTTTCTATCACTTTCTAATTTTTTTTAAATGGATAATTGAAAAAAGGGTATGGATATTGCTAATTATACAGAAATTTTTTAACCCTGAATTTCAATTTTATTCATGTATATCAAACCAAAATTTCAAAGTGCCTATTGAATCCAGCAATTAATTTAACAAGAGAGAGTTTGACAAAAATTTTCTTCATTTTTTATTTTATCTAAAACAGTTTTTAAAAATCCAATTTTTATGAAGTCCACATTAAGAATGTCTCATTATATAATAATGAGCGGAACAAAAATTTATCAACTTCTTGCTATCACTGTATCAATCTTAATTTTCAGCAGTTGCCAAAAAGAAGTTGTAAGCAATCCTGATCCGGATAGTATTACATCAGTTTCGATTGAAAAAGCATACGCATCATCACATGTAGATGCAGGACCCGGGAAAGTAGTGGTTTATCCTTCCTATACTTCAACGACGCTTCTTGGAAGCGGTTATGAAGGTGACGATCAGATCTTCAAATGGATTCAAATTAGCGGTGATCCTGCTGCTGTAATCTCTCAGCCGAACAGTCATTTTACGAAAGTGACTGATCTAAAACCGGGTATTTACACTTTTATGCTTACAGTAACAGATAAAAATGGCATTTCATATAGAGATACAACATCAGTCTCTGTTCTTCAAAAGATGACCTGGAATATTAATGGTACTACACGAGAAGCGTTGGTGCATCTTCCTTCGGGCTCAGGTCCTGCTCCTGTTATCTTTGCTTTTCATGGACATGGTGGTACTGATCTTGGGTTTGCAAACCAGGGATTTGAGATTGAATGGCCACAGGCAGTTGTAGTGTATCCCCAGGGCTTGCCTACAAAGAGCCATATGGATAAAGAAGGCAAGAACTTCGGATGGCAACATTGGGCAGGAGAAGTAAATAATCACACTGATAAAAAAGATCAGGATCTGCAGTTCTTCGATGTTATGTTATCTTCTTTACAGAATGAGTACAACATTAATTCGAAATGCATCTTTGTTCATGGCTGGTCGAATGGTGGCGACTTTGTTTATAATGTTCTTTGGCCTATGCGCGGAAATAAACTGGCAGGCATATCTTCCGCAGCTGCTGTCTTAAATAGTACAAAGGGAAAAGCACCTTTGCCGGTAATGCAAATTGCCGGAAAATCTGATCCGCTTGTCTCTTTCAAAAATCAGCAACAAAGCATGGAAAGGATTTGCAGTTTAAACGAATGTGTTTCTTTTAGCGCCCCATGGGCTGAAGGAGATGATGGGCTTATAGGCATGCGCTATTGGTCGCCTCTTCATAAACCGGTGTTTTTCCTGCAATATGATGGCGGGCATGCTTATCCATCAAACGTTGATCCTTTGATTGTAAAATTCTTCAAACAAGTCGCATGGCGCATCAATCTTTAAGCCACCTTATAAGTAAGAACGCTTTTCATTTCTAATAGTTAAATGAACATTTAAAGAGCTGCTTTCGATACGAGCAGCTCTTTTGTATATTTCAATATTTATCGCAATTTTTCGCATCAAGAACCGGGTAAAGAATTTTTTATCTGATGCTTATTTAAGTTTATTTTATTACGTTCGGTGTTGTTCAAAACAGTTTGATATATTTCCATTAATTTTTTATAATAAACTTCGGTAGAAAAATAATGGTCGTAAACGTTAGCAAATTTGTGGCGAAGGTCATCAAAAGGCAAGCTCATCAATATTTGTATGCGACTGTGCCATTCATTTTTATCGAATGAATTTATCACCGCAAGTGGGATTTTGCTTTTTATTTGCTCAACAACTTCACCGGTGTTGTAAGTTAAGAATGGCAAACCCTGGGCCATATATTCAATAAGCACTAAAGGTCCCGATTCAGAAATTGCAGTATGCAAAGCAAAACCAAACTGGTGAAGGAAGGGTTGAATGTTAGAGCAATTATGTACGATCTCAATATTTTCATTCAATTCATTCCCGGCAATTAAAATTTTTATCTTTTCATAATATTCTTTGTCGGCAATTTGTCCAATAATCGTAAGATGGTAAGTTGAATCAGCTTTCCTCAATTCTTTGAATAATTCAACTGCAAACTCAATATTTTTTGATGGGCGAAAATTAGAGACAAGCAATAACCGGTTATGCAGATTTTTGTTTTCCCGGAAATTATCAACGGACCATTTCTCTACAGTGTTTGGCAGCAAGAAAATCTGCTCTTCTGGCATCCCGAGTTTGTGTATTGCCCATTGCGTGTGTTTGCTTGATACTCCAATAAATACCACTTTAGGATATACCAGTTTTTGATGCCATCTTATAGAAGGATCAATGTGTATATCACCATAATGTTCGTGAAAAAAAATTGCTTTTTTCACACGAAACAATTTCATTGCCAGGTAAACATAACGGAGATTGTGTGATGAGTGCACATGAATTACATCATAGTCTTTTATCTCGTTCACTAATTTGCGCATCGTTACAATATTCCACTTCCATTTTCTTCCAAGACTTACATGCTGAATTTCTGTGTGCAGTTGATTTACAAGCGGACCGTCACTTACAGTCGTTATCACTTTTACTTCGTGCCCATGCTGGTGCAGAATATTTGAAAGCATCACAAGTATGCGTTCAGCGCCGCCAATATGCAATCGATCTATTATTTGGACCACTCTTAATTTCGTGTCACTCATAATTAAGTAAGCTAAAGTATCGTATTATCGGGAAAGAAATTTTTTTGCAGCAGGTCAAATTTCAGTATTCCTAACAACCTATTCCCATTAAATTTAATTTTATAAAGATTTATACTTGCCTCAATTATTTTATGACATCACCTGAAACAGATATAAACAAAAATAGATCTTCATCTTTTGTTATTTCATTAGAATCACTTCGGAATTTTTTTGGTAGTGGTGAAACAAAGTCTTATCCTTTTCGTAAAGAACAATTACAAAAATTAAAGAACGCTGTATTGAAGCACGAACAGGATTTGTATGATGCGCTTTATACCGATCTAAAGAAAAATAAAGAAGAAGCATGGGTTACTGAAATAGGATTTCTCATCGCAGAGATAAACGCCGCTTTAAAAAATCTTCGTTCATGGATGAAGCCGGTGCAAGCAAAAACCAATCTTGTAAATTTTCCTTCATCAAGTTTTGTTTTACATGAACCACTTGGTGTTGTGCTCATCATCGGTCCCTGGAATTACCCTTTGCAACTTTTGTTTACACCTTTGGTGGGTGCCATTGCCGCAGGTAATTGTGCTGTACTTAAATCAAGTGAATTTGCTCCGGCAACATCACATATAATGAAACAAATAATTAAAGAAGCTTTTCCTAAAGAATACGTTTTGTTTGTTGAAGGAGACGGTAGAGAAGTTATTTCTCAAATGATGAACGATTTTGTATTTGATCATATTTTTTATACAGGCGGCACGGAAGTTGGAAAAATTATTTATCAAATGGCTGCAAAGAATTTAGTACCTGTTACTTTAGAACTCGGCGGAAAAAGTCCTTGCCTTGTTGAAAGCGATGCAAACATAAAAGTGGCTGCAAGAAGAATTGTCGTAACAAAATTTTCTAATGCAGGTCAGATGTGCGTTACACCTGATTATGTTTTAGTGAATGCTTCAATGAAAGATAAATTGATTGAAGAATTAAAAAAATGCATACAACAATTTTATTCTGAAGATCCTTCAACAGATTATAACTATGGAAAGATCATCAATCAAAAACAATTCAACAGGATCGTTAATTATTTGAAGGAAGGAAATATAATTTATGGCGGGAAATATGATGAATCAAAACTTTACATTGAGCCAACACTGATACATAATGTTTCTCTGGAATCACCTTTAATGCAGGAAGAAATTTTTGGACCAATACTTCCGATCATTTCTTTTGAAACAAAACAGGATGCTCTTAACATCATCAGCCAAAACAAAAACCCTCTTTCCTGTTTTGTATTCACTGAAAGCAAAGCGAATGAAAAGTTTTGGCTGCAGCATGTTGCATTTGGCGGAGGTTGTATAAATAATGCAAGCTGGCATTTGACCAATCATTATCTTCCTTTTGGAGGTCGTGGTTTTAGCGGCATTGGAAATTATCATGGAAAATATTCTTTTGAAACATTCAGTCACAAAAAAGCAATTATGAAAACACCAACATGGTTTGATCCTGTTATAAAATATCCGCCCTTCAAAGGCAAGTTGAAATTATTTAAGTGGATAATAAAATGAATATATTTTAGGATGATTTTATTTTCGTGAGACGATAAACGTGAGAACATGACGATAAGACAAAAAGTACTAAAATTTTTTTACCCGCTGTTCATGCAGATAAAAAGCTTTGGCAGCGCTGATAATTTAATGCTGCGAAATGATGAAAAGAAAAAACCTTACACATCTTTTTACAACCTTCGCGCAATTGCAAATAACGGAGCTCTTATAAATTTTGATCAGTTCAAAGGAAAGAAAGTGTTGCTTGTAAATACTGCAAGTGATTGTGGTTACACAGGTCAATATGATGAGTTACAAAAATTGTATGAGGAATATCAAAACAAATTAATTGTTATTGGCTTTCCTGCTAATGATTTTAAGGAACAGGAAAAAGGAAGTGACGAAGAGATCGCACAATTTTGTAAAATAAATTATGGTGTAACATTTCCGTTGATAAAGAAAAGCAGCGTTATAAAAGGGAATAGTCAAAACGAAGTTTATCAATGGTTGAGCAATAAAAATTTGAATGGCTGGAATGATCAGCAACCAACATGGAATTTCTCTAAATATCTCATAAATGAAGAAGGTGCTCTTACTAATTATTTTGCTCCGTTCATTTCTCCATTAAGCAAAGATGTAATAGCTGCAATCAATGTGGAATAAGATTCCGAAAGCATGATAGATGGATTCCCCCTTCGTCGGAATGACAAGCTGAAGAATGAGTTAAGAGCTGATGAACAGAACATAAGTTTTATCAGGAACCGCAGCTTGTCATGCCGGGGTACGAAGCATCTGCGTCGCATTGTTCAATAGAATTACATTCAGTACAAGTGAGTGACACAACGGAAGCTCAATAGTAATTCTTGAGCTAAGTACAAAAAAATTCTACTTCGCAACTTCATTTAAAAAGTTTGCCAATTTGTTTATCGCATCTGCATCAATATTTATTTGCTCCTGCGCTTCTTTCCATTTACGCTGCTCGATTGCTTCGCGAATGCCGGGCATTGTTTTTACGCCATAACCCGTATAAAAACCCGGTGCGTAAATTGAATGTTTATACCAATTGCGTCGTGGCAAACCATTTGGCAATAAGAGTTGTTGCTCGGCTTGATACAATGATTTGTTGAAAGCGTCTGTACTATTTGTGTTAATCATCTTGCTCCACTTTGCATATACAGTGTCCGTTGCTTTTTGCAATTCACTTAAAGCATTTTGTAAAGAAGAAAAATCAAGATAAGGCACTTCATCTTTTGGCTTCGGCGGCAACAGGTGCAATGCCGTATCTGTAGCAAGAGAATAATCGTGATTATTGATTATTTCATTTTCTGTGTTTGTTGATTCACGCATCTCATTTGTTTCGTTTATCAACTCTGTTGTGTATTCGTTAATGGTCTTATACAAATTGCGGAAATCAAAAGGCAGCACATCGGCATCGGCCATGCGCAAAGCCGCATGCCCTCCGGTTTTCGAGAGTGCAACACCATATTCAAATGAAGGATCTTTAAAGCGGCGATAATCATCATAAGAATCGTAAATGGAGTGATAATCCCCACCATTATTTTCTCCTCCATAACCAAGATTCAAAGAAGGAATACCAAGATGCTGAAGAAAAGAAGAATAATCAGAACCGCTTCCCAAAGCGCCAAGACCAATTCCTTTTTTTTGCATTGCATCCTGTTTTGCTTTTGTTGAAGAAGCATCGATGATTTGTCTTGCCTTCAATCTTTCCAGTACACTTATATTTGTTTGCGGATCGGTTACGTCTCTTGCAACTTCTGTCATAAATGTTTCCAATGCATGTGAACCATCTGCAAAAAGAAAACCTCTTCCATTATCATCTGAATTGATATACACAATTGCTTTCTGTTGTAATTCTTTTGCATGATCTTCCGCGAACTCGGTAGAGCCAAGCAATGCAGGCTCTTCACCATCCCATGCACAATACACAATGGTGCGTTTTGGTCTCCATCCCGTTTTCAATAATTCACCGATTGATTTTGCTTCTTCAAGTAATGCGGCTTGCCCGCTGATAGGATCATCAGCACCATTCACCCATGCATCATGATGATTGCCGCGTATCACCCACTCATCAGGATATTGCGAACCTTTTATAGTAGCAATAACATCGTAACATGGAACAATATCCCAATTGAATTCAAGTTTCAAATGCACTTTTGTTTTGCCGGGACCAACATGATAAGTAAAAGGCAATGCACCACGCCATTCTTCCGGTGCAACAGGACCTTCCAAAGATTCAAGCAAAGGTTTTGCATCATGATAACTGATGGGCAACACAGGTATCTTCAACAAATTCGGCGCTTCATTATGAGTTGATATGCGTTGTGCATTTTCAGTTGCTCCGACACCCGGTGTTAAAGGATCTCCGGGATATATCGGCATGTCCATTACAGAACCACGCTGCACACCATATTCATTTTTGTATGCGCCTTTCGGGTACACATCACCCTGGTAATAACCATCATCTTTCGGATCAGAATAAATGATGCAACCAAGCGCTCCATGTTCCTGCGCAACTTTTGGTTTTATGCCACGCCAACTGTGTCCATATTTTGCAATTACAATTTTTCCTTTTACATCAATGCCCATACGTGCAAGCAATTCATAATCTTCAGGTACGCCATAATTTACAAAAACCAATTCACCTGTTACATCGCCATCCGCGCTAAATGCATTGTATGTGGGCAATTGATCCGGCTGCCCCGATGTCGCATCTTCTCTCAACGCAGGTTCTTTCAACACAGCTTTGTATGTTGTCGGCGCGATCATTTCAAGCACTCTTGTTTTTGGTGTGGGAAACAAAACATGATATGTATCTATGCGCACATCCCAACCATAACTTTTAAAACGGTTGTAAATATTTTCCGCAACTGCTTTGCTGCCCGCAGAGCCAAGATTGTGCGGCTTTGCAGAAAGTTCTTTTATAGTGCTGCCAATATTTTCAGCACTTAAATTTTTATCGAAGTTTTGTTCAAGCGCAAATTGTTTTGATGCAGATTGTTCAGTAAATCCCGTAATACTTTTTGTTTGTGCCCTTAATGAAAGTTGCAATAATGCAGCAGTTGCGACAAGAAAAAATTTATTCATAGAAGATCATCATTAAGCGATGAAGATATTTTAAAACAATAGAAATGAAAATTTTTTTGTAGTAAGCTGCAGTGCATGGGGCATCGCCTGTTGTGTCACTCTCTTGTACTGCAACAATTCTATTCAACATGAAAATTCAATGCTGGCATGATATTTAAACACCTTCCGCTAAACTACGCCAATGGAAACAACTACTATTTTGGAAGGATACAGCGACCAGGAAAAAGGTGCTTACCTCGGTGCGGTTGCATCAATTGCTACTGCTGACAGGGAAGCCTCTCCTGAAGAATTACAATATATTTCGGCTCTCTGTGTTGCCGCTGATGTATCGGGAACACAAAAGGAAGCCGTTATTCATGCAGCAACAGAATTATCTGGAGAGGAACTGAACAAGTGCCTCGATATATTAAAGAACAGTGATCTTAAATATTCTCTGATAACAGACATTATCGCTTTTGCGAAGTCAGATAATAACTACAGCGAACAGGAACAACAACGTGTGAAAGAAATTTCTCAATATTTGGGAGTTGACCAAAAACAATTCTCACTGCTTGATGAGTTTACCAATAAAGCAGCGGTGCATGATGCGCCACCAGAGGAAAAAACAAAACCATCTTTTTTATCATCACTTGGCTTATCAGACAAAATGCAGCAGGCAGGCATCAATTCAAATAGTTTGATGAAAGGATTACTTGGTATTGCAGGACCAATTGTTTTGGGCAGTATGCTTTCAGGTGCGTTAAGAAGAAGAGGCGGCAACGCAGGAATGTTTGGCAATACGGGCGGTGGTTTTTTTGGCAACAGGGGCATGATGTCCGGTGGCGGATTCGGCTCACTTATTGGAATGCTAAGTGGTGGAAGAGGCTTTCGGAATACCGGTGGCTTGTTCGGAAGAATACTTGGCGGCGGATTTTGAAATACATAAATACTTTTTATAACGGTTAAAAAAACAATCTATGAAATTACGATCATTGAAACAAGGTTTGATGTTGTTTATTCTTGGTGCAGGACTTACAATAACCTCCTGCAAAAACAAAACAAACGATACTGAGAACACAAATAGTTCCACTAATGCCGATACGTCAACATCAATGGCTCCTATGGACACATCTTCATCGATGGCAACTACACCGGCAACCGCTTCCGATGATTCTTTGCGGGAACAAGTTAAAGACGCCACAAAAGATTACCCGGATGTAACAGCAACGGTTGATAACGGTGAAGTAACACTTACAGGTACTATCAGCAGGGAAAAATTACCAAAGCTGATGCAATCTGTACAGGCATTGAACCCGAAGAAAGTAAATAATAATCTAACCATTAAGTAGGAGGTTTATTATGGCATTACAGGATAAATATAAAGCGCTAATCGATACGGCAAGAAATTCAGGCGTGCGCAACCTGCAAGTGAGTGAACAAAATAATGTGTTGCATGTTACGGGTGAAGCACCTAATGCGCAGGTAAAAGATACTTTGTGGAACGTGTACAACAAGATCGATCCTGATTACAGGGCAGGTGATCTTGTGCTCGACGTAAATACAAACGCTACAGCCGGCAGCAAGGCAAAAGTTGTAACGCAATCTTCTAATCTGAATATCAGAAAGGGACCGGGAACAGACCAACCCGTTGTAGGCAAAGCCGCGCATAATGAAGTGGTGACTGTTCTTAACAAAGCAAACGATCAATGGTCTTTGGTTCGGACTGATAAAGGCGAGGAAGGTTACGTGTATTCTCAATACTTGTCACCTGTTTAAACACAATACAATAAAAAGAACAAAGTCTCCTGCTTCTAATTTGTGCAGGAGACTTTTTTATAATTCCTTTCTTAAAATAATTCTTTACGTCTTATGAGTGCAGATCTCTGCTGATTACCTCACGCAGAAAACATACTTATCAACCTGTTGTAGGAGTTATTTTTTAATTTGGTAAAATGGTTGTACTTACTTTAATATTTCCTTAGTAGAGGCTCCTGATTCTATCCTCATTTATATATTCTTGCTTGCTATTTACTTTCTTTTGTCTTGATACAAAGGAAAGTAACAAAGAAAAAATAAAGAAAGAAAA
>Ga0207657_10008739_pt1 | contig 10251 bp, 8 predicted proteins | sample KBSC33metaG_FD_184316 | JGI IMG/M metagenome (GOLD analysis project Ga0207657, IMG submission 184316) | Corn rhizosphere microbial communities from Kellogg Biological Station, Michigan, USA - KBS C3-3 metaG (SPAdes) (version 2) | ecosystem: Host-associated > Plants > Roots > Rhizosphere > Soil ... | reverse complement strand
ATTGGGGTGGGGCCGGATGTCGATCCTCAGTCCCCTTTGTACCGTCGACTGCTGCAGCCGTCCCTCACCGAACCGATTGACGTTCTCTTTCGAGAGATGTTGATCCCGATGATTCAGCCGGCTACGGAACTTCTCACCCCACTTGTAAAAGAGTGCGATCTCTTTATCACCCACACCTTGCAGTTGGCGGCGCCGGCCGTTGCCTATCGGACGGGCGTGCCGTGGATTAGCGCGACGCCGGCGACGAACTGTTATCCGTCGTTGATGTCACCTCCGCCGACGATCCCTTTCCAGAAGCCGCCCAGGCTCTTCAACCGCGCGGCATGGGGTATCGCAGGAGCTTTGTTCGGCGCGATCGACGATCAGGCAAATGAGGAGTATCGGAAGCTGGGTGTTCCGCCGCGTCGGAATATTGTGGTGAGTGGCGGGTATTCGCGCAGGCTGACGATCGGGCTGTTCTCCCCGACATTCTTCCCGCGTCCGCCGGATTGGCCGTCGTGGCTGCAGGTGAGCGGATACGCTCGATGGGATGCGCCGTTGCCGAGTGAGGACTGGAAGAGCATGTTACCTCCTTCGATCCTGGCGCCATCGGGAGATCCGCTGATCGTCTTTACGCTGGGGTCGAACGTCGTGATCGACCCGCGCGGTTACTATGACACCGCCCTGGAGGCGATTCGGCCGACGCGATGGCGGGCGATTTTGCTGGGCGCACCGGCGGGCTTCGAGATCCCGTCGTCCATGGCGCACCGGGTGGCCGCTCTCCCTTACGCCCCGTTTGGCGAGTTGTTCCCGATAGCGTCGGCGGTGGTCCACCAGGGCGGGATAGGGACAACGCAGTCGGCTTGCTACTTCGGCGTGCCCGCGCTCGTCGTCCCGCGCGGATTCGACCAGTTCGAAAACGCGGCACATATTCGTCGCAATGGACTTGGCCTGCGTCTGATGCCGCGCAATTTGACGTCGCCGAGACTGCGTCGACGATTGAAGAGGCTGCTGGCGTCGGATGAGATTCGATACCGCACGGCCGCGTTGGGGCTGCGGATGAGAGCGGAGCCGGGTGTCGAGCGGACGGTCGATCTCATCGAGGCGGTGCTAGCGTCGGAGTCGAACTTGAAGACCCTGTACGATGGGCCGTCGAGGGAGTTGTCGACAAAGGCGGTCGCGAAGAAATCCTGACGGTGTTATTGTCTAGGGCAGCGGTCTTATTGCGGGCGCGCCGTGGCGGATCGTTGAGTTGGCGTAACGGTGCGCCCTCCACAAGACCCTACGCCGGAGCGGCCGAATACGCTTATCAAGAAAAGTATCCTCATTTCAGAAACCTTTCCTTCCATCATGACAGTACAACAGAAGCCCGTTATCTACCAGCTTGTCGTGCGCTACTTCGGCAACACCAACACCACCAATAAAGTCAACGGTCACATCGATGTCAACGGCTGTGGCAAGTTCGAGGACATCAACGAGGCAGCGCTGACTTCGCTGAAGGCATTGGGCGTCACCCATATCTGGTTGACGGGCGTGCTGCGTCAGGCGACGTTGACGTCGTACGATGCGCTCGGGCTGCCTGCCGACAACCCTAACATCGTCAAGGGGTTTGCCGGGTCGTTTTATGCCGTGCGTGACTATTTCGATGTGTGTCCGGACTATGCGGTCGACCCCGCGCGGCGGTTGCCGGAGTTCGAGGCGCTTATAAAGCGCGTTCACGATGCGGGGATGAAGGCGATTATCGACCTGGTGCCCAACCATGTGGCGCGGTCGTATCAGTCGGTGGTGAAGCCGGAGCTGAGTTTTGGGGCGCATGATGATCAGTCGGTCTTCTTCACGCCGGGCAATCACTTCTTCTATCTGGTCGACCCGCCCGGTCAGCCGTTGCGGCTGACGAATCCGGGTTGGTACCCGGAGGGTGTGGAGTTCGACGGTCATTTCCCACCGGAAGATGGCAGTCCGGGGCACACGCCGAAGGCGTCGGGGGACGCGATTACCCAGACGCCGCCGGCGACGTCGTGGTATGAGGTGGTCAAGCTGAACTATGGTTATAACCCGGTCACACAGAGCGGGTATTACGATCCGATCCCGCATACATGGGAGGCGATCGACCAGATTTTGGCGTTCTGGCAGTCCAAGGGTGTCGACGGGTTCCGCTGTGATATGGCGCATCTGGTGCCGGGGGAGGCGTGGACCTATCTCATCGGCCGGGCTCGGTCGGCGGATCGCGATCCGGATGCGTATTTCCTGGCTGAGGCATATCCGCGACCGGACGGCGACGAGCCGGTAAAAGACCGGGATCGACTGATTGACGCGGGCTTCGACGCTTTGTATCACGCGAATTCGTTCCACTGCTTGCGGAGTGTGTATCGGGGATGGCAGGGGCCTGACGATTACCACTACGTTATGAACGACCTGTCCGAACGGGAGCGGTCGTGCTCGGCGCAGTATTTGGAGAATCACGATGAGGTGCGCGTGGCGGCCGCTGTCGACGACAACGGATGCGGGTGGATGGAGGCGAACTATCACGTTGCGCCGCTGCAGTACCTGTATAGCAACGGTCCGCTGATCATGCTGAACGGGCAGGAAGTCGGCGAGGCGGGTTCCGGTCACGAAGGGTTCCATCAGACGAGTGGGCGGTCGACGTTTTTCGACTATTGGTGCATGCCGGAGTTTGTGAAGTGGGTCAACGGTCATGCATATGACGGCGGCGGGCTGTCGGAGGATCAGCAGGCGTTGCGTCGATACATGGGCGACCTCTTTGCGCTGTGCCAGGATCCGGCGGTTCGGGGTGGGGGCTACTGGGGCCTGCGCTACTACAATCGACGCGACCGCTTTGACGATTGCCCGAACGGTATCTACAGCTTCGCCCGGTTCGACGGGGGGCGGTTGCTGCTGGTGGTGTCGAACTTCGACATTGCGCCTTGCTCCGGGGTGGCGCGGCTGCCGCAGGAGTTGATCGACGCGGCCCAGTTGCCGGAGAACGTGAGGGTTCGACGGGTGCTTGACGAGCGGGGAAAGCGGGACGATTTGATTGTGGAGACGCCGTCGAGGGCGCTGGCCATTACCGGCATTCCGATTAAATTTGCGGACAGGTTGACGTCGGTGTATGTGGTCGAATGAGGAACCAACCCCGACGCCTGAGAGCGTCGACCCTCCCGAAACGGGAGGGCGAGGAGTCCGGATGGTGGCAAAGACGTGTCGATGTCGCGTCCGGCCCTAAAGGGCCGGGCTGGCCGGTGAAGCCCCGTGAACGGGGCTGAGGACATGGATATTTGCGCTCGCTAAATGTATCTGCGGGCGGGGGACGACCTGCCCATCCAGGGCTATGGGCAGGGCACCCGGAACTCCCCGGATGAATTGATCGGGCGATGTCAATATTGACAAATGCTGTCGTTTTCCTCTATCATTGCTAGGATAATTTAGATGTATTGCGACCGTTGATGGTCGAGCCCCGGATTTCAAAATGAACAAACTCGTCGAACTTCTCCGTAAGAACATGGTTACGATCCTCGTGTGGGTTGCGATCGTGGTCGTTATCAGTATTGTCGTCCAGCAGAATCGGACGCGTCAGGCGAACTATGAGGCGCAGATCCTCGATCCGAAGTCGTGCGATGCGACCGTGCAGGAGCTGATGACGAATGGGTCGCTGGTTGACGTGCTCTCGAACAGCGAGGACCCAAACGGCGATGCGGACAGTCCGGAGAATAAGCGCAGCTTGCAGATCCGGGAGACGGCTGCGGCGGCGGTCGGGCGGATTGTGGCGTCGGGCAAGGTGTCGCAGGATGCTGAGCTGAATACGCTGTTTGGTTTGCATAAAGATTCCGACGGCAAGGTCAAGGATGCGGCGACGGCCGGGCTGGCAACGTTCGGTTCGCAGAGCGATGCGAAGCTGGCGACGCTGACGGATCATCTCAAGGATGGTGATCCGGATATCCGCGGGGCGGTGACGGATGGCCTTGGCAAGGTTGGCGGAGACAAGGTTGCCAAGTTGACGGCCGAACTGATTAAGGATTCGGTTGCTCAGGATTCCGTTCTAACGGTTCTTGGTGGACTGGGCAAGACAGCGGTACCGTACGTGGTGCGCCACCTCGACGATCCTGATGTTACGTTCCGTCAGAAGATGGTGAACTTGGTTGGCAAGCTGGGTGATCCGTCGACGATACCGGCCCTGATTGATACGACCAAGACGCCGCTTCCCGCGATCCGCCGCGTGGCGATTATCGCGCTCACGCAGATCGTGCAGTCGACGGAGTCGGCGAAGGATAAGGACGGAAAGCCGACAGCGTCGGCGAGCGATCTGGCACTGGCGAAGTCCGCTGAGCCGACGCTGATCGATGTCGTCAACAATCCGGACGACGATAGCGATGTGCGCTCCCAGGCTGCTCTGACGCTCGGTTATACGGCGAGTCCGGCGGCCGTCAAGGGACTGGTGGCGACGCTCGGCGACTTCGACACGCGCGTAGCCCAGGCGGCGCTGACCGGTGTTGAGACGGCTGGGCCGGTAGCGGTCGCTCCGCTGACGCAGGCTCTTGCGACCGGCGACGTTCGTAGCCGAGCGGCAGCCGCGCAGGCGTTGGGGGCGATCCAGACGCCGCAAGCGTTGGCGTCGCTGGGGACGGTGATGTCGAGCCCTGGCACTGACCCGGAGGTCCGGCGTAATGGAGCGCGCGGGCTTGGGCTGGGAAGTACGGCCAACCCGCAGGTGATCAAGATGCTGGTGGCGGCCCTTGGCGATAAGAATGGTTTGGTGGCCGACGCGGCGTCGACGAGTCTCTTGAACCCGTCGCTGGCGAGCGCGGCGGTACCGGAACTGGTAGCGGGATTCTCGAAGCCGTCGCCGACGCCGTTCCTCGCGAGCGAGACGCTGCAGCATATGACAGGCGAGGCCCGGCCCGCGGTTGTGGCGGCTCTACAGGGAGCGCTGGATTCGAATAATCCGGAGGCGCAGACGTGGGCGGCGGTGACAATCGGGCAGTCGGACATCAAGGATGCGCCGGTGGTAGCGTCGCTGAATAAGCTGGCGCAGGACGGCAGCACGCCGACGGTCAAGTGGGTCGCCGGTCAGGCCGCGCAGCAATTGCAGGGGCCGTCGTCATAGGGTGGCCGGGAGTCCGGCGGACCTTCGACTAAAGTCGAGGCAAAAAGGGCGCAAAGTCCGCCTTCGCGGACTAAGATCGGAGTATAACGCCGGTGACGGGCGGGACGCCCATCCCACGATAGGATTTGATCAGCAGTGCCATGCTTCACATTGCGGGAGCATGGCATTTTTGTGCGGCGTATAACGGCTGGACGGGGGACGCCCATCCCCACGGCTCCGATTTGATCGGGCCGGTTGCTATTTCACGGAACCGGGAAGACATGCCCGCACAGGGCTGCCGGCGTGGCACTCGGAGACATCTCGCGGCTCGGATTGATCGTGCTGTGCTAGACGGGTGTCGCTGCTCGACGGAGATCGGAAGTCTTGGTCGCGGGCGCGTCTTCGCCGATCCATTCGGCGAAGGTCGAGCGGAGGCGTTCGCCCATCCAGCGGTTGACGGTCCACAGGTCGGCGACAGGTGTCAGTGTATGTGGCATGTGGTGCAGGTAGCCGTCGGGGCCGAATTCGGGCGTCATGGTTACCACCGCTTCTCCTCTTCTCAGTCTACTTTCCCAGATTAGTTTCCACCAGCGTTCGTGTGCCTCAACGGCGTAGAGGTATTCGGAGGCGGACGGATCGGGGACTTGTGGTCCCTGGTCGTAGCCGACGCGGGCGTGGATGTGCATCGCGCGCTCGGCACACATTTCGACGATGTCGAGCTCGGTGTCGATGAGGCGTTCGCAGACGACGCACCAGTGGCTGAAGTCGCAGGTGAGGTTGATGGTGGACCGGACATTGCGCGGGTCGAGTTTGCGCAGGATGTCGCGGGTGGTCCAGGGGTTGAACATCGACCTTCCGCGGTGGGTTTCGAAGCTGGCGATGATGCCGAGGGAGTCGGCGATTTCCTGGGCGCGGCCGAAGAAGTCCGCGCTTTCGTCGACGGACCAGGCATCGCACCCGGCGATGACGGTGGCGAACCGCGGCAGGCATTCGGCGGCGTGGATGAGGCTGCCGCGGAGCGAGTCCAGGTGGTCGTCGACAGTTGCGTTGCGGTCGGGTACGTACGAGCCGGCGGTGCAGATTTCCGCGATGTATTCGAGGCCCGCGCCGTGGATGCGTCGACGGAGGTCGCGGCGCTGATCGTCGTCGACAGGCGTCGGGCCCTCGATGCCGTCAAAGCCGGCGTCGATGCACTCCTCGATGGCGCTGTCGATATCCCCGTTGTGCCCCCAGAGCGTTTTATATAACTTTAACTGCATGACGTTTCGCTTGCCGATTTGGCTCTTGCGGCGCTTCTACCGCGGATTCGTTTTGTTCTAACGAGACAAACGTGCTGTCGTAGCGGGAGCAGAGGTAGTCGCCTGCTTTGATAGGAGGATACTTGGGCGGATTGCTTGGGCTCTGACAGGTGGGCAGGCAGGCGAGTGGGGCCCAGTAGTCCGCTCCGAAGAAGAACGGAAGTGAAAAACGTTCGCGGCCGGATCGATTGATGACGCGGTGGGGTGTCGACGCGAAGACGTCATTGGTCCAGCGCGCCATCATGTCGCCGATGTTGACGACGAAGGTGCCGGGGATGGGTGGGGCCTCGACCCACTCGCCGGAGGCGTTCTGGACCTGGAGACCGCCGGCGTCGGTTTGGGCAAGGAGGGTGAAGCACTCGTAATCGGTGTGCGCTCCGCATCCGAGCATGTCCGGGTCGATGGGGCCGTTCTGGGGCGGGTAGTAGAGCACGCGCAGGTTGGACAGGGGCTTGTGGGTGAACTTATCGAAGTAGTCGTCGGGCAGGGACAGGGCGAGGGCGAAGGCCTGGAGGACCTGCTTGCCGAGTTCCATCACACGGAGGAAGTAGTCGTTGTAGATGGTCTCGCGAAAACCGGGCAGATCGGCGGGCCAGAGGTTGGGACCGTAGAGGCGCGCGCCGAGGAGGCGGTCGGGGTCGTCTTCAGGGATCTCGAGGGCGAGGTCGAAGGCTTCCTTGACGTCGCCTTTCTTCGAGAGTTTCTCCTCGAGTTGAGGTGAGTAGCCGCGGACGCGGTCGGTAAGGCCGACGTAGACCTCGCGCTTTGTCGATTCGGGCTGGCTGAAGAAGCGTTGGGCCTGAGCGTAGACGCGGTCAAAAAGGTCGTCCGGGATACCGTGATTCTTGAGGTAGAAGAAGCCGGCCTCACGGCAGGCGGCGCCGATTTTTGCGGCGACCTCTTCGCGCGCTTCGTCTGCGCCGTTCAAAAACGGACCGAAGTCGATGACGGGAATCTCATTGAACGGCAGACGTTTGCCGAAGAGCGAATTGGTAGGATCTTGCATATCGAACTTAGCCTCCAGGGCTGCCGGTGGCGTGCCCATGCTGTGGGGAGGACATCGATGTCGCGGTGGGGTGCGCGTATCACGGCTGAGTGAGGCGCGCTACGAAGGGGGTCGATGTGATTATTATGACCGACCGGAGCGCGTAAGTCAATGTACCGCAAGATCAAAATCCCTCATCCCCGGCCCTCGCCTCCATGAGCTGAACCCCATGGCTACGTCTAAACGCGCTCCGGGCAGTTCGGGTACCGATTTAGCAAGAGGTTACTGGTAGTCGACAATGTAGTCGTAAGCATCCTACTAGAGTGAGGGAAAGTTATGTCGAGTACTGCCGTGAACAACGGGCTCCGGGTGCCCGGAGCCGCACATCGAAAGCCGAGTCGCGATGTCTGAGCGCGAGTAGCGTCGACGCTTCCAGTTGTCGCGGCCGGTTTTGTTCACGGCCAAACTGGAGACTCGATTGAGACCGAAACACGGAAAAGGATCACGATTAGACAATATTAAATGGTTCCAATGCATTCACTGCGGACAGCCAATTGTGCCGCAGGCGTATGGGACCGAGCATAGAAATCACTGCCCGAGCTGCCTCTGGAGCAAGCATTTGGACGACAGTCCCGGCGACCGTGCCGCGGACTGTGACGGTGCTATGGAGCCGGTGGCGGTTTGGGTGAAGCGGGGCGGGGAGTGGGCGATCATTCACCGGTGCAGTCGATGTGGAACGCTGCATTCGAACAGGATCGCCGGGGATGACAACGAGTTGGTGCTGATGTCGCTCGCGGTCAAGCCGATCTCACAACCGTCGTTCCCGCTCGACCGGCTGGCGGTGGTCGACGTCCGTCATCATGGGACGGAGTCGGCGGTGGATACGTCGGCGAATGATGTCGATATCGCCAAGTTGAGATAGACAAGGTGCAGCCCTCCGGCCGATAGGCTGGAGGGCTGTTACTATTGCTCCGCCCGAGGTTCCACGGGTATTAAACCCGTGGCTGGGAGGCCATCGGCCGACCGCCCTCCGGGCGGAGGAACCGCTACTGGCCCGTGCGGTGGGCGTAGAAGGCCGGGTGGGTCAGGTTGAACGACTGGTTGAAGAGTTCCTGAGCCTCGGCGGCCATGCGGGCGGAGCCCTGTTTGTCGCCGCGCTGGGCCAGTGCGGTCGCCTGATGGGCGAGGGTGACGGCCTGGTCATGGATCGACATGGCCCTGGAGTTGCGGTCTGCAATTTCCTGGGCGACCGGGTCGACGACGGGCTGACTTACCGGTGTCGTGGTGATGGTCGTCCGTTTATAGGTGTAGGTCGTTGGGTCGGCGTTGGCGGCGGCCGAAATGGTCGCGAATGTCGTCAGAGCTGTGAGTGTCAGCAATCCTTTGTTTCGTATCATAATCTGCCTCCATGCCGGCGCTTGTGCGCCGATTTATTCCTATGATTAGGGTTACCACGATCGGGCGGGTGGGTAAACCGAGCGGGCGCATCGTAGAATGAGGGACGGGCGTGACATACATCCCCAACGACGATAAACGTCATGGCTATGCCGCCTTCGGCGAAACGTCCGTCCTGCGATAGGATTTGATCGGGCGGGTGATGAGGGATTTGGATTGCGTGCGGTGAACTTACGTGGCAATACGCTTTGGGAGTGAGTATGCAAGATCAGCGATTGGCGAAGTGGGCGGATACCATGGTCGATTACAGCCTGGAAGTTCAGCCGGGTCAGGAAATCCTGATCCGGGTCGACGAGCCGGCGATTCCGCTGGCGCGGGAGGTATACAGGTCCGTGCTGCGGGCAGGTGGCAATCCGCATATCTTCGTGCGCGTGGAAGGGGTCGACGAGATCTTCTTCCAGGGCGCATCTGAGGAGCATCTCGATTTCGTTTCGCCGATCCGGAAGTTCGAGTACGAGACCATCGATGCCCTCGTGGCGATCACGGCGCCGACGAATACTGCCGCGCTTGCGGCTGTCGACCCGGCCAAGCAGGCGCGTGCGGCGGCGGCGAACAGCGCCATTCGTAAGGGGCTCTTCAGTCGCGCCGCCGAGGGCAAGGCGAAGTGGGTGTTGACGCTGTACCCGACGGCGTCGACGGCGCAGAATGCGGGCATGAGCCTGGGCGATTATGAGGAGTTCGTGATGTCGGCGATGTTCCTGGACCGCGACGATCCCGCGCAGGCGTGGCGCGATTTTTCGGCCGATCAGCAGCGATATGTCGACTATTTGAATATGGTCAAAGAAATCCGATATGTCGCAAAGGACACGGATATCCACATGCGGGTGGATGGCCGGACGTGGCTTAACTCCGACGGTCACCGCAACTTCCCGAGCGGCGAGATCTTCACGGGGCCGATCGAGGACACGGTCAATGGCACCGTGCGGTACACGTTCCCGGCGGCGCACCTGGGCAACGAGGTCCCGGAGGCCGTCGTGCAGCGCCAACCGCGGCGTCGGTAACGGTGACTGGCGTGACGCAACCAGCTGCGATCATCAGGCGGCGACCGCCGGTTTGGGCGATGGCATCACGCACCTCGTTTTCGATCGCCGGCAGATCGCCCCGGAGTAACGCTCCGTGCTCGGCTATGCCGCCGACGACGACACCCGGGAACTGTGTGGCTGCCTGCGAAAGGCTCGGCTGCGTCAGTCGATCATGCCAGTTCAGCATGTCGACGGGATACGCGCGCAGCAGATCGAACATGATGTCCTCGCCGTGCGCATGAAGCATGTTGAGCCGCGTTTTGCCGGAAAGCGCGCGCAGAACCTGCAGATCATACGTTTTCCCGAACCGCTCGTACTCCTCGGCAGTAAGGAGACGAAACGACGCGAATTGCGTCGCCAGGAACACACCATGCGCACCGGCGTCCAAGGCGTCCAGCGCGAAGCGTATTGTGACATCCGTGATGACGCGCA
>Ga0207657_10008737_pt1 | contig 10252 bp, 9 predicted proteins | sample KBSC33metaG_FD_184316 | JGI IMG/M metagenome (GOLD analysis project Ga0207657, IMG submission 184316) | Corn rhizosphere microbial communities from Kellogg Biological Station, Michigan, USA - KBS C3-3 metaG (SPAdes) (version 2) | ecosystem: Host-associated > Plants > Roots > Rhizosphere > Soil ... | reverse complement strand
CATCGACCAGAAGGCGCTCTCGTCGGCCATCAAGGCCCGGCGTGTGGCCGACGAGAAGGCCGCTGCCGCGTCTCAGGTCGGCGGGGAAGGCAGGGTCGACGGCGCTCTCGCGCATGCAGCGCTCGACTACCGGAACGAAGAGGCGTCCGTCTGCGTAGGCCATCGGCGTGAGCACACCTCCCCACAGGCCGGGGCAGACCTTCGTCGGTTGCTTCGGCAGCGGCCCAAGATCGTGGAGGTGCGTTCCGACCGCGCGCGACCAGAGCCGCTTGCCGGTGATGCGGTCCCACGCGACGACCCGGCCGGCTTTCCCCGCTCCGAAGACGACCCGCCCGGCGATGACCGGCGAGGCCTCGAAGTCGTAGTCGCGCACGTCGTGCTTCGTCACCTGGTCGTGCCAGAGGAGCAAGCCGCTCATCGCGGTCAGCGCGACCAGGGCGTCGGTGTACGGGACCGGCCCGGGGTACATCCCGCCGTTCGGCCGCAGCGGCGATCCGCCCCACGGTCCGGGATTCGAGATCCCGAAGTAGAGGCGGCCGTCGGCTGCGAGCGACGGGGGATACCACGCGCCGCCACCTCCGGCGGAGGGGAAGGACCACGGATCGCGGATGGTCTGGAAGCGCCACCGGACATGGCCGGTGCGCTGGTCGATTGCATAGAGCGCGCCGCGACCGCCGGGCGCAAAGCCGATCGTCGAGGTGAACACGAGCCCGCGCGCAGCGAGCGGCGCGATGTCGACGAACTGCTCAAACCGATTCACGAGCCGTCGCGCCCAGAGTCGGCGGCCGGTTGCGCGGTCGAGTGCGAAGACGCTCGTGTCGGTCGCGCCGAAGAGGCGCGACCCGGCGAGCGCGAGGCCGTTCGGCCCGTCGTTGGGCGCCTGGACGCGGAACGTCCAACGCACACCGCCCGTTCGGGCGTCGATCGCGTGGACCGACGAGCTAAGGTCCTGTGCATAGACGGTGTCGCCAACGACGAGTGGGGTCGACGCGAACGACCCGAACGTCGATCCGCGCGTGAGCGGGAAGCGCCAGCGGACCTGCAGTCTCGCAACGGTTCGCGTGGAGATCGACGACGGGACGGCGCGCGTTCCGGACAGGTCAGCGTTCGGTTGCCGCCAGTCGGCGGCGCCGGCGGGAGTGGCGCAGGCGACAACCGCCGCTGTGGCAGTGCCGACGGCGACGACGTGAAGCTTCACGGGCGCGTGAGTCGCCGAGTCAGTCAGTTGACGGTGAAATACCCGCGGGTCTTGCCGTCGACCTTGTACGGGTACTGGCCGCGGGTGTCCAGGTACGAGCCAAGCCTCGCCGTCTTGCCCGCGGCGACCGTGCGCTTGAGCCCGCCGATGTCGAACACGTGCGTCTTCGTGCCCTTGTTAGTGATGTAGAAGTGCGCGAGCCAGCCGCGCTTGGCGAGTGACCGGCTCAGCACCACGCTCTTGTCGGTGAGCGTGACGTTGATCCGAAAGTTGTACCCCGGGGAGGTCGTGTTGCTCTGTGCGAGCGACGAGGGCGCCGCGACCGTAAGCAGTGCGGTAACGGCGGCGATGACGACGAGCACCCTCTTCACTTCACGTCCTCCTTCTCGGGAATCTTCACGCCAGGGTAGCGCACGAGGTGTCCGTTTACGTAAACTCCGAACGGCCTTCGGCGCGAGCTGTGGGCGACAACGGACCCCAACCGTTGAACAGGGGAAATGACCTAGTCATGGTTCGCTCCAGGAGGTGGAGATGAAGGGCATTCGCGCCCTGCTCGTTCTGCTCGTCGCCGGCGCGGTTCTCGCAACGGTTGCGTGGAGTGCGTCGTCCAAGACGCACGCGATTTCACCGATTCCGGCGTTCACGGCATCGGATCTCACGGCCGAGCCCGGTGCCAACTGGGTCACGGCGCGCGGTGACATGTACAACCGCCAGTACTCGTCGCTGGACACGATCAACAAGACGAATGTGGCGCAGCTCAAGATCGCCTGGCACACCCGTGTCGCCATTCCGACCAAGGGCAAGCCGAACTTCACCGGCGCCTTCTCGGAGGCGGAGCCGGTTGTGTACAACGGCACGATGTACATGCCCGACTCGAAGGGCAACGTCTTTGCCTTCGACGCCGTCACGGGCGAGCGGCTTTGGTACTACAAGCCGAAGTACCCGAAGGGCTTCGCATCGGGGCTCCCGACGAGCCGCGGCGTCGTGATCGGCGACGGCAAGGTGTTCATGGCCCAGACGGACGGCAACATCGTCGGCCTCGACCAGGGCACCGGTCGCGTGGCCTGGAAGACGAACGCCGGCAACTACAAGCAGGGCTACTTCTTCACGAGCCCGCCGACGTACTACAACGGGATGCTGGTCATCGGCCAGTCCGGCGGTGACTTCGGCGCCCGCTGCCAGGTCCTCGGCCTCGACGCGAAGACCGGCAAGATCAAGTGGCACTTCAACGTCATCCCCGTCGGCAAGGAGTTCGGTGCCAACACCTGGCCGAAGAAGCGGGCGTACCTGGGCGGCGGCGCCGTCTGGGCTCCGCTGACCATCGATCCCTCGCTCGGGCTCGTGTACGTCGGCGTGGGCAACCCTGTCCCGTACAACGGCAACGTGCGCGGCAAGGGCAAGGAGCTCTTCACCGAGTCCGTTGTCGCCTTGCACGTCAACACGGGCAAGTACGCCTGGCACTACCAGGAAGTCCATCACGACATCTGGGACTACGACACGGCGGCCAACCCGATGGTCCTCTTCGACCTGCAGATCAAGGGCCAGATGAGGCACGCCCTCGCGAGCATGGGGAAGACCGGTTGGATCTACATCCTCGATCGTCGCACGGGCGTTCCGATCCTCGGCATCCCCGAGCGGAAGGTGCCGCAGGAGGCGTCGCAGCACACGTGGCCGACGCAGCCGATTCCAAATGGCGACCCGTTCGCCGCGCAGTGTGCGAACAAGGCGCAGTGGTCGAAGTGGAAGGCTCCCGACGGGAAGCCCGCGAAGATCGGGTGCATCTTCACGCCCTACAACGGCAGGCAGTACACCGTGTTCGCGCCGACTGCTCTCGGCGGGACCGACTGGCCGCCGTCGAGCTACAGCTCGAAGACGGGCTACATGTACGTCTGCTCGAAGGACAGCTCAGGCGCCTGGAAGGCGTTGCCGCCGGTCAAGGCCGGTGGCCTGAAGCCGCTTGGCAACTTCTTCCAGATCGAGGGGCTCTTCCAGCCCAAGGGCAGCCCCGGCCTGAAGCCGATCGGCAAGGTCGTGGCCATGAACATGCGCACGAACAAGCGCGTGTGGTCGGTCGCGTTCGCGCCGGGTGACATGTGCTACAGCGGCGTCATGTCGACGGCCGGCGGGCTCGTGTTCGTCGGACGGAACAACGGTCAGCTGCAGGCGTATGACGACCAGACCGGCAAGCTGCTCTGGTCCTCGCCGAAGCTGCTCGCGAGCGTTGCTGCCCCGCCGATGACCTACACGGTCAACGACAAGCAGTACGTCGCGGTCTACGCCGGCGGCAACGGCATCGCTGCGGGCTCGGCGACCGCCAAGGTCAAATACGGCTCGGACCTCTACACGTTCGCACTGCCGTCCTGACCGACTGAGTAAGGCACGCAGAACGGGGAGGGCCGGCAGCGATGCCGGCCCTCCCTGTCCCTAGGAGCCTGCTACCGTCCAAAACGTACGTCTACGTCAAATAGAGAACCGTCCAGGAGGGTTTTGACGTCATGAAGAAGTCCATCGGGTTGCTCCTCGCTGTGAGCGTCGTTGCCGTAGGCCTGTACGCGTCGATCGCGTCGGCTTCGCCCCAGAGCACGAAGGCGGTTTTGGTCACGGTGACGATGACCGATTACCACTTCAAGCTCTCGAAGACCACGGGGTACAAGCGCGGCGTCGCCTACACGTTCAAGGCGATCAACAAGGGCGCTGCGTTCCACAACTTCGACATCCAGGGGCTGAAGGCGACCAAGGTCGTCACGCACGGCAAGTCGTCGAGCTTCACGATCACCTTCAAGAAGGCCAAGCGCTACCAGTACATCTGTGACGTCCCGCGGCACGCCGAGCTCGGCATGGCCGGGTTCATCAAAGTCACGTAGGACGTGCGGACTGCGGCTGACCGACGTGCGGATGACCCCCAGTGTCTCCGCCGTCTGTCGCCGCCAGTCGGAACCGCGCAGCCCGAGGCATAGGATCAGCGAGTGAGCGAGCCGACGAGACCGGAGACATTCGACGACGCAATCGACGTGGCAGGTCGCTTGCGCCGCAACGTCGAGACGGTCGTCTTGGGCAAGGACGAGGCGGTGACGCTGGTGGTCGCGGCGCTCGCGTGCGGTGGTCACGTCTTGCTCGAGGACGTGCCCGGCACGGCGAAGACAGTGCTCGCGCGCGCGATCGCCGCCAGCATCGAAGGCGCGGTCGCGAACCGCATCCAGTGCACTCCCGATCTGCAGCCGACGGACATCACCGGCCTGTCGATCTGGAACCCGCAGACGCGGCTCTTCGAGTTTCGTGCAGGCCCGGTCTTCGCCAACGTCGTCGTCGTCGACGAGGTGAACCGCGCGCTGCCGAAGGCGCAGTCCGCACTGCTCGAGGCGATGGCCGAACGGCAGGTCACGGTCGACGGTGTGACGCGCAGCCTGCCGGTGCCCTTCCTGCTGATCGCGACGGAGAACCCGATCGAGCAGGACGGGACGTTCCCGCTCCCGGAGGCGCAGCTCGACCGCTTCTTCCTGCGGACGTCGCTCGGGTATCCCGATGTCGAGGACGAGCTGCGCATCCTCGACGATCAACTACATGGCCACCCGCTGCGGAAGCTCCGGCCAACCGTCAAGCTCGAGGAGCTCGACGTGCTGTTCGCTGCTGTGGAGGACGTGTACGTCGATCCGCTGCTCAAGCGCTGGATCGTCGATCTCGTCCGCGCAACGCGCGACCTCGATCTGGTGCAGGTGGGCGCGTCGGTGCGCGGCAGCCTTGCCCTTGAACGTGCCGCGCGCGCGTGGGCGTTGCTGCACGAGAGGCACTTCGCCGTTCCGGAGGACGTGGAAGCGCTCTTCGTCCCGGTGATCGGCCACCGCTTGATGCTGGCGCCCGAGCTCGTCGTCGAGACCGACCTATCGCGCGACGAGGCCGTGCAGCGCGTCTTCGAGGCCTGCAAGGAGCGCGCGCACCGGCCGGAGCCGGCGTGGGGCGCGGAGGCGCGCGCGGCGGAAGCATGAGCTCAATATCGCGGCCGTTCGCGCTGGTGCCGCGGCGTCGCTTCCTCGGTGTGCAGTTCGGCCGCCGCCGCAGCTCGCGGCGCGGCATCGGTGACGAGGTCGCGGGCACGCGGCCGTATCGCCCGGGCGACCTGATCGCGCACATCCACTGGGCCGCGTCCGCCAAGCTGTCCGAAGCGCGCGGCACCGACGAGTTCGTCGTGCGCGAGTTCTTCGCGGAGCAGGCGCCGCGCGTCGCGCTCGTCCACGACCGCAGGCCCGGGATGGCGATCCACGCCCCGCCCTCGCCGTGGCTCGACAAGCGCGCCGCCGCGGAGACCGCGGGACGCCTGATCGAGGCGAGCGCCGCCGCCGAGCAGGGCGAGGTCCTCTCGGTCGACGGCGCGTTGCGTCACCCCGTTCGCCGCGGGCGCGAGGACGTGGGCCGGACGTACGACGCGCCCGAGACGTCGTTGACCGTTGCGCTCGAGGCACTCGTTCGCGAGTCCCGCGTGCTGCCCACTGGCAGCTTCGTCTTCGTCGTCTCGGACTTCCTCGTGCCGGTGCCGGCGCGCGTCTGGCTGCGGCTGCGCGCTTTGCGCTGGGACGTCGTGCCGGTGATCGTCCAGGATCCGACGTGGGAGCAGACCTTCCCGGCGGTCGGTGGCGTCGTGCTTCCGGTCGCGGACCCGACCAGCGGGCAGGTGCAGGACGTGTGGGTCAGCGCGCGCGAAGCACGCGAGCGCGCACACGCGAACGAGGCTCGGTTCGACGAGTTGCGCAGTCGCTTCCGGCGGCTCGGGTTCGACCCGGTCGTGCTCGACACAAGCGATCCGCGCGAGATCGGTGACCGGTTCAGGGCGTGGGCCGACCGCCGGCGCCGGCTCTGGACGGTGCAGGCATGAAGGTCGTCGCCGGGGTCATCCTTGCGCTCGTCCTCGCGCCGACCACGGGCGCGGCGACGGTGCGCGCGACGGTCGACCATCAGGCGGTCGGGCTCGGCGATCCGTTTCGCTACACGGTCGAGGCGCGCGCAGCGTCCGCCACGCTCCGGGTGGTGGCGGACACCGGCCCGTTCGCCGTCGTCGCCGCGCCGAAGACGTCGCGCTCGCGCACCGGCGGGATGACCATCGTGCGCGTCGAGCAAACGCTCGCGTGCCTCGACCGCGGGTGCGTTCCGGGCGCGCGGCCGCGTAGCGTTCTGCTGCCGGCGGCGCGCGCGATCACTGCGACCAGCTCAGCGGTTGCCCCCGCCGTTGCGATCACGCTCACGCCGCGCGTCCCCGCGAGCGCCGTCGCGGCAGCGCGCGCGGCGTACCGGCGCCAGGTAGAGGTCCCGCCGCCGTCGACAACGATCTCGCTGGGCGCGGCCGTCGCCATCCTGGCCGTCGCTGTCGCAGCACTGATCGCGTTCGCGCTGCTGCTCGTGTGGCGCGGCCTGCGTCACCGGCGAACGGTCCCGGTTCAGGGGCGGGTCGCCGGCGGGCTCGAGCGCGCGCTCCGTCTGCTCCGTGAATCCGCCGGGCGGACCGCGCCCGATCGACGGCGCGCCGCGGACTACGCCGGGCTCGCCGCCGCTGTACGGGGCGGCGCGCAGGTCGCCGACGAAGCGTCACGGATCGCGTGGGCGCCGCCGGATCCCGAGCCCGCCGACGTCGGTGCGCTCGCCGAGCACATCGAATCCGCGGTCGGAAGTGGCAAATGAGCGCAATCGAGCTTGCCGACTATCCGACGCTCGCCCCCGCCGCGCGGCGGACCCGTTTGTTGCGCCTTGGTGCAGCGGGGGTCGCCATCGGTCTTGCGGTGCTCGCATTCCTCGTTGCTCCGAGCGGAACCAGCCCGGGCGCGGTGCTACTCCCGCACGGAGCGAATGGGATCATCGTCCTCGACGTCTCGGCGAGCATCTCGTCCGACACGTACGCGCGGATCGCCTCGACCCTCGACCGGCTTCGTCGCGGCGGCGGCACCGCCGGCCTGATCGTGTTCTCCGATACCGCCTATCAAGCGCTCCCGCCCGGGACGCCGGTCGCGGAGCTCGGGCCGTTCGAGCGCTTCTTCCAGGTCCCCACGCAGACGCAACCCGGAGTGCTTCCGCAACCGCCGCAGAGCCCGTGGACCGACCAATTCGGCGCGGGAACGCGCATCTCGACCGGGCTCGGCCTGGCGCTCAATGTCCTGCAGGACGATCGGCTGCGCAACCCGGTCGTGCTGCTCGTCAGTGACCTCGACGACGACGCGGGCGATCTCGAAAGCCTGACGAGCGTTGCGCTCGCGTATCGCCACGTCGGCGTTCCGATCCGCGTCGTGGGGCTCAACCCGTCACCGGACGACGTGAGCTTCATGCAACGCCTGCTGCCGCAGGGCGGCGGCATCGTCAATGCAACACTGCCCGGCGAACGGGGCGCGAGCACGCACACCGGCGTGCCGGTCGCCTTGATCCTCGTCGCCGTCGCACTTGCGCTCACCGCCGCCGTGTATCTCCCGGCGACGGAGCGGCTCCGCTGGAGGACCGCTTGAGACTTATGCGCTGGACCCTCGTTGCGGTGCTCGTGCTGCTTGCGGTGATCCTTGCGGTCGCCGCACACGACGCGCTGTCGTGGCGCTCAGCGCTCGACCACGGCGACGCACGCCTCGCTTCGAGGCCGGGGAGCGCGCAGTGGCGCGCCTCGACGCTCCTTCCCGGCGATCCGACGCGCGCGCTGCTCTCGCTGAATGACGATCTCGCGGTGCGTCGCGCGGTGCGTGCCTTTCTCGTCGCCGAGGCCACGCCCCGCGGCTTCGACAACGGCGTCAACCAGACGAGCGTCCGCTCGCGCGCTGAGATTCTCTTGTCGGACCTCGCCGCCCAGGGCTCCCCGGCCAACGCGTCGCAAGCGGGCGATCTGCTCGGCGTGCTCGTTGCGAGGGCCGGACGCGTCACCGGCGGCGTGACGGCCGACGACCGAGCACGCACAGCATTCGAGGCTTCGGTTCGTCGCGACCCGTCGAACGTCGACGCGAAGTACAACCTGGAGCTCCTGCTGCGCCGGACGAAGGCGACGACCACGCGCCAGGGGCCGGGCAGCGGCTCGGGCGCGCTCGCGCACGGCCGGCGCGGCGCCGGCGCGGGCACGCCGGGCAGGGGGTACTGAGTGGTCGCCGCGAGTCTCACCTTCCTCACCCCGCTGGGCGCGCTCGTCGCGCTGGCGGCGCTCCTGCCACTGGCGGCGCTCGCCGTGTCCGCGCACCGCGCCGATCGCGTGGCACAGCTGCTGCGGCTCGAGCCCGTCGGCCCGCGATCACTCGTGCTGCCGTCGGTCCTGACGGGGCTCGCGTTCGCCAGCCTCGGGGTTGCGGCAGCACAGCCAGGGATGCGAACGACGCATCGTCAGGACGTGCGTACGCAATCGCAGGTTTTTTTCGTCGTCGACGTCTCGCGGTCGATGGCTGCGGCGCCAACGCTGAACGGCCGGACGCGACTCGCACGCGCACGCGCCGATGTCGCCCGTTTGCGCGCCGCGGTGCCCGACGTGCCGAGTGGGCTCGCCGGTCTCACCGACCGTGTGCTCCCGTATCTCTTTCCGACCGCGAGCACGGTCGCGTTCGACCAGACGCTGCGACGCTCGGTCTTGGTCGAAACGCCGCCCCCGCAGCAGGTCAGCACGAACGCGACGAGCTTCGGGGCGCTGGCCGCGCTTGCGCGCGACGGCTTCTTCGAACAATCGGTCGCGACGCGGACGTGCGTCCTCGTCAGCGACGCCGAGACGCGGTCGTACGCGACCGAGTCCGTCGTGCAGGCACTGAACGGCCCGCGCGGCTGCAGGCTGCTCGTCGTCCGCGTCGGCGGCGCGAACGACCACGTCTTCGGAGCCGACGGCGCACCCGAGGCGGGCTACGCACCCGACCCCGCCGCAGCCGCAAAGGCACAGCAACTCGCCGAGGCAGCCGGCGGCCGGGCCTTCGACCAGGGAAGCCTCGGTGCAGCCGTGTCGGCTCTTCGCACCGCGGCCGAGGTCGGACCGGTCCATCGCGAGGCAGCACGCGCGACGACCGAGGCGCTGGCCCCATACGCGGCCGGGCTGGCCGTGTTGTTCACCTTGGCGCTCGTGCTCGTTCGCCTCCGACTTCGCGGAGGCTCCTTGCGCAGCATTCGAACGTTCGCGTAAACTCCTATGAGGGATGGGCGACAGAGCATCAGCTTTGTGACGCGCAAGTTCGCAGTCGCTGCTGCGCTCGTCGTCACGGTCCTCACTGCGGTAACCGGGTCGATCGCCTCGAGCTCGCACAACTCTGCGATCCCCGCGGGTGACTGGCTCAGCTTCGGCAGGACCCCGGAGAACAATCGGCTCTCGCCGCTGAACGAGATCACGCCGAGCAACGTCGACCAGCTCCAGCGCGTGTACGCGATCGACTTCCAGAAGCTCGATCCCGACGTGCGCCGCGGTCAGCAGTCGTACCCGCTCGCGATCGGCGGCAACCTCTACGTGACGACGAACGACGACAACGTCTTCGCGCTCGACGGGGCGACGGGCAAAGTGCTTTGGCAGTACAAGCCGCCGAACAGCGCGCTCTTCAAGAACTTTGGCATCGTTGCGAATCGCGGGCTCGCCTACTGCGACGGACGTCTCTTCATCTCCCAGCTCGACATGAAGCTCGTCGCGCTCAACCCGAGCGACGGAAAGGTGCTCGCCGTCACGGCGCTGAGCCAGGACGTGCCGAACGCGGCGTCGAACTACGGCTACTCCGAGACGAGCGCGCCGATCTGTGCGAACCACCGGGTGCTCCTCGGCGCGGCCGGCTCGGAGTACGGGATCCGCGGCTTCGTGATGGCGTACACGACCGACCTCAAGCCGGCGTGGCCGACGCCGTTTTGGACGGTGCCGCCGGACCGGCAGTCGTGGCGGCGCGCCTCGCGCATCGTCGGCGGCGGCGCGGTCTGGACGCCCGTCACTGTCGACACGACCTCGAACACGGTCTACTTCGGGACGGGCTCCGCGACGCCGCTCTACTTCCCCGGACTGCGCCCCGGGGTCAATCCGCGCACCGACTCGCTGATCGCCGTCGATCTCGCGACCGGGAAGATGAAGTGGTTCCAGCAGCTGATCGCAGGCAA
>Ga0207657_10008734_pt1 | contig 10253 bp, 8 predicted proteins | sample KBSC33metaG_FD_184316 | JGI IMG/M metagenome (GOLD analysis project Ga0207657, IMG submission 184316) | Corn rhizosphere microbial communities from Kellogg Biological Station, Michigan, USA - KBS C3-3 metaG (SPAdes) (version 2) | ecosystem: Host-associated > Plants > Roots > Rhizosphere > Soil ... | reverse complement strand
TTTGAGCACGCGGCGCGTGTCGTCGCGAAGCTGGTTCATGCCCAGCTTGTCGTAGCTTTCCATCATCAGCACCAGCGCGTCCTCGTTGGCGGGCGTCTTCGGATAGTTGAGCAACGCGGCCTGCGCGCGGTTGGCCGCTGCCACGTAGGCGCCGCGATTGTAGTAATAGCGCGCGACGTGGACCTCGTAGCCGGCCAGCGCGTTGGTCAGATAACGCATGCGCTCGGCCGAATCCGCCGCGTACTTGCTGTCGGGGAAGCGCGTGACCAGCTCGCGGAAGGCACCGTACGCCTCCTTGGTCATCTTCGGATCGCGCTCGGAGAGATCGGTCTCTACCACGTAGCCGAGCAATCCCTGGTCCTCCCGGAAGTTGACCAGGCCTTTCAGGTAATACGCGTAATCGACGTTCGGATGATTCGGGTAAGTGCGGATGAAGCGATCGCAAGCCGCGATCGCCGACGTCGCCTCGCCCTGCCGATAGTTCGCGTAGGCACCTTCGAGAATCGCCTGCTGCGCGAGGCGGCCGTACGGAAACCTGCTTTCCAGCGTGTCGAACAGTTTGATCGCACGCGTATAATTGGACGCCTGCAGCGATTCGTGCGCATCCTTGTAGATTTGCTCCGCGGTCCAGTTCGCGGTCTCGTCTTTGACCTCCGGCAGCAGGTTGCACCCCGCCAGGGCCAGACACATCAAGATCAGTGACGCAACTGCATATCTGCTCAGTTTCGACATCATTGCCTGCTCCGCACGTAGCCGTGGATTATAACCCCGACGCAACGGACGGCGCGCGTGTCGCGCTGACCATACCGGCCGAGCTCGCGGGGATGCGTCTGGACCGGGCGCTCGCGCAACTGCTGCCCGAGCATTCGCGAAGCCGCATCCGGACCTGGATCGACGCGGGCCGCGTGCTGCTTGCCGGCGAGCTGGCGGAAGCGAGCCGCAAAGTCGGCGGCGGCGAGCAAGTCCTGCTGCATCCGCTGTCCGATCCCGACGTTCTTTCGTTCGCGCCGCAGGCGCTGCCGCTGACGATCGTGCACGAGGACGAGGCGATACTGGTAATCGACAAGCCGGCCGGTCTGGTCGTTCACCCGGGCAGCGGCAACCGCGACGGCACGCTGGCCAACGCGCTGCTGCACCACGCGCCGCAACTCGCATCGGTTGCGCGAGCGGGCATCGTGCACCGGCTGGACAAGGATACGAGCGGGCTCCTGGTCGTCGCCAAGACCGCGATCGCACAAACCGATCTCGTCCGCCAGCTGCAGGCGAAGACCGTCCATCGGGAATATCTGGCGCTTGCCGCCGGCGACATCGTCCGGGGCGGCGCGATCGACGCGCCGATCGGGCGTCATCCGGTGCGGCGCACGTCGATGGCGATCGTTGCCGGCGGCAAAGCCGCCGTCACGCGTTATGAAGTGCGCGAGCGATTCGGCGATTGCACGCTGCTGGCCTGCCGGCTCGAAACCGGCCGCACCCACCAGATACGCGTTCATCTGACCTCGCTCGGACATCCGCTGATCGGTGATCCGACCTACGGCAAAAGACGCGGCATCGCGTTCGGCCGCCAGGCGCTCCACGCGTGGCGCCTCGGTCTTGTCCACCCGTCGTCGAAGCGCGCGGTGCAGTGGGAATCGCCGCTCCCGCCGGACTTCGCCTCGCTGCTCGCGACCTTGCGCGGGCGCGCTGCTTCCGATGCGCGCTGACGCTGCGCTCGCGGCGCAGTTCGTCTCGGCGGGACTCGACTGGATCGTACCGGACTGGCCGGCGCCGGCAGCGGTGCGCGCATTCTCCACCACGCGTAACGGTGTCGGCGGCCGCGCCGCGGATTTCGCGCGCGACCGCGCGGATGCGGCGGCCCGCGCGCTGCTGAAGCGCTTCCTGCCCGGCGAGCCGCTGTGGCTGGCGCAGATGCACGGCACGGCGATCGCGAGCGCGGACGCGCCGCACGGCCGCGCACCCCAAGCCGATGTCGCCGTTTCGCATGCTCCCGGCCATGTGTGCGCCGTGCTGTCGGCCGATTGCCTGCCGGTGCTCTTCGCCGACCGGCGGGGCAGCGTCGTCGCCGCCGCGCATGCGGGATGGCGCGGGCTCGCTTCCGGCGTGCTCGAAGCCGCGGTCGCCTCGATGCGGACCGCGCCCGCCGACGTCCTCGCGTGGCTCGGTCCGGCGATTGGGCCTGGCGCTTTCGAAGTCGGCCGCGACGTCTACGCCGCATTCTGCGACCGCGACGCTGCAGCGAGCGCGTGCTTCGTCGCGGCGCGCGACGGCAAATGGCTTGCCGACCTCTACGCGCTGGCGGCACGCGCCCTCGTCCGCGCCGGGGTCGATCCCTCCGCGATCCACGGCGGTGGCCGCTGTACCTACACCGAGCGCGCCAGCTTTTACTCGTATCGCCGCGGCGGTGCCGACCGCGCTGCGCGAATGGCGACGCTGATCTGGCTGGCACCGGGCTGAAGGCGGCATCGACGCTCTCGTATAATGCTTTGGCGATGACAGCGCTATCTCCACTCTACGCGATCGTCGTCGCCTGTCTTGCCGGCGGCGTGCTGGCGATCATCGCCGCCGCCGGCACGCTCGCGCTGCACGCGCGCTGGATATCCAAGCTGGTGAGCTTTGCCGTCGGTGCGCTGCTGGGTGCGGTGTTTCTGGAATTGCTTCCGCACGCCCTCGAGCACGGGTCGACCGGCAGTGTCATGGCGACGGTGCTCGGCGGGCTGCTGCTGTTCTTTCTGCTGGAAAAACTGGTTCTCTGGCGGCACAGCCATCTCGACGCCGAGGCGCTCGGCGGCGACGGACAGGCCGCCGTGCCGGCGCATGCGCACGGCGGGGACGGCGGCCGCTCCGGCCTGATGATCGTGATCGGCAACAGCGTCCATAATTTCTGCGACGGCATCGTGATCGCCGCCGCGTTCCTGACCGACTTCGCGCTCGGCACGGCGACGGCGCTGGCGATCGTCGCGCATGCGATTCCGCAGCAGGTCGGCGACTTCGCGGTGCTTTTGCACTCCGGCTACGAACGGCGGCGCGCATTCGCCTACAACCTGGCGACCGGGGTCGCGACGCTGATCGGCGGCCTGGCCGGCTATGCGGCGCTCGCCTCGATGCAGCATGTGTTGCCGACGGTGCTCGCGATCGCATCGGCGAGCCTGCTGTACGTCGCCGTGGCGGACTTGATCCCGAGCTTGCACCGGCATCCGGCGCCGGCGGCAACGGCGCAACAGCTGTTGCTGATCGGGATCGGCATCGCATTGATCGCAGCCGTTCATTTCTGGCTCGAGGGCTGACACGGATGAACAAGCCGAAGCGCGCGAAGAGCAAACCGGCGGCGGTTGCACAGGCGGCCGAGGTGGCAGGCGCAGCCGCGAACGAGGCGGCAAGCGACTGGTCGGAGCTCGCGCACCGCTGGCAGGACATCGGCGCGCAATGGACGCAGCTGTGGTCCGACGCGGCTTTGGGCACGATGCGGGCGCTGCCGGTTGCCGTGCCGCCATCCGACATCGCTGCCCGCGTTCCGGCCGTATCGATCGATCCTGCCGCGGCGGCGCAACTGACCGAGCGCTACACCAGGAGATTCGAGGAACTGTGGAAGCGTGCGGCGGAAGGCAGGACAGCGCCGGTGCCGGCGCAGGGCCCCGCCGACCGGCGCTTTTCGGACAAGGCATGGCGCGAGCACCCGTACTTCGCGTGGCTGCGCGACGCCTATCTGCTCTACGGCGAGTATGTGCGCGAGCTTGCTGCGCTGGCGCAAACCGACGAGGCCACGAAGAGGCGGCTGGTCTTTCTCGCCCAGCAGTACGTGGATGCGATTTCACCGTCGAATTTCCTCGCCACCAATCCGGAAGCCCTGCAGCGCGCTCTCGCGACGGGCGGGACGTCGATTGCGCAAGGTCTGTCGAATCTGATCGCCGACGCTCAGCGCGGACGCATCGCGATGACCGACGACAGTGCATTCGAGGTCGGCCGCAACCTCGCGATAACGCCGGGCAGCGTCGTCTACCGCAACCCCCTGATCGAGCTGATCCAGTACGCGCCGACGACGCGCGAGGTTGCCCGGCGGCCGCTGCTGATCGTGCCTCCTTGCATCAACAAGTACTACATCCTCGACCTGCAGCCGGAGAATTCGTTCGTGCGCTACGCGGTCGCCGAGGGCCATACGGTCTTCATGATCTCCTGGCGCAACATACCGCCGGAGCTCGGGAACCTGACCTGGGACGATTATCTCGAGCAAGGCGTGCTGACCGCCCTCGACGTCGCGCGCGAAATCGCCGGCAGCGAGACGATCAATGCGCTCGGCTTCTGCGTCGGCGGAACGCTGCTTGCCTGCGCGCTGGCGGTGCTCGCGGCGCGGGGCGAGACCGCGGTGGCCAGCACGACATTCCTCGCGACGATGCTCGACTTCGCCGATCCGGGCGACATCGGCGTCTACGTCTCGCGCGACGGGCTCGCGGCGCGCATGCCGGCGCTGTGCGGCGGCGGCCGCATCCAGGGCCGCGAGCTCGCCAGCGCATTCGCAAGCCTCCGGCCCAACGAGCTCGTCTGGAATTACGTCGTCGGTAATTATCTGAAAGGGCAGACCCCGCCCGCGTTCGACCTGCTCTACTGGAACGGGGACTCGGCCAATCTTCCGGGACCGATGTACGTCGAATACCTGCGCGACATGTATCTGGACAATCGCCTGCGCGAGCCGGGCGCGCTGTCGATGTGCGGAGAACCGATCGATCTCAAGCGCATTGCGATGCCCACCTATATCCTCGCCACGCGCGAAGACCATATCGTTCCGTGGCGGACCGCCTACAAAAGCGTGGCCCTGCTCGGCGGCGAGCTCACGTTCGTGCTCGGCGCTTCGGGTCATATCGCCGGCGTCATCAACCCTGCGGCGAAAAACCGGCGCAACTTCTGGACCAACGAGCTGCTGACCGACGATCCGGACGACTGGCTGGCGCGCGCCAGGACGCAGCCCGGCAGCTGGTGGCCGCACTGGGCGGCATGGCTCGGCAATTACACGGGCGGATCGCGGGCTGCGCCGAAAACCGCGGGCAGCGACAAGCACCGACCGCTGGCGCCGGCGCCCGGCACCTACGTCGTCGAACGCGTATCCTAGCCACCGCGGCAAGAGCTTTGCCCTCGATCGGGCGCATCCCCGCTGCCGCGAAGCTGCGGGCTGCGCTACCATAGCGGCGATCGTCCGATCCAAGACAAGCCGGGCGTCACGCCCAATCTTTTGCGGAGAATTTCATGAGCGACATCGTTATCGCGGGCGCGTTGCGCACCGCGATTGGTAAATTCGGCGGCACGCTGGCCAAGACGCCGGCGCCCGAGCTCGGCGCGACGGTGATCGCCGCGCTGCTCGCCCGCTACAAGCTGCGGCCCGAGCAGGTCTCCGAAGTGATCCTCGGGCAGGTGCTTACGGCGGGCAGCGGGCAGAATCCCGCGCGCCAGTCGTCGATCAAGGCTGGCCTTCCGCCGGAGATTCCGGCGATGACGATCAATAAAGTCTGCGGCTCCGGCTTGAAGGCGGTGATGCTGGCCGCGCAGGCAGTGCGCTGCGGCGACGCCGACATCGTCATCGCCGGCGGCCAGGAAAACATGAGTGCGGCTCCGCACGTGCTGCCCGGATCGCGCGACGGCTTTCGCATGGGCGACGCCAAGCTGATCGACAGCATGATCGTCGACGGCCTGTGGGACGTCTACAACCAGTATCACATGGGAATCACCGCGGAAAACGTCGCCAAGCAGCACGCCGTTTCGCGCGCGCAACAGGACGAATTCGCCGTCGCCAGCCAGAACAAGGCCGAGGCGGCGCAGAAAGCCGGCAAGTTCGCCGACGAGATCGTTCCGGTGATGATCCCGCAGCGCAAGGGCGACCCGGTAGCATTCGACAGCGATGAATTCATCAAGACCGGCGCGACGGTCGATGCGCTGGCGGCCCTGCGGCCGGCGTTTGACAAGCAAGGGAGCGTCACCGCGGGCAATGCTTCGGGGATCAACGACGGGGCCGCGGCGGTGCTGGTGATGACCGCCGAGCGGGCCGCGCAACTCGGCCTGAAGCCGCTGGCGAAAATCCGGGCCTTCGCTTCGTCGGGCGTCGACCCTGCCATCATGGGCATGGGCCCGGTGCCGTCGTCGCGGCGCGCGCTGGAAAAAGCCGGGTGGAAGCCCGCGGACCTCGATCTGATGGAGATCAACGAGGCGTTCGCCGCGCAGGCCTGCGCGGTCAACAAGGAAATGGGCTGGGACACGAAAAAAATCAACGTCAACGGCGGCGCGATCGCGCTCGGCCATCCGATCGGCGCTTCCGGGTGCCGGATACTGGTGACGCTGCTGCATGAAATGGCGCGACGCGACGCCAAAAAGGGTCTGGCGTCGCTTTGCATCGGCGGCGGCATGGGGGTCGCGATGGCGGTCGAGCGGTAAAGCGGGAAGGCTGCGCCGTACGACAAACACCGGAAGGCAGATCAGAAAAAGGAGGGACGATGGCAAAGGACAAGCAGCGCATTGCGCTGGTCACCGGCGGCATGGGAGGCTTGGGAGAGGCGATCTGCGTCAAGCTTGCCGCGCTCGGCCACACGGTGGTCACGACGCACTCGCCGGGTAATCTGAAGGCGCAGGAATGGCTCGACACGATGAAGCGCGCCGGCCATCGTTTCTACGCCTACCCTTGCGATGTCGTCGACTGGGAGTCGTGCGTCGCGTGCGTCGCGCGCGTCGTGGCCGACGTCGGCCCGGTCGACGTGCTCGTCAACAATGCCGGGATCACCCGCGACATGACGTTCAAGAAAATGGACAAGGCGAACTGGGATGCGGTCATCCGCACCAATCTCGATTCGTGCTTCAACATGACCAAGCAGGTCTGCGACGGCATGGTCGAGCGGGGCTGGGGCCGCATCATCAACATCTCGTCGGTCAACGGCCAGAAAGGTGCGTTCGGCCAGACCAATTACTCGGCGGCCAAGGCCGGCATGCACGGCTTCACCAAGGCGCTGGCGCTCGAAGTCTCGCGCAAAGGCGTCACCGTCAACACGATTTCGCCGGGCTACATCGGCACCAAGATGGTGATGGCGATCCCCCAGGAGGTGCTGGACTCGAAGATCATCCCGCAGATACCGATGGGCCGGCTGGGCAAGCCGGACGAGGTCGCCGGGCTGGTGGCTTATCTGTCATCGGAGGAAGCGGCATTCGTCACCGGCGCCAACATCGCGATCAACGGCGGCCAGCACATGTTCTAGCGGCGCGGGCCGCGAGCGAAAGACGGAAAAAAAAGCCCCGGGTCTTTCGACCCAGGGCTCAGGCTGTTGGCTTTAGGAGGAGGAAAAGCCAGCAGTTACTGCCACTACTGCTACTGCCCTGTACAGATCTAACAACCATTGGGCGGTCGTCAACCCGATACAGGTGGAGCCAGCATCTTCTACGTTGGGATCGCCTCTACGGTTTCAAGTACCAACCGGCTCGCGTCGAGCGTCGACTGTCTGCCTTACGCGGCCTTGCGTCCCTTGGCTGCCGGCTTGGTCGCGTTCGCGGCGTTGGCGGCTGCGGCGCGCATCGATGCGTCGGCAAAGCTCACGACCTGCTTGGTAGCCTTCGAGAACTGATCGAAAGCAGCCGTCGTAGCCGCGACCGTCGACTTCAGCGCCGTCACGGCAACGTCGGAGCCCGCGGGCGCGTTCTTGGTGGCATTGTCGACCCAGACCGCGAAACCCTTGGTGTAGGCGGCCCAGGCCTGCTCGGCCAGCGCCGAGAAATCGGCTTGGGCTTCCGAGGCGATCTGGTAGACGCCGCGCGAATACCCGAGAGCGTTCTGCACGCCGGCTTCGGTCAGCTTGGCACGGACGGCAGCGAATTCCTGCACGTCCTTGATCCCCGCGACCGCGTTGGCGGTATAGACACCGTTCTCGAGGACGATCTTGGCGGCCTGGAGGTTGAGTTTGGCGAGTTGCTCCGCCTTGTCCAATGACAGTGTCGCGAGCTTGACGGCATTGTCGTAGCCCGCCTTGTTGATTTCGGCGAATTGTTCGGTTGCGTTGTACATGGTCATCCTTTTCCCGTTGGGTTCGTGGACCCTAAGACGGGTCCGAATAAGGCGGGCTGCCAGGGGCTATTCCGGTCGCCGGCCCTTCGCCGAACGACCCCGGGACCACACCCCGTTTGCTGCACCGCACAATTCACATTGTAGGGACGGGAACGGGTGCAGTCAAGGACTTTTTTGTGCATTGCACCAATCGCCTGCGGAGGCCCCGCGCCTGAATCAAACACCCAAATAAATCAGCGGGTTATAATGCGAGTTCGAAGCCCCGGGAGGCACCGCATGCCCAAGCCGATCCGCATCATCAAGAAGTATCCGAACCGCCGCCTGTACGACACCGCCAACAGCGGCTACATCACCTTGGCCGACGTCAAGCAGATGGTGCTCGAATTCATCGATTTCCAGGTCATCGATGCGAAGTCCGGCGACGATCTGACCCGCAGCATCCTGCTGCAGATCATTCTCGAGGAGGAGTCGGTCGGCGTGCCGATGTTCTCCAGCGAGATGCTCTCGCAGATGATCCGCTTCTACGGCAATGCACTGCAGGGCATCATGGGCAACTACATGGAGCAGAACGTCAAGGCGTTCATGGCCATCCAGGGCAAGCTGCAGGACCAGGCGAAGCAGATCTACGGCGACAAGATGATGCTGACACCCGATCTGTGGAAGCAGTTTCTGCAGATGCAGGCGCCGGCGATGCAAGGCATGCTCGGCAACTATCTCGAGCAGAGCGCGAAGCTGTTCATGGACATGCAACAGCGGATGCAGGACCAGACGCGCGGGCTTTTCACCGCGTTCCCGTTCCCCAATTTCGGCGCGACGCAACCGCCGGGCGACGACGAGAAAAAGCGCTGATGTCTCGAAGCGCCGCAACATCCGCATTGCAGCGCGTCATATTTGCGCACCGCACGATAGCCCGATGAGGCCCAAGGTCGTCCCCGCGCCCATCCGCCCGCGCCCGGCGCCGGCGCCGCGCGTCGGCTTTGTCTCGCTCGGATGTCCGAAGGCGCTGGTCGACTCCGAGCAGATCCTGACGCGGCTGTCCGCCGAGGGCTACGCGATCGCGCCCACCTACGACGGCGCCGACCTGGTGGTGGTCAACACCTGCGGTTTTATCGACGCCGCGGTCGACGAGTCGCTGTCCGCGATCGGCGAGGCGCTGGCCGAAAACGGCAGGGTGATCGTCACCGGCTGCCTCGGCGCCAAGGAAGGTGGGGCCTTCGTGCGCGCTGCGCACCCGAAGGTGCTTGCCGTCACCGGGCCGCATGCAGCGTCCGAAGTGATGGCGGCGGTGCGCGAGCATCTGCCGAGACGGCACGATCCCTTCGTCGATCTGGTGCCCGCGCCGACCAGCAGGATCGGCATCAAGCTCACGCCCAAGCACTATGCGTATCTAAAGATCAGCGAAGGCTGCAATCACCGCTGCACGTTCTGCATCATTCCCTCGCTGCGCGGCGACCTGGTCAGCCGGCCGATCGGCGAGGTGATGATCGAGGCGGAAAACCTGCTGAAGGCAGGCGTGCGCGAGCTCCTGGTCGTATCGCAGGACACCAGCGCTTACGGCGTCGACGTCCGTTATCGCACCGGATTTTGGCGCGGACGGCCGCTGAAGACGCGGATGACCGAGCTCGCGGCAGCGCTTGCTGCGCTGGCCGCCGAATACGGCGCCTGGGTGCGCCTGCATTACGTCTACCCGTACCCGCATGTCGACGAGACCATTGCGCTGATGGCAAGCGGCGGCAGCCCCGGCCTGCTGCCGTATCTCGACGTCCCGTTCCAGCACGCGAGCCCGCGCATCCTCAAGCTGATGAAGCGCCCGGCGAATGTCGAAAACAATCTGCAGCGGATCCGGGCGTGGCGCACCGCATGCCCCGAGCTCACGATACGTTCGACGTTCATCGTCGGATTTCCCGGCGAGACCGACGCCGAATTCGACATGCTGCTCGAATTCCTGAACGAGGCCGAGCTGGACCGGGTCGGCTGCTTCGCCTATTCACCGGTCGATGGCGCGACGGCGAATGCGCTGCCTGATCCGGTACCCGATGCGCTGCGCGAAGAGCGGCGCGCGCGATTCATGGCAACCCAGGAAGCGATCAGCGCCCGGCGGCTCGAGCGGAAGATCGGCACGACGCTGCGGGTACTGGTCGACGCGCACGAGGACGCGCGTGCGTTGGCGCGCAGTGCCGGCGATGCGCCGGAGATCGATGGCACCGTCGCGGTAGCCGACGGTGCGGGC
>Ga0207657_10008732_pt1 | contig 10253 bp, 7 predicted proteins | sample KBSC33metaG_FD_184316 | JGI IMG/M metagenome (GOLD analysis project Ga0207657, IMG submission 184316) | Corn rhizosphere microbial communities from Kellogg Biological Station, Michigan, USA - KBS C3-3 metaG (SPAdes) (version 2) | ecosystem: Host-associated > Plants > Roots > Rhizosphere > Soil ... | reverse complement strand
GAGCGCGTCGATCTCGTCGCCGAGGTTGACCTCGTCCGACGGGTTGACCGAGCGGCGGATCGACAGCTCGGAGACAGGGATGACCCCCTCGGACTTGTAGCCGATGTCGACCAGAACCTCGTCCTTGTCCACGCGCACGACCGTGCCGTGGACGACCTGCCCCTCGTTGATCTCGGGGAAAGTGGACTCGTAGTCGGGGATCAGCTCGCCGTCGGGGCCTTCCACCCAGACGCCGGGCTCCTGCTGCATGAGGTCGTTGCTAGCCAAGCGGCCGGGAAGTATAGCCACGTTCTCTTTACGCCCCGACCGTGAAATCGGATCGCGTGGCGGTCAGGGAACGATCAGGCCACCGCGATCGTCGATCGTCGATCCCCGCGCCCACGCCACGTCCCAGCTGTTCCCTTCAGGGTCGCGCCGGCTGAAACCGCCGCCCCAGGACGCTTCGAACGGCTTCTCGAGGAGCTCCACACCCTCGATCATCCGCAGGGTGTCGTCGACCCAGACATGGCCCCTCGCGGACGAGTCCTGCCGGGCCGGTGCGCGCTACGACTTCGCCTCGGCCCAGTTGTCGCCGACGCCGACGTCGACCGCGAGCGGGGGATCGAGGTCGTACGCGCCGCACATCTCGGCTCGCACCAGCTCGCGCACCTTCGACACCTCCGGCTCCGGCACCTCGAGCAGCAGCTCGTCGTGCACCTGCAGCACGAGGCGCGCCCCGCGGCCCTCCTCCTGGAGCCGGCGCGCGATGTGGATCATCGCGACCTTGATGATGTCCGCGTTCGAGCCCTGCATGACGAAGTTGACCGCGACGCGCTCGCCGAAGCCCCGCGTCTGACGGTTCGACGCGCGAATCTCCGGAACGGGACGGCGCCGGCCGAGGAGTGAAGTGACGTACCCGTCGGCGGCGGTCTGCGCGATCGTGCGACCGATGAAGTCCTGCACGTGCGGGAAGCGCGCGAGGTACGCGTCGATGTACCGCTGCGCCTCGTCGCGCGGGATCTCGAGGTTCTCCGAGAGGCCGTACGCGGAGATGCCGTAGACGATCCCGAAGTTGATCATCTTCGCGATCGACCGCTGGCCGGATGTCAGCTCGGCAGGATCGACTCCGAGCACCTCGGCTGCGGTCGCGGTGTGGATGTCCTCACCACGCTCGAATGCCTCGCGCAGCTTCGGCTCGCCGGAGACGTGCGCGAGGATGCGCAGCTCGATCTGCGAGTAGTCGGCGGACATGATCCGGTGGCCGTCCTCTGCGATGAACGCCGAGCGGATCTCGCGGCCGAGCTCCGTTCGGATCGGGATCGACTGCAGGTTCGGGTCGGACGTCGACAGGCGGCCGGTCGCGGCGACGGTCTGGTTGAACGTCGTGTGCAGTCGCCCGTCGGACTCCGAGATCAGCGACGGCAGCGGGCCGAGGTACGTGTTCAGGAGCTTCGAGAGCTCGCGCCACTCCTCGATGATCGGCACGATCGCGTGCTCCTCCCGGATCGAGCGCAGGACCTTCGCGTCGGTGGAGTAGCCGGTCTTCCCCTTACGACCGGCGGTCAGGCCGAGCTGCTCGAACAGCACGCGCCCGACCTGCTGCGTCGAGCCGAGCATGAACTCGCCGCCGGCGGCTTCGAACGCCTGCGACTCGAGCTCCTCGACGCGGTCGGCGAGCCGCGCCGTGATCTCCCCCATGCGGTACGTGTCGATCTTCACGCCCGCGGTCTCCATCGACGCGAGCACCGACGTGAGCGGAAGCTCGACCATGCGGTACAGATCGGTGACGCCCCGCTCGTCGAGTCGCTCGAGCAGCGGGCCGATCAGCCGGCGCGGCGTCTCCGCGTTGCGAACGAGCGCCGTCGTCTCCTCGTCGGCGGCGGGAGTCGGCAGCAGCTCGACGCCGTACTCGGCAGCGAGGTCGTCCAGCTCGTAGGACGCGCGGCCGGGATCGATCAGATAGGCGGCGAGGAGCGTGTCCTCCTTCGCGTCGACGCGCAGCGCCTTCGCGTCGTGCACCACGAGCTGTGACCCCTCCGGGACGAGCGATCGCTGTCCGATGACGACGTCGTCGCCCGCCGCGACCGCCGCGCGGTCGGCGGTTGCCGCGTACCCGACGACGCCGCGAAAGTCGAGCGCGCCCTCCGTCCAGGGAACCTCGATCCCGGTCACCTTCATCGGCGCCGACGGCACGGCGGCGTCGAGCTCGTCGACGCGGTTCAGCAGCCCGCGGAACTCGAAGCGCCGGAAGATCTCCTTGAGCTCGGCGCGGTCGGGCGGGTCGAGCACGAGCTGCGCCGGATCGCAGTCGATGTCGAGGTCCCGCCGCATCGTCGCGAGCTCCTTCGACGTCCGCGCGATGTCGGCGTGCTCGGTGATGTTCTTGCGGCGGGCCGGCGAGAGCTCGCCGGCGTGCTCGATCACGGCTTCGAGCGACCCGTACTGCGCGACCAACTGGCCTGCGGTCTTGTCGCCGATCCCGGGAACGCCCGGGATGTTGTCGGACGTGTCGCCCTTCAGCCCGATGAAGTCCGGCACCTGTTCGGGGGTGACGCCGTACCGCGCCTCGACGCGTTCCGGTGTGTAGACGTTGACGTCCGCGACGCCGCGCGGCGTCATCATCAGGCAGACGTTGTCGCTGCAGAGCTGGAAGGCGTCGCGGTCGGTCGAGACGACGCAGGTCTTGATCCCCTGCGTGTCGGCACGCGTCGCGAGCGTCGCGATCACGTCGTCCGCTTCCCAGCCCTCGAACTCGAGGTTGCGATAGCCGAACGCCTCGACGATCGGGCGGAAATGCGGGAACTGCTCGCGCAGCAGGTCCGGCATCGACTTCCGGCCCTCCTTGTAGACGACCTCCGCCGCCTCGGCGACCGCCGCGCGATGCACGGGACGCGTGTCCCAGGCCACCGCAACACCCTTCGGCCGGTAGTCGGCGAGCAGCTTGAAGAGCATGTTCGTGAACCCGAGCAGCGCGTTCGTCGGCTGGCCGTCGGTCGTCGCGAGCTCCTCGGGGAGCGCGAAGTACGCGCGGTAGGCGAGATTGTTGCCGTCGACGATGAAGAGGTCGCACTCGCGCGCGGGCGCGTCGTCGAGCTCGAGCTCCGCGCCTGTCAGGGTCTTCGGCATGGGGCAGACTGCCGGTCGGTCATCTACGCCAACGGTATCGTCGTGGGCCGGTGCCGAGCCTGGAGATTCATCCACTTTCCGAGCTTCGCGCGGAAGCCGCGGGCCTGCTCGCCGAGCGGTTTGCGCGGCAGCGTGCCGCCGAGTCGCTCCTGCCCGAGGTCGACGACTTCGAGTCACATCTTCCGGCCGACGGGCACGTCGCGACGCGGGGCGGCGAGGCGGTCGCCTATCTCGCGGGAGCGGTCGACGGGGACATGGCGCGCTGGCTGTTCGCGGGTCATGCCGCACGCGAGCCGGAAGCACTGCGCGACCTGTTCGAGGCTCAGGCCGGCGAGCTCGGCGTCTCGCGATTCATGCTCACGGTGCCGGCGTCGGAGCCGGAGCTCGTCGACGTCTGGTTCAGGCTCGCGTTCGGCTGCCAGGCGGTCTGGGCCGTCCGCGAGGTCGCGCCGGAGGCGGCGATCGAATTCGGCGGCGTCATCCGGCCGGCGTCGCCCTCCGACGTCGAGGCGCTGATCGAGCTCGACCAGCTGCTCTTCACACACCAGGCCGTGACCCCGAGCTTCTCCGGTCTCGTCCCTGCGAACCGGGAGGTTCTGCGCACAGAGCTCGACGAGATGTGGGCTGACGACACCTACGTCCCGTTCGTCGCCGAGACGGACGCCGGGGTGGTCGGGACGCTCGGGCTGTACCGCCGCCCGGAGGGCGACCTCCGGGTGCCGGCGAACAACATCGACCTGGCGTTCGCCGCGACTCGAGACGAGGCGCGCGGCCGCGGCGTCGGCCGTGCGCTGACCGCGTTCGCGCTCACCTGGGCGCACGAGCACGGCTTCAACTCGATGACCGTCGACTGGCGCTCGGTCAACCTGCTCTCGTCGCGCTTCTGGCCGCGCCGCGGCTTCCGCCCCCAGTACCTGCGCCTCTACCGGGCGGTCCCGTAAGTGCCGTCGGCGACCTCGTTCGCGCTCTTCTGCCTCGCCTCGGCCGCGCTCGCGGTCGTGCCCGGCCCTGCGGTGACCTACATCGTCATGCACAGCGTCGACAAGGGTCGCCGCGCCGGGCTCGCGTCCGCCGCGGGCGTTGCGAGCGGCGGGCTCGTGCACGTCGCGGCAGCCACGGTCGGGCTCTCCGCGCTGATCGCGTCGTCGGCGACAGCCTTCACGGTCGTGAAGCTCGTCGGTGCCGTCTACCTGATCGTCGTCGGCATCCGCCGCATCGTCGGTCGCGACGACTCGGAGCAGGTTCAGGCCCCGCCCGCGCCGATGCGCCGCATCTACCGGCAGGGTGTGATCGTCAACGTCTTCAACCCGAAGACGGCGCTGTTCTTCCTCGCGTTCCTGCCGCAGTTCGTCGACCGCGGCGCGTCGATCCCGCCGCAGGTCGCGGTGCTCGGGCTGACGTTCGCGGCGATCGCGTTCACGTCCGACTGCCTCTACGCGCTCCTGGCGGACCTGCTCGCCGGGCGACTACGCCGTAGCGGCAATGGGGCGTTGCTGCGCCGGTATCTCTCCGGCGGGATCTTCGTCGCGCTCGGAGTCACCGCGGCCGCAGCGCACCGCAGCACATGACGCGCGTCCCGCTGCTCGCCGACGCGCGCATCGTCGTCGCCGAGCCCGGACCAGACGACATCGTTCTCCGTCCGCCGCCGCAGCGTGACGTCCTCGACGACGTGCCGCAGGCGGTTCGCGACGCACTCGCGTTCCCGCTCGCCGGCGAGCCGCTCGAGCGGCTGGTCAAGCCCGGCGGCACGGCGACGATCGTGATCGAGCAGCCGTCGCTGCCGATCCCCGCGGCGACGCTCGGCCCGCGTCACCTCGCGATCGCCGCGGCCGCGGACGAGCTCGATCGGCTCGGCGTCGACCACCTGACGATCGTCGTCGCCGGCGGGCTCCTGCGCCGCACGTCCCCGCGCGAGATCGGGCTGCTCTTTCCACCCGAGTTCAGGCGCCGCTTCCGGGGCCGGATCCTCGTGCACGACGCGGAAGCCGAAGATCTCGTCGCCCTCGGCGATGTCGACGGCATCCCGCTGCGCGTGAACCGGGCGCTCGTCGAGACCGACCTCGTCCTCCCCGTGACCGCGGCCGAGACGGTCGTCGACGGCGGCCCCGGAGCACTGCTCGGAGCAACCGGCCCCGAGTCCCTGCGCGCCGCAAGCTCGCCGTCCCTGCTCGAGGCGAGCGGGTCACGGGGCTGGAAGCTCGCGCTCGAGCTCGAGCGGCGGCTGCAGCAGCGAGTCTCGCTGACGGCCGTCTCGCTCGCGCTCAACCTGACGCGGATCGCCGACCCGTTCACGGGCTACCCTCACGACGAGGAGGCCGTCGACCGGCTGCTCCGTTCCCGCGTCCGCTGGCTCTTCCAGCTCGCGCCCGGGCTGGTGCGGCAGCGCATGCTCGACCGTCTACCACGGGAGTTGACCGCGGCCGCGGTCTACGGCGGCACGCCGTCGGTCGCACACACGGAGGCGCTGCTCCGCGGCACGGTCTTCAAGGGCTGCACGCTCGACGAGCCGCTCGACGCGGTCGTGATCGGGATCCCACCGACGACACCGTGGATGCCGCGCGAACGGCCGAACCCGATCACCGCTGTGTACCTCGGCCTCGGGCTCGCACTCCGTCTGTGGCGCAACGCACCGCTCGTCGCCGACGGCGGCACGGCGATCCTCGTGCACCCGCTCCCGCGCCGCTTCCCGCGCCCGACGCAGACGCCGTACCGCGCTGCCATGTTCCAGAGCGAGGAGGAGGCAGCGCACGACGAGCGCGCGCTCGCCGATTACCGTGCCGGTCACGCGTGCCACCCGTTGCAGCCGTTCCTCGAGCGCAGCGCGAGCGACGAGGTCGCGAGGCGGCTCGGCGCCGTCCTCGTCGCAGGGTGCCGGGACGCGCAGGCCGCGCGCCAACTCGGGCTCGTGCCGGTGCACGGCCTCGGCGCGGCGCTCGAGATGGCACGAGGTCGCGGCGCCCGGCGGATCGGCTACCTCGTGGCGCCGCCGTACTTCCCGGTGACGGTCGGTTAGGTCTCGCCGAGGTACGTCTTGCGGACTTCTTCGTTCGTCTTCAGCGCGGCCGCGCTGTCGGCGAGGACGATGCGGCCGGTCTCGAGCACGTAGCCGCGGTCGGCGGCGTCGAGCGCCATCAGCGCGTTCTGCTCGACCAGCAGGATCGACGTGCCCTGCTCGTTGATCTGGCGGATGATCTCGAAGATCCGCTCGACGAAGATCGGCGCGAGCCCGAGCGACGGCTCGTCGAGGAGCAGCAGCGTCGGGCGCGCCATCAGCGCGCGGCCGATCGCACACATCTGCTGCTCGCCGCCGGACATCGTCCCGGCCTTCTGGTTCCGCCGCTCCTGAAGCCTCGGGAAGAGCTCGAACACGCGGTCCATGTCGGACCGGATCTCGGCCTTGTCGCTCCGCTGGAACGCGCCCATCTCGAGGTTCTCGGTCACGCTCATGCGCGGGAACAGCCGGCGCCCCTCCGGCGACTGCGCGATGCCGCGCTTGACGATCTGGTGGGGCGGCGTGGACGTGATGTCGCGCCCCTGGAAGCGGATCGTCCCCTGCCGCGGGCGGTTGAGCCCGTTGATCGAGCGCAGCGTCGTCGTCTTGCCGGCGCCGTTCGCGCCCAGCAGCGTCACGATCTCACCGTCGTTCACGGTCAACGAGACGCCCTTGAGCGCGTGGATCGACCCGTAGTAGGTGTGGACGTCGCCGATCTCGAGGATCGGGGCGCCGGCGCCGTTCGAGCCGACGCTCATGAGAGCCCCTGCCGCTTCATGTCCTCTACCGCCGCCTTGCCGAGGTACGCCTCGATCACGCGCTCGTTGCGCTGCACCTCTCGCGGCGAGCCCTCGGCGATCTTCTCGCCGTAGTCGAGCACCGAGACGCGATCGGAGACGCCCATGACCACACGCATGTCGTGCTCGATCATCAGTACGGTCAGCTTGCGCTCGTCGCGGAGGTGATGGCCGACGAACTGCGTGAACTCCGCCGACTCCTGCGGGTTCATCCCCGCGGTCGGCTCGTCGAGCAGCAGCAACTGCGGCTCCGTCGCGAGCGCGCGCGCAACCTCCAGCTTCCGCTGCTCACCGTACGGCAGGTTCTTCGCCGCCTCGTGCGCCTTGCGGCGGAGGCCGACCTCCTGGAGCAGATCGAGCGCCCGCGCGCGCGCCGCCGCTTCCTCCCGCTTCACGAACGGGGTGCGGATGATCGAGTTGAACAGGTTGGCCTTCATGCGCGTGTGCATGCCCACCATCACGTTCTCGATCGCCGACATGTTCTGGAAGAGGCGGATGTTCTGGAAGGTGCGGCCGATGCCGCGCGCGGTGATTGCGTGCGGCGGCTTGCCCGTGACGTCCTCGCCGAGCAGCGTGATCGAGCCGGCCGTCGGCTTGTAGACGCCGGTGAGCATGTTGAAGAACGTGGTCTTCCCCGCTCCGTTCGGCCCGATCAACGAGATCACGCGGCCGCGCGGCACGGTGAACGAGACGTTGTTCACGGCGATCAGGCCGCCGAACTCCTTGCGAACGTCCTCGGCCACGAGGAGGTTGCCGTCGGTGGCGGTATCGGTCACGCCTCGGCTCCGGCATGGACGGCGTCGTAGAGCGGCTCGTCGTGCACGCCCTCGTGCAGCTCGGCGGCGCGCCGCCTCGATGGGATGAGACCCTCCGGGCGGAGCAGCATGACGATCAGGATGATCAGCCCGTAGATCCCGGAGGCGTAGAGCGGGACGTCGATCGGCAGGTGGATGATGCGCAGTCCGACGAACAGGACGAGGTCGACCACGATCAAGCCGACGAGGACGTAGCGCATCATCTGCTCCCGCGCGCGGACGAGCAGCCAGAGAAGGAGCGCGAGGAAGATCCCGGCGACGAGCAGGTTGAACGAGTTCGCGCTCAGGTTCGTATTCAGCCACGAGCCGGTGTTGGCAAGGCCCTCCTGGTTGAGGTAGGCGAGGAACGCCGCCCCGATGATCACTCCCCAGATGTTCCCCATCCCGCCGAGGATCACCATGCAGAGGATGAACACCGAGATGTTGAAGAAGAAGTCGCCGGGGAACGTCGCGCTTCTGAACACGGCGTAGTACGCGCCGGCGACGCCGCCGAAGAACGCGCCGCTCGCGTAGGCCCAGGTCTTCGTCCGCATCAACGGGATGCCCATCGCGGCTGCGGCTGTCTCGTCCTCGCGGATCGCGATCCACGCGCGGCCGAGGCGCGAGTACTGGAGCCGCAGGGAGCAGAACACCGTGATCAGCAAGAGGACGATCGCGACCCAGAAGAAGATGTCTGTCGACTGGATCTGGTGTCCGAAGTGACTTGCCTTGCAGCAGGTGAGGAAGTTGGACGGCAAGACGCCGCCGGTTGCGTCCGAGAGGCGGTTGCCGAACCCGATCGAGTCGAGCGGCGTGATGCCGTTCGGGCCGTTCGTCAGGTTGACGCCGGTGCCGAAGAGGTTGTCGCCGTTGCGCGCGATCTGCGGCAGGATCTCACCAAAGCCGAGCGTGACGATCGCGAGATAGTCGCCCCGGAGGCGCAGCGTCGGGAGCCCGATCACGATCCCGAACACGGCGGTGATCACGCCGGAGAGCAGGAGCAAGAGCCAGACGGAGATATGGATTCCGCCCGTGCCGGGCGTGAGCCCGATCGCGCCGAAGTCGAACTTGTGCCTGGGGACGACCGCGACGGTGCAGTTCGTGACGCTGACGCCCGGCGTCGGGCACTTCTGGCCCGCGAACTGCTGACTCGTGAAGAACGCCGCGGTGTACGCGCCCGTCGCGTAGAACGCCACGTACCCGAGGTCGAGCAGGCCCGCGTACCCGACGACGATATTGAGGCCGATCGCCATCATCACGAAGACGAGCATCACGACGCCCGTCGCGACGTCGGGCCATGAACCGAACACCGGGATCGTGAACATGTGCCCCTGGTAGAACGGGTAGAAGATCGCCGCTCCGATCGCCACCGCCGGCACCACCAACGACCGGCGACGCTCCGGGATCCAGAAGACCGCGAACGCTGCCGCGAGCAAGATCCCGAACGACCGAGGCCCGAGAGCCAGGAAGAGCGCGACGAGCACCGCCTGCGCGGCGAGGCGCCAGGGAACCGGCGGCAGGCGGTAGATCCAGTAGACCGCCACGACGGCGCCCACACCGAAGCCGAGCGCCTTGTCGATGAAGAGGAGCAGCCCGGCGAGCACGAGCTCGAGCGCGATCACCACGCCCGTCCGCTGGAGCTCCGGAAGCTCGTGCCAGCGTGCACTCAGCCGGCCCTGCAGGTCGACAGGCTCGGCGGTGTGCCCCACCTCAGCCACCTTCCGGTGTCTTTTCGCCGAGGAGCCCCTCGGGCCGGAAGACGAGGATCAGGATCAGGATCGAGAACACGAGCGACTGCGTCCAGTCGGATCCGGGCATGTGCCACGGCAGGCCTTCGTTCCACGACTGGATCAGGCCGATCGTGACGGCGCCGAGAACGGCGCCCGGCAGGTTGCCGATGCCGCCGATCACGGCGGCGGTGAACGCGATCAGTCCGAGCTGGAAGCCCTGGTCGAATCGCACCGTCGTCGCCCAGAGCGAGTAGAGCGTCCCGGCGGCGCCTGCAAGCGCGCCCGCGATGAGGAACGTGAACGAGATCGTGCGGTTGACGTTGATGCCCATGATCGCGGCCGCGTCCTTGTCCTGTGCGGTCGCGCGCATCGCCTTTCCCTGCCTGGTGCGCTGCACGAGCCAGAGCAGGGCGAGCAGCACCGGCACGGTGATGATCACGACGATCAGGTGATTCCACTGGTAGTCGACGCCGCCGACCGAGAACACGTTCGAGTGGGGGAACACGTCGGGCGCCGTCACATAGTTCGGCCCTTTCCAGGCGAGGCCGACGTCCTGGATGATGAAGCTGACTCCGATCGCGGTGATCAGCGGTGCGAGTCGCGGCGCTCCGCGCAACGGCCGGTACGCGATGAACTCGATCGTCGCGTTGATCGAGCCGCACGCGAGCATGGTCAAGATGAGCGTCGCGAAGACGATCAGGACCGTCACCGGGCCTTGCCCGTGATGGAGGCCAAAGACGTGCGTCCCGATGGTGATCGCGAACATCCCACCGAGCATGAACACGTCGCCGTGCGCGAAGTTGATCAGCTCGAGGATGCCGTACACGAGCGTGTA